>JAEEGI010017615.1_pt1 | contig 14625 bp, 8 predicted proteins | sample 8958751 | NCBI WGS metagenome assembly JAEEGI01 (sample SAMN16246545, study PRJNA631951) | gut metagenome | biome: gut microbiome; feature: rumen; material: KS-attached | host: Bos | place: Iran: Karaj | collected 2018-10
TTCCCGGAAGTTCTCCGGCCCAATCAATGAGATCTCCAACATCATCAACGAGATCTTCTCCGCCCTGGCCGCCTCGGAGCGGGTGTTCCGCCTGCTGGACGAGCCGGAGGAGGTGAAGGACCTCTACGGTGCTTCGGAGCTGGCGGACTGCCGGGGACATGTGGAAGCGCGGGACGTGAGCTTCGGCTACACGCCGGAGAAGCCCGTGCTGCACCACCTGGATATGGAGGCGAGGCCGGGCCAGACGGTAGCCATCGTAGGCCCCACGGGGGCGGGCAAGACCACGATCATCAACCTGCTCATGCGCTTCTACGACCCGGATTCCGGGCAGATCTGCGTGGACGAGCGGCCCAGCCGGGAATACACCATGGCTTCCCTCCGCCGGGCCTACGCCATGGTGCTGCAGGACACCTGGGTCTTCCGGGGCACCATCTTTGAAAACATCGCCTACGGCAAGGAAAACGCCACCATGGAGGAGGTCGTGGCTGCCGCCAAAGCCGCCCACATCCACGGCTATATCATGCGCCTGCCCCAAGGGTACCACACGGTGATCAGCGAGGACGGGGGCAACATCTCCAAGGGGCAGAAGCAGCTCCTCACCATCGCCCGCGCCATGCTCTACGATACCAGCATGCTGATCCTGGACGAGGCCACCAGCAACGTGGACACGGGCACGGAGCGGCAGGTGCAGAAGGCCATCCGGACCCTCATGGCGGGTCGGACCAGCTTCGTCATCGCCCACCGCCTCTCCACCATTCAGAATGCGGACCATATCCTGGTGGTGGACCACGGGGACGTGGTGGAGCAGGGCACCCACGAGACCCTCATGGTGCAGAAGGGGTTTTACTACCGGCTCTACGCCAGCCAGTTTGAATGATGCGGACAGAACGTCGGAGGCAGCTGGAAATCAGCTGCCTCCGCGTTTATTATATCTTGCCTGCCCTTGCCGCCGCTATACCCGCAGCCAGACCCGCATTTCCCCCGGAGTCCGGTTAGCCCAGAGGAAATAGGGGATCAGCCGCAGCCGGACCCCTTCCCTGTCCGGCTGCCCCAGGGGCCGGTACAGGCTGCCGCCCTCCGGCGGCCATTCCCGATCCCGCCAGCCGGAAACGGTGATCTCTTTGCAAGTGCAGGGCAGGTCCGACGCATACCGCCATTCCGGAACCGCAGCCGGGTCGAAGCCGAGCCGGTGCAGCCGGGGGCCGTTGTCCGCCTCCTCCGCGCAGTACACCAGCGGACCGCAGACCATGGCCGCCTTTCCTATGTCCTCCGGGACCGAGGGAGAGGCGGCATACAGCGTCGGCCGAAGTTCCAGCTCCAGCTCCAGGCTGTCCCCGTCCCGCCATTGTCTTTCCACCTGCAGATACCCCCGCTCCACGACCGGCTCCACGGTCTCGCCGTTCACCCGCAGGCGGTATGACGGCGACCAGGCGGGCAGCCGAAGGGCAAGAACGGCAGGGAGCGGCGCTTCCGTATGCACGCTGTATCTGATCCGCCCGTCCCAGGGGTAATCGGTGCTGCAGCGAAGGCGCAGCTTCCCGCTTCTCAGGCGGAACTCCCCTTCCCCGGCCACGAACAGATGGACATAGACCCTCTCGCCGTCCACGGAGTAGATATAATCCTCCAGGGACATGAGCAGCCGCACCAGATTGGGCGGGCAGCAGGCGCAGCCGAACCAGGGCTGACGCCGGGAAAGCACATGCTGTTTCCCGTGATCCCTGCTCCCGGCCTCCGGCAGCACCTCCAGGGGATTCACGTAAAAGAAGCTCTGCCCGTCCAGCTGCATGCCGCTGAGCACGCAGTTGTAAAGGGCCCGTTCCATGACGTCCGCGTATTTCCCATCCGCGTCCAGGAGCAGCATGCGCCTGGCCCAGAATACCAGGCCGATCGCGGCGCAGGTCTCCCCGTAGACCGTATCGTTCGGCAGATCGTAATCGAAGGTGAAGGCCTCCCCGTAGGGGGAGGAGCCAATCGCGCCGGTGATATACATCCTTCTTTCCGTGACGCTGGCCCAGAGCCGCTCACAGGCGCTGCGCAGCTCCCCGTCTCCGTTGAGCCTGGCCAGGTCCGCCATGGCGGAATAGAGGTACATGGCGCGCACGGCATGTCCCTCCGCCTCCGGCTGCTCCCGCACGGGCCGGTCCGCCTGACAGTAGGCGTAGCCCAGGGGACCGTCCGCGAAATAGAAGCGTCCGTTGCCGTTTTGTTTTTCCTCTTCCTCAAAATAGAGCGGCGCCGTGCCCCGGGCGTCCACAAAATACCCGGCGAGGCGCAGATACCGTTTCTCTCCCGTCGCCTCGTAGAGCTTCACGAGCGCCAGCTCCAGCTCCGGGTGACCGGGATAGCCGTGCTTCTTCTCCGGTTCGGGGCCGAATACCCGGTCTACCAGATCGGCATACTTCACCGCCGCGTCCAGCAGCAGGCGCTTGCCTGTCGCCCGGTAATAGGCGACCGCCGCCTCGATGAGGTGCCCCAGGCAGTACAGCTCATGGTTGTCCCGCAGGTTGGTAAAGCGCTTATCCGGGGCGTTGATGGTGTAATACGTGTTCAGATACCCGTCCGGCTGCTGGGCGGCGACGATGGTCTCCGCCACTTTGTCCGCCCGGGCCTCCAGCTCCGGGTCCGGCTGGGACATGAGGCTGCAGGCGACGCCCTCCAGCCACTTGGCCGCGTCGCTGTCCTGAAAGACGAAGCCCCGGTGTTCCCCCTGTTCCATACCGGCGGCGATGCGGAAATTGCGCAGGCAGCCGCTGGGCTCCGCATTGGGCAGGGCGTCGTTCAGCGCCTTCCACTGATAGGGGATGGCGTTCCTGCGAACGGTCTCCCGCCGGGCGTCCCAGAAGGGATCCCGGATCCGGACGCGCGGGCTTTCGTCTGCTTTCCCCGGTGCTTTGTTTGCCATGGCCTTGCCTCCTTCACCGTTCTGCCTGTCCGCCTCGGCGCTCTTTCCCTTTTCGGGCAGGAGCGACTCCCCTGCCCGGGTCCCGGAGGGGCGCGGCCTTCATGCTTCGCCGCTCTCTGCCGGGATGATCTCTATCTGGGGATGACCGGTGCCGTCTTCGTATACCACCAGAGTATAACGGTACTCCCGTTCCCCGTCCCGGATGGCAAAGGCGGTGGAGCCGTATTTGTCTGCGCGAACGCGGATCATGCTGTCCGGCCCGGTAGCAGTGATCATGATCTCGGCTCGCCTGTCGTCTTCCGCCACGACCACCGCATTTTCCGTCAGCACCGGATCACCGGGCAAAAATTGGGTGGCGTCCAGCTGCACCTGCGGGCGGATGAACAGAAGGAGGATCACCGCCGCCAGGGGGACCAGAAAGCCCAGCAGCTTCTGCCACAACTTCTCCGTGAATGCATAGAGATAGAGCAGCACCTGGCCGAGGCAGAACAGCGCCATGACGATCATCCGGGGAAAATGCCGGACGGCATGCCGGAACCCGTCCATATAATCATTGGTCAGGATAAAGAGGACCGGCGCAAGGATCAGCAGGCTGAGCCAGTTTTTCTTTTGGATATACCAGCCTGCAAAGGCCATGGGGAAGGTCGCCAGCGTCCAAATAAACCAGTAGCGGTAATACCCGAACAGGCTCCAGCCCATGGAGGAAAAGGGCACCTGGAAAAGATAGATCAGCGGCTGACTGAGCAGGAAGAAAACGAAGGTCTTGCAGGCAGATTCCAGGGGCTTTTTGCAATTGGCCATAATGACCACGGCGAAGAAGATCCACGCCTCAAAGGTCACGCCCATCCGTTCAAAGGACGTGTTCTCGAAAATCGGGATCAGCAGGAACACCGCCGTCACGATGGCCGTGGCGACGGCGAAGAGGATCACCCGCAGCCAGCTCATGTTCAGGCCGCCGAACAGCTTGTCTGCAAATCGTCTCATGCCGCTTTTTTTCATCCCTGATGCTCCTCACCTGTCTGCTCCAGAATATAGCCGTCCTCCCCGAAGGTGTAGCGGACGCCGTCGATCTCCCGGGTCTCGCCGGCAAGGAAGCTGCCGTCGGCGCAGCGATAGCGCCAGCCCCGGTCGTCCGCCCGCCATCCCTCCGGCGTCACGCCCTCTCTGCGGTAGGGCGGCTCCAGGGTGTTCAGGGTGTCCATATCCTGAAAATGCCACCATTCGCTGAACAGGGTTCCGAAACCGGCTGTGCGCATGTAGTCGGCGAGCATTCCGGCACTGGCGTCGTTGTTGGCGGTGGAGGCATGCCAGCTGAGATCATGGATCTCGGACTGCATTTTCAGCGCCGTCCCATCTTCCAAATGAAGCAGCTCCACGTCCACAGCGATGCCCCGGTTGTGCTTGGAGATGCCCGCTGCCAGGAAGTCCCAGAGGCTGTAGCGATCCCCGGTCATGACCTGACCGTAGGTCGGAGCGTCTTCCTCCTCCGATACGGGTCTCTCCATGAGCTCCAGCGCCTGATCGTAGACATATCTGGTCGCCAGGTGGGGCCGGAAGGAATCATAGATCCGCAGCCGATACCCGTCCTCCCGCAGCGCCAGGGCCGCCGCGATGAGCTTCTGCGCCGTGGGATACAGCAGCGGCACCAGATAGCCGCCGTCCGGCAGGGCTACGGCCTCGTATCCGGGGATGACCGTTCCCGTCATGTTTTCGAGGAGGTATCCATGGACCGTGTAAATGGAGGACACGCTGTTGGTGATCCGGTATTCGCAGAGGTCTCCGATGTAATCCGGCAGGTCGATCATGCAGCGGTCGGACTTCAGGTAGGCGCTGCCCTGGGGCGTGCCCACCAGCAGATAGCCGTTCTCCTCCCCCAGGACGCAGGCGGCACGGTCGGGGGGCAGCGTGCCAATCTTCTCCCGCCCCTCGGGGTCGGCGAAGAGATCCAGCTCTTCCAATCCCCAGGCGGCGGCAAAGGCAAGGGTCGCGCCGGTGCTGACCGCCGCTTCCTCCGGCGCTACGGCGCCAGACCCTTCGGCCTGGCCGCCCCGGACCTCCACCCGATAGCGGCAGCCGGTGAAGGGGGCCAGATGGCCGGTGAGATAGACCCGCTCAACCCCCGCCGGGATCTCCGCCAGGGTCCTCCATTCGCCGCCCTCCTCCTGTCCCAGGACGAGATAGCTTTCCCCCTTGGTCTCCTGCCAGGTAAGCCGCCAGGAGCTGTCGTCCAGGGCTTCGCATACAAGGCCCAGGGTCACCCCCAGGAAATCCTCCCGGGTGACGGCGACGGCCTCCGAAACGCCCCCGGGATAGCGCAGGCCCGGCTGTTCCCGAAAGGCCTCCAGCCAGAAGCTGACCTTCTCCCCCCGTTCCGGCACGGGCAGCGCGTCCCCTTCCCCGAAGCGGAGGGTGCAGCCCTCCCCCGTCAGGGTCTCCAGGAGCCGGGGTTCTTCCCCCTCCAAACAGGCGTACAGCCGGTAGCCGTCCCCCTCCGTGCCGGACCAGGAGAGGACCGCCTCCTGCTTTTCCTGATCCACGGTCACAGTGAGCCCCTCGGCGGCGGGCAGCGCCAGGCAGCAGGTCTCTATCAGGGGATCGGCGCAGAGGCGCACCTCCTCCCTGCCCAGCATCTCCCACCGGCTGCGGGCATAGACCCGCAGCTCCAACTCCTGCCGCTGGGGAAGATATGAGGGCAGAAGGCAGGCAGGCTCGGAGCAAAGGGCGCTGAACAGCGCTTCTCCCCCCTCCGGCGCATCGGCAGGGCGGACCTCCACAAAGTACCGGTCTTCGCCCCTGTCCCCCGCCCAGCTCATGGCGACGCTCCCGTCCTCCTGACGGACCAGGGAGATATCCCTCTCCGTTCCCATGGTCAGCTCGGAATCCAAAAAAGCCCGGCGCTGCGTGAAGAAAACTCCACCCAGCGCCAGGGCGGCGGCCAGGAGCAGGATGAAAACCGCCAGGATCCATTTTCCCGCTTTTTTCATCGTCCCTTATTTCGTATAGGGCCAGAGGGTGGCCTCGATATCATAAGCCATTTTGTAGAAATGATGATCCCCGTATTTCCCCTTCGACGCCATTTCCATCTCCGAGTCGAAGATATAGGGGACGCCGTCAAATTCGATCTCCACCCAGGCATGGGGCCGGGGCGTCCAGTTGGTCGTGCCGGAGATAGCCTTGGCGTCATAGCCGATCTGCCGGGCCAGCAGGCAGGTCACCCCGGCGTAGCAATAGCAGTTGCCCCGCCCGGTGCGGAGGATGGTGAGGGCTTCCTCCACCTCCCAGCCCGTGGCTCCGGGGTCGTAGGCGTCGCTGCGGCGGAGATAGCTGTAGGCGCCGACCACATAGTCGAAGGCGGCCAGGAGCTTCTCCTCCATGGTCATTTCCTCTGTGGTGACCTCCTCCAGGATGGCGCGGACAAAGCCGTCCAGCTCTTCATCGCCGCTGGTATAGCGCCCGTCGGAGCCGAAATAGAGGGTGCCCACCGACTTTTCCCGCACAAGGCGGCCATTCTCGTCGGCATAATACAGCTCCGTCCCCACGGAGACCGGGCCCGGCGCATAGCGGAAGGCCTCCTCGTCCGTTTCAAACCAGACTTCTCCGCCGGCGCTGCGGTCGGCCCGATGGCCGATGCTGGCCTCCAGGATCTCGTAATAGGCCCAGTGGTCCGGCTTCAGGTCCGAATACAGGGGGATCACCAGCAGCTCGACCAGGGCGTCCCGGTCCGCGCTGCGCTTCAAGGCCCGGTTGATGATGGCGGCGGCCTCCGCCCGGGTGACCCGCTCGCCGGGGTGGACGGTGCCGTCCCCATAGCCTTTGATCCAGCCCGCAGACGCGGCCTTGGCGATGCTCCCGTACCAGGGAGAGGTTTCCGGGAGATCGGAAAAGCTGCATTCTCCCTCGGGCAGATCGGGAAACAGCTTCACCAGCATGGTGATGAACTGGGCCCGGGTAAGCTGGACATTGGGCTGGACGCAGCCAAATTCGTCGGGCTCGATCACGCCCCCCGCTGCCAGGAGCCCGATGGCGTCGTAAAACCAGTCGTCCCGGCGCACGTCCGCCAGCACCGCCCGCTCCGCAGGCTTCTCCGTCAGCAGATTATAGATCATCTGGGCTTCCTCCGCCCGGGTGATGAACCCGTCGGGGCGGAAGCTGCCGTCCTCATAGCCGTGAAGGTAGGCCAGATGCTGGCTTCCCCCGCTGCGCAGGGCAAGCTTCACGCCGGAGCCGGACCCTGCCGCCAGGCCGGGAAGGGCCAGCAGCAGCGCCAGTACCAGGATCAGCGCAGCCGTTTTTCCGAATCGCTTACTCCACATAGATCACCGTCTCCGTCCCGTTTTCCCGATAAGTGTAGACGATAAAGCCGTCGTAAAAGAGCATGCCGTCGTCCCCCTCGCCCATGCAGCTGGGCGCATAGTCCGTGGAATCCGGCCGGCCGATGGCGGCATACAGCTCCTCCACGCTCCGGTCGATGTACCCCTGGGCGATCTCCATTTTCTCATCGGCGCTCAGCGCGGGCGCTTCCGTGGGCGCCGGGGTGGGCTCCGGCGTGGGTTCCGGCGTCGGAGCCGGGGTGGGTTCAGGCGTAGGCTCGGAGGTGGGTTCCGCCGTGGGCTCCGGAGTGGGCTCCGGAGTGGGCTCGGCTGTGGGCGCAGGCGTCTGAGGCGGTTCGGTGGGCTTTGGAGCCTCCGTGGCGGGCGCTTCCGTCCCAGGCGCAGCGGTAGGCGCAGGGGGCTCCGGCGTCTTTGTGCAGGCGCAGAACGCCAGCAGCATGGCAAGGGTCGCGAATAAAATAAATCTTTTCATATTACTCATTCTCTCGATTCCAGTCATTTTCCGGCGTCGGCCGGGGTCCCGGGCAGCGGTCCGACCCGCTCCTTCCCCTTCCGGGATGGGGCCGGGACCCGGCGCTGCCGCCGGCAGGCTCAACATTCGGATTGATATTATAATCTCTTTGCCCCCGTTCCGCAAGTTCCTTTTTTTGTCGGGATCCGCCGGACGCAAAACGGGCCCGGCCTCTGGCCGGACCCGCAGGCGCTTTCCCGTTTCTCAATCCTCGTCCCTGACGATGCGGACGGCGATCCGCTCCTCCGGATCGTCGATGTCGTTCTCGGTGAGGGCCTTGCTGCAATTCTCGATCAGGTCAAAGTAGACGTCCCAATACTTCCCCGTCTCGCACCAGGTGCGCACATAGAAAATATAGGTGTCGTCGTCCACGGCCCCCATGCGGGCAAAGGGGGCGGGCTCCTGCAGGACGCCCTCCGTCTCCTTTGCTGCCGTCAGCAGCACCCGCTTCACCAGCTCCGCGTCGATGTCGTTGGTGATCTTGAACTCCAGGTCGATGCGGCGCTGGGCGGCGGCGGTGTAGTTCGTGATGCTGGCGTTCATCAGCTCCCCGTTGGGCACAAAGATCTGCTTGTTGTCCAGGGTCATCACCGTGGTATAGAAGATGCTGATATCCTTCACCACGCCCTCGGAGCCGCCCGTTTCGATGTAGTCCCCGATCTTGAAGGGGCGGAACAGGAGGATCATCAGGCCGCCCGCCAGGTTGCCCAGAGAGCCCTGCAGCGCCAGGCCCACCGCCAGGCCGCAGGAGGCCAGGATGGCGACGACGCTGGACATGGACACGCCCATGATCTCCACCACGCTGATGATCAGGACGACGTAGAGCAGCAGCCGAACGAATTTCTTGGCGATCTGCTTCAGCGTCTCATCCATTTTCAGCTTGTCGATCGCCTTGACGACGGCCTTCATCAGAAGCTTCACCACAAAGCAGCCCACTACCAGGACCAGGATGGCGATGATCACCCGTCCCCCGTATGTGCTGATAAAGTCGATGCCGCTTTTAATGAACTCTCCCACCTGCTTCTCCCCCTTTCCGATGCTCCGGCCTCCGCCGCCGGGTCATTCTCCCGGACGCTGGTTCAGTATGGCGCTCAGCGTATCCGCGGCGTTTTTCATATTCAAGGGCTTGGCGATATGCCCGTTCATCCCCGCCTCCCGGGCGGCGGCGATATCCTCGCTGAAGGCCCTGGCCGTCAGCGCCACGATGGGTACGGAGGCCAGCGCCGGGTTTTTCAGGGAGCGGATCAGCCTCGCGGCGGTATAGCCGTTTTTCACGGGCATTTCGATATCCATGAGGATCAGAGCGTAATATCCCGGCTTGGAGGCTGCCAGCATTTCAACCGCGTCCTCCCCGTTTTCAGCGGTCTCCACCAGGAAGCCCGCTTCCCGAAGGAGGGTCGTCTCCACGTCCCGGTTGTCCGGGTCGTCCTCCGCCAGCAGCAGGCGGATCCCGGCGAACGTGGAATCGGCGGTTTCTCCCCCGGCGGCAGCGCCGGTAAGAGCGGCCTCGGGATCCACGGGGAAAGAGACGTCCACAACGAACTCCGAGCCCTTGCCCTGCTCGGAAATGACCTGAATGGCGCCGCCCATGAGATCCACGATGCTCTTGGTGATGGCCGTACCCAGGCCGGTGCCCTGGATGTTCTCCACCGTGGCCGTCTTCTCCCGCTCGTAGGCCTCAAAGACCCTGGCGGCAAATTCGGGGCTCATGCCGATGCCGGTGTCCTTCACGCTGAGCCGGAAGGCGGCCCGGTCCTCCTCCCGGCCCGTCTGCCGGAGAGTCACCGTCACGCTTCCGCCCTCGGGGGTGAATTTGTATGCGTTGCTGATGAGATTCAGCAGCACCCGGTTGAGCCTGTTCCCGTCGCATAGGACCCGGGGATCCGTGACCTCCTGGCAGGAGACGGTATAGTTCAGGTGCTTCATCTCCATCTGGGTGGAGAAGATGTCGCGCACCTCCTCCAGCAGCTGGCGCAGGTCGATGGGGACCGGCATCAGTTCCACCTTCCCGCTCTCGATGCGGCTCATTTCCAGCACGTCGTTGATCAGCGCCAGCAGGTGGCTGCTGGAGGCCTCGATCTTGTCCAGATAATCCCGGCTGCGGGGAGACAGGTCCTTTTCCCGCTTGGCCAGGGTCACATAGCCCACGATGGCGTTCATGGGCGTGCGGATGTCGTGGCTCATATTGGAGAGGAAGGTGGTCTTGGCCTGGCTGCTCTGTTCCGCCAGGTTTTTATCCTCCACCGCCGTCTGGTGCTGCCGCTGCACGGTGGAGTATATGCGGAACACGATGAGCAGGGCGACCATGAACAGCAGGAACTGCAGCAGTGTGTTGCGGACGACCATTCCCGTCAGCCGGTCGAAATGATCGGTCATCAGGCTCTTGTATCTTTCCAGATCGGAATCCGATGTCGGTTTCCCGTCCTGTTCCAGCGCCTGGGCGTAGGTGCGCCCCGCGTCCTCCACGGCGGTCTCGGTGGCCTGTTCCGCAGTGCCCATGATCCAGATCATGGAGGTGAAGAAGATCAGCAGCAGCAGTACGATCCAGATCGTCGTGCTCTTCCCCATGCGCCGGGACCGGTCCCTCCGGAAAATCAGATAGAAAGCGACGAAGCCCAGCACGGACCAGAGCAGGAACATAAGATAGGATTCCATGGACAGCGTGGACACCGACCACAGGTTGGGGATCAGGAAATAGAGCAGGAAGAAGATGGAAACGCCGATGCCCAGCATGCCGGAGATCAAGACGCCCTTATTCCGCTCCGCCCGGGCCTGCCGGAAGGTGACGAAGGAGGTATAGGCGTAGGCGATGGAAACGCCGATGGTATTGACGTCGATGATCCAGCCGATGGCCGACCGCCCCAGGAAGGGGATCGGCAGGGAGATCAGGACCAGGAAAAGGATGGCGTTCTTCGGCGCGCCGTGCCGGTTGAGCGCGGCCATGGGGGCGGGAAGCATATTGTCCCGGGCCATGGCATAGATCATGCGGCTGCCGGCGGTCATATTGCCCACCAGGCCTGTGATGATGCCCGCAGCGGCCGCCACCCCCAGGATGGCGACGCCGGTATTCCCCATGGCGCGATAGGCGGCATAGAAGGTCGGCAGCCCCTTCACGCCGCCGATATTCCCCAGGCCCTTCAGATAATCCGTCCAGCTCCGGAAGCCCTCCGGCTGTGCGGCGGCGGCGATCAGGGCCAGGGCGACGTAGGTAAAGGCGGCGGTGACCAGGGAAACGACCAGGATGCGGAGAGCCTTTTTGACCGGGAAACGGAACTCCTCCGCAGAATGGGAGATGGATTCAAACCCGGCAAAGGCCCAGGGCGCCAGGAACACGATGAACAGAATCCCCACGCCCGGCTTGTAATCCGGCGAATACAGGGGCTCCAGCCGGACGTGCGCGCCGCCGCTCTGCCTGAGGAACACGGCCAGGAACGCGATGAGGATCCCGGCGATCAGGAATACGGCCAGAAGGATCTGGGTCACGGAGGTCATCCGGCTGCCGCGCAGGCAGACAGCGCCGAAAACCAGCACCGCCGCCAGGGAGATCATGATCTCCCCGAAATAGACGTCGTAGCCCGCGATGGTATAGAAATAGCCGAACTGCAGCAGATCTCCGAAGATATTGCGGAAAATGAGAGGAATGGCGGTGGCGTTGGCCCATATAATCGCCAGGTATACCATGCCCATGAACCAGGCGGAAAGGAAACCGTGGTCATAGCCCAACACCGCCTTGGTGAAGGTGAAGGTACCGCCCGCGTCAGGATAGCGATTCATCAGATAGGCATAGTTGACTCCGATGATCAGCATGACCAGGGCGCCGATCAGAATGCCCAGCGCCGTACCCAAAGGCCCGGCAATGGGCAGGAAGGTGGTCCCGGGCATGACGAATGCGCCCCAGCCGACGCTGCAGCCGAAGGACAGGGCCCAGACCGCCAGCGGCGACAGACGGCGGATGAGCCGGAAAGCGCCGGCGCCGCTTTCAGAAGCGCTGCTTTTTGTTCCCACGATGATCCCTTCTCATAAACGTCATTCCGCCCTGCGGATCCTGCTGAGCTCCCGGCGGATGGCCCCCGGGTCGATGGGCTTGGAGACGAAGCCGTCCATTCCGGCGGCCAGGGCCTCCCCGGAACCGTCCCCGGCCGTCAGCGCGATGATGGGGAGCGACGCGATCGCCCTGTCCGGCAGAGCGCGGATGGCGGCGGTGGCCTCATACCCGTTCATCACCGGCATATTCACGTCCATCAGGATCAGGTCGAAGGTCCCGGCGGGAGCGGCCTTCGCCTTATCCACGGCTTCCGCCCCGTCGGCGGCCAGCTCCACCGTCCAGCCCGCCCCCGTGAGCATCAGTTCCCCGACCTCCCGGTTGAGCTCGTTGTCGTCCACCAGCAGCACATGCAGGGCTTCCCCAGCGTCCCCTGCGTCTTTTTCGGGGCTGACCTCCGCCGCAGCTTCGGGGACCGGGCGGAAGGAGAAGCCGATCTTCACCCGCGTGTCCCCGTCCCGTCCGGATTCGACGCGGATCGTGCCGCCCATGGCGTCCACGAATGCCTTTGCCACGGTCATGCCCAGTCCCACGCCGGGAAGCTCGTCGCGCCGTTCGCTGTTTTCCCAGCCGGTCTCTTCAAAAATGCGTTCCAGCGCGTCGGCCGGAATCGCCGTGCCGTCGTTCCGGATGCAAAATTCGTAATCCCCGTACTCCCCATCCCGCTCCGGCCCCTGGGTTACGCTGAGACAGACCTCTCCCCCCTGGGGCGCAAAGACGCAGGAGTTTTCCATCAGACGGCCCAGCACCCGCCGCAGGCGCTTTTCGTCGCAGCAGACGACGTTTTCCCGCAGTCCGGCGTTTTCCGCCCGGATTCGGAGCTGCTTTTCCCGCCGCTCGCCGGCAAAATGCTCCGCTATTTCCTCCGTAAAGGCTCGCAGGTCGGTGGGCTTTTCCTCCAGCTCCAGCTCGCCGCTGTCGATCTTGCTCATGGCAAAAAGGTCGTCCAGCAGAGTCTGCAGCCTCCGTCCGGAAGCGCCGATCTTCTCCATCTGTTGCCGGACTTCTCCCAGGTCCTCTGTATTGGAAGCCTTCTGTGCGCAGGACAGGATGCCGTCTACGGGCTTGTGCAGGTCGTGGGAGACCCGGGCGAAGAAGCGGGATCTGGCGTTTCTGGCGCCGACCGCCTCCTCCAGAGCGTCGGACAGGCGCTGGTTCTGGGCGGTCTGCTCCTCCTGGACGCTGGTGGAATCGGACACCAGCATGAGATAGAACTTGCTGGCCCGGTCGATGCGGTAGAATACGATGTGCTTATACCGCGTCTCCCCCTCCCGGATGAAGGGAGCGTTGACGTCGTAGACCTTGTTCTCGGCCAGGGCCTTGTCGATCACGGAAAGACGCAGGGGGTTCGGCCCCGTATTCTTATCCCCGTCCCGCACCATCGTGGGCAGGATATAGTTGAGATAAAGGGATTCATAGGTATCGTCCTCGTCGTCGGGCAGCAGCAGCCCGGTCTTTTTTCCCGCGTTGCTGATGATGACCCGGTACTTTCCGTCCACCAGGTAGGCGATGCGGTCATACTGATCCATCATCACGTCCTTCAGCAGCGCCTGCCTGATCACTTCCTCGTTGTAGGGCTCCTCGATGATGAACGCCACCACGTCGCCGGAAACGGGCATCTTTGATAGGGTGGCCGCGAAGCGGATATACCCCGCCTCCCCATTCTTCCGGCAGACCAGCAGCACTTCGGAAACGGAGGTCTCCCCCTCTCCATAGCGGCGCAGCAGTTCTTCCCGACGGAAGGGGCTGTTCTCCGCGCCTTCAAAAGAGGCGTCCAGCACGTACCCGGCCCGGGCGCGGAGCAATTCGGAATAAACGTCGGTCTCGTAGTCGCTGTCATAGAGATCCGCGCCGGCCCGCTCCTCCACCTCGTCCCTGGTGAGGTTCACCAGAAAGGCGGCCAGGGAATCCTGGGTCATAGCGTTCAGCTCCGTACGCATTTCCTCGTACCGGTGCGCCAGGACCTGGTCCGTATCCCGGATCTGCCGAATGATGGAAAACATGACTACCAGCATCAGGAAGACGAACACGCTCCCGAAGAACAGGATCGACGCGATCATCAGGTTGGCTAGTCCGGTGATCCCCACGACGAGATAACCCACGAGGAAGAACACCAGAAGCACCAGCGGCACGGTCAGAAGACCCTGTTTCATGGTCTTCTGGTTCAGGTCCCGGCTGGATTTCAGGAAGACGGCATATTGGCTGATATTGTAGACCATCAGCGCGCTGCCGGCTATGATCATTATATAAATCAGGAGACGCATGTCAGGTTCCCCTCATACTCCCTAATATTTCATAATATTTTAACATATTCCAATTCCGGTGGCAACGGGGAAAACGACTTCCACTCAGAATAGAGGCATAAAATGGAAAACAGGCGCGTTGCAAAACAACGCGCCCAATGAATTGCGCCTTTCGGCGCGTGAAATGCCGCTGCGCGGCATGATTTGATCTGCGATCGTGAATTGCCCTGCGGGGCATAAGGGCGCAATTTCATTCATGCGCAACGCGCAATTCATGGAGCGTAGCGAGACTTCATGACGGCCCACGCCGCCAATTCATCCTCTGAATCCATCGTGCCGCATTCTGAAGCACACCCCATCTTTCATATTCAAGACCCCAGTCGTCCATGTCCGTACCCCGTCCCTCTCCGAATCGGACCCCAGCGGAGTGGCGCCGATGCGGAAAGGGAGTAAGACCCCCAGTCGCCCATGTCCGTACCCCGTCCCTCTCCGAATCGGAGCCCGGTAATCCGGCTCCGATTCGGAAAAGGAGGAAGGCCCCGGAATCTCCGAACAATGCCGCTTGCGGTATTGCGAGGTATTCCGGGGCCTTCCGA
>JAEEGI010017619.1_pt1 | contig 14624 bp, 9 predicted proteins | sample 8958751 | NCBI WGS metagenome assembly JAEEGI01 (sample SAMN16246545, study PRJNA631951) | gut metagenome | biome: gut microbiome; feature: rumen; material: KS-attached | host: Bos | place: Iran: Karaj | collected 2018-10
TGGGCAGGGTGAGCATCTCGCCCTTGGGGGTGAACACGACGATCTCGCTTGAGAATAGGTTGAGTTTGATGGTATCAAGGAAATCGAGGGCGTTGGGCTCGGGATTCTTGAGGATGTCCTCGATGGTCTGCAGCCATGCGGCGAGCTCGCTTTCCTCTTCGCCCTCGCCAATCTTATATTTCCAGTGTGCAGCAAAACCTCGTTCGGCAATGTCGTCCATGTGCCGACTGCGAATTTGCACCTCGACCCAGTTGCCGTCGGGGCCCATGACGGTGATGTGCAGGGCACGGTAACCGTTGGCCTTGGGTGTACTGATCCAGTCGCGCACGCGGTCGGGATGCAAGCGATATAGGTCGGTGATTTCGCTATAGATGTTCCAACAGATGCGCTTCTCGTCGCTCTCATGGTCGCACTCAAAGACGATGCGTGCCGCATAGAGGTCATAGACCTCCTCGAAGGGGATGCGCTTGGTCTCCATCTTCTTCCAGATGCTGTAGCACGACTTGACACGGGCGCGGAATTCGTAGGTGAGCCCCATGCGGTCGAGGCGTTCGCGAATGGGTGCCGAGAAACGGGCGAACAGTTGGTTACGGCTAGCTTCGCTCGATGCCAGCTGCTGCTCGATGCGTGCATAAGCGTCGGGGTGCTCGTACTTGAAACTCAAGTCTTCGAGTTCGGTCTTGATGGCGAAGAGTCCCAGTCGGTGAGCCAGCGGTGCATAGATATAGAGTGTTTCGCCAGCAATCTTGTATTGCTTTTGCGGTGGCATTGACTGCAGGGTGCGCATGTTGTGCAAGCGGTCGGCCATCTTGACCAGCACCACGCGTATGTCATCGCTCATGGTGAGCAACAGCTTGCGGAAGTTTTCGGCCTGTGCCGACGCTTTGTCACCGAAGATGCCTCCCGAGATTTTAGTGAGTCCGTCGACAATCTGTGCGATTTTCTTGCCAAATTGCGCTTCGATGTCCTCGACGGTATAGTCGGTGTCTTCGACCACGTCGTGGAGCAGCGCGGCGCATATCGATGTCGATCCTAGGCCAATCTCTTGGTTCACGATGGTCGCAACGGCTATGGGATGCATGATGTATGGCTCGCCCGAACGGCGCCGTATTCCTTGGTGGGCGTCGCGGGCAAAGCGGTAGGCTTTTTCGATGATGTCGACCTTCTGGCGATGGTTGCTGCGGATGTATCCGTCTCGCAGTCGGTCGTAGGCATTTTGTATCATCGCAGCCTCTTGCTCCGGAGTTAATTGTGTGGGAGTGGTCATAGGCAGTAAGGTATAATTAGGCAAAGGTAGTGTTTTTTCTCGACAATACCATTTTTTCGCCAGAAAAAAAGTTTTTTTGAACATTTGTGCCACATTTTGGCGCAGCTAGACTCTTATTTTGCATCGTAAAACGAAAACACCTTAACCTAGATAATACCATGAAAAAACACTTCGGTTCAGCCCGGCAGTTCGCTCGGTGGTGACTGTCGGCATTTATCAGTAAATGCGCACCTGGCTGTGAAGTCTGGTGCGCATTTTTCAAAAAAAGTGACGGACTGGAAACTAATCCACTTCGCCACATATAATGAAGTAATGAGTGATGAATCGAAAGAAGAGTGCAAGTTTGTAATTCCTATTGCTGTGTTAATTTATAATGAACAAAGGTTCTGATTTCCATAAACTAAGTTGCAAATTGTTTTTTCGCCAGATGCGTTCTTCAGTTGTTGATGTTGGCCTGCAGCCAGTCACCTTGTTGACAATTGATATCATTTTGTTTAAGATGAGGCTATTCTTGATTGAATGGTAACTGCCGGTGAGAATGGTTTGGGTATTGACCCATTCAATAATGATATAATCCAGTATGTTGGTGTCTTTGTCAAACCCATAGGTGGTTTTCTGCGTAAGTTTGGAACTGATTAGGTGGTAATAACTTTTTTCTACTAGATTGGGCCTATCAACATCTGCAACATGGCATGACCGAATATCTCCGTTGGTGATGCCGCCAATCTGCTCTTCAAACTCGTCGGCATCTGATATGGTCGAAGTCTTTAGCGCAGGCAGGAAACGCTCCAATGTCTGCTGGACAGCATCCTTGTTCGTGTAGGTAATGGGTCTATGTTTCAGCCGAAGTTCGAAAATACAGATAGAATCTCCATGGATGTCAATAAACCCATCTCGATCACGGATACCATTAAACCAGCATAATGCGTCTCCACGTTGATTGTTTTTGCCAAAATCACACGAAGTGATGGATGTCGCCAGTTTTCTTCCCAGACTCCAGACCTTTTGCATTCTGTTGCCATCAAACGTCTCAATGTATGTAGTGGTGCGGTCGCTAGCGAGCAGATGAATCTTGTTATTGTGCATAAACGCCGCATGATATGTGGTGTCTATTTTGGGGTCGAACCACAGGCTCCGCCCCTTTTGAATGTCATATAACACTTCGGGAATCGATGCTGCGTACTCGACGTGTTCGCGGACTTTGACCGTCTTGCCATTGTTGGGTTCAGCAATGTATCCGATCCCATATTTTCCGCACAAATAGTAGCCGTCAGACAATCTGAAGATTCTGGTGTTCATGCTACTATAGGCATGCTCAACATGAGATTCCTTCTCTATGAAGCTCAAATAGCAGCCAAATTCTCCAAAATCGGAATAATCCACACGATAGATTGAGTCTTCATATATCTGATTTCCCACCGCTCCTACTTCTTTCATCATCCATCTGCCGTCGGTTTCCTCAATACAATAATTCTTGTCATTTTTGTAATAACCTTTAATCAAAAGTGAGTCATTGCGGACAAACATTTGAGCATATTCACAAATATCAAAGCGGCCGATACAGCTTTTGATGATTTGAATAGTATGGTTGTTTTCTGATAGGGCAATGATGTGGCTGAATTCTGAGAGAGTTGAATTGTCATAGAAACGCTCTCGAAAAAGTGCGATGTAGTGATTGTGATATTTTGCGACGCTCATCAAGTATACATCTCCCAATGGCATGCAAAAACTGTCTGTTTCAATCTCGATAAACGATTTTGACACGTAAAATTTCTCAGTTAACGCCATACTTTGTTGACTTGTGGATGCCATAGAGATGAACATCAGCGCTATGCCAAGAAATGTTGTTTTACCTATTATTTGTATCATAGCTAAGCGTTGTTATAATTATAGTAAATCCATGATTATATATACATCAAGCGGGTCGCTGCTTATAGTGCAAAAATAGTGTCTCGGGTTATGCCCGACCAAATTATTTAATGCCCAAATGATTTTGCAATATGCTGATTTGTAGCGTGATGAAAAATTATTTTTGCCCAAGGTGGCTCTCTGGATGCCCAAAAATCAGTAAAAGGTCGGTTTTTAGCCATTTTTGCTTCAAATCCCTTAGTTTTCACAAAAATCCACATCGCATATTGTTTCATGTCTTCATCCCGACTTTCCGTTTATTTAATTCTCAATTGCTAAAGGTTCACAATTCTCAATTAAATTGCCTATCTTTGCAGTCTGAAAATGGTTTGCCTGTCCATGAAACGTTTGTTTCACATAGTATTAGTGTTGTCTTTGCTGGGGGTTGTGGGATGCAGTCGCGGGGATGGCGCTTCGTCGCGGCTCGTCGAGTTGGACTCTCTTGTTGCCGTGGCGCCCGATAGCGCCGGGACATTGCTGCTGGACATTGTGCCCTCATCACTATCCAGTGACGAGGACCGTGCCTATTACGCCCTGCTCACCACCGAGGCATGCTACATGGCTGATCTCCCTATCGCTAGCGACTCGGTCATCAACGTCGCCATCGACCATTATGCTGATGGACGCGGGGAATATGACCGTCGCATACGTTCACTCATTTTCAAGGGGTGCGTTATGGACGATCTGGGTCAAGCCGACAGTGCCAAGTACTGGCTGGGTCGCGCCGAAGCCATTGCTCACCCTGATGATCATGCTCATTTGGGATACATCAATTTGCGTTTGGCTGACCTTGATGCAGGGGCTAATAAGTATGACTCAACTGCTATCGCACGTTATGAGGCATCTTTGAGTCACTATCAGTCCATGCCGGCGAGCAAATACTGCTTGTCGGTGCTTGTCCACCTAGGCGCGCTCTATAGCCAGAAAGATGCAGCACGCAGTCAGAAGTATTTCGGTCAGGCTCAACAGTTGTCAAAGCAGTTGAATACAACCTCGCAAGCCCATCAGTTGCTGGAGCAAATCGCCGTGACGGCCTATCGTGACGGCCAACCACTATTGACCAAGAATTGCGCCAAGCAGGCCTTAGCAATGGGTGACCTCTCTGTTGGTGCCTATGCCTGTGCAGCTATCGGCTACAGTGGGTTGCGGAAGACCGACTCGGTTCTCATCTACCTCCAACAGATGCCAGCACCTATTACGCGTGTCGACAGTATGCACTATCACCGTGCTCATGCAGAGTATGCTCGTGCCATGAACCGCATGGAAGACTATGTGGCGCATAACGACCGTGCGGGACAGATTGCTAATGCCATCTATCTTGCGGCCCAGCAAGAAAGGCTCATGGCGTTGCAACAGCACGAAAGTGGCGTCCTCAAGCAGCGCCTCGAGCAGTCACAACAGCATCTGTGGGTTATTCTTGTGGCACTGATAGTCATTGCCATCGCATTGCTAGCCCTAGTCATGAAGTTGTGGCGGCAATCGCGGCAGCGTCGCTTGATAGAGCAACAGTTGCAGCAGACCATAGGCCAACTGACTCAATTGAAATCGACACTCGCTCAGCAAGAGAGCGACATGACCCTCATGAAGTCATCGCTGCTGAGTAGCGGAAAGAAAGTGATGTGCCTCGACGAGATTATCCGGGGGCTGCATACACTGCAGCAAAGCCGCCAGAAGCGCAATGTGGCACTGAGCAGCACATTCTGGGGCAATTTGGAGCAGTATGTCGATGACAACTATGGCGACATGCAGCACTGTGGCCTTAACGACACCGAGAAAAAACTGTTGGGTCTGTGCTGCCTAAACGTGCCGCTTGAGGTCGCCGCCCGTGTACTAGACGTCTCGCCAAAGACCATCTACAATTACCGGCCCGTCATTGCCCGCAAAATCAGTGATAACACCACTGCCAACCTTGACGATGCCATTGCCAACCAGCGCCAATTTCAGGCAGACAAAATGACCAAGTGACATAAGAATAATTGAGTCAGCTAAGCTATATCGCAAAGCTGACTCAATTGTTTGATAAGACCCACTTTTATCGCTCTGGAGCTTCTGGAGCGTCCTTGCCCTGCTTGATGGCCTCGACATAGGCAGCGATGCGGTGCAGCTCGTGAGGGATGCGGATGCGTTGCGGGCAGTGGTGCACACATTGTCCACACCCAATGCAATGGTCGGCCTGACGCAGTTTGGGTACGCTGCGGTCATAGCCGATAAGGAAGGCACGGCGTGCCTTGCCATATTCGCTCGACTGCACCTCGCGAATGACGTTGCCCTCGGTGAGGCACTTGTTGTAGTGCACAAAGATAGCAGGGATATCGATGCCATAGGGGCACGGCATGCAGTACTTGCAGTCGTTGCAGGGGATGGTGTTGTACTTCATCAGCTCGTCGGCCATCGTCTCGTCGAGGAAACGCATGTCGTCGTCGCTGAGTGCCGCTAGCGGGCTGTAGGTGCACAGGTTCTCCTTGAGGTGGTGCATGAAGGTCATGCCGCTGAGCACGGTGAGCACGCGCGGGTATGAGCCCGCATAACGGAAGGCCCACGACGCCACACTGTGCTCGGGGTCACGCGCCAGCAGCTTCTCGGCGATGGGGTCGGGTAACTTGGCCAATCGGCCACCCAACAGTGGCTCCATGATAACTGCAGGTATCTCGCGCTTGTCAAGCTCGTCATAGAGGTACTCGGCGTCGGTGTTGCGGTCGTTGATTTCGTCGGCATAGTGCCAGTCAAGCCAGTTCAGCTCAATCTGCACGAAGTCCCACTTGATCTTCCCCTCATCCTGCATCTGCAACAGGTAGTCAAACACGGCGATGTCACCGTGGTAACTGAAGCCCAGGTTGCGGATGGTGCCCTTCTCGCGCTGCTCCACCAGGTAGTCGAGGATGCCGTTGTCGACATAGCGTGCGCGGTACTCGGCCATGGCGTCCTCGCCGCCGCCAATGGCATGTAGCAGCAAGTAGTCGACATAGTCTACCTGCAGTTCTTTGAGCGAGTTCTGGAACATCTCCACACCTGCCTCGTGCGACCACGTCTCGGGGTTGAAATTGGACAATTTGGTGGCGATGAAAAACTCTTCGCGTTTGTGGCGCGCAAGCGCTACGCCTGTGGCGTGTTCGCTGCGTCCACGGCAGTAGGCGGGCGATGTGTCAAAGTAGTTCACGCCATGCTCGATGGCATAGTCCACCTGACGGTTGACCAGTTCCTGGTCGATTTCAGCATCGTTCTCCTCGCGCGCCGAGCGGTTGTTGTCGATGGTGGGCAGGCGCATCATGCCGTAGCCCAGCAGCGACACTTTCTCGCCCGTCTTGGGGCTTGTGCGGTACGTCATTTTGCCCACGGGTGGCTCTTGCTCGGTAGCTGTTTTGTCGTCGCGGGCACAACTGACGATGGCGGGTGCGGCGATAGTTGCCGTGCCCAGACCCAGCGCCTTCAGGAAGTTCCGTCGTGATATATCTTTTTTCATATTGTTAACAATAAAACTCTCAACTATAAACTAGATTTCAGAGTGTGTCTCATTACCCTCAACAAAGATGGCGCCGAAGGGTCGTGCCGGGCACACATATTCACAAGCACCGCAACCGATGCATTTGGTGTGGTCGACGGCGGGCACCATGGGCGACTCGTCGTCATCGGGATCATTGGGGACCATCATGATGGCCTCTGATGGGCAATGGCGTGCACAGTTGCCACACTCGACGTTATCGGTGAGCACCACGCAGTTCTCCTTGATCCACACCGCATGGCCAATCTGGATGCTGGTCTTCTGTGCCGTGTCGATGGGGCGTATAGCTCCTGTGGGACACACCTCGCTGCAACGAGTGCACTCGGGGCGGCAAAAACCGTGTTCATAGCTCAGCGTGGGCTGCATCAGCGTCAGCAGGTCGCCCGAGGGACGCAGTACATCGTTGGGACACTGTGCCACGCACAACTGGCAGGCGGTGCAGTGGCGCTGCATGTTGCTAGCGCTCACCGATCCTGGCGGGGTGATGCGTTGCTTGCGTTTGGGTGGCGTGCGGTCGACAATCTCGGCAAGGCCGCCATCAACCTTCTTGCCTGCCTGTGCTAGCGCCACATCGGCGGCGACGATGGCGCCACCCAGCAAGAATGCACGGCGTGTAGAGTCCTGAGGAGCCTCGGAAATCTCAGTCTTCTCAGTCTTTTCTGTCTTCCCAGTTTTCCCAGCATGCCCATAGTGCAATGCATCAAAGTTGCACTTGCTCAGGCAGTTGCCACATGCCACGCAGCGGGTGTAGTCAACGGTATGGCTCTTGAAGTCGATGCAACTGGCCTTGCAGTTCTTGGTGCATAGGCTACACGAGCGGCACTTGTCGGCATCAAAGTAAACTTTGAACCATGAGAACTTGGCTAGATAGCCCAACACGGTGCCTACGGGGCAGATGGTGTTGCAGTAGGTGCGGCCGCCGCGCCACGCCAACACTGCAATGACCACAAAGGTGACCAAGGCCACCAAAAAGGTGGGCAGACTCTTGAGCCATACCTCCTTGTCGTAAAAGGCGTAGCTCTCATAGTGCTCAGCAATCGCCGCTAGACCATTGTTGCACCAGATGTAGAGGGGCTGCAGCAGATTGTTGACGATGCGGCCATAACTGCTGTAGGGTGCCAACAGCGCCATCAGCGAGCCCAAGCCAGCGATGATGGCGACAGCCATGACCACAAGCATCAGCAGGCGCAGCCAGGTCAGGGCGCGAGAATGAGTGAATCGGTTTTTCTTGCGATTCAAGTGCGAAATCACGTCTTGCATTACACCCAGCGGGCAGATGACCGAGCAATAGATGCGGCCAAACACGAGGGTGAGCACGACCAATGCGACCAACACCACAGCGTTTAGTGCCAGCAAGGCGGGCAAAAACTGGACCTTAGCCATCCAGCCCAGCCAGTGGTGCAATGTGCCGGTGAAATCGAGCAACAGCAGTGTGATTCCGATAAAGAACAGCGCTGCCAGGGTAATTCTGATTTTACGTAGCATCTTATTGGATTAAGAATTAATTAAGTAAGACCTATGCCGCTAGGCGGGGAGTAAAGCCTTTATTATACATTATTCATTAAATATTGTGCCACACTGTCATCGGTGTTAGGGCCAATGACCTCATCGGCGGCGGTGAGCAAGGCTGGTACCGCATTGGCTACTGCAACACCATGGTCGGCCGCCTGGAGCATGGGCAAGTCGTTGTTGTTGTCGCCGAATGCCACTACACGGTCAGCGCCTACCTGCTGTGCTAAACACCGCACTGCAGCAGCCTTGTTACAGCCTTCGGCATAGACCTCGAGCAGTGCCAATTGCTTGTCGTTGTTGTCATAGTAGAGGATAGGCGAACAGTGGACTTGCTGCCGAACCTCGTGATAAATCTGCTCGAGGGCGTTGCCGTGCGACATGGCAAAGATAAGCATGGTTGCGTCGTCGCTGGTGTGATAACTCGCGTCACCGAGCAAAAAATGCTTGTAGGGCGTGTAGCGGCGTGCCTCAACAAACTCGTGCTCGACCTGGCTGAGCGTGCCATAGTGATGCGTGTGGATGACATTGCCGTGCTGGCGGTAGACAAATGGACGTACACCGTGCTGCTCAAAGATTGCGCATGCCCGCGTCACCTCCTCGGCTGGGATGGCCTGTACTTGTTCTATGCGACGTTCCACAGGATTCCACAACGCCGCCCCCGACAGGATGATAAAGGGCAAGGTGGCATGTACCGCCTGCATCAGTGGCACCACTGTCGCCGTTGTACGCGCCGTCGCTACCGTGAACAGCAGTCCCTGGCGTGCAATCAGGTCGTTGAGGATGTCGACAGTGCGTTGGCTCAAGCGCGAGTCGGCGCCCATTAGCGTACCATCCATATCGCTCACATAGAGCGTCTTGCTTGTCACTTCTTTCATCAATCGGGTGCAAATGTACAAAGAAAACAGCAAAAATGCAAGCAATTCGTCACTTGTTCTGCATTTTTGCTGTTTTAGAGAGCATTATTTTCCACAAAAACGTGTCTAGGCGGTCAGCGTTTCAAGATATCGTGGTACAGGGCGTCTAGCTCAGTAGCCAGACGTTCGTGTGTGAAGCGTTGGATGTTTTGTCGATCGGCGGTGATGAGGCGCTGGCGCAAATCCTCATCTGTAATCACCTGATCCAGATGCTTAGCCAAGGTGTCGGTGTCGTCGGGCTCGAAGAAGAGTGCAGCCTCGCCAGCAGCTTCCTGTTGGCTCGTGCCACTGGTGGTAATGACAGGGATGCCACACGCCTGTGCCTCAATGATGGTGAGGCCAAAACCTTCCATGCGCGATGGGGCGACCACTGCTTGAGCCATGTGATAGATCGAAGCCATATCGTTAGCATGCGCGCGGGTAATGTGCTGCAAGCGGTGCATCAAGTGATTTCGCTCGGCGTAGGGGCGTAGCACATTCGTGTAGTAGTCGGTCTCGCGGCCAACCAGTACCAGATTGATGTCGTGATCTTGCATCTGCTTCATGGCTTTCAAGACGGCCATCACATTCTTATGCTCGAGCAGTGATGACACCACAAGAATGTAGCGCTTTGATAATTTGTATTTAGCGCGAACGGCATCTAGCTCGGCATCGATGACATTTACCAAGAATCGACGATCGACGGCGGGGTAAATGACGCGGATGCGGTCCTTGTCGATGCCTAGCGTCTCAATGATTTCGTCACGGGTATGCTTGCTGGTGGTGACAATGGTATCGGCCTTGCTGCATGCTTGGCGCGTGTTGAAGGCGCGTTTAGTGCGGTCCCACCAACTGTAATCCTTGGGATAGTAGGCATAAGCCATCGAATGGATGGTCACGACCGGACAGGCACGGGCCTTGCCAATGCGCAAAGGCAATCGTCCAGCAAGCCCATGATACACATGTACATGATGGCGGTTCATCTCATCGACGACGCCTTTCCAATTCATCCACAATGTTTTATAGGGTGTCTTGCGGGGTTGCTTGATGTTGATGTTGGCTGGTATGGCAAGCGAAGCGGCCGAACTGTGCTTCCCAACCCGTGGCGTATAGACATAAATCCTGTGGCGGGGGAAACACTCAGCAAAAGCGTCAATAACAATCTTGCTGTAGTTGCCCTCGGTGGTATTATTTTTCAAAATGGCATAAGAGCCGTCAAGTCCTATATTCATTAACAAAAAGTTATGAGTAGTAAAGTGCCGACAAAGGTAGTATTTATTTTTGATTCTGCCAAGGATTTCTGTATATTTTTTATGGTCAAGCCAGAACACTTGCTTAAAACATCGTGTGCTGCATTGTCGGCAGATGAGATGGGGAGCGGTCCAGAGATAACGCGTAGGTGATTCTCAATTCTCAACTAAAAAAATTCTCAATTCTCAATTATTTGTAGTACCTTTGCGGCGCAGAAAACCAATAACCATAAACATAACAACCAAGTCATGAGCAACAAACGACAAATCGTGGAATGCGTGCCCAACTTCAGCGAGGGCCGCAACATGGACATCATCAAGCAAATTACCGACGTTATCCGCCGTGCCAATGGCGTGAAACTGCTGGACGTGGACCCAGGTGAGGCTACCAATCGCACAGTGGTCACATTTGTCGGTGACCCCGCATCGGTGGTTGAGACCGCCTTCCAGGCAGTGAAAAAGGCTGGCGAACTGATTGATATGCGACAGCACCATGGTGCACATCCGCGAATGGGTGCCACCGACGTGTGCCCGTTGATTCCTGTGGCAGGAATCACCCTCGAGGAGTGTGCTGCATTGGCACGAAAACTGGCCGAGCGCATTGCCAACGAGGCTGGCATACCGTGCTATTGCTATGAGGCAGCAGCGTTTACACCCGAGCGCCGCAACCTGGCCATCTGTCGTGAAGGCGAGTATGAGGCACTGGCCGAAAAGCTGTCGACACCCGGCAAGCAGCCTGACTTTGGTGCACGTCCGCTCGACGAGCAGGCTGCACGCACTGGATGCACGGCTGTAGGAGCGCGCGACTTCCTCATTGCTACCAACTTTAACCTCAACACCACCTCGACGCGCCGTGCCAACGCCATCGCGTTTGACGTGCGTGAGAAGGGGCGCCCCGTGCGTGAGGGCAATCCCATCACCGGCACGCCCAAGAAGGACGAGAACGGCAAGACCATCATGCAGCCCGGCACGCTCAAGGGCACCAAGGCCATCGGATGGTATATCGACGAATATAAGATTGCACAGGTGTCGATGAACATCACCGACATCAACCAGACCCCGTTGCACGTGGCGTTTGACGAGGTGTGCCGTTGCGCACAGAACCGCGGCGTGCGTGTTACGGGCACCGAGATTGTAGGTTTGATTCCCAAGCGCACACTCATCGATGCTGGCAAGTACTTCCTAGAGAAACAGCATCGCTCGACGGGCATCCCCGAGGCCGATATCATCGACATCGCCATCCACTCGATGGGACTCGACGACCTCAAGCCCTTCGACCCGCAGGAAAAGGTGATTGAGTTTATGCTCGATGCCGACGAGAACGCTGCCAAGAAGTTGGTTGACCTCACCGTCAAGGGCTTTGCCGAGGAGACCTCGCGCGAGTCACCCGCTCCTGGTGGTGGCACCATTGCTGCCTACATGGGTGCTTTGGGCGCTGCTTTGGGAGGCATGGTTGCCAACCTGAGCAGCCACAAGCCTGGCTGGGACGACCGCTGGAAGGAGTTCAGTGTATGGGCCGACAAGGGACAGGCGCTGATGACCGAACTGCTGCATCTAGTCGATGAGGACACGCAGGCCTTCAACCGCATCATGGCGGCCTTTGGCATGCCCAAGAAGACCGACGAGGATAAGGCCGCTCGCAGTGCCGCCATCCAGGAGGCCACGCTCTATGCCACCCAGGTGCCCCTGCGCACGATGAAGGAGTCGTTCCAGGTGTTCGAGCTGTGCCGCGCCATGGCCGAGCAGGGTAACCCCAACAGTGTGAGTGATGCCGGCGTGGGTGCCCTCGCCGCACGTGCCGCTGTGCTGGGTGCTGGCATGAATGTCAAGATCAACGCCGGTTCGCTCAAGGACCGCGCTGTTGCCGATGCCCTCATCGCCGATGCCAACGACCTCATCGCTCGCGCCAACGCCGAAGAGGCCGAAATCACCCGCATCGTCGAGGCAAAGCTTTGACATCACATTCCATCATAAAAAATCTGTCAACTTCCCCAAGTTGGCAGATTTTTTATAGGATATTTCCAGATTGTTTGTATCTTTGCATGGTGATTTAAAGAAAAAGCTTCACTATGTCGTCAATAACAAATAACATTTCCCAGCCTAGCGAATACCTTCACTTTCGTGACGATATTATGCGTCGCATACGTTCTGCGCAGTATGAAGCGATGCGGGCAGTTAATAAAGAGATGATTTCGCTGTATTGGGAAATCGGGAAACAGATTACCGAACGTCAGAAAATACTTGGCTGGGGCAAGTCGGTTGTCGAGAATCTTTCGCGCGACATTCAAGAAGAGTTCCCTGGAATTCAAGGATTCGGCAGCTCAAACTTGTGGGACATGGTACGCTTTTATGCTGAATATCAGCCAAATGAGTTTCTGCAACCATTGGTCGCAGAAATTAGTTGGACTAAACATCTAATTATCCTTACCAAATGCAAGGACACACAAGAGCTTCTAAAATAGACTTGTTAATAGGAAGAGAACTCAAAAGGGCAAAATGAAAAGACGATTGAGACATATTGTGGTGGGGCTGTTGCTCGTGGCTTGGCTGGGGACAACGGCCGACGGCACAGGACGCCTCAAGAACTATGACATCTGGAAAGACTTGCCAAGCAAGACGCTCATGGAGATGGGAAAGCGTTTTTACTTGGGAGACAAGCCTGATAGTGCCTTGATGTGTTTCAACATCATTGCCAACCGATACTACACCACACCCAAGGGCGACAAGGATGCACAACGTCTGGTGGGATCGGCAATGAATCAGTTGGGTATACTTTATACTTATGTGTTCATCGACTACAGCAAAGCTCACCAATACTTGCTGCAAGCACAAAAAATAGCCAAAGACCTGAATGACAATCGTCTGCTGGCTGCGACCTATACTAATCTTGGCAATATTCACTGGATTGACAGTTTCTATAGCAACGATGGCCAACTGGACAGCCGCACTATCGAGCTCCACCAGAAGGCATTTGAGACGGCACTTGCCGCCAATGCCCCGAAGTCGGTCATCTTAACGGCTTCCAATCTAATCAAGATTGCCGAGGATACAGCCAACACCGATGCTGTGCGCAACGACATCAATCAGTTTTTAAGCTATCAGATTCCCGACTCGATGCGTCATTATGAGTATGTCAAGACCTGTTGTCGCGCCTTTATTGAGCAAGATCGGGGCAACCTTGAGGAGGCTTCAGTGCTCTATAACAAGGCTTTAGACGAAATCTATGGTGAGAATGACAAAGACCGAGAAATTGAGCGCACCAACATCATGGTAAGCAAGTTTCACTTGCTCATCAAGATGGGTAAGAATCAACAGGCATTAAGTATCATTAATGACTTGATTAATCAAGGTAAGGCAGCAGATGACCACCATCTGCTCTTCTTCTACTACAAAAACCTCTCGGAATATTACTACCAGAAAAAAGATTCGGTTAATGGCGACCGATATGAATTTCAGGCTTTGCGCGAGAAGGACATTGTGCTGAACAAAAACAAGTTGCTGGACGCTGAAAAGGCCGAGTTTTTGTTCCAGATAGACGAGATCAATGCCGAGATGCAAGAATTGGCATATCGTCATAAATTGACCAAATACATAGCCTGGGGAATTGCCGCTATCACCCTTATTATCCTTGGTTTTTTGTATTTGCTGTGGCGGCGTTACCGTCAGGAACAGGAGAAGAACCGCAAACTCTATGAGAACAACTTGATGCTGCTGGCGGCTGAAGAGGAGCGACGTCAGCAAATTATCGAGGAGCAGCAAACACCCAAGTATCAATCGCATCAAGTGGAAGAGGGCGAACTGAGCGACTTGCTACACCGCATCCTCTATGTGATGGAGACCAGTGAGGAGATTTACGACAACAACTTTTCGCTTGACCGGCTGGCCGAGTTAATTGATGCCAATTCACGTTACTATGTTTCACAAGTGCTCAACGAGCACTACCACCAGTCGTTCCCCGAGATGGTCAACGACTACCGCATTCGCGAGGCTTGCCGGCGCATCAACGACCATGAGCATTACAGTCAATTCACGGTGCAGGCCATTGCCGAGAGTGTGGGCTTTGGTTCCTACCCCAATTTTGTCACCAACTTCAAGAAGTTCACTGGTCTCACCCCCAGCGCGTACCGCAAGCAAGGCAAGGACAAATCCGGACCTCCCGCAGAGTAGTACTTATTTCACGCAGATTACGCAGATGATTATAGATTTTTGAGTAGTTAAGTAGTTAAAGGGAGTCAAAGGGAGTTAAGTAGCTAGGGCAAGACAATGAAAGAGTAAAAATCTGCGGAATCTGCGGA
>JAEEGI010017623.1_pt1 | contig 14623 bp, 9 predicted proteins | sample 8958751 | NCBI WGS metagenome assembly JAEEGI01 (sample SAMN16246545, study PRJNA631951) | gut metagenome | biome: gut microbiome; feature: rumen; material: KS-attached | host: Bos | place: Iran: Karaj | collected 2018-10
ATAGACATCCTGAGGACAGATTCCGCGGGAAACAGCATGTTGCTTTTCTACGGGAAGGAAAACTCAGTGCTCGGACCTTACTATACGAGAGGTAATCGAGGAGAGATCTCCATCATCGCAAAAAAGAAGTCAAAAGTCACCATAGTAGACTATTCCCTCTTCTCGTCCGTGAGGAAGGACGATGATCTCTATGCACTGTTCAACAAAAACCTCCTCGACATGATCATACGGACTGACCGGTCTCTTAACGAGAGGACGACTGTCATCATGCAGAAGTCCATCAGGACTAAGCTCCTCGAATTCTTCAGACAGGAAACGAGGAAGACCGGCACCCGATCCTTCAATATGCCCTTCACCTTCACTTTCCTTGCGGACTGGCTCTCGGTAGACAGGAGCGCGATGCAGAGGGAACTGAGGAATCTCAAGGACGAAGGCTTTGTGCGGATAAGGGGAAGGACCGTGACCGTTCTGGAGGGAACGGACAGCTCGGTATATAACCGATTCGGATGAACTGACAATCGCAGGAAATACAAAAGGCTGCCCTTCCGGGCAGCCATTTCGTTGCTGTTCAGTAATCTCAGACATTGTGCACATCGAGCTGATTGAAAGGAACCGTGATGCCGTTGTCGTCGAACAGGATCTTCATTTCTCTGTTCAGTCTTCTCGTTGCTACGAAGTAGTCCTTCTCCATGCAGTCTACAGTGACTCTTATCACGACGGCTGATTCGCCGAGCTCCTGGACTCCCCTGTAGATAGGAGTGGACTGGAACAGGCCTCTGTTGCGCTCATACATGTCAGGGAGCGCGCTCATTACGACCTGCTCTATCTCGCGGATGTCAGATTCGTAAGGGGTGCCAATGTCGCAGATCGCCAGAGACATGTTCTGGGATCTGTTCTGGATGTTCCTGATGTCGGAGTTGTTGACGACCTTAAGGTTTCCGCCGGTGTCCTCAATGACTGTTGTCCTTATTCCTATCTTCTTGACAGTACCTCTGAAGTCATCAAGTATGATAACATCTCCTATGTTGTAGTAACCCTCGGCAATGATGAAGATGCCCGTTATGGTATCCTCGATGAGGCTCTGCGCACCGAAGCCTATAATCAAGGAGATAAGTCCCAGAGATGCAAATATACCTGTGAGGTTGACTCCGAATATGGCAAGAACCCAGACTATGGCTACTATGATGCAGATCCATCTGACTATGCTTCCCAGAAGTCCGGCAACGGTCTGAGAACGCGCCTTTCCCTTGGCGAAGAAGCTGAAGACCAGTCCCCGTATCGAAGCAATCAGTCCCATGAGCGCGATAACCGCACCGGCGGTGAATAGGTTGGCCCGTGAGAAAACTCCGTTACCGCTTCCCACTCCGCCAAAGGTGTCTCTCAGCTGAGCCTTGACTGCCTGTACTGCCGACTGTGACAGCGGGAATATCTCCGGCTTCATGAACAAGATGAATAACACCAGAAGGATAACGATCCTTATGATATAGTTTTTGCTTTTCATGACTATCTCCTCATAGTTATGTATTCATGCAGGACCATGGGTCCTGTAATGTGTTGGTTATCAGACTAACAACGACAACTCTACCGGGATCCTTACATCCTTGTTCCTGGTCTCCCCGTCAAGTGTGTAGTTCATGGTTATCACAACGTAGATCTCGTCGTTTTGGCCCGTCAGCTGCAGATTCGTGAATGACAGTCCGCTGATATGGTATCCGGTATCGGTACGTACATAATCCAAATTATGTGTCGCAGCAGTATTCGCAGGAGCGCCAGCCTCAAATTTCTGAATTACCGCAGAGAGACTGTTGACTGTTCCGTCATTATTCAAGGCGTCCACATCGAGGTCAACGGATTCCGAATCGATCAGTCCGTTATACAGCTCGAAGTTTCCGGATCCGTAGAACAGGACCGTTCGCTCCGAATTCACCGTAAAGTCCGGTGCCACCGGCGCAGGGGCGCTTGGAGCATTGAATGTGTAGGTTCCGACCGCTTCTCGGTAGCCTCCGGTCAAGTCATCCGACGAGAAGAGCACCGTGACCGTGACAGTCTCTCCGTCATACAGTCCGAACGAATCGCCCGCACCGTCTTTCAGTATATCAGCTACGTTTATCAGGACCTGATTGCCGGAAACTGTGACGTTACCTGTCCTTGTCTGTACTAGGATCTTTCTTCCGTTCGTACCGGTGATGGTGAACATTACGTTTGCAGAGCCTCCATCCAGTTCTTCAGGATAGAGAATGGTTCCGTTTGTAGGATCTATCTCTGCACCATCCACCGTTATGGTTGCGTTAAGAATGGCGTAGTACTGCCCCAGATTCTCATTGTATGGAATATCCGATCCCTGATTCGTCTCGTTTATCGACACACTCAACGAGATATCGTTCGGATTCGTCTCACTCGGGGCACTGTACGCATCAGTGTTCGAGGTGATCGTCTTACCGTCACACACTAGCGTGACGACAGCTGTCACGGTTTCTTCCTCAAACAGTCCCTGATAAGGCAGAGTGAACTGAGGAACATCAATGTATACGTCCTGACCCTCGATCCTGACCGCCGCATCGAACGATACTGTAGGAGCAGTTGTACTGTCGGTGCTTCTTGTGAATGTAAACGTCACGGTATCTGCTATAGACCGAGGATCTGTCACGGCACCGTTTTCGACCACTGCGCCTTCAAGCTTTATGACAGGCGTGATCGCCGGGATGTACATGACCTGATCGTTATCGTCAAAGTATGACTCCATCCGGCTCGGATCGTCACTGAGTTCCAGGCTCAGGCTGAGATCTCCCGGCTGGACCGGCACATCAGGTACTTCATATGTGGTCGTCGCCGTGAGATTTCCGGCTGTGCCGTTATATGTATATGGTACTGTGGCCGTGAGTGTCACGGTCTTGCCCGCAGGCCATCCTCCGCTGAAGAGATCATCTATCGTTATTGTCACTCCGGATCCGACATTCAGCGTTCCGCTCTTGTCCTGGTCAAATACACTGTCTCCGTCTGAGAAGTTCACCGTGATGTTGTCCGTATCAATGCTGTCAGGCATTATCAGCGTGCTGCCGGAACTCTCAGTCCCGCTTATGATCAAGGTGCCCGTGACATTCGGGAACGCTATGTCTATGCCGTCGAGAGTAGTGATCGGAGGTTCCTCTCCGTCATCCACCGCAGCAAAGGTCATGCCCATCTGCGACGGATCCGGAGCGGCCTTTTCAGGGACCACGAACTGGGCGTCTGCGGTGATCTCACCGCCGTCGTAGTACACGGTAGCTGTGACAGTTACCGGTTCATTCTGATTCAGAGGCTCTTCTACCGGAATGCTTATCAGGGTGATCTGAAGCTTTCCTTCATCATTTACGTATGGCTGTCCCCACGCCGTCGAATTCAGCACGGTGCCGTTGTCTCTGACTATCGTGATCCGGATATCCTCTCCGTTGAGGCCCTCTGGATCTGTGACGGTCTCTCCGGATATCTCGAGTCCTTCCAGGAAAAGCATTCCGTAAAGATCTATGTTTGCCTGAGGATCTCCGCCACCGGCAGGATATACCCAGCTCGGCGTATTGTAATAGAGTTCCAGAGTCATAGAGTATCTGTCCGCAGGATTCCGAGGGACTACATATTCAGTGTCTGCCTCAAGGGTTCCATCGGAATGTGTCACCGTAGCGGTGATGCCCAGGGTATCCTCCGGATGGACCGGGGCCTCCATCGGCAACTGTTCGATGGTTATTACAGGCACGTTATTCTCAATGTCAAGTGATCCCTCAACATCTTCCTCGAACAGCGTGTTGCCGGTGTCGTCGGTGACTTTGATGTGGACCAGTTCATCGATGGACTCAGGATATACCAACTGGTCGTTGACCACTTCGAGGGCATTTCCACTGATCGTAAGCTTTGTTCCTATCGATAGGAATACTATCTCGTTGCCATCATTGTCTGTAGCGTATTCGAACTGATCCAGGTGTTCTTCTATCGTTATGCCCAAAGAGAGATCGTCTGTGTTGTTCTCCGTCCAGTGGGCTACGAGAGTGAGGTCACCGGTAATTGGCGTGTTCTCGAAATCAAACGGTACCAGCGCTGTCGTATTGCTCGGATCATACCAGAAATCGAATGTGTAATCCGCGCCTGCCGGATCGACCGCGCCAGGATCCCTGGCATACTCTCCGTGATTGACGTACTGTGACCGAGGAGGAGAACCGTATTCCGTCTCGAATGTGACCAAATGAGTGATCGTGTATGGCGCGCGGAACGTGTAATCCGTAGACCGGGTTATATAACCGAAATTCGTCAGTACTCCCAGCTCGAAGTGGATCGTCTCGTTGTCATACAGACCATGTTCAATATTCAAAGGGAGATAATCTGCACTCAACGTAGCCCTGCTTCCAGTAACGTCCTCGATATCCATATCAACGCCTTGGTTGTCTGCCAGAGCGCGACCGTCTCTACCGGTGGCTATGATGCTGCCGGTTTCCGACGTATATATCTCGCTCGGATAGACAAAATCATCTCCGGCATCGTTAAGCTTGATTCCGTCGAGATAGTATGTTGCTCCAAGCGTAGGATACCATACGATCTCGCCGTTGTCGTCGGTGCCGTAATCTATATCGCCTCCGGCAGTGTTGTCAAATACCGTGACCGAAAGTGTCAGGTCTCTGCCGTGGGCAGGCATCGTATAAGTACCGGTCGCGGTGAGCTGTCCGTTCCGGTGAGTTATGACAGCCGTGACTGTGATCTTCTCCTGAGGATATCCAAGTTCAAACGGGATCCTCTCTATTTCTATGGAAGCGGAATTCCGCTCCAGTGTGCCCCAGACACCGACGACTGTCTCGTTGGACACAATCGTCCCCTGCTCAGAACCTGTTATGGTGAGCCTGATATTGTCAATGTCGAGCCCTTCAGGATACTCAACTATCTCTCCGGCCTCATCCAGCTTCGTCCCGTTGATGGTGAGTGCGCCCATGAGATGTCCGGTGATCATAATCTCTCCGTTGTTGGTCTCTACGACGCCGTAGTCATTCTCCTGAGTATTGTAGACACCCAGCGTGGCCGACAGACCCGCCGGCTGCTCAGATGAGCTCTCACTTGAGGAAGAAGGAACGCTGCTGGACGAAGACGGCCCTATACTCTGGCTGGACGATGACGATTCCTCACTGGACCGCACCGAATCACTGCTTGATTCAGGATACGACACTCCAGTATCGGAACTGGACACAGGTCCTATTGGAACGATTGGACCCGGACCCGGATCGCTAGGCGATGCGGTCGTGAAATCATATACCTTAAGCAACTTGTCTTCCCCATCCTTGACTATACGGAAAACAATTGAATATGTCGTGCCCGGATCAAGCCCCTTAAAGTAAAGCCCGGTGTCGTCAGACTCGAAAATGCCTTCTTCGATTATCTTTTCTATCAACGAAAAATTGTCGTCGTTTATGATGGGATAATCAGCTTTCTTAACCAGCATGTACTGTACCCGATCACCATCAACGTTGTTCTTTATATCCACATCAAGTATGGCATCGGTAAATCCTATGGCAATAGGTGAACATTTTACATACAAGTTGATGACAGCTACAACAGCTACAGCCGCAGTGATAGCTGCGGCAATCAAAAACGCAGGAAATTTGACCCTGTGCTCACTCGTCTGGTTGGACAAAGGGAATATTTCCTGCTCAAAGGATTCATGGTATTCAGTTGTCATATCGGTGCTGGCCATGTCTTTACCCTAAAAGATGCTTGAGATTTCAGCCCATATACAGATAATATATTTAAATTCTTATCAAGTCAATATTATGATGCCAAATTAGTTCTATTTTGCTAACAATGTGTGTTTTTTTCCATGAGACAAAGGAAAGCGGCTCCTGTATCAACGTGCGGGAGCCGCTTTGAAATGGATATGTATTCAATTATTCTTCCGGAGTAAACTCTTCCTTTTCACCTTTTTCCTCGCCGAATACAAGTTCGAGCTTAGGCGTGAGATCCTCATTCATCAGTCTTTTCTCGAAGGCCCGTATTTCCTCTTCCCTGAGGCTGTCTTCCTTATCACCCTCTGCGGTCTCGGCGACACTGCCGCCGTCTGTTGCATCAGCACCGTCGGTTTCCTGTATTTCAGCCGACCCGGTCTCGCTTTCTGAAGTTTCAATCTCAGGCTTCGGATCCGATACTGCTGTTGTTCCCTCGGGCTCGGCAGGCTCTGAAGGGACATTGCCGTTTGCGGCCTTTGCGACAGGGGATGTGTTTCTGGCTATTATGATCCCCGCAAAGATAAGGGCGATCATCACAAAGCTGAGACCGAGGGCAAGTCTGTAACTGCCGAAGTAATCATAGATATATCCGATCGCGACCATGATGACCGAGTAGCCAACATTCGTGGCAAATGCTATTGGAGGATATATTTTGTTATAGTTCTCCTCTCCGAAGAAAGTCCTGGTCAGAAGCGGTGTTCCTACACTGCCCACTGAATATGAGGCACCGAACAGGAACGCACCGACGAGCATCAGCTTCGGATCGTGTACTATGAACATGATAATGAGTCCCACAAGGGTTATGGAGATCATGGTAAACACTGCCCTGAAGGAACCCAGCATGTCGGAAAGGATACCGAGCACAAACTTGAACAGGATGTTTCCTACCATTGCCGCGGAAAGGATCGTAGCCGATACGACCACAAGTCCTACGCTCTCCACATATCCTGGGAAGTGTTGTGCAACGCTGGTGATGCCGGCAACGAAGACTGCCCGTACGAACAACGCAACAAAGGCAAGGGAGAACACTGATGCCTTGACCGGCGCTCTCTCCAGTCCGGAGCCCGCGGAGCCCTCGGAAACGCTCCCGTAGCCGTAAGGCCTGAGCTCATCGTCTTCAGGATTAAGATGCCAGCTTACCAGCAGTGCTGGAAGAGCAAGGATTATCATCATCGCACCGTTAAGCACATATGTGAATCTCCAGCCGATGTTTACGATAAGATAGGAAAGGATAGGCGAAAACAGTGCTCCGGCAAGTCCGCTGAAACTGAACGCCAGCGATGTGATGACACCGTGACTCTTAACAAACCAGTTGTTGATTATCATCGTTATCGGCACCGAGAAGAAGAAGCTCATCGCAATACCGCGGATGGCGCCGAGAATATAGAAGGCCATGGTACTGCTGAACCGTCCCATTGCAGCCGTGCCTGCGGCATTGACCAGGACGGCAGCGATGAGCGCCTTCTTGTAATCGATATGCTTGAGGATTGCAGGTATGAACAATGTCACTACTGCACAGGCCAGTGTAAGAATGGTCATGTGCATCGTGAACGTTCCTCTGCCTATGCCCAGATCATCCGATACGGGTGTGTAGTACACTCCGGCGACGTTCGACTGAAGTCCCAAAGTGGCCGCAGCAAGAAGACAGCAGATGATCAGCACTGCTATGTGCTTGCCCGTCATCTTTCCGAGCTTCTCTGCGGGCTCGTTTCCTTTATTCTTGGTGAACATATCTCTGCTCCTTATTTTGATTTTACTGTTAAATTATACCACATCCTCTGCTTTCGGCAATATGATACGCCCTGTATGCATCTTGCGATATATTGAATCAAAAATAGGCGGGATATATAATTGTAGTTATCCGATATTCTACGCTATAAGGCTCTGGGAGGAACTGTTGATGGCAAAAGGAAAATACGAAGGCAAGCTCTTGAAGGTGGCATCCGTCTCCTTAGTCGTCGGTGCTTTACTATACCCTGCTGTAACGATCGTTTTCGGAAGGGACCCGTGGTCATATTTTGTCACGCTGTTCCCGGATGGGCTGAGAGATCAGATGATCAATCTGTATATCGCGCAGCTTTCCCTGACTTTCATTACGATCACCGTCACCGGCTCCCTGTCAGACAACAGCAACATAATCTACTGGGAGAACATTGCCGAGAAAAAGTTGATCGCCCCTACCTGGACATGCTTTCTGGCCTATACATCATATTCCTTCGTGACGATCATATATTCGACGATAGCGATCTTCGTTGACAAATTCAATGCGCCGGCCTTTTTCCTGTTCTTCTTTCTCGACGTTCTGTTCTTACGGCTCCTGACCTTAAACATGGTGGATGTTTACTATAACCGCGAAGAGAAGAAGGAAAAGCTGAAGGCTGCCTTCATTGCATGCAGCAAAGAAGTGGCCAAACGAAAAGAAGACGGCACTCTGGCCGGAAGCGACTGCGGCAGGCAATTCCTTGATATGACTCTGGGTATGAGACAGCAGACGATGAAGGCCTACGACACCAAGGACTACAGGATACTCAGCGAGAACCTGATGTTCCTTGCCGAAAATCTGGAATACATGCAGGCAATGGACGATTTCAGCCATGATATGGGTAATATAGACTATATATTCTCATGTATGGATGAAAACACGCTGTTTACCGTCAACGAATGTATCCGCATAATCCTCAGGCGAGCGCCATCTCTGAAAGTCACGTTCGTAAACAAGATACTGGACGGCCTTCTTGACGAAGAAAGGATCAGGGCTCTCACTAAAGAGTTGAACAGATATAACGTGTCCAGATATCTGAACAACCTGAGGGATGCCGCTCTTGCCGAAGCGCTTTTGTTGAGAATCGACTCGCAGTGGCTCGGGACGGAACTTAAAGACAGCGAAAAGAAAGCTTTGTTTGATACTATTGGAGAGAAGGAAGACCTTTTCGACCTGTCAGTGATCGACATTTCAAGCGATGATGCTGCAAAAGAGCTTTCAAATGCATATTTGAACAACCTCGAACCTCTGTTCAAGATGGCCCAGCAAGACGAGAAGGTCAATTATACGTTGGGCGAGATGATGTATAACCTGTCATATGACATACCTTATGCAGCCGACAGGATATATGATCTGATGAAGGTCAAGACCATACAGAACATCTGGAGGATCAGTAATCCCGGTGATCCGGATAATTCGCGTTACGGCGAAGTGCTGGAATTCTTCCCAGGCGGAAACGGAAGGGCTTACCTGACCATACAGGACTATAAGGACGGAAAGGTATACTCGAATCTCACCTATGACAACACTACAGGATACATCTGCGTGCAGTATATAGGAAAGGATAGATCCGTCATATTCCAGCTGGACGATGACTTTTTGAGAGGAGATAATGATGAGGTGATCTACTCTCTTATGGACATCTGAGACAGTCCGTATCACGCTCATTATGGATGAAGAAATATATGAGAAGCATAAATATAATCAAGGGAGAAACAACAATGAAGGTATTACTGTTGAACGGTTCGCCAAGGCCAAACGGATGCACGGCAAGAGCTCTGAGAGAAATGGAGAAGGTGTTTGTGGCAGAGGGTGTTGAGGTCGAATTCATCACTGTTGGAAACAAGGATATTCGCGGTTGCATAGCGTGCGGTTCCTGCCACAGGAACGGCGAGTGTGTCTTTGATGATCTTGTTAATGAGGTTGCTGCAAAGTTCGAAGAGGCAGACGGAGTAGTGTTCGGCAGCCCGGTCTACTACGCTCATGCCAACGGAACCATGCTCTGCTTCCTCGACAGGCTTTTCTATTCGTCACACTTTGACAAGTCGATGAAGGTCGGTGCCAGCGTCGTTTCATGCAGAAGGGCCGGAACGACCTCCGCATTCGACGATCTCAATAAATACTTCACTATTTCCAAGATGCCTATCGCTTCAGCAAACTACTGGAACGAAGTACACGGTTCGACCGCCGAAGATGTCGAAAAGGACAAGGAAGGTCTCATGACCATGAGGAATCTTGCCAGAAACATGACTTTTCTTATGAAGGCTATGAGCCTCGGCAAGGAAAAGTACGGTCTTCCCGAGAACGAGAGTGGCTTCAGGACTAACTTTGCCGACGGTCTTGAGCCATGAAAACTACAGGAGAATGAACATGGATGCAATTGAAAGGATCAAGGTCGCTGAAGAGCGGCTCAATAGGGCAGATAAGGCTATGAAAGGACTCGAAGCCGCGCTTGCGGAATACGAAGCAATTGCCGGAGATGTGGAACTGGTCAGCAGCTATTATGGGTCTCCAGATTGGTTTTCTGATCTTGAGGCATATGACAGCGGAAATCTGGGAGTCGATTCCAAGGCGCTCCCCGCCGGAATCCTGTCAGAAGACGCAGCATATGACCTTTTGACAGAGTATAATGATCTTGCCATCGAAATGTCCAGGATAGCCGCCGAAGCCCTTGCAAAGGAGATATAATTCCATAAAAAAGAGGCGTTATACGCCTCTTTTTTTCAGTTAATAATTCCGACTCAGCTTCTTGATAAACTCTGCCGAGAACCTGCAGCACAGTTCTGCAGTTCTCTCGTCAAAGTTTAGATTCTTTGGCTGGCTATTGCTTATTACCCTGAAACCGATGAACGGTATGTTCATGTTCCTTGCGACCTGTGCAACGGCGAACGATTCCATCTCTTCGCAGTCTGTGCTGAAGGTATTTCTTATGCTCTCTATCCGGTCGACTTCCTTGTTGAAGCCGTCGCCGGTACCTATGATTCCTCTGACAAGCTTTCCGTCTGAATAGGGGGTTTCCATGCATATAGTTACAAGCTTTGGATCTGACGACAGCTCTCTTACTTCCATCCACTCGTCTCCGTCACGGACCTCTATACCCATCAGGGATCTGTCATGAATGTCATATCCATCCCCGCGCTCTTTCTGTTCCGTCTTGTAAGAGTCTACATTTATTATGCTCTCCCCGACGATTATATCCTTTACGTCCAGCGCAGGAGAATGTGCTCCGGCTGTGCCCTGGTTGACGATCAGATCGGGTAAAAAATGCTTGACGCCAATATATGTGGAAAGTGCCGCATTGACTTTTCCCATCTGGGTCTTCCGCACTGTCACCTTAACTCCATCGATCGTTCCGCTGGTAAAACGAAAGCCGTCGATATCGACCGTGACCGGATCCGTCAGGCTGTTTTCCAGTCCTCTGGTCTCACTGTCCATTGCTCCGCTGATCAAGATCTTAAGCATGTCCTCTCCCCTTTATTTCTTCTTCGTATCATCCAGCCGCTTGAGGCTCCTGTTGATCATCAACCTGTATCTTCTTCTTGCTTCCGTCGGCCCGAGTATCCGTATCGATTTCTCAAAGCCAAACACCCAGCCAAAGAAGTTGGGGCTCATAGCCACATCCACTCTTGCAATAAAGTGTTTTTTGTCAAAAATCTCTGTATCCACATCCTCGCCGAAGCGGTCTATTACGGATTTCATTACTGAATTCTCGCACAGCAGCTCCACCTTCAGCCTCTTTTCGTCATACATCCGAAAGATCGTCTTGGTATAGTCTGCAACATCAAAATCCCGCGGCTCAGGGACGGCGTCCTCATTCAGCATTTCAGGTGTGGCATAGATCCTGTCAACTCTAAAGCTGGTGACCTTCATGTGCTTATCGGAATAGCCGACCGTATAATAATAATCACCGTTCCAGATAAGCGCATAAGGACTGAATATGTAAGGAAGTCCGTCATTTCTCAGTGTCTTCTGCTTGTTGGCATCATACTCATAATATAGAAATGATATCTTCTTTTTCTTGTTGATGGCTTCATTGATCGTGTCAACTATATAGAAGGATCTCTCGTTGTCTGACTTGACTCGCCCTTCCGTATGTATGTTGTGCTTAATCTGTTCCCGCTGATAGACGCTGACGAATTCTTCCAGTTTGGCAATGAGTTTTTCACTCTTTCGCTCTGTGATGAACTTGGAGGAAGCAATGGCATCAACGATGAGCTTGATCTCGGGGAGTTCAAACGTCCTTGTGATGAGATAATATCTGTTCGGACTCCCCTTGTGTACCTCTATCTCCAGTCCGCTTTCTCTCAGTGCATCGATGTCCCTGGTGACGGTCGTTCTGAATATCTTGATCCCGTATTCCTTTTCGAGGTGTTTCATTATGTCCTTGGTAGACAGCATATGCTCCTCATCGGAGTACCTGCTCAGTATAGCGTTCAACGCAGCAAGCCTGACTCTTGAGGCGTTGTCCAACGCAGTATTCTTCTCGCTCATGGCTCTTCTCCTTATGGATCTGATCTTGATCATATTATACATTAACCATTAAGGCAGTGAAACTGCCATATTGTAAAAACCAGTCGGCGATTTGAGAAGGCTGGCGTCTGTGCACCCTGCTGCCTGCCTTCAGGATTGCTTCCGGTTGAAAAAAGCCCGTGTAAAGTGTACTATTAATTCAGTTCAGACTGGCAGCATAAGGAGGTGAAAGAGGTGAAGGGATACATCGAAAAGCTTGACCGTGCTCTCATGGAAAGAGTTTCCGTTAGAATATTGTTTTCCCTGCTCATACCCCTTGCCTGCCTTCGGGCATCGCTTGCCTGCTTAGACATACGTTATCAGACCAATGACGATGCGACCTTTGCAAACATAGCCTTCGGCGCCTACGGATCGGATAATCTCCATATGATTCATCCGGAGCTTCTCTTTTCTCTCATGCTTAGGCCGCTGTATTCAATTAGTCCGGACCTCAACTGGTATGTCATTCTTCAGCTGTTTCTCGCAGTTGTCTCAGTCGCTGCCGTCATATATGTGTTTGAAAAGAATGCCGGTCTCAGGGGACTGTTTGCCTCCTGTGCGCTTGCCATTCCATTTTCAGTCCACATCTTCTATTATTTCCAGTTCACTAAGATAAGCGCGCTCTGCATAAGCGCGGGGCTGATCCTCATAGCTGACTGTCTTGACGGTTTCACTTTCGGCACGGTGCTTGGCATCCTTCTGTGCCTTGCGGGCAGCTCCCTGAGATTCGAAAGCTTCATCATGGCCGGAGCTCTCTCTTCCATGGTCCTTCTCTGCCGTTTCTTTGCTTCCGACAGGACTGTCAGGACAAAGGCCGCGACACATATGGCTGTCCTCTTTGCCGTTGTTTTCGGAGCACATCTGATCGACGGCGTCTCCTATTCCATGGATCCCGAATGGAAGCAGTTCAGAGATTATCATAAATCCAGGATAGAGTTCAGCGACTTCAAGGTGTACCTGCTTGATGAGAACGATAACCCTTTCAGAAACGACGGCGTCTCTGACACTGACTATGAGCTGCTAATGTCGTGGGATTACTATGACCCCGCCCGCTTCACTCCTCGGCTCCTCAACGAGCTAAGTGATAAGACTCCTCCGAAGGCCATTGACAGGACCTTGTCAGACACTTTCGCCACCGCAAAGAGCCTGATACGAGGAGACAGCTTCAGATATGCTTTTATGCTCATCCTGCTCGTTGGACTGTTCGTCACTTTCCTGAGCTTTGAGGGCATCTTCTTCGCGCTCACATACTGTGTGTTCCTGGCTCTTCTGTTTTATCTGCACTATAGGGCAAGATTCCCGCTGTGGGTACAGGCAGCCATGCTCATGTCCGTTACCATATACGGCGCGTATCTTCTTCTCAGATCTTCAAGATCAAGGAAGATCCCATATGTCTGCTACGCGCGGCTTACTCTGCTCCTGTGCGTCCTGACTGTTCCGACCCTGTTGAGAGCGTCAAGGGACAGTGAGATCTACCACGACTGGACCGTTTCAAAGCAGGAGAGCTTTGAGGCAATGAGCCGTGACAAGGACAACATATATATCATTTCAGTTGAGAATCTCGATGCGCTCGCCGGCTATGACGTATGGCATCCAAGAAGCAGGGATTTCTTCAGCAATATCGTTGTTTACGGCGGGATGCTGTCAGCATCTCCGTATATGACAGAGCCTCTTGATAAATACTCGATGACAAGGCCCCTTATCGACGGTATAGACCGCAGCGATGTTTTCTATGACGGTGTGGGGATCGAGAGGAACGAAAGATATATTCTAGAGCAGACAGGAGAGGAGACCGAATTCATAAAGAGCAGCGACAGCCTGCTGGCTCCATACAATATCCGAACAAAGCAAAACAATTAAAAAGGCGTCTGTACCGTTTTGGATACAGACGTCTCTTTATATTTACATTGTTTACTCGTCCAGCAGTTTCTCGATCACTGCGATGGCCTCGTCCATGTAGTCTCCCTCGAAGAGCTCTATGACTCCCTGGTCGACGTTCTTTGCCAGCTGAGGATCGATAGGCATTCTTGCGAGAACAGGCACATTGTACTTCTTGGCAAGCTCGTCAACGTTGCTCTCTCCGAACACATATATCTTCTCTCCGCAATGAGGGCATGTCACGTAGCTCATGTTCTCCACGATACCGATAATCGGCACCGGTACCGGCATCATTCCTGCCATCTTTACAGCCTTCTCGACGATCATTGCGACCTGCTCCTGAGGAGAAGCCACGATTATGATACCGTCTATGCATATTGACTGGAATACTGTGAGAGGGACATCTCCCGTTCCAGGAGGCATATCGATGAACATGAAGTCGACATCTCCCCAGATGACATCTGTCCAGAACTGCTTGACGGCATTCGAGATGATGGATCCTCTCCATACTACAGGATCGGTCTCATCAGGGAGAAGGAAGTTGACGCTCATGAGGTTGATCCCTGTCTTCGACTTGACCGGGAGGATACCCATTCCGTTTCCTACTGCCTTCTCGTGTATACCGAAGGCCTTGCCTATCGAAGGTCCGGTGATGTCCGCATCAAGAATAGCTGCCTGGTACTCGTGTCTCTGAGCGAGAACGGCTAGAAGGCTCGTTACCATGCTCTTTCCTACTACG
>JAEEGI010017627.1_pt1 | contig 14620 bp, 12 predicted proteins | sample 8958751 | NCBI WGS metagenome assembly JAEEGI01 (sample SAMN16246545, study PRJNA631951) | gut metagenome | biome: gut microbiome; feature: rumen; material: KS-attached | host: Bos | place: Iran: Karaj | collected 2018-10
TGATTGCCGACGGTTTATTCTCCACATTCTCAGGTATTTTTGCTATATTTGTAATATGAGTGAGTTTGACGAGTATATCCGGCAAGGGGAGCTTGGGCCCAAGCAAAAGGCGGAAGCATGGCAGACCGCTATCGGCCTGCAGGATGTGGACGGCTTGAAGCCGTCTCCTTATTTGCTGGATACCGCAAAGCGCCATATCGAAGGAGATATCACCATCGATGAGGTTAAAGGACTCATCGATACATACTACAAATCTAGGGAAGGACGATTGTCCGTTGAGGAAGATAGGATGGAGGAGGCCGATAAAGTATCGGCAAGAATAACTGAACTCCTGCAAGAAGATACTTTTTCGTTTACACCATCAGAGTACCAAAGGATTCATCGCCGCTTGTTCCAGGGAATTTTTAAGTTTGCGGGTAAGTTTAGGACCTATAATATCTCCAAAAAGGAATGGGTGCTTGACGGAGCCTCCGTATTGTACAATCCATTCGAGAATATATCCGAGACGCTGGATTACGATTTTACAGAGGAACGGAGGTTTAACTATTCTGCCTGCTCTACTGATGAATCGATAGCCCATATTGCTGCTTTTGTCGCCGGTCTATGGCAAATTCATCCATTTGGAGAGGGAAACACCCGCACTACGGCTGTATTCTTGATAAAGTACTTGAGAGCTTTCGGTTTTTCAATTTCTAACGATTTATTCGCCGCACATTCATGGTACTTCCGTAATGCGCTTGTTCGGGCCAACTATTTCAATCGAGAGAAAGGGATTGTTCCAGACCTGTCCTATCTTGAAAAGTTCTTGCGGAATCTGGTGTTAGGCGAAAAGAATGAATTGAAGAACCGTTTTTTACATATTGGTTTTCAAACAGAGCTTGATTCAAAGAGTAAAATTTGCACTTTGAGTTGCACTTTGGAAGAATTGGCAGTACTACGATTCCTGAAGGCTGATCCAAAGGCAACACAACGACAGATTGCCAAGCATCTAGGCCGATCTGAAAGAACAATAAAGTCTATGACTGTCCGGCTCACCGAAAAAGAGTATCTTATCCGTAAGAACGGAAAACGTGACGGATGGTGGGAGGTGCTGGTAGAGTTGCCCGTTAATTAACGAAAAAGAGGATGACCTCACCTCATCCGCCGATGGCCTTTGGGTTCGGGCCTCGGCAGGCCGTGGAGGTAAAGTGCTGATATTAAGTTAAATGCAAAAAAGGATCTCCACACATGAAGGGAGATCCTTTTTGGTAATATGCTAATAATCAGGCATTTATCTCCACGCCACTCACTCATTCAGAGTGGTTACATCGCAAGAGTAATGCTTTTTCTGGAACTAGAAAGCGGAATTTGCTATATTTGCTTCACAAAACACACTGCATATGATTCTTACCACGACTCCGTCCGTAGAGGGACGCACAATAGCAGAATATAAGGGAGTGGTCTTTGGGGAGGTTATCTCCGGGGTGAACTTCCTCAGAGATTTCGCGGCCAGCATCCGCAACATCGTAGGCGGCCGCAGCGGCTCCTATGAGCAGGAACTCATCGACGCGCGCTCCAAGGCTATGGAGGAGATGTCGCTTCGGGCGCAGGCTATAGGCGCAGATGCGGTGGTCGGCATCGATGTCGATTACGAGGTCCTAGGCGAGAATAACGGCATGCTCATGGTCACTGCCTCCGGCACCGCCGTCAAGCTGGCGTAGGGGCTTTATTTCTCCTTCACATTTTGCTTTTTTAAATAAAAACCCTACCTTTGCGACGAGACAGTAATACCGTGATACGGATGGGTAATCGAGTCGCGCAAAAGTCCCCGCCCGCGAGGCCCTCGCTCATGAAGTAATTCCGCCACGTAGTCTTGGGGCAATTCTAACAGGAGGTCATTTGGCCTCCTGCTTTGTTTTTCTTGCTTCAATGGCTGTTATACAATATTGAACTTTCTTTTTGTCTTTTCGTCTGACTCCCACAGTCATTTTTACTCGACCAACTCCTGTACAGATGTATTCCATAATGAGCATACGCTCAAAAGCTCGCTGATTTTTACTATCTTGCTTTGCCGGAACATCCCTGACGAGCCAGGAATTTGTAAGAATTGCGTCAAGTTGCTTATTACTCAAGCTTTCTTTCGGTCTCAATCCGGGTTGCCTCAAACATTTCCATCATGCCGGACAGGGCGGCGAAGGGCATGAACTGGGCGGCGCGTTTGGCCATGCTCATCCGCCGATGGCCTTTGGGCTCGGGCCTCGGCAGGTCTATAATGTCTTCGTAAGGGTTCATGCCTGCAAAGGTAGAGCCCCGTTTTGAAAGGTTTTGACAATGATAAAAAACCGCCCCGCATTTCTGCGGAGCGATCGAATAGTTCTAGATGGTCCCTCTACCACGACATCTGCTGCAACTCTGCGTGCCGTAGCCATAGCACCATCCGCATTTTTGGGTCCCCTTCCCATTGCAGCTGGAGCAAGTCCTTCTGCCGCCGACAAAGGTAACATAGCCCTTGCCCTGGCATCCTGCGCAGGAAACCCTGCCGCTGCCTTTGCAGTGAGAGCAGGACTCTTTTCCGCTGCCGCCGCACTTGGGGCATCTCTGGTTTTGGACGGCATCGTTGTGGTGGTCGCAATGGCATACGGCGGTGATGCCGCATTCATCGGGGTTGGCATTCGACGCGTGGTCGCGCGTGGCTGCTGTTCCGGAGGTGAGCCATAGCAGCATGGCAATCGTGATGAGCAAATTGAATTTCATAATACTATGGATTTAAAGGTAAGATTGATTCATGTTGCAGGGGACTCCTTTGACGGACGGGCGGAATTCCGGCATGCCCGGAAGGGAATTCACTTTTTCATGGAACGGCACTATCTGTTTTTCTCCGATCTTATAACCCGCAAGGTCCAGGGTCGTTGTCTTCCCATCCTTCCGCATCACGACCAGGTGCTTAAAACTCTTGTCCAGCCATTCGTATCTGGCGGTCCTCAGTCTGAAGTAGCGGTAGTTGATGAAGCAGTAGTCTATCTCCCCAGTGGGGATGAGGCAGCCGTTGCCGTCCGTGATCCCTTCGGGGGAGATGGTTATGGTCTTGTTCCGTTTCCGGAATTCCCGGATGAAATGAAAGGTCATTATTGCCGCCAGCGCGAGGAAAATGAGCCAGGCGTACAGGTAGCCGAGGAATTCCCCTTTTTGAATTGCGACCACGACAATGGCCACCGCGGCTGCAATCAGCATTGCGGCCAGGATGCCAAATGCAATGATATACCCTCTGCCGTATTTGATAGACACATCCATAAACAATGATATAACTTTCTGATTCTCACGCAGTAATGCTGTTTTGCAAATTTACTGGTTTTTCGGAAAAATGCAAGAGTTATTTACTTCTCACCTCATCGGAATGCTGGCGGCGCGTTTGGTCATGCTCATCCGCCGATTTGTCAGCCTTTGACAAGTCGCCACCGGCGTGAAAATAAAGTATTTTTTATTATATTTGTAGGTTAACACGACACTAAAAACAATTTAATATGGGAGCATTTCACGCATACGACATCAGGGGAATCTATAACGTAGATTTCGATAAGGAAACCGCATACAAGATCGGGGCATTCCTGCCCGAGCTGCTGAAGGCAGACAAAGTGCTGGTGGGCCGCGATTGCCGCGTCTCCGGCCAGGAGATCCACGACTATCTCATCAAGGGCATCACCGATGCCGGGGCAGATGTAGACGACATCGGCCTCAGCAGCACTCCGCTGGTGTATTTCGGCACAGCGAACTACGGCTACAAGGCCTCGGTGCAGATCACGGCATCGCACAATCCTGCCGAGTACAACGGCATGAAGGTCTCCCGCGAGAACGCCCTTCCCGTGGGCCTGGACACCGGCCTCGGCCAGATCAAGGCATGGATAGAGGAGGGGCGCCCCACGCCCAAGGCAGCCAAGCCCGGACAGGTGAGGGAAATCGACATCAAGCCGGACTATATCGCCTTCCTCAAGAAGTACAAGGGCGACTACTCCAACCTCAAGATCGCATTCGACCTCTCCAACGGCATGGCCAATCTCTTTGCCAAGGAGATATACAAGGACGAAAACGCCGAATGGCTTTTCGACACCATCGACGGGCGCTTCCCCAACCACGAGCCTAACCCGCTGATTCCCAAGAATGTGCAGCCTCTGCGCGAGCTTGTGGCAAAGTGCGGGGCGGATCTCGGCGTCATCTATGATGGCGATGCCGACCGTGTGATGTTCGTGGACGACAAGGCCCGTTTTGTGGCGCCCGACCTCATCATCGCCATGATGGCCCAGTATTTCTGCGACGAGCGCGGAGAGAAGAATCCCCGTGTTCTTCAGGAAATCCGCTCTTCCAAGGCTGTGGGAGAGTATCTTCAGCAGTACGGCGCGGAAGTCCACACATGGCGTGTGGGCCGTGCGTTCGCGGCTCCCAAACTCCGCGAGATCGACGGTCTCTGGGGCGGAGAACTTGCCGGGCACTATTATTTCAAGGATTTCTTCTATTCCGACAGCGGCATGCTCGCCAGCATCATCGTGCTCCGCATCGTGGCCGCCCTGAAGCGTAAGGGCAAGACCTTCAGCCAGCAGATAGACGAGCTCACCAAATACAAGAACTCCGGCGAGGTCAACTTCCGCGTGGAAGACAAGGCCGGTGCCATGGAGGCAGTGAAGAGCTTCTTCGAGAAGAGCGAGACGCCCACCGCGGTGATGGACTTCGACGGCTACCGCCTGGAGTTCCCCCAGTGGTGGTTCAACATCCGCCCTTCGAACACCGAACCGTACCTGCGCTTCATCTGCGAAGCCACGACGGATGAACTGCTGGAGAAGAAGATAGCCGAAGCGGCTGCGATAATAGAAGGACAGTTCGGCGGAAGGAGGGCATAGATGCAGATGAGGGGGAGATTCCTGATAACGATAACCGCCTTTATGCTGCTGCCGCTTATGGCAGGGGCGCAGGAACGCCGCCTGACCGTAAAAGAGGCGGAGAAGCTGGTTCCCAGGGAGATACGGAAGCCGGTCAAATCCATGATCCCGGGGGAGAAACCTCCCGTGCACGACACCCTGGACACTTCCGATCCTGCCGTCAAGATTATCCTTTTCAACGACGGTACATGGAGGTATGAGCGGGATATGCAGGCCTTCGCGGACAGCGCCGTCTTCCGCAAGGCATGGAATGCGAATGAACTGAATCCCTACCGCACGAAGCTCGAGGACCTGCCTTACCGCGTGACCCTGTGCCTGGCGGATTCAGCGAGCCGTTTCTGCTGCCCGAACAAGGTGAAGGTGTTTTCTCCTTTCGGATGGCGCAGACGCCGGAACCATACCGGCGTGGATCTTCCGCTCCCGACCGGAACGCCGGTATATGCGGCCTTCGACGGCCGCGTGCGCGTGTCCATGTACAACAGGGGATACGGCAATGTGGTTGTGATACGCCATGCATCCGGCCTGGAAACGACTTATGCCCACCTGAAGGAGCGCAACGTGCAGGCCGGGGATTATGTGTCGGCTGGGGATGTCATAGGCCTTGGGGGCTCCACCGGGCGCTCCACCGGCCCGCATCTCCACTTCGAGACGCGTTACGAGGGCTACGCCTTCGATCCGCAGTGGCTGATAGATTTCGAGACGGGCACCCTGCGCCACGGCTACTTCGTGCTCAAACGCAAGTATCTTTCCAACACCTCCAGATATTATCCCGAATCCGAGGATGAGGAAGATGAGATATACAAGGCGGAGGAGCAGGACAGGGCCGAGGCCGAGCGCATCGCAAAGGAGATGGCGGCCGCGCAGTATCATACCGTCAAGTCAGGGGATACGCTCTATGGCCTTGCGGCCAAGTATCATACTACGGTGGGTGCTATATGCAAGCTTAACGGCATCAGCGCATCCACCCCGTTGAAAATAGGTAAAAAACTAAGAGTCAAATAATTATGAAAAAGATCCTTTTTGCGGCCATGGTTCTCATGATGGCTGCGTGCTGCAAGCAGACGCCTCAGCTCTACACCATCAAGAACGCTTCCGGAATGGAAGTGAGCATCACCAACTACGGCGGGCGCATCGTTTCCCTGTTGGTGCCGGACCGGGACGGGAACCTGCGTGACGTGGTGCTCGGTTTCGACAATCTGGAAGACTACTATCCCGAGAATAACGAGACCGATTTCGGTGCAACCATCGGGCGTTACGCCAATCGCATCAAGGACGGCCGCATCACCATCGACGGCAAGGAGTACCAACTCCCTCAGAACAATTACGGACACTGTCTCCATGGCGGCACCAGGGGCTGGCAGTATCAGTTCTACAATGTCGTCGAAGTATCGGAGAACAGCCTGAAACTCGAGCGCATCTCGCCGGACGGCGACCAGGGTTTCCCCGGCAATGTGAAGGCATATGTGACCTTCACCGTTCAGGAGGACAACAAACTGGATATCCGCTACGAGGCCACCACGGATGCCCCTACCGTGATCAACATGACCAATCATTCTTACTTCAATCCTTCCGGGGAACCGAATCATTATTCGATATGCGCGGATGAGCTCTACATCAATGCATCCCGGTTTACACCGGTGGACGACACTTTCATGACTACCGGAGAAATCTGGCCCGTAGAGGGAACTCCCATGGATTTCCGTACGCCCAAGCCCGTCGGGTTGGATATCGATGCCGATTATGAACAACTTCGCAACGGCCATGGTTACGACCATAACTGGGTGCTGGATACCAACGGGGATGATACGGTGATCGCTGCTTCACTGTATTGCCCTACCAGCGGGATAGAGATACGGGTGTATACCGATGAGCCCGGAATCCAGGTTTATGCCGGCAACTTCCTGGATGGAACGGTGACCGGCAAGGGCGGCGTAGTGTATGGACACCGTACTGCAGTCTGCCTTGAGACCCAGAAGTTCCCCGACACTCCCAACAAGCCGGAATGGCCTTCCGCGCTGCTACGTCCCGGCGAGACCTATACAAGCCACTGCGTATTTGAATTTGTAACGAAATAATTCCTGAACATATGAAAAAGCTGTCGCTTATCCTGCTGGCCCTTCTTGCCCTTGCATGCAATAAGGAAAAGAACCCGGAACCGAAGGATTCCATCGAGTTCAAGTCGGCCAAGACGTTGACTTTCGACAATAAGGGTGGAGACAAGACCGTCTCTTTCACCACCTCCGGCGCGTGGATGTCCAGCACGTCTGCTGAATGGATAACCCTTTCGCCGTCATCCGGCAAAGAGGGTGCCGCCATGCCTGTGATTTCCGTATCCGAGAACACGGGCCGCTTGGCCAGGAAAGGTTTTGCGTATATAACGTGCGGTAAGGTTCAAGATACCGTAACCGTGTCGCAGACCGCAAAGAGTTTCATCACGGCAGATCCATCCGTTTTCTCGGTCGGAAATGCAGGAGGCGTTTATCTGTCCACGGTCAGCGCCAACGTGGATTACAACATGCAGTTGAATCCATCTTCGGCTTCCAGTTGGATTAAGGCCGATCTCGGACAGGCGGACTCCCGCGGTGACAGGGCACTCATGATTACCGTCTCGAAGAACGATGACGTGCACGCCAGGGAAGCCAAGATAGAGTTCGTGTCTTCCGGCCTTTCGGCGGAGATAGGCGTCTCCCAGTCCGGACAGGCCCCGGTCTTCGACGTTACTGCGGTTTCCGAGCTTAACTGCCCTCCTGAAGGCAAGACCATCTCCGTTACGGTTACGACCAATCTCGAGCTCACTGTAACCACACCTTCCTGGATTACATCGACCAAGACCAACCAGGGCTACGACTTCACAGTTTCAGAGAATTCGACCGACAATCTCCGCAGCGGCACCGTGACCATCTCCAACACGGAATTCAACAAGAAGGCGGTTTTCAGCGTTAAGCAGAAATCCACGCAGTCGATATATATCCTTGCGATAGGCAACAGTTTCTCCGACGATGCCATGGAGTATCTTTTCCAGATTCTCCAGGACCTTGGCTACAAGGATATTTTCCTCGGCAATCTGTATATAGGTGGCTGCACGCTCCAGACCCATGCCGGCAACCTTACGAACAACCTCGGCGCCTACGATTACCGCACCAACAGTGCCGGGAAATGGTCTACCGCGGCTAATCACACGGCCGGATCAGCCCTGAAGGAGCGTGACTGGGATTATGTGAGCATGCAGCAGGCCAGCGGCTATTCCGGCGTGGCGGACAGTTACGATCCTTATCTCACCACCATCGTGAATGCGGTCAAGAGTTCCTGCCCCAATGCCAAGCGCATGTGGCACATGACCTGGGCGTATCAGGGGGATTCCAACCATAGTGATTTCCCCAAGTACAACGACGACCAGATGACCATGTATGAGGCAATCCTCAATGCAGTGAACACCAAGGTGCTGTCCCGTGGCGATTTCGACTTCGTGATTCCTTCCGGCACCGCCGTCCAGAACCTGCGTACCAGTTTCCTGGGCGACAACCTCACCCGCGACGGTTATCACATGTCCTATAACATCGGACGTTATCTCACGGCTCTCATGTGGGCCAGAAAGATCACCGGCAAGAGCATCGCCGGCGTAAGCTTCAAGCCGTCATCCTACACATACACCGACAGCCAGATTGCCGTAATCAAGGATGCAGTGGAAAAGGCGTACGAAAAGCCCTACGAGGTCACCACGTCCTCCAATCCTTTGGTTCCGGTCCTGCCCACCGATGAGCTGAAGCAGGCTTTCGTCAATGCTGGATATGACCTCTCGCAGTATGAGGCGGTTCCGTTGATTCTGACGAACAAGGCTTACTACAATTCGACGTCGAATCTCGTGTCCGTAAAGACGAGCGCTACTGCCGGCAGCACGGCAAGCAATACTTCGCAATTCGCTGCGACGCAGATTTTCAAGAAGGCAAATATCCCTGCGGGCTCGGTGATAGTCTTGAAGGATGGATTCCAGTACCGTCCCGAAGGGTGGACTTCCCTGAGATCGAAGAACTCCGATTCCGCCCGCCCCAAGAATACCACGACAAGTATAGTGGTTGTGGACGATGCCTGGTGGGGTAGTTGGAACTACCGTGCCTTCAACCTGGCGAAGAGCGGGAATCCGGGCCTGACCGATGCCGAACAGGAGACCCTCAGATCCTGCTTCGCCATCTTCGTGCCGAAGTAGTATGAAGCGTTTCGCTCAACTTTTCGCCCTGTCGTTGCTGCTTTTTGCCTGCAGTGGCAGACCGTGGCTTGTCGGCAGCGAGTCGGTGATCGCTGTCTCGCCCTGCGCCGACAGCATCTACCTCTACACTCCCGCCATCGCAGAGGGCTTCGACGGCCGCTTCGTGGTGGCGGTGGATTATGGCGGGCCGGGCACATCCGCCCTGGACGGCCCCAAATCTGACTTTGGAGATTACTCCGCCGGCAACCAGATCCGCGTACTGCTTTCCGATGACCACGGCAGGCATTGGCGTGAGACCTCCGCCCGCATCCCCATGATGCACGAAATCCTCTTCAAGGCAGGGGAGTCTCTCTACATGATAGGTCACTCGCGCAGGCTCCTCATCACGCGCAGCGACGATAACGGAGAGACCTGGTCGACCCCGGCCGTGCTGTGTGCGGAGGGCCGCTGGCATCAGAGCTGCACCTCCGTGGACGTGTATGACGGCAAGGTGACACTGGCCTACGAGAAATGGATTTCCGAAGGACACCTCTGGCCCGGAGTGGGCCCCGTGCTGATGCAGGCTCCTGTGGATGCCGACCTGACCTTGCCATCGAGCTGGAAGTTCTCCGAGCTATATGACCCCGATCCCGTGATGGAGGCCGCCCGCCCTGCCGGCCTGCCGCTGGATGAGGAGGGCCGCCCGGGTCTTCTGGAAACCAACGTGGTGCGGGTGGTTGACCCTGCGCGCCCGTTCTATGACTCCCTGGGGCGCTCCGTGGTGCTGCTTTCGCGTGCCAACGTCGGCATGCCCGATATCGGTGTGATGCTGCGGGGAAGGGAATTGGAGGATGGCTCGCTGGTCATCGACCGCTGGCCTCGCAAGAGCGGGGAAGTGCTGTTCGCGCACATCCCCGGAGGGCATCTGAAATTCCATTTGGTTTATGATTCGGCGTCCGGGCTGTTCTGGCTGCTGCATTCCCAGAGCGATGGGCTGATGCAGGAACGCCGCCGCTTGGCTCTGTCTTATTCTCCCGACCTGCTTCGCTGGACCTTCGCCGGCCTGGTTGCCGTCGGCCCTTCCGACCACTCAGCCCGCCACTATGCCACGATGATCATCGACGGCGACGACCTCTGCATCGTAAGCCGCTCCGGCGACGAACACGCCCGCACCGCCCACGACGGCAACATCGTCACCTTCCACCGCGTGAAAGACTTCAGGAAGTTGGTTAAATAACAAAAGGCCGGGACTTGCGTCTCGGCCTTTCTGCTCCCCCTCGGGGACTTGAACCCAGGACCCCCTGATTAACAGTCAGGTGCTCTAACCAACTGAGCTAAGGAGGAATTTGTGGACTGCAAAGGTAGTACAAAAAGTTTAGAGTGCAAAAATTTTTTTGAACTTTTTTCGCAGTGATTTTTTGCCTATATTTGTAATTCGGTAGTTTTATGGATATTTCATTACTCTCGAAGATGATAGGCGAGCTGCTGCTCGACCACGAGGAGGTGGGCCTTCCCGGGCTCGGATCCTTCATGGCCGAGATGGTGCCCGCCAGTTTCTCGGACAAGGGATATACCATAAATCCCCCCTATAGGCGCGTGACGTTCATTCCGAGCCGTTCCGAAGACGATTCCCTCGTCACCCTCTACAGCCAGAGCAACGGCATCGATTACGATCAGGCCAAGGCCATCATCCAGCATTTCCTGGAGGAGACGAAGAAGGACCTTTTGGAGAAGAAGATGGTCGTTTTCCCAGGCTTGGGCCGTCTGCGCTCCACCCGTCAGAACAATTTCTTCTTCATCACCGACGAAGACCTGGATATCTTCCCCGATGGTTTCGGTCTCCCTCCGGTCAGCCTGAAGAACCACGTTGAAACGAAGGAGGAGGTTCAGGAGAAGGTTGAGGAACTGGTGACGCTCGTGGAAGCCCCGGCCGAAGAACTCCCTCAGGAAGAAGCCCCAGCCGAAGAACCCGCGCCCGCCGAAGAATCTCCGCTCCTGGAACTGGTAGAACCTGTTGCGGCGGAAGACACTGCCTCTGAAACTCATGCCACCCTCGGCACTGTAAGAGGGGGGACCGTGAGCGAAGCGAACGGTGGGGTCGAGCGCAGCGAGACAGTTTCAGAGGCAGTGTCTTCCAGGCGCAGGATGCCTCGCTGGCTCAAGACCACCCTGATCGTCCTCCTGATCCTTCTGGCGCTGGCAGCGTTGGCGCTTGCAACCTTCGTCATCCTGGCACAGGCCGCGCCGGACTTCATCGACTCCATACTCTACACTCCAGAGGAACTCCGGATAATCAATTACCAGTAGCCCGATGTCCGAACTCCTCTATCCAATCGAACCGGCCCCGCTGCTTGCCGTGAAATCCGCACGGGGGAATACGGAAATCCTTCCCATAGTCGAACCGAGCGGGCTTGTGATAGGCCGTAGCACCCGCAAGGCCTGCCACGGCCATCCAGAACTGCTGCATCCGGTGGTGCACCTTCATATAATAGATCCCTACGACAACATATTCCTCCAGAAGCGTTCCGCAACGAAGGACCTCTATCCGGGCCGCTGGGACACCGCTGTGGGCGGACACGTCACCTACGGCGAGACCCTCATTGAATCCCTCATCCGCGAGGCCGGAGAAGAACTCGCATTCGTTGATTTCAACCCAACCCTGATAGAAAGCTATGTCTGGAACAGCCCGGATGAATCGGAACTTGTGAACGTGTTTGCGACCGTTACCGACAGGGGCATCTCTCCGGACAACGACGAAGTGGATGAAGGCCGTTGGTGGACCAGGCTCGAGATTGCGGAAGCGATCGGCAAGGGTGTGCTGACGCCCCAGTTCGAGCAGGAATACACCCGTATCCAGGACAGACTCTTTGCCTTGTTATAGTATGGCGGATATCCAGAAATTCATAAAGGACCAACTCTCGGTCTGGCCGATGGCTGCGGCCAACTTCCGCTCGCTGAAGAACGCAGAATACCGTTTCATGGATGTCGGAGGCCTGAAGGTCACGCTTCAGAGCAATCCCTGCCGCATCATCTCATCCACCGCCGAGGTGGATGAAAAGTCCATCGCCGCAAGGCCCTGTTTCCTCTGCCCGAAAAACCGCCCCAAAGAGCAGTTCCACATAAAATACGAAGGCAAGAAGCACCGCAACTATAACGTTCAGGTCAATCCATATCCCATCTTCAAGAACCACCTCGTTGTGGTGCGCGACCAGCATCTCCCGCAAACGATCTGGCATCATTTCCCGGACATGCTGCTCTTCACGAAGATGTATCAGGATTTCACGGTATTCTACAACGGCCCCGTGAGCGGCGCGTCCGCCCCCGACCATCTTCATTTCCAGGCGTGCCCGAGGGGGATACTTCCGCTGGAGCTGGCGGCCGACAAGGCCCTGGACAGCGCCACGGGCGAACTCGAGCGCGTACAGGATGCAACCCTATACAAGTTCGACGGCTTCACCCGCGGGGTCTACATCCTCAAGGCGACCACCCAGAAATCCATGGCCAAGCTCTTCTACCGCCTGCTGGAGTGCTCTCCGCGCAGGGAAGGGGAGAACGAGCCGCGCTTCAACCTCTATTCCTGGTACAAGAACGGGGAGTTCCGCACGGCCGTGGTGCTACGTTCCAACCTGCGTTCACATCATTACTTCGCCGAAGGGGAGGATCACCTGACGATGAGCCCTGGAGCGGCGGACATGGCCGGATTCTTCATCGTTCCCCGTCCCGAAGATTTCCAGAAAATCACCCAGGAGCAGCTTTGCAGAATGGTGGAAGAAGTTTCCGTGAGCGAGGAGGATGATGCCCTCGTGGTCTGGCGCCTCACCCGCACCCAGCCCAAGATAGACGTTGGGATAATGGCGGCGCAGGAGATCACCTTCGAGATTATCTCCGACGGTGCAGGCCCCCAGCGTGTGAGCTGGTGCAACGGCAAGATCAATTTCAACGGCGCCCTCTACGATGAGCTCACCTTCGACGCCCGCACCCGCTCCACCCTGTTCAGCGAGCCCAGTTTCATCCTCCACGACATGCCCATAGGCATAGGGTTCCACTGGGAGCAGAAGATTACCCGCCGCTTCGCCGGCCGGCTCAAATTCATAGTCGAGGGAGACAAGATACGCGCCATCAACCGCATAGGGCTGGAGGACTACCTGCTCAGCGTTATATCTTCTGAGATGCACGCGGACGCCCCGCTCGAATTCCTGAAAGCCCACGCCATCATCTCCCGTTCCTGGGTGATGAGCAACCTCCGCAGCCATGAGCGCTTCGACGTGTGTGCGGATGACCACTGCCAGCGCTACCAGGGCCTGGACGGTGCCGTGGGGCAGAACGTGCGCGACGCGGTGGACCGCACCTGGGGCAGCGTCCTCACATATCAGGGCGAGCTTTGCGACGCCCGCTATTCCAAATGCTGCGGCGGCACGACCGAACTCTACAGCACCTGCTGGGAAGACAAGGACTATCCCTATCTGCAGGCAGTGGAGGATGCCCCCGCCCCCGGCGAAAAACCTTTCTGCGACACCGACGACGAGGAGATCCTCCGCAAAGTGCTGAACGATTACGACCTGAAAACCCGCGACTTCTTCCGCTGGACCGAGCGCCCTGCCGGCATCAAGTACCTCAAACCCCTCAAGCGCGGCCCGTCCGGCAGGATCTATGAGCTGGAGATAGAGGATGAAAAGGGCCGTAGGGTCATCGGCAAGGAACTTGCCATCCGCAAGGCCCTGAGTGCCAGCTGCCTCAAGAGTTCCGCCTTCGAGATCGAATGGAAGGACGGCGAATGCATACTCCACGGGCGCGGATGGGGCCACGGTGTAGGCCTCTGCCAGATAGGCGCTGCCGTGATGGCATCGAAGGGATACGACTGCGCGCAGATCCTCTCCCACTATTATCCCGGAACCGACATAACCCCCATGAAGGATGAGTAAAGGCAGGACTCCATGGCTCTGGGTGCCGACCCTGTACTTCGCGGAAGGCATACCATATTTTATAGTGAATGTGGTGTCCGTTACCATGTTCAAGAGGATGGGCATGGGTAACGCCGACCTGGCCATGTACACCAGCCTCCTTTATCTCCCGTGGGTGATAAAACCCATCTGGAGCCCCCTGGTGGACGTAGTGCGCACCAAACGCTGGTGGATCCTGGTGATGCAATTGCTGATGACAACCTGCTTCGCCGGCCTGGCCCTGAGCCTGCCGTCCCGCACAGGCGAACCGGTGGGCGCCTTCACTCTCTGCCTCATCATCTTCTACATCTGCGCCATGCTGTCCGCCACGCACGACATCGCGGCGGACGGATACTACATGCTGGCGCTGGATGAGCACCAGCAGAGCCTCTTCGTGGGCATACGCAGCACCTTCTACCGCATCGCGTCCGTCTTCGGACAGGGGGTGATAGTGGTAGTGGCCGGCCTGCTGGAGACGCGCTATGGGGATATCCCGCGTGCCTGGAGGGTGACGTTGCTGCTGAGTTCCGCCATATTCCTGGCCGTGACGGTGTGGCATCAGTTCGTGCTCCCTCAGGAGAGAAATGTCA
>JAEEGI010017629.1_pt1 | contig 14619 bp, 12 predicted proteins | sample 8958751 | NCBI WGS metagenome assembly JAEEGI01 (sample SAMN16246545, study PRJNA631951) | gut metagenome | biome: gut microbiome; feature: rumen; material: KS-attached | host: Bos | place: Iran: Karaj | collected 2018-10
AAAAGAAAAAATAATACTACCTTTGCGACACCATCTAACAGGCCGTTCTTACACGGTACCCTATTGCGCGCTACGGCGGTATCCTATTGCCCGCCACGGCCGGTACCCTTTCAACGCTACCCGCACTTCATCCTTCCGATCTTTGTAAAAAAGAATAAAGAATAAATATGAAATCTTTTTATCTATTATTAATTAGTTTTACCCTATCGTCGTTTGTCGCCCTTGCACAGGAAATCGACATTATCCCCATGCCTGGTAATCAATCAGAGACTACCGTCCCTAATCGAACTCCAATACCTGTTCAGGCATATTTGGCAAATTCTTCCATTGAAGTTGTTTTCATCCAATCATTCGGGCAGGTAAGAGTGAGCATTTTGGATCAATCGATGGGTGTGGTTATTGAAGATTTTTTTGATTCAGGAAATGGTATTTGTTATTTACAAAGTCCAGCAGTAGCGGGCTATTATGTGTTGCAGATCCAATTCGAAACGGGAGAGTCATATTATGGCTTCTTTGAGAGAGAATGAAATAGATTGATTCCAATCTGATAGAAGGCTCTGTTCCTTGTATTATGGAAATAAAGAAGGGAGGTGATTCGCTGGTTGTGAGATCGAAATCTGAATAGGATGTCGGCTGACATAGGTTTTCCCCCAATAGGCTGTGTTTCTTTTTGGTTAGAAGAGAGAGCATATATTACCTAATCAGCATTTCTCTTGTCCCTTACTATAAAGAGATGTGATGCATCGTGCATATAATAACTCATTATTCTGTTTGTTTTTATTCTAAACCGAAATAGGTGTGTACTTTGCTTATTTCATTGAAACATCAATACTTGTTCCCTTTATTATCATCAAAATAAAACGTTTAAAAATGGAGACTTTAACAAAAAAGCAAATGTCCGCCGTTCGGGGCGGTAGCCTTTGGTACTGCCAGTATTACACGGGGAATGGTTTTTCTAAGCCCTTCCTGATTGAAGCAGATACGATTGAAGAAGCCGCAGATCTTCTTCATCAACAAACAGGCGCGACACAGGTTAATTGTACGGCATACTAAACCCGGATTCTTGGAATGCGGTAGTGGCAGCCGGAGGTAATTACAGACAGAAGGTCACCATTATCTATTATTTTCACTTTACTTTCTGTTCGGATCATCTGTGTAATCTCGAGTGAGTACGTGGGATGTATTTCCATCAATTCTGCTTACTCCCTTGAGATTATGCAGATATTTGTAACTTTGTTTCCAGGTGTTTTGTGAAAAATGGACAATGAAAAAGTACTATCATGTCATTTTAATGCTCTTGTTATCTGTCTCCATTTGCAGGGGACAAGGTAATTGGAGGGTGGCAACATTGGAGCAGATTATGGCGGACCCTAATTATTCACTTTATGAAGGGATATATAGAGGTTCTCCTCCTTGGTTTACTGCATGGCATATAAACAAAGCAAAACAATTGGACAAAGCATACATAAAGGTTTTATATGATGCAGATATTCGGATTGACACCTTGCCAGATCGACGAGGGAAAGACCGTGTATTAACGTTGATTGGGGAAAAGTGGATAAGTACTACTGGTTATTCTTTCTATCAGGAAAGCATGCTAAACTCATTCCCTTCTTTACCATCAGAATCGAAACAAAAATTCCGGATTCCGTCCGGATATGCTTGCATAATAAATTGGATGGTTTGGCGTGATGTACATAAACGTAATATAATTAACAGGTTCGCCTTGCCGTTGATGAAGGATTATTCAATTGGTTATGAAGAAAAAGATCCAATATTCGAATGGCATATGGTCGAATCCTTTGAAGAAATATGTGGTTATATTTGTCAAAAAGCTGAAACTTTTTTTTGTGGTCGTTACTGGTCGGTCTGGTTTACGCCTGAGATTCCAGTTGATGGAGGCTTTTGGAAATTTACAGGATTGCCGGGGCTCGTGTTGAAGGCTACAGATGCTGAGGCTTTCTTCTCTTTTGTTGCCACAGGGATCGAAGAGACAAATGAATGCATAGAGGATTATCGATATCCTCTCGTCAAGACGAAGACATACACCCGTTCCCAGTGTAGAAAAATAGAAGCTGATTATTTCAGATCTCCACTATTGTATTCCAACGTGTTTTCTGAGCATTACATGTTGCAACCGACGATAATAACACGGGACACGCCAAAATCTCTTGTGTTAGATAAGATTTATACTGCTGAGAACTATATGAATATCCATTTTCCAATGGAGAAGGAATGATAATACTCTGTGTTTACATTCCCTTTATACAGACAACATGATGCCATGGATTGTGGCCCTTCCTGTTTGCGGATGGTTGCTAAATTCTATGGGAAGACCTATTCTTTACAAGATATTCGAAATCGTTGTCATATCTCTAGAGAGGGCGTTTCGATGTCTGACCTTTGTGATGCTGCAGAATCGATAGGGTTAAAGGCTACAGGGGTAAAAGTATCTTGGAATCAGTTGAAAGCAGAGGTTCCAATTCCCTGTATTGTCCATTGGAATCAGAATCATTTTGTTGTCCTCTATAAAATCAGCAATGATCAGCAATTTGTAAGGGTGGCGGACCCATCAGGAGGTCTCTTAAAATACCGTAAGGAGGATTTCTTGAAAGGCTGGGTGCCTTCAGAGGACTCAAAGTATGGATTATCACTAATTCTGGAGCCGACTCCAGAGTTTTATTTAAAGGATGGGGAGCAGGCTCCACATTATGGATTCAATCATATTCTCAAATACCTTAATCCTCACCGCCTTCAGATTATTAAAATAATACTTGCGATGCTGATCTCCAGCGTGATCAGCCTTATCCTTCCTTTTTTCACACAAGCGGTCGTTGACAAGGGGATCGAATCAAAGAATATTTCCTTTGTTTCTTTGCTTTTGTTGGGTCAATTAGCACTCGTGACAGGACAAGCTATCAATAATATGCTTCGTAACCGGCTGATGCTTTATACGGCAACCAAGGTCAGTATTTCGTTGATTTCTGATTTCATTAGCAAATTGATGAAGCTGCCTATTGCTTTTTTTGCTAGCAGACAAGTCGGGGACATTATGCAGCGAGTTGGTGATCACAACCGAATTCAATCTTTTCTGTCGGGTTCCCTATTAAGCATGATTATCGCACTTGTTACCCTTCTTGTATATAGTGTGATTCTTGCTGGTTATAATTCTTTGATTTTTCTTGTATTCTTTATTGGTTCCGGTTTTTATATTGCTTGGGTGCTTCTTTTCCTTAAACATCGTCGCCGTTTAGATTACATGCGATTTCAACAATCTGCAATCCATAAAAACAGCTTCGTACAAATAGTTGAAGGGATGCAGGATATAAAACTGAATAATTGTGAAAGAGTTAAGCGCTGGGATTGGGAACGAATACAAACAAGGTTGCTACGGATTAATCTTCAAAGTCAAGCTGTTGGTCAATCTCAAGAACTAGGTAGTACCGTTTTCGATCAAATAAAAAACTTGGTTATCACTTTTATCGCTGCTCGCTCTGTAATTGAGGGAACGATGACTTTGGGTATGATGATGGCTTTACAGTATATTATGGGACAGTTAAATGTACCGATTTACCAGTTTATTTCCTTTGTCCAATCGTCACAAGATGCCTCTATTTCCATTGACCGACTGGGTGAAATCTTCGAAATGGAGAATGAAGAGCCTTCAAACCAAGAGATAAGCGAGCATATTCCGGAAAATGCTGATATAGAATTCCGAAATGTCATTTTTCAATACGAGGGGCAGGGGTCATTACGCGTGTTAGACGGGGTATCAGCTCGCATACCTCATGGGAAGACAACTGCAATAGTTGGCGTCTCTGGTAGTGGAAAAACTACTATGCTGAAAATGATGCTTGGGTTCTATAAACCCACATCTGGAGAAGTATTGTTGGGAGGGAAACCTCTTTTTGAGTATAGCAGAAAAAGTTGGAGGGCGGTATGCGGAAGCGTAATGCAAGATGGTTATATTTTCTCGGATACCATTACTGGAAACATTGCCGTAGCTGATGAAGTACCGGATAAAGAGAGAGTAAAGGAAGCCGCTGACTTTTCAAATCTCAGGGAGTGGATAGAGGAACTTCCAATGGAGTTCAACACAAGGATTGGCATGGATGGGAATGGCTTAAGTGCTGGCCAAAAGCAGCGAATACTGATTGCTAGGGCAGCATATAAAAACGCCAGTTATCTATTTCTTGATGAAGCCACAAATGCGTTGGATGCGAAAAACGAGAAGATAATCATGGAGAGATTGGAGAAATTGTTCAATAATAAAACAATCGTTATCGTTGCACATAGGCTTAGTACGGTTCGAAATGCGGACAATATTCTCGTGTTAGAGAATGGACATATTATTGAACAGGGCACGCATGAAGATTTAGTCAAATTAGGTGCGGTATATTACCATTTGGTAAAGAATCAATTGGAATTAGAGGGATGAAGCATATCTTCGATACACTTTATTGTTTTGCAAAAACCAACGGTTACAGAGTTGATGGATTGACTTTGTCAACTCTGTACCAAGAGCATCCTATGCCAGGAAGTTTGCGTTGTATTAGCGATATTCTCGATGACGTTTCTATTCCGCATATGGTTTATTCGTCCAAACCTGGGAACGACATTGCCTGGCAAACAGGGCTTGTTTTTGAGCAGCGTGATCATGATTTCATTTTGTCTTGCGTAAAGAGGAACGATATAATAGAGTATAAGGATAACCCTAGTGTTGTTCGGTACTGGATTATCCCCATTTCAAATGCGGATACGAGAAATAATGGCATTCGTTTTTTCTTTCGGCATTGTCACTGGATAATTCGATCAAAAGGGAAAATGCTACTTGCTTTTTTTGCGATTGTCCTTTTGACGATTCTCGGGAAAGATTCTCTACAGGAGGGGGTTCAACTTCGACGAGTGCTTTTAGGACTCGGTGTTTTCCTTTCATGGCTGGCCGTTGAAAAAGAAGTTGAAGGGCTGCCGGAGTTGGATCGATTTTGTAGGTCAAAAGGGAAGGATTCTTGCAAAGAAGCTATTCATTCTTCAGCGAACCTTTTCTTTGGTGTTGTCTCTTTAGGAAAATTATCTTTGTGTTACTTCCTTGTCCGGTTCATTATATCTCTGATGACGGATTATCTTTGGAGCTCATTATCAGAAAAGCTATTGGTAATCATGACACTCCCTGTCATTTGTTATTCGGTAATTTGGCAACTTAGGCATCAGAATCTGTGTTGGATTTGTTCGTCCATTGATATAATAATCATAACAGAGTATGTATTAATGGCCGTATTCCCTGCGGTGGATAATTCGGTAATTGTAGAGCAGATTCTTTGGTTCGTTGTCGGTTTCTGTGTGATTCTTCCCATAATAGATCTGATTTATTCTCCCATTAATCTCCGTCAACAAGTGGAGACTATGAAAAGACAGAAAGCACATTTACTCGCCCATGATGATTTTATCTGGGCCGGAATCCACCAGGAGACGTGTTCCATTCTTGACGAAGAAATAACCTTTCCTACACTTAATAATCAAGTTAAGTCAGCAGAGCATCGCTTGCTACTATGTATCAATCCTTCTTGTGTTTATTGTCGCTCGGTAATTAAGGCGTTGTTATCAATTACGCAGACACGTATTGATATTGTATTTGCGCCTACGGATGACAAATCGCATTTGATTGCACGGGATTTACTTGCTTTTTCACAGTCTGCAGAATTCTGCTGGGAGGAAGCTCTGAATTATCTTCTTTTACGGAAAGGCTCGTTTGTCCCCAAGTCTCAATCTGAGAACAATGATTGGGGGTTGGTTGAGAATCATAAATGTTTTATGAAAACAAAACAAATCAAGTCAACACCGGCATTATTTGTGGATGGAAGATGTTGGCCAGACTTCCTTGCTCCAGAAGATATTCGCTTTGTTTTGTATTAACCTTTTATTAGATGATTCGCTTTTCCCCTTTGATGAAATATGCTTTATTGATTGGGGCTATGGTCTTATCCGTAGTCTCGTCCGCACAGCAGAAACTTGCCGGCCATGTGTATGAGGCGGAATCCGGCAAAGGGGCGGATGCGGTGAATGTCCTTCTTCAAAAAGCGGAGAACCGGGCTATCCTGCGGTATGCCTTGACAGAACCGGACGGTTCCTTTTCCTTGGACGTCCCTGCTGGTGTGGATTCTTTGATTGTGAGCGTATCGGGGTTCAACGTTATTTCACAGTCGAAAAAGATATCTTCTTTTGACGAAGATGTCGTATTCCGGATTTCCTATGCCCGGCAGTCCATCCGGGAGGTGAAGATTCAGGCGGATCCGATAGCCCGCCATAGGGACACATTGACATATTACGTGGAGATGTTTCGGGATTCTACGGACCAGAGCATCGGGGATGTCCTGCAGCGTCTGCCCGGCATTCAAGTTTCGGAAAGCGGGATGATCCAATACAATGGTCGGGAAATAAACCGGTTGTATATCGAAGGTATGGACATGCTTGGCGGACAATATGGGATCGCTACAAATAACGTGCAGGCCAAGGATATCGCGACGGTTGAGTTATATGAGAATCATCAGCCCGTCAAAGTATTGCAGGACTGGGTCCGCTCGGATCAGGCAGCTCTGAACCTTCGTCTGAAGCAAGGGGCAAAAGGTGTGTGGAACGGTGTGCTCGCTCTGGGAACGGGTTATCGTCCGTGGCTATGGGATGTGGCGGTCGCGCCGATGCTGTTTACCCGGAAGTTCCAGACGATTCTGACATATAAGACCAACAACACGGGTGAAAACGTATCCAGAGAGTTGGTCCGGCAATTCGACGGTCTTTCATCCGTTCCCACGCTGATGGGTGTACTATCACCAGTGGCACCACCACTGGATGAAAAGGCCTGGCTGGATAATCATGTTCATGCTGCATCAGCGAACATGCTTTTCAAATTAGGAAAAGATGACGAGCTTACGCTAAAGGCCAGTTTCGTTCACGATCGACAGGATGCATCGTCTATCTCGGAAACTGTCTTTTATACGGCGGTAGGACCCTATTTGCGAGTAGTAGAACCATCGAAAAATACCCATCGAGTCGATAATGCACAGATGGAACTCAATTTCCGGCATAATGCACCCCGTTTATGGCTTTCAAACAATCTGATCATAGAAGGAGACAGGAAAAAGGATAGGGGAGAGTTGGAGAATGCTGGTCCCTCCATTGGTCAGGAGGCGATACTCCCGCTTTTCAATCTGGATAATCGCTTGAATGCCGTACGTCGCTTCGGATTGATTCAGGTGAATATGACTTCTGATTTCGCCCTGTCCCGACGCAATTCAAAACTAGAGATAACGCCCGGATTGTACCCGGACATAATGGATGGTGAGCAAGACCTGCTCATTCAGACTGTTGAGGCGGAACGTCTCCGATTCCGTAATTCCGTTTCCACATCGTATAGATTCCGGTCATGGACAGCAGGAATAGCTCTTCGGGCCGGTTGGGACAGGGAAAAATTGGATTCTAGGCTTGCTGCCGCAGATTCGATGCAGAACCATCTGACCCGGAATCGGCTGGACCTTCAGGTATCACCTTCTCTCTCTTATGCCTTTGGGAGTAGTTTCAACCTGGACATGGTGTCCCCTTTGACTTGGTCGCAGAGTGGGAATCAACCTTTTTTCCTGTATGCCCCATCTATTGGACTGAAGTATATACCGGTTTACGAGTGGACTTTCCGGGCAATGGCAAGTCATACCGAGCGGATTGGTTCCCTTTTTGAGGAGTACGGTGGTTATATCATGAATAATTACCGGACGGTCATCAGTCGGGGCGGACAGACTAATCGGACCCATTCTTCAAACATGAACTTATCTGCAGCTTATTCCAACGCCCCGCATGCATTGTTCCTTAATGTTTCAGGAGAAGGATGGAATACTAATAGTGATCTCAGTTATGGGACGGTATATTCAGGTATCTTGAGCCGAATGGTCGTCTATCCAGCCCCTCAAAAGAATTCCGGCATTCGATTCTCTTCAGACGTTAATAAGCGTTTTCCCAAACTGTCTACGACAGTGAAACTCGGGATGGAATGGATAAGAACCTGGTCTGATTATTATCGTCAGGGGCAGCCTGTCTCCGTTATTGGAGACCAATGGGTCGTTAACTTCTCCGGTGATACTCGTATCAGGGATAAGACCCTGCTCTCCTATAGCAATACATATACCCGAAGGCGAAGTCGTCTAGATTCAGGTGCTGATATAACACCCATTTGGCGTTTCCAGCAACGTGCTTCGCTATATTATCTCCCCAGATCGAACCTTAAGATTGGAATTGGTGGGAGACATTTCCATGACAGTGGAATCCAAGGATCCGGAAAAGATATGATGTTTGCCGATGTGCAGGTAACCTTAAAAAAAGGTCGGGTGGAATATAGTTTAGAGGGAAATAATCTTTTTGGGGCGAAAGAATATACGGCAACCTCTTATGACGAGATGATCCTGTTCACCCAGTCATATCAACTGCGTCCGATCTATTTTCTTTTTAAAATGCGATTTAGTATTCGATGAATAAGGGATTCATGAAAGAAACCAGATTAAACCTTTCTGTTCTACACATTAATAAGGAAAACAATCTGTGGCTAAATGGAAATACCGTCGCATAGTGATCACTTTATTCTCCTACGAACATGCCCTCCCCTGTGTTCGAATCGATAAGTTTGTGGCATCGTTGCCGATGAAAGAGAAAAAGATTCTAACCAAAAACATAAAATGAGGAACAATAATGGCTAAAATTCATTATTTAAACGTTGATGAGGGCGATTGCTCCATTATTCAGCATGATAACGGGTATGTTACCATGATAGATATTTGTTGCGGGAACACCATTGAACAACAGCCTGCAATTGTTACTTTTAGCAATGAGTCCGTCAACTCTGTAAAAGGGAACTTTAACATGAAAGCCTATCCTACAAATCCAGTGGAATACCTAAAGAGATGGCGCATTTCGAGTATTTTTCGATATATTCAGACACACCCTGATATGGATCATATGGATGGTTTAAAGAATCTTGCAGACAGTAAGCCTATCTTGAATTTTTGGGATACAGCAAATCTTAAGGAACAGTTATTTGATGAGCGTGGCACTTTTGGTCGCTATAAAAAAGAGGATTGGGATTGCTACCAAAGGTTGCGCAAATGTGCAAATAGACCTAAATCTTTAGTGTACTATGATGGAACTGTCACGAAATACTTTGCTGAAGATGATACTGGAGTCTTGTCAGATGACTACCTCAAGATTCTTTCCCCAACGAAAGAGTTAATTAAGGCAGCCAATGCTGCTGGAGATTGGAATGACTCTTCCTATGTTATTCTTTATTGCATTCAAGGACGTAAAATCCTTTTCTGTGGAGACGCAGGAATGGGCACCATTACCCATCTAATTGAGAAACATAATGCTGATATTTCAGACTTGGATGTTTTGATAGCTCCTCATCACGGCAGGGATAGCGATAAGGACTTTTCTTTCCTTGATGTTATGAAGCCCAAATTGACACTTGTTGGAAATGCGAAATGTGATCATCTTGCGTACGACAAGTGGGATAGCCGAGGATTGATGCATATTCAGAATAACCAAGGAGGCAATATTTTGATAGATATTTACAATAACGGCGAAATGCACGTATGTTGTACTAATAAGAGATATGCAGATGCATATAATGTTACGCACTTTAATAATGGCGGTTCTGCCTCTAGTGCGAGAAATCCTGGATATTGGTGCTTGTTTAAAAGAAGATAAGCTTACAGAGAGTTTATGAAACAGATCGATAAAGAGACAAAAGATAAGCGGAACAAAGCATACTATAGTAAGGCACGCATAAAACCTGCCTATATCTTTCTTGTAGTCCCTGTCTTTGTGGGGCTGGCGATGGGGATAGATGAGTTCCTTGAAACGAAGATGTGGGGCAAGGCCCTAATCTATGTTTTGTCACTTGGCGCGATTAGTTCTGCACTTTTTTTTATGTTGCGCCTTATGCTAAGAGATATCGCTTTAATATATCCTGGCAAGATCCTATTTTGTGACAAGTTAAAGCCGACTACTTCAATGCTTTGTGCTGCTGACAACGAGTTTACAGAGGAAAAGTAAGCATCCGAAGAACTGCATCTTGTAGCAGGGAGAGATCCTCGCTACTTTTGCAAAAAAAGGGAAAGCGATGCTTACGAGAGAACAGATCCTGGAGATAGACCATTATTGCGCAGAGCATAAGATGAGCCTTGAGGCCCGTATGGATGAGATTGGCGTGCCCCATCACCAATACTATCGCTGGAAGAAGAAGTATCGGGACGAAGATGCAGCCGGGATTGGCTGCCCAGAGAGAGGATCTTTCGTTCAACTTACGCCAGGCGGCACATTCGTTCCTCCCATGATGTCACCTACCCGGACTTCCGGGAAGTCGTCGAACAAGGTGGACGGAGCGGAGGCGAGCTTCCTCACGATCGAACTGCGGACGGCATCGGGCACGGCCATGCGCATCCAGGGCAGCCTGACCGCAGCCCATCTCCGCGAAATCATCTCCGCCGGTTGATGTTCAGTCTGGACGGCACATACCGGTACTGGCTTTACAACAAGCCGGTGGACATGCGCAAGAGCTTCAACGGCCTGAGCGGCATCGTGACCAATGCCATGTGCGAACGCCTGCGCAGCGGAGACGTGTTCATCTTCGTGAACTCGAGCCGGAACATGATGAAGATGCTCCGCCAGGAGGAGGGCGGGCTCGTCCTCTATGCCATCCGCCTGGACATGGGCAGGATGCGGGTCCCGTCCGTCGGCGGAGAGGAGGTCGTCTCGACAAGTTTGGCCTATGAAAACGTGATCGGGATGGTGGAATCGGCTCTTGACAGTCCCTATGTGAGGCGGATGAAATTGCTATCTAAAGCACTGTAAATCTTTACTTTAGATAAGTAAAATAAACGACTTTTGCAATAGCGAAAACGCTTGTAGAAGTCGCTGGAAGGCCATATCTTTGTATCCGGAAACGAGAGAAAAGATGTCGGACCAGGGCCTCGAAATACAGCGACTTCGTGAAGAGTTGGCCGCGCTTTCTGCCAAGAATGCAACCCTTGTAGCAGAACAGGCGAAGCTATTGGCAGAGAAGGCTCTTCTTGTTGCCGAGAGAGAGAAACTGCAGGCTAAGCAGGAGGAGATGCAGCAGGTCATCGACGACCTCCGCTCCATGATGGCCTGGTTCCGCAAGAAGCTCTTCTACAAGATGAGCGAGAAGAACCTTCCGCTGGATCCGAACGTCCTCGAGCCGACCCTGTTCGACCAGTCCCTTTCCGAAGAGGATCAGGCCAAGTTGGATGCCGAAGTGAAAGCTATGGAGGAGCGGAACGCAAAGACCATCGAGGTCAAGGCTCATAAGCGCGACGTCCGCAAGCCCGTCCTTTCCGGCAGCCTTCCCATTGAAGAGACTCACATCTATCCTGAAGGCGTTCAGGACAATCCCGAATACGTTGAGATCGGCGTGGAAAACACCGATACGGTGGCCATCCAGCCAGCCAGGATGTACGTCAAGCGCATCGTCCGCCACAAGTTCGTCCTCCGCTCCCAGTTGCAAATCGAGGATCCAGACAGGCAGGCCTTCCTGATCGCCCCTCTGCCGGAGACGATACGACCCAAGGGCATGGCTGACGCCAGCCTCCTGGCGGACATCCTGATAAACAAGTACGTCTACCACCTCCCGTTCTACCGGCAGATCCAGAAGTACAAGGAACTGGGCGTCCTCCTGAACGACGCCACGATTGGAGACTGGTTCGCGGCGGTCTGCGAAAAGTTGCGACCGCTGTACGACAAACTCCGAGAACAGATCATGTCCAGCGAGTATATCCAGGTGGACGAGAGCACGTTGCCGGTGATCGACAACGAGAAGCACCGTGCCGTCAAGGGATACATGTGGGCCGTACGCGACGCGCTCACCGGGAGCGTATACTTCCATTACGACATGGGCTCCCGGAGCGGCGACACCGCCCGCAAACTCATCGGCGGCTACCGCGGCGCCGTGCAGACCGACGGCTACGAGGTCTACGAGTCCTTCGAGAACGCACCCGGCAAGCGGATGATCGGCTGCTGGGCCCATGTCCGCCGCAAGTTCGTGGAAGCCCTGGACGAGAACAGGAAGTACGCGAGCGAAGCCATCGTCTATATCGGGAAGCTCTACAAGATAGAGGCAGAGATGCGTGAGGCGGGCTTGAGCGCTGAAGAAGTGAGAGAACGTCGCCAGAAGGAGTCGTATCCCCTCATCCAGGAGTTCGAGAAGTGGATGGATGCCGTCGCGGACAAGTTCAAGCCGAAGTCCAGGATGGGCAAGGCCCTGGTGTATACCTATACGCTGCTCCCTCGTCTGAGCCGCTACGTTCTGGATGGCCGCTACAACATCGACAACAACGGAATCGAGAATGCCATCAGGCCTTTGGCCCTGGGACGCAAGAACTATCTGTTCGCCGGCAACCACGACGCAGCCGTCCGCGCCGCCATCGTCTACTCGCTGTTCTCCTCGTGCAAGGCGGCCGGCATAGAAGCCAGGGCATGGCTTGAAGATATCCTTATCTGCCTGCCCAGCCATGAAGGAGACCTCGCCGACCTGCTTCCCGGGAACTGGCGCCACTAGCATGCAACTAGACGAAAGTCGCAGCAACTGACCGCTACTAACACGGAAGTTGCTGCGACTCGCATATTATGACATGTCACTTACATGTACTTGCTCGGAGGCTTACCTTTTAGAGACCAGCAAATCTCAAATTGAATATATTCTTTCGCTAAATATGTAAATGATAAAAAGGTTTGGCAAAGCCAAACCTTTTTATTTCAGTCTTCTTCTTAGTTCTTGTCCTACTCGAGTAATAATCCCACAAACCAGAGCATTACCCATCAAAAACGCTCTTTTTCCGTCATCAACACCCTCTAATTCTGTGTGATTTGTAGGAAACATATTCAGTCTCTCCAACTCCACAGGGACAAGACGACGCAAGCGTCCTGTCTGATCCTGGATAACATGCCGGCATCGGTCAGGGCTCTTTCCGCCTTCAGATGTAATTATCGTCCGGGATGGCTTATCTATAGAATCCGGAAAATCCATCGCGCCTTCCGTGTAATAGTATTGTCCCCCATCAGCTCTGGTACGAAGTTCCCGCTTACTCCCCTTATAATACTCCCATTTCGTAATCTGGTCATCAGGGATGTAAAACTCCGTCGGGACTTGGTCTGGCGTAACCATAATATCCCTTATAGTCATCGCCTTATCGTCACAAGAAGGAGTGGTCTTGGTGGAATATGCTACGCCTTTAACCATCACACCGCTGTTCTCAAACGGACTTTCCTTTGCTTTGCCCCCCTCTGATTTATTGAAACAATCTGTAATGTCTAGAAGGCGGTCTGCGTATTTCTTTTTCTTTGAAAGGCGTACTTTTTCAAATGCCGCATGCTCGTTAGGAAGGATTGGAAATGCCTTAGCGAAAACCCCGGAATGAAGAACCCAATCCTCGGGATTAGTAAAGCCCTGAGCGATGATGCTGCTCTTATGAAAACCAACGATATAGGTCCGGCGACGCTTTTGCGGCATCGTATAGTCGGCAGCATTGATAACCCTCCATTCAACGATATAACCAAGCTGATTGAGGCACTCCAGAATAATAGCGAAATCTCGACCACGCTGTTTAGCGGGAGAAAGCAACAGGCGGTCGACATTTTCCAAGAAAACTATAGCTGGGCGTTTCCGGCCTTTTTTTTCCTTTAGTATCCGGTAGATTGACCACCAGAGGACTCCTTTTTTCCCCTCAATACCCTGAGAACGATTGAGCGTCGTTGCAACGGAATAATCCTGGCAAGGAAAGCCGCCAACGAGCATATCGTGGTTAGGAATATCCTTGGTCAGGACATTATTAATATCCTCATTAACGACACTTCCCGCCCCGAAATTCTTCTCATAAACCATCGCGGCGTGTTGGACTTTCGTCGCAGGTTCCCACTGATTAGCCCAGATGGTCTTAAAGAACTCAGCATCAGCCCTTTCAAGCCCGACTCGGAATCCACCGACCCCTGCGAAAAGCTCTATTACTCGTACTTCTTGCATACCTTTTTATTCAAAACCAAAGGTACTTAGTTTTTTCTGGGGATCCAAATTTAATTGAACAAATCGCCAAATAAAACGCGATAATTCATTAACTAAACTCCCTATCTAGCCAATCAATCAGTGCTTTAACGGAGCGTATCTCAAATCGATCAAAAATAAGATCGATAATCGTTCGCCCTGTTACGAGCACAATCGGATGACCATCATCTAGAAGCTCTTGGTAAGCTTGTTGGTGAACATAAGATGTTGTCACCATAATCCCGAATTGCCGATCTTTGATACGAGAGATAAGACGAGCTGTGTCTTTAACTCCGACCGCAGAAGTAAAAGGATTATAACATTTCGCCTGAAGATAGAAATCCACTAGGACGCTCTGAGTTCCAGCTCCGAATACACGATAAGTCCCCACGCCATCGATTCCTCCATCTTTAAAGGGCATAGTAACATCAACGGAGACGACGTTTTCGTCTAATTGCTCAACAACGGCACAGGCAAACTGTTCAAAGCTATAGCCCCTATCCTTCTCAATGAAAAAATCATGGATA
>JAEEGI010017630.1_pt1 | contig 14619 bp, 13 predicted proteins | sample 8958751 | NCBI WGS metagenome assembly JAEEGI01 (sample SAMN16246545, study PRJNA631951) | gut metagenome | biome: gut microbiome; feature: rumen; material: KS-attached | host: Bos | place: Iran: Karaj | collected 2018-10
GGCTTAAATGCTTCAGCAAGCTCTGCATCTGAAATCTCTTTCTCGTTCATAAGACTATTTTAGCATAAGATTTGTTGATGCACTGAAGAAAACGGATTTTAAAGAGGGCCACCACTATAGCCAGAGGCATCTGTGAGAGAGGTTGATAATGGGCGAGCCAAACAACGGACTGTTCTTTTTTCGTATCGATAAGCATCTCCGTTGGACGGGTTAATATCTAATTGGCTGAATGACAATATATATGCATTGCTATAGGCATATGATACGGCGGACCAATATTGACCGTTGGATCCGAAGGTACTACTCCCAGGATAGTTAGGAACGAAGTATGCTGGGCTAGCAGCTAAAATTTCCCCAGTGCTATAACGGCCGTTAGTTAAACTATAAAACGTATCACTGCCAGTACCAGCCCGCGGAAGGCCCCAACCAGCTGGACAAATTGAAGTGTCAGGAAGATTTGGTTGGCCTTTTCCAGATGCACCATATGAGCTTGTGTCATTATTTGCTACGGCTGCAGACCAGTTGTAATAGTTGCCTAGGTGATAATGGTTGCCATTTTGAGTACAAGACGATAATGAAGCAAGGTTTGTTGTGCCGAATGTCCCACTCCAACACTTGTCACCTGGATCATAGGATTGGATGGCGGTATTGGTTTGGACCCACGAAGTATCACTAGTAACATGGGTAGCAGAGCCAGCAGTCCAGTTCGTGTTAACGTCTGTATTTTCTGGAGTGTAATAATTGGCTGTTGTCACGATATCATGGTCGAGGTTTTGCGTCATCCAGATGTTGCCATCAGCTAGTTTGGCTACATAGTAGACTTTGCCATCTCGAGCATCTACAGCTTGTATTTCGTCACCTATATTTAGGCTATTTTTCCACGTTGCTACTTTCTGCATAATAGGCAGTGATTCTGGAACCGTGTTCCCCACGACTGTGAACACAATCACATTCTTATAATCACCAGAAGCCTGAGTGTCTGATGCCTTGGCACCAATAGTAAATGATGTATTATTTGTACCAGTATAGCCAGTAGCAGCAGTACCAGAAGCATTAGTAGTAGCATTAATGATAGTATCAGTATTATAGACTAATCCTGAGTAGGTAGAACTACTAGAAATAGTACCAAGAGCATAACCCCATTTATTATTACCAAAGTTAGCTAGCGTAGAACTAGATGTTAAATTATCAAAATAAGTATTTGACGAACTATTGACTAATTTATCATTAGTATAGGTGGTACCATCACCTACTGTAGCAGATAAGGTATATCCAGTAATATTGTTAGTATCTACACTTACCGTAATAGTATTACTACTGGCTGATGCTCCAGGAGCTAGGTTGGCAATGAGAAGATCAGCGGAAGATAAAGAAATAGACAATGTTGAGTTAAAAGTAAATTCAACGCCAACGTTGTTTTGGAAGGTGACGGCAAAGGCATTGTTGGCGCTCAAACCAAAAAGTATAACTAAAAAACTCTGGAGTATATATTTTTTCTTCCCTGTTAATTGACCGAGTATGTTTCTATAAACAGAATGTATAACCTTCATCTGTTTATATTATAGCAACTATAATAATAATTACAAGATAATTCTAATGGTAAAGATTGGTTTTGATGAGCTTCAAATACATTCTAGCGGCTTTACGGAAATTATCGAGCTCCTCGCCCTCGATACGGGCATATGGTTGGCCAGCCACCTTTTTAAACACGCCTTCAGGTTTGACTTCGTAGCGGATAGTAGTGCCATGAGGCTTACCTACTTCGTCAAACCAACCATCGTGCCAGACCCAAACGTTTTTCTTGTGCTCAAAGAACTCGCGTTGATGGCCTTCTGGGATTGGGCCAAACAAGGTTCTTCCGAGCTCAGATTCGGCGTTAATCAGATTGGCGTAAGCCATTTCGCTGGAGTTTTCTAAATCATAAATGTCAGAGGCACGATATTTGCTAGAGGTTTCTAGGAAATCAAAATCAAATAGCCCCTTCATGGTTTTCTTGAAAGTATCAACGTTTAGGAGTTCCGCAAGCGACATGCTTCGATCTCCTCAGCAATTGCGTTAAGTTCTTGGTATACTTCGAGAGATTTTTGGGTGACGGCATCAAAATCTTCCACCTCGCGTTTAGCGAAGGACGGAATCGGAAAAACTGAACAATCTTTCTGCATTTTTAGTCGTCTCTTTCTCGATTGTCTCAAACTCCACCCCTGTTTTTTGACTTAACCATTGGGCTATTTCGTAAATATACCCAGGTTCATTAATTATACCACGAAACGGCGTCGGTGTCAAGAAAGGAGCGTCGGTTTCGAGTAAAATTCTCTCGAGTGGAGGCAGCGGCAAAGTGGAATATGTGGCAAGGCCATTTACCCCTACATAAAAGTCGGTGTTTTCGAGAATTCTTTTCAAAGTTTTCTTACTGTCGGTAAAGCTATGTACGACGCCACGAACTTTTGGGAAGTTGCTCACGACGGCGAAGAAGTCTGGGAAAGCGTTGCGGACGTGAAAAGAAACTGGTAAATCATTGTCTACAGCGAGTTGCAACATCTCTTCAAAGAGCTTGATTTGCGCTTCGCGATCGTAACCATCAGAATGGTAGTCTAGGCCTACCTCACCGATGGCTACTAAGCGGGAGAAAAGCCCTTTCTCGGAACGCTCCCTCGCGCCCGTCGTTACGGGGCTTGGTCGCTCCGTATTTTCCCCGTCGGAAAATATGCTCCTCGAAAGAGCTTTTCCTCCCCGCCCTGTCTCTTCGGGGTGGATGCCGTATGTCCAGTAGACATTTTCGTGTTTTTTGGCAAAGTCGGCTGCTGCAAGAGAATCTTCTGGGTCGGTGCCGATGCAAATAATGCGCTTGACTCCCTTTTCGTTTGCCCGTTTGACCATTTCCTCGGCTTGCTTTTCGGTGAAGAACTGCCTATCGTGCAAATGGCAATGGGTATCAATTAACACGATTTTCTCGCTTTCTCTTAATTGGGTCGAGTTGGCGCTTGCGAAGTCTCAAAGATTTCGGCGTGACTTCGAGAAGCTCATCATCTAGCAGGAAATCTAGACACTGTTCAAGTGAAAGCTGGGTGTATGGAGTTAATTGAATCGCGCCATCCGAGGCGTGTGTGCGCATGTTAGTAAGTTGTTTTTCACGGCAAATGTTGATGTCGATATCTTCTTTCTTATTGGAAAGACCTACGATCATACCTTGATAAACCGGAACTTGCGGTGGGATAAACAAAGTACCACGAGCTTGAGCAGCGTCGAGTGCATAAGCCGTCGATACGCCATCTTCAAAAGCTACAAGAGCGCCATTTCGTTCTGGTTTGTAACGCCCTTCAACTGGACGATAGCCAGACGGGATAGATGACATAATTACGGTACCTTTGGTGGCGGTAAGTAAGTTGTTGCGTAGCCCGATTAAAGCCGCGGTAGAGATTTCATAAACAAATCTTGTGGCACCGGTGGTGGTGATTTCTTGAGATTTTAATTCGGCTTTTCTGATGCCGAGCTCTTGTGACACAGCGCCGACAAATTCTGGTGCGGCTTCTACGGTCAATGATTCAATTGGTTCACATTTGACGCCATCGATTTCGCGGTAAACTACTTCTGGGCGACCGGCTTCAAGTTCGTAGCCTTCACGGCGCATAGTTTCAATCAAAACTGATAAATGTAATTCCCCGCGGCCGGAAACTTTGTAGCCGAGACCATCGGGCTGGATTTTAAGTGCGATGTTGGTTTCGAGCTCACGTTCCAAACGTTCAGCGATTTGTCGTGAAGTAGTAAATTCGCCTTCGCGACCTTTGAGCGGTGAAGTGTTTGGTCCGATGTAAATCGAAAGAGTTGGTGCTTCAAGTTCAATGGTTGGCAAAGCTTCCGGTTTGTCGCCAGTGGCAATTGTATCGCCGATGTTAGCGTCAGACACGCCGGTCATTGCGACGATATCGCCAGCAATAGCTTCGGTTACTTCTTCTTTGCCAAGACCTTTGTAAACAAATAGGTTTTCAATTTTTGCATTTTTTACGGTATCATTGTGTAAAATTTTGACGCTTTGACCTTTTTTCAAACGGCCTTTGAAAATTTTACCAATGCAATATTTGCCAAGATAATTATCGGCGGCGAGAGCAGCAACTAGAAGTTGTGCTTCCGTAGCGTTTTCGTCTACCGCTGGAGCTGGAATATCATTAATAATTGCTTCAAAAATCACATGTAAATCATCATCAAGTTCGGTGGTGCGTCCGGCTTTCCCTTCACGCGCGATGGCATAATAAATTGGATAGTTAAGTTGTGATTCGTCCGTGGCAAGCTCTAAGAACAAACTTTCGATTTCGTCTTTAACTTCTTCAATGCGGGCGGCAGGTTTGTCGATTTTGTTGATAATCACGACTGGGCGAAGTTTTAAGCCGAGGGCTTTTTGTAGCACAAATTTAGTTTGTGGCATTGGACCTTCTTGAGCATCGACAATTAGTAAAACTCCGTCTGCCATGTTGAGGGTGCGTTCGACTTCACCTGAAAAATCGGCGTGTCCTGGTGTATCAATAATATTAATTTTGTAACCATCATAGTAAACACAGGTTTGTTTGGCGGTAATTGTAATGCCACGTTCGTGTTCCTGATCCATGGAATCCATAATCAAAGTTTGGGACATTTCGGCTTGGTTGTCACGAAAAGTATGAGATTGCTTCAAAAGACCGTCCACCAAGGTAGTTTTACCGTGGTCGACGTGTGCGATAATTGCAACATTTCGGATTTTATCTTTATTTAAAGCCATTGTGAAATTATATCACATTTTTGCAATTTACGCTAGTGTTTTAGAATTAAAGTTTGCCGGTATTGGGAGTTTTTGGAATAAAGATTTCATCAGCTAAACCATAACCTTCTGGTCCAGCGACATTCATAGTCATGCTTTCTCCGCGAACATCATTTTTTAACGGAACTAAGGTGATGGTGTTTTCTCCATATATTTCACCAATTGTGATTTCGGTTTCAGAAGTGATTCCTAAAATTTTTTCATTAAAAATCACTAATGTTCTGTCACCAGTATTTCTAAATTTAATTCTCACTTCAGTTTCAGAAACTTGCTCATTTTCAACATAGTTTAAAACTGGTTTCTCTATGGCTTCATTTGATTCTTCGACGCGAGGCAGCGAATCATATCTTTCCATAATATAGTCAGTGAGCAAACTCAGCTCATTAAAGTTTACTATTGTTTTACCACCAGTAGGTTCCGTAATGCTCAAGAATTGTCCAGACGCTGGATAGGTGGTGATGACGTAAATGTTGACTGGATCGATTGACTTACTTAAGGCAATGACGTCTTTTGTAGTGACGCCATCACGGTCGGGAGCTAAATAACCACCGTCAGTTAGGACTACTAAGGATTTAGTCGAACCAACTTTCCAATTCAAACTTTTCATGACTTTAAAAGAAGACGAGAGTAGTGATTCTGCTTCGTCTCCACCGCCATTAGTCACAATATTGTCTAGCTCATTTTGAAAAATTTCTAAGGTGCAGGTTTCAAAATCGCAATGTGCTACTGGCTCGTAAGGATCATCCAAATCTCGATAGTCATAAAGCGCCACTCGGCCACCATTTTCTAAGGTTTCAGCAGCGAGTCTCAAGGCTTCCGTGCGATACTGTTCGATTAGTCCAGACATAGAGCCGGACGAGTCAATCAAAAATGCCGTATCGTGTGGTGAGGTGACGTGATTCTCTAATCCATAATAGTCAGTGATTTTGTTAAAAATCGTGCGCGAGGCATCTTCATACAGGCCGTCTGAAACATAGTTGACGTGGTTAGTGATATTAAACTGTGAACTGCAGAAGATGTCTTTTTTATTGCACCAAGTGCCTAGTTTGCCGACGAACCCGCCCGGTTCGTATGGAATGTAGGCGCCAAGCAAACCTTTGTAGGCGAAACAGTCCGGCACATACATACGATAATCCGATAGGTTTCTTCCGCTGCAGGCTGCAGGCATCAAACCGGCGCCTTCGGGTAAATATATTTTAGGGTCACCAAATGTTGCTGCGTAAATAATGCGCTCCGATTTTAGTTCGGATAAGGCTTTGGAAACAACCATAGCACCTTGCGAGTATCCGCCAAGGATGTATTTAGTATGCGTACAACCATTGTTGACTATTGAGACTAAATTATTAATGCCAGTTTTTACGCTATCGCCAAATTCGTAGGCTTCTCCAGCACCAAAAAATGCTCCGAGTGCTACAGTTAAATTATCAAGTCCGACTCCGACTGCTGGATAGTCTAAATCAACGAATTCATAATTCAAATTCACTGTGTTTAGTTTTTCTTCAATGTTATTCTTGAATTCAAGGTAGTCATTATTGGCCCACCTTTCCCCACCCGAACCGCGCGCGAAGATTATTTTTAAATCTGGGCAACTTTCGGCTCGAACCGGCCTTTGCTGCATGACGCCAATACTTGAAATAGTTAGTATTCCTGCCACCACCCATGTTTGTAGTTTTTGATACATTTTGCCTCCATAATTAATTGTGCGGCTGATTAATGCATATCCTGTAAAGAATTACAACCCCCCACCCATTTTCCGTGTTATAATAATTAGCATGAACGAGAAACAATTAAGTTGGGATAAATATTTTATAGGTATCGCTAATGCGGTAGCTGCTAAAAGTAAAGATCCGTCTTCCAAAATGGGTTGCGTGATTGTTGATAAAAATAAACGCGTCGTTTCGCTTGGTTATAACGGCATGATTCAAGGTGCCGATGAATCAAAAATGACACTTTCTGAGCGCCCGATGAAGTATTATTTTGCGATTCATAGTGAAATGAATGCCGTGATTTTCGCAAGGCGCGATTTGACGGGTTGTACACTTTACAATCGTGTGGCTACTTGTGAAAATTGCTTGAAGTATTGTTTGCAGGCTGGTATTAAGCGTTTTGTGTATGAAGAATTACGTGTGCATTCGCATTCAACCGATCCAGAACATTCGATGACTAATGTTGAAACCGACGAAGCGATTATTCGCTTATTAGCTTCCATGCCAGAAGTAAGAACCTTGAATATTTCTAATGGTAAAACTTACACTGAAGACATTTTAGATTCTTATCCAAAAGAATCTGAAGAATACCGCCGTCTTGCGCAGTGGGTGTAAAACTAATTATTGGGCAATACAGCGTACAGATTGACCGTTGCGCTTATAGTAGCCATTGGTACCTGGGTGGACGTGGCTACTGTCTAAGAACAAGCCGTAAGCGAGGTTGCTATTGTTAGCAGAACTAGACCAGTAGTAGCCGTAGCTGCTCCGACCGTCGGCTGACGAGCTACCGAAGTAGCCGGAACAAACGAAGTTATTTGGGAATGAACGCCATTTTTTGGATTGGGTTGTGCCTGCATCACTGGATTGATTCGCTCCTGTACCACCTAGTTTTCTGTCTAGGTAAGAGAAACTACCTACACGGTTGGCAGTATTACTTTCTCCCTGGTTTATATTTCCAGTAGAGGTATATCCAAGAGGTAGTTTCCAACCTTTAGGACAAATGGAAGTACCAGCAGCATCAGAACCGTTTGTACCACTGTACGTAGTGTAGTATGCTGTGTTTGCAATAGCGGCTGGCCATGAGTAGTAGTTGCCATAGCCAAACCATCTAAGGTTGTTACCTGAACCATTGTAGCTGTCTGTGAGGGCAGTAGAACCATCTGAATTAGTCGCGCCAGTTGTCATGTTAGTGTTGTTATTATTGTAGCGAGGCATACGGAAGCCAGCATAGTCAGTTTGGAAGATATTTATGGTGGCAGTACCACTTTGGGTGCCAGCATAGTAGATAGAGTTAGCAGTGGTTGGTTCAGTAGTACTGGATGTTGAAGCGGTGAAGTTAGCATCTTCCGAATCTGCTAGACCAATGAATTTGCCCTGGTCGTTAGCTGTTGCATCACCATAACCTTGAGCCTTGGATATGTTGTCTGTTCCACGTGAGTTTTCAGCATTTAGTCTTAGGTTTTCTACCATCCAGCATTTACCATCAGCTAGTCTAGCTACGGCATAGACATTATTGTCACGAGTATCTTTTAGTGCAGTCATAGAGGCAAGAGTAGCTCTGCCACTAGTAGGAGCCTGGGTGAGATTGGAATTTGAACAAGACCAACCTTGGAGATTGCCAGCTGAGGCTATCCAGACTGGATAAAGAATGAGGCCATGAGAAGAAACGTCTGGTACTGTGATAGTTTCATTTGGGCCATAGATAGTGGAGCTATTATCTGCTTCAAAGTCAGCAGACCAGCCAGCAAAACCGTAGCCAGGACGAGAGTAATTTGGCGCAATAAGCGTAGCTTCCGTATTAGATGTAGCACTAACTTTACCACCTTTTGATGAAGTAGCATTCGCAAGATCTGTCGTAGTGCCAAGCGTACTCATAGAGCCAACTATATCAGAAGCATTTGGCGCATAGCAAATGGAGTTAGCCGGACAATCAGTGTCTCTTAGTGGTAGCATTGGTGCTACAGCAGAAGCTGGATGCACAAGTGTATATTTGACCTTTCCTTCAAAAGTATCGGCTGGTTGAGTGCTAGAAATATTGATTTGATATGATGGAGTAATTGTGCCGCTTGTAGTATTGGTATTGAATGAAGCGACCTTAGCATATGTAGCTGGTATATTTTGAAAAGTTCCGTAGTTTCCTTCTGCCGTAGCATTAGTTACAGCAGTAATTTTCATTTTCCAAGAAGAGCCATAAGTACCAGTTCCATCAGTTTTAATATTATAGTTGCTGCCTAGAGTAGAGATTAAGTCGGTATTATTACCATAATAAGAATCACCAGAAAAACCAATCGCATATACAGCATAGCCGGAAGAATCATTACAGGTTATTGTGATGCTATTAGCAGTTATCACTTCCGTATCACTATTATTCATTGTTGCGTTATATGTACCACCTCCACCATTGCCAAAGGTACAAGAAGAAGGAACGGTTATGTCGATAGTATCCACTGTTGATTCATCTGCATAAACCGCAGAGGAAAATGCAAATCCACAAACAAAAGTTAGCCCGATAACACTATATAATATATGGTTTTTTAGATGCATCTTTATCCCAATCTTATTATGCTTATATTATAACACTGACTGTTTAATTATGGCAAGTTAAATCACCAAATAATTTCTTTCATTCCATGAGCCTTTAAAAACTCATTGCATTTTGAAAAATGGTGATTACCAAAAAAACCTGCATAGGCCGAAAGTGGCGAGGGATGTGCGGATTCCAAAATAAGATGCTTCGAACTATCAATTAAGGATTTTTTGTTGCGTGCGTCTCTACCCCACAGAATAAAAACTAAATGTGGGCGCGTCTCATTTAAGTATGAAATGGTGGCAGTAGTAAAAGTCTCCCATCCTTTGCCGCGATGTGAACCGGCTTTGTGTGCTTCTACAGTAAGAACGGTGTTTAGAAGTAGCACGCCTTGTTTTTGCCAATTACGTAGACTACCGCGGGGATTGTTGTGGTGCCCAATATCATCGTCAATTTCTTTATATATATTAATTAAAGATGGTGGGATTGGTTGTGAATTCGGCACCGAAAAAGCCAAACCTTCCGCAGCGCCTGGCGTGTGATAAGGATCTTGCCCTAGAATGACAACTTTGACATCATTTAAATCTGTCGTAAAAGCCGAGAAGACTAAGCCTTTGGGCGGATAAATTGTTTTATGTTCGTATTCGTCGTGTAAGAAGGCAGAAAGTTCCTTAAAATAAGGTTTATTAAACTCTGCATTTAAAAACTCCTTCCAACTCTCATGCATGCTATAATTATAGCATGGCAAAGTTATATTTTAGGTATGGTGCGATGGGTTGCGGAAAGACCATGCAGCTACTTCAAGTCGCTTTTAATTATGAAGAACGTGGGCATAAAGTTTGTGTAATCAAACCAAAAACTGACACTAAACATGGTACTAAACTATATACTCGCATCGGACCAGAACGTGAAACCGATTTTTGTTTTGATAGAAAAACAGATTTGTTTAAGGAGATTAGTAAAAAATATAGCAAAGTGCAATGTGTGTTGGTTGATGAATCGCAATTTTTAACTAAAAAACAAGTTGATCAGCTGATGATGGTGACGATAAAGATTGAGATTCCAGTGATGGCTTAGGGTTTAAGATTAAACTTTCGTCGTGAAGATGGTGGATTCGAAGGCGCCACTAGACTTCTGCAAATTGCTCATGACATTGAAGAGATTAAAACGATTTGTGAATGTGGTAAGAAAGCAACTTATAATTCTAGATTTTTAAATGGAAAACTAGTTGCTGATGGACCGGACGTTTTGATTGATGATGGCACAATTGATATTGAATATCGTGCTATCTGCCCGGCATGTTATGAAAAATATTTGGAGGAAAAATAATGTACATAGTAATCGAAGGCCAAGATGGCACCGGTAAATCAACGCAGGCCGAGCTCCTCAAGAAATATTATGAGGATCAAGGAAAAGAAGCCGTCGTCATTGAAGAGCCCGATGGCGATTTGCCACAGGCGCACGACCTTCACGACATGATTTTGACGCGCGGCTATAAACTCGAGCCACTGACCAATTTCCTGCTATTTACCGCCTCTCGTCTAGAACTTTGGCGAAAAATTGCCGAACCACTTCTAAAACGTGGTGGCGTGGTAATTTCCGCTCGCAATTATTGGTCCAGCATCGCCTATCAAGGTTACGGCGAGGGCGTGTCTAGGTCTCGTATTATTAAAATCACTAAAGACATTATGCCAGAGAAATATTGCCATCCAGATTATGGCTTTATCCTTACAGTGCCAGACGAAGTTCGCCTCGCTCGCCAGAAAAACCGGGGCAAGGCCACCGAAACTTTTGAAGCTAAAGCCAATGATTTTCAGCAGAGAGTCAATGGCGCTTATCCCAAGATTGCCAAAGACTTCAATTTAAAACTAATCGATGCGTCCGGCACCATTGAAGAAATTCAAGCAGAAATTCGCCGTCATCTCGGAATCCAGGACCTTAGCTCAGTCATCATGAAAGATGCTATGTCAGACGACGGCTCAGTTGTCGGCGAATTGCGAGTTGTATAATTCGGCGTAGAAGCCACCAGCTTTTAAGAGCGATTCGTGATTTCCCTGTTCCACGATAGCGCCGTCTTTCATGACTAGAATTAAGTCAGAATTGCGAATAGTGGATAGTCTATGTGCGATCACAAATGATGTTCGTCCGCGCGTAAGTTTTTCAAACGAATCTTGAATTAATTGTTCGGTACGGGTATCGACATTCGACGTAGCTTCGTCAAGAATCATCATCGGTGGGTTGGCGACCATGGCTCTCGCAATGGTGATGAGCTGTTTTTCGCCGGCCGAAATGTTGTCGGAGTCCTCGGAAATTTCGGTTCGATAGGCTTTTGGTAAGGCTTCGATAATGTGATTGACATTGGAGGCTTTGGCGGCGCGTTTAATGTCGTCTAACGTGGCCGATTGATTGCCGTAGCGCAAGTTTTCTTCCACGGTGCCGGAGAATAGCCAGGTGTCCTGAAGTACCATACCGAATAGTTTTCTCACGTCTGAGCGTTTCATTTCGCGGGTTGGTACGCCATCCACAGTAATATACCCTGAATCTGGATCGTAGAATCTCATTAACAAATTAATTATTGTAGTTTTGCCGGCGCCAGTTGGACCAACGATGGCGACTTTCATACCTGGTTCGACTTTGACTGAAAAATCGCGAATGGTTGGTCGGTCTTTTAGGTAGCTGAAGCTGACATTGTGAAATTCAACTTCGCCTTTAACGTGTTCGATAGTTGAAGCTGGTTCAGGATCTGGCTCTTCTTCTGATTCGTCTAAGAATTCAAAGATTCTTTCTGATGCGGCAAGTAATGCTTGCAAAGTAGAAGTGGTGGAAGCAATTTCGGTGATTGGACGATTGACCCTGGAAACGTATTGGATGAAGCCTTGGATGTCACCAATACTAATGCGTCCTTGGACTACAAATACGCCACCTAAGGCACATACCGCGATGTAGCCTAGATTGGTAAAGATATGTGTCATCGGGAAAGAGAGTGACGAGAAGATTTGTGCTCTTCTTGAAGCGGTGGTGAGTTTTTCGTTAATTTTTTCAAATTCAAGTAAGGCATTTTCTTCATAGGAGTTAGATTTAATCACGATTTGTCCGGAATAGTCTTCTTCAATTTCGCTGTTTAGAGTACCTAGGGTGTTTTGCTGTTCGCGGAAATATTTTTGGGCGTAATGCATAATGCGCCCAACTACTAGAACAGATACTGGTACCACTACAAATGAAATGAGTGATAATGGTACGCTGATGGTAATCATGATAATCATGACGCCAAGTAACGTGGTGACGGATAATGAAATATCGGCAATTTCCTGTGACATGGAAGTGGTAAGAACGTCTACGTCATTAGACATGCGCGACAGCGTATCGCCATATTGATGTTTGTCAAAATAAGAAATTGGTAGTCTTGAGATTTTATCCAAAATTCGTTCGCGAATATCTTTGGTATATTTGGCTGAAGTGATAGCCAGGATATAAGCTTGGCCATAGTTTAAGGCAGCAGAAGCGCAGAACAATATAATAATAGTAATTGCTTGTTGTCCTAGCGTGGCCCAATCTAAGTCTGGATAACTATCTACGGCAACCGTAGTCATTTCGCCGAGAATTCTTGGAATGAATAATCCTAAGATTGCTGAACCAACGGTCAGAATAATTGAAATTAGAATCGGGATTTTATAACGACCGACGGATTTTACAAAGACCTTGAACGATTGCCACATACTTTTATTGTTATGCATGCGCCACCTTTCCTGCTAGCTTTAATTCGCTAGCAAATTCTTTGTCGGATAACTGCGATTTAACAATTTCCTGGTAGACTGAGCAGGAGTTTAGCAGTTCTAGATGTTTTCCTTTTCCAACAATTTTGCCGTTGTCTAATACTACAATTTGGTCAGCATCTTTAATTGTGCTAACTCTTTGGGCCACAATCAAAACTACTGCATCGGTGGTGATTTCTTTTAGAGCTTCGCGAAGTTTGCGGTCAGTCTTCATATCTAGAGCTGAAAAGGCGTCATCGAAAATGAAAATATCAGGGTTCTTGCAAATTGCTCGTGCGATGGACAAGCGCTGTTTTTGGCCACCAGAAACATTGGTGCCACCTTGCGCAATGTGTGAATTATACTTTTCAGGTAATTTTTCAATGAAGTTTTCGGCCTGTGCAATGCGGGCAGCTTTTTTCATTTGTTCGTCGGTGGCATTTGGTGCACCAAATTTAATATTGGATCTGACCGTGCCAGAAAAGAGTATACCGCGTTGTGGTACAAAGCCGATTCTTTCCATTAGATCCTTTTTTTCGTAGTCTTTGATAGACAAACCGTTGATTAAACTTTCTCCACTGGTTGCTTCGTAAAATCTTGGCACTAAATTAATCAAAGTTGATTTGCCGGAGCCAGTTGAACCAATAAAGGCAGTGGTCTCGCCAGCGTTTGCTTTGAAGGAAACTTTGTCTAGAACCTTTCCTTCGGCTTCTGGATAAGCAAAATCTACATTCTTAAATTCTACTGATGGAGTTTTGTCTGGCACGCCATGAGTTTTATTTCGCCAAGAGATTTTAAGTGGCTTTTTCAACACTTCATTAATACGATGTGCCGACACGTTGGCGCGAGGTAACATGACAAATAAAATTGACATCATCAGGAAGGACATCATCACATGCGAAACATATTGAGCAAAAGCGGCCATGTTGCCGAGATAAGCAAAATCTTTGGACAATAGTGAAATACCAATCCACGAACAAAGCAAAGTGGTGCCGTTGAATATGATATTGATCAACGGGTTTTGAAGCTCCATGATTTTATCGATGAAAATCAAAAGTTTGGTTAGAACGTCATTAGTTTTAATAAACTTTTTTCTTTCTAATTTTTCGTTATTAAAAGCACGAATGACTTTTAGGCCGGTCAGGTTTTCTCTCGTGAGTAAGGTGATTTTATCAATGTAGGTTTGGAAGATTTTGAACTTTGGAATAATTAGCGACATGATGAGAATGACGGAACCCATAATCGCGATGACGCCGACTAATAGAATCCAGCTCATGTCAGGTGCGGTTTGAATGGCCATAATGATGGAAATAATACAAAAGAGCGGCGCGCGGAGCATCATGACGAGGATCATAATAATCACATTTTGGACTTGGCTGACGTCGTTCGTAGTGCGCGTGATGAGTGAGGCAGTACTGAAATCGTTGGTATCGAGAATGTTGAAATTGATAATCTTGGTAAAAATTGCAGTCCTTAAGTCTTTAGCAAAACCGGTGCCGATTCTGGCGGAAAAATAACTAGAAACTAAAGTGGCTACTGCTGAGAGTAAAGTTAGCCCCACCATGTAGATCCCGGTCATCCAGATGTAATCAATTTCGCCTGGCACAATACCTTTATTAATAATATCTGCCATCATGGCCGGAAGCATTAAAGTCGTGTAGACTTGTACGACGGTAGCAAAAATCAGAATAATAACTTGCCACCAATAAGGCTTTAAGAAACGGAATAGTTTAAGCATCTTTTTCCCCACCCTTTTTCTTTTCTAGATGCATCACAAAGTAAATAATCGGCCCTAAAATAATATATATATAGTAGGAGAAGAAGCGCCAGAATAGCATGGCCCAG
>JAEEGI010017635.1_pt1 | contig 14615 bp, 14 predicted proteins | sample 8958751 | NCBI WGS metagenome assembly JAEEGI01 (sample SAMN16246545, study PRJNA631951) | gut metagenome | biome: gut microbiome; feature: rumen; material: KS-attached | host: Bos | place: Iran: Karaj | collected 2018-10
TGCTGAACGGCAAACACATGCCGCAGCGAAGCAGCTCGCGTCGTGGCTGCATCCTGCGGTCCCCACTGTCAGAAGTTACCCAAAACGGCGCACCAAACTAAAGAGGGGAAAGCCCCTCTCCTTATGCGCCTGATCTATTCAGTTAGCCGATGATTGCGTTGTTGATCACGGGTCTGCACTCCTATCTCGAAAATACTGGTAAGGCAACACCGCATAATCCTGGTGCGCAGATTGCGCAGTCAGAATTTACGTCAGATTGTCTGAAAATCGCGGGGAATACTTTCTGTATTGGCCAAGATTTTCGGGCAATATGACGGAACATTATGCAAGCAAGATGCGTGCCACGAATTATGCAGTATTGCCTTAATATTTTACATGATAACAGCCAAAAACACAATACGCAATTTCGATCATAAAGGGGCCTGTTGCAAAATGAACCGCACCCCGTCCAAATCACCAATTATCCGGATTCAGCAAATACAAAACCGTGGGCCGGAATTCTTCGGGCACCTGGTCCGCGTTCTTTTCCAATATGGCATAAGGCCCCTCCGTATAGGCTTCCAGCAGATGGAGCGCTTCTTCCACGACGCCCGCGTTCTTGTCCGTCACAGCGACCTCCTGCAAGAGCTCGGTCAAGGGCGCAGCCATGGCGGAGAGGTCCTTTCCGTAATAGGGGTCCATGTACCAATCCAGATAGAACAGCAGCCTTTCCCTGGCGTGAACGTCCGCCCCCGTCAGGACCGCCCGTATGGCTTCGATCCCGGTTGCCACCGCCCGGAATTCTTCTTCCCCGTAATGGCAGTCAAATCCTTCGCTCATGTTTCCCCTCCGCATTATCGCCGGTCAGCCCTGATAGCTGCGGTAAACGCCCTTGTTGGGGTTGGTGTCCCAGGTGACCTCCATGCCCAGCGTGAGAAAGCCTTTCCCCAGGGGCAGGATATGGAAATGGACCATGTGGGTGCTTCCGTCCTCCGAGTATACCACATAGCGGTAGTATTTCCCGCTTTCGTCCTCCCGCAGGGGAAGGGCGGCGTCCCGGACGGGCTTGAGGCCCCGGGCCGAATAGGAATGGAAGCGGCGTCTCTCGAAACGGGGGCTCTCCCGATCCCCGTAACAGCGGAGGAGCAGGAACAGCAGCACCGCCGCCGCCAGCAGAAGGAAAGCAAACCGAAGCCCGTTTTTTCTGACCCAGGTCATCGTGCTTTCTCCTTTCCCAAGCTGCCCGTTTCCCCGTCAAATCGAGTCATTTCCCCTTCGCCGGGGGCGGGATCAGAGCCCCCAGCGCCAGGGCAATGGCCGTATACAGGAAAAAGCGGGCCTGGGGCGCGCCCCGATAAGCCCCGTTGAGATAGTATACCGGGGGCAGCAGGCTGCGCAGGATGGCGAACTGCTTGAAATGCAGGAAGATGGGGGAGAGGACCAGCATCACCATCATCAGGATGGGCAGGAGGGCCCCCAGCACCTCCTGCTTCCGGCAAAGGCGGCGCAGCACTTCGCAGAAGCCCGCCGAGGCCAGACACAGCAGGGCCGAAAGGAGAAGCTCGGTCGGCGCTGCATGGAGCATCCCCGAGACGGCCAGGGCCAGCAGCCCCGCCAGGGCCACGGGCGCCATGGCGCAGAGATGGCACAGGAGCGGCAGCAGCCGCCCCGCAGCCCCGCGGATGCGCAGGAAGCTCTCCGCCTCCTCCTCGGCGTAGTAGAACATGCAGGAAGCCAGGCCCGCCAGCACCACCAGCAGGCTCAGAAGGCCCCGCAGGGGATTGGTGAGAACGTCCCCGATGGGCTCCTGCACCTGACCGTTGTCGTAGGTGAAGATCAGCACCTGCTGGTCCGCCGACAGCGTGCGGTAATAGGGCTCCAGCACCGAATCGTCCGGCAGGGGTTTGTCCCCGGAGAGGGCGGCCAGGTGTTCCCGGAACAGGAAGCGGCTCGCAGTGGGATAGAGGACTGCGGCCAGCTCCTCCCGGGCCAGACGGAGGAACACGGTTTCCTCCCGCTCCACCACCATCACCGCGCCCCGGGAGCCGGAGGCCGTCACCTGCTTTTGCAGCTGCTGCCCCGCGTCGTCCCGGAAGATCCAGGCCGCGTCCACCTGGGCGGTCTTCACTGCCTCGATGGCCTCCTCCGGACTGTCGAAGGAGAGGCAGCGGAGAAGCCCGCGGGTATTGCGCAGCTGTTCCTTGGCAGCCACGGCCACGGGGTCGCCGTCGCCCCCGGCCAGGGCTATGTTGAGCAGGCCCGTGTCCCTCTGGGCGGAGAGGGTCATGGCCGCCGTCAGCACCGGCACCGCCAGCAGCAGGATGAGATAGCTGGGCTTTTTCAGCAGCCGCTTGGTCATGAGCCCATACCAGAGGAAGAAGCGGCGCAGTTTCGTCAGGATCATATCCCGCCCTCCTTACCGGCTGAGCCTGCGCCGCCGCAGCAGCCAGCTCAGGACCAGGAACGCCAGGGCATAGAGGGTGCTGAACAGCCAGGTCCCGCCCTCTCCGGAGAGGATGCCCGTGAAGCTGCGGACGGCGATCCCCGCAGGAAGCAGGCTGCCCAGGAGACGCACGCTCTTGGGGAAGAAGCTGTAAGGGTAGACGCAGCCGCAGATATAGCCCTGGGCCACGGCGCAGAGGAATTGCAGCAAGATCCCCTCCACCGGGGCGCTCTCCACCTCGTAGAGGAAGAATTCCATGGCACAGATCATCAGCACCTGGCTCACCAGCACCGGCCAGGTGCGGGGGCTGCGCAGGGGCTCCAGGGAAGGGGGCTCCGCCCCGTAGAGCCGGAAGAACACCCCCGAGGCTGCCAGGATGCAGCCCAGGCCCACCAGCATCAGCACCAGGAAGGGCAGGAATTCACAGAGCACCTGCTTCCCCGTGCCCAGGCCCCGCGCGGTCAGCACCCGGCACAGCTCCCGGGAGCGGCGGGAAAAGAGGGGGCTGGTGCTGATGGCCCAGAGCATGAGGAACAGGGTGCCGATGCCGCAGAAATAATAGGCCTCCGTGCTGAGGGCGGCGGCATAGCCCAGGATCTCCACCCGGTAGAATTTGTCCCGGGAGAGGGTCAGGGCCGTATACCGGTCCGCCAGGGCCAGGTCGGCGGCATAGCCGTCCACCTCCGGCAGGGCCTCGGCCACATAGTTCCCCGCGCCCACCAGGGCGCTTTCCGTCTCCAGAAAAAGGCGGGACACCGCGTTGGCGACCTCGTTGAGCAGCTGGGCCGTGGTGCCGGAAGCGCCGCTGAGGGTCACATAGCGCACGGGGTCCACGTTCCCCGCGTACACGCTTTCCACGAAATCGTCCGGCACCACCACATAGGCGCTGATCTCCTTGGCCCGGAGCTTTTCCAGGGCTTCGTCCTCCTCCAGAAACAGGAAGTCCAGGGCGAAGCGGGAGGCGTCGAAGTTCTCCAGCCCGTCGAAGATCTGGGAGACGAAATCGAGGCTGCGGTCTGCCACCACGCCCACCTGGGTCTTCTTTTTCGATTCCTCCTGCTGGCTGCGCTGGGTCAGCATCTGCCCCAGCAGCAGGCCCACGGCCAGGAGCAGCAGGGAGAGGATCAGCATCTGGGGCAGCACCCGCAGGGCCCGCCTGGCCTGGGCGAGCAGGTAATTCCCGCTTTTCATGCGCCCTCCAGGACCCGGGCCAGACGCCGGGCGTCCCCGTCGTAGTCATAGAGGGAGACGGTCCCCTCCGACAGGAGGTACACCCGGTCGCAGCCGGATAGCTCCAGCAGGTCGTGGGTGGCCATGAGGATCAGCCCGCCCTGCTGCCGGAAGAGGGAAAAGGCGTCCAGCAGCGCCTGCTTGCACACTAAGTCCAGGGCGGCGGTGGGCTCGTCCAGCAGCAGGATCTCCGGCTGCCCGGACATGGCGCAGCCGATGCTGAGGCGCTTGCGCATGCCGCCGGAGAGCTTCCCGGCGGGGGTCTTGAGGAAATCTCCCACCCCCAGCTGCCGGAGCATCCCTTCGCTGAGGGATTTTTCCATGGCCTCTTTGTCGTACCAGAGGCGGAGGTTGTCCCGGGCGCTGAGCTCGTCGATGAGGGGCGTGCCCTGGGGCACATAGGCCACCTTCTTCCGGGCCAGGGCGCGCTCGCGCAGAAGGTCCGCCCCCTGCCAGAAAAACTCCCCGCCGCCGGAGGGGATCACCCCCGCCAGCAGGCGCAGCAGGGTGGATTTCCCGCTGCCGTTGGCCCCGGCCAGGGCGATGGACTGCCCCCGTTCCAGAGGCAGGGACACCCCCCGCAGCACTTCCTTTTTGCCGTAGCTCTTTCTTATGTTGAGAAGCTCGCTTCGTTCGTCCATCTTCCACCTTAAATGTGAGGCCCCGACGAACGCCGGGGCCTCGCAGCTTGCCTGTTTTTTACGGGGATCATTCGCCGGTGGGGATCTGGGAGGTGTAGGCCTCCGGCACCCCGGCCCGCTTCAGGGAATCCACCAGGGTATTCAGGAAGTCGTTGGGGGCCAGGTCGGCGCTCCACTGCTCCATATCCGAGCCGGTGACGGGGGAGACCCGGCCGCCGGACTTGGCATTCATCCTGCCCGTGAGGCTCAGCAGGCTGGAGCCGTCGCTGAGGATGGTGAGGGTGATGCTGCCCTTGTTCCGGGCGGTATCCATATCCAGGCGGATGACCAGGTTGCGCAGAAGGCTGGTGAGGGTGGATTCGCCTTCCCCGGCGTTCATCATGGCGTCGGAGGGCCGGATCTCGATGGCGCCGCTGAGGCTGCCCTGCTTGAGCTTTTCCTTGTCCAGCCCTTCCAGGGCCAGGATGCCCAGGAAGCTGCCGCCGCTCTCCATGTCCAGCTCGCCGGTGAGCTTGTCGCCGCTCTTGGTGCCCTTGCCCTTGAGGTGCAGGCCGTTTTCCCCTTCGCCCAGGAGGATCTCCAGACCGAACTTATCGCCCTGCTGGGGGAATTTCATAACGTAGTCGAAGCCGTCGGTGTGCAGCTCACGGCCCAGCACCTCGCCGCCGGCGTCGGTGTAGACGGTCATGGTGAAGCCGTCCGAGCTGCGGACCTGGTCCAGCTCCTCCAGGCTTTCGTCCAGGCTTTTCAGGAATTCCTGGTAGGCGGCGTTCCCGTCCTCGTCCCGGGCCTTGCTGGTGTTGATGATGATGCTCTTGATGTCGGCGTCCTTCTTCATTTCGGTGTAGACGCTCTCCAGGGCCTTCGCCAGAGTGGGGCCGTCGGCGGTGATTTCCAGCGCCGTCACCTCCACCTTGACGCCCTCCACGCTGAGGTCCTCCGTGTCCTTGTCCACTTCCTCGGCGTAGTCCAGGATCAGGTTGAGATACTTCTCAATGAGCTTTTCCAGGGTGGCCTTGTCGGGCATGCTGCGGAGCGCTTCCGCCATCTTCTCGTTGTCGGCGCTCATCATGCCCCCCACCATCCCGATGATGCTGCCCATGCCGCTGCCGCCGGACATGGCTTCCAGCTGGGACAGGGGCATTTCCAGATAATCCGACTTAAGCTCCGGGATCGACAGGCACAGCTTGTCGGAAGCGGTGTCCGCCGTGAGGTTCAGGGTGACGAGGCCGGTGCCGTTGAGCAGCAGCTTCATCTGCATGGAGGTCAGGTCCCCCTGGGTGACGCGGCCGCCCTCGATGCTCAGGCTCTGGAGCCAGGCCAGGTCCTCGCTGGGGTTCAGCTGCTGCAGGGTGCTGCCCAGCGCGCCCATGATGAGGTCGCGCCCGGCGGAGCCGAGACGCAGCTCCAGCCCCCCGTCGGAGGTCTGGTTGTCCACGTCGGTGTTGGCCAGCAGCAGGGTGTCATAGGCCTCGGCGGCGTTGGCGCCGAATTCCGCGATGGACAGCTTCTCCACATGCTGGTAGTACTTCTCCGGCGGCGCGAAGGAGCGCAGCGCATAGGAGGAGATCTTATCCCGCATCACATAAGCACCGGCGGCGATAGCCAGGATGAGGATGAGGAAAATCACCAGCCCGGTGTGCTTTTTCTTCTTCTTTTTCGGCTGAGGAGCCGGCGCGTAGGGCTGGGGTTCGGGGGCGTAGGCCGCCTGCCGGGTGGGAGCGGCGTAGCCGGGCTGCGGAGAGGGCGCGGCCTGCTGCCGGGAGGTGCTGCTCCGATGGGGCTGGGCCGGGCCGCCCACCTGGGGAGAGGCCGGCGCCGGGCCGCTCTCCGGAGCTGCCGGCGTCTGGGCAGCGCCGCACTGGGGGCAGAATTTGGCGCCGTCCTCTAGCTTGGCGCCGCATTTCATGCAAAACATGGACGTTCTCCTTTCTTTCGGCGGGATTCTGAACATTCCGGAATATGTATCTGCAAATATGTACCTTACCATTATCTATATTAACACAAAGCGCGCGCTTTTGGAAGTGGGAAAAAAGACCCGCGCGGGAACTCTCCCGCGCGGGTAAAGCTCAGTTTTCTTCTCCGGCGTCCAGCAGGGTCTCGGAGACGATATACCGGGGCCGGTGCTTGGCCTCCAGATAGGTCTTGCCCACGTATTCCCCCACGACCCCCAGCATCAATAGCTGCAGGCCGCCCAGGGCCCAGATAGAGAACAGGAGGCTGGTCCAGCCGGTGACGGTCATGCCGCAGACCCAGCGGACGAGCCCGTAGATCAGGATGACGATGCTCACCAGGAAGGCGGCGGCCCCCAGGATCAGGGCGAAGCGCAGGGGCTTGACGCTGAAGGAGGTCACGCCCTCGAAGGCGAAGGCCACCATCTTTTTCAGGGGGTATTTGCTCTCCCCGGCAAAGCGGAGCTGCCGCTCGTATTCCACCGTGCCCGTCTTGAAGCCCAGCTGGGGGGCGATGCCCCGGAGGAAGAGGTTCCGTTCCCCGTATTCCGCCAGGGCTTCCAGGGCCCGGCGGCTGAGGAGGCGGTAATCCGCGTGGTCATAGACGATCTCCACCCCCAGCAGGGACATGAGCTTATAAAACCCGTGGGCGGTATTCCGCTTGAAGCCCGTGTCCGAAGCCCGGCTGCTGCGCACGCCGTAGACCACGTCGCAGCCCTCCTCGTATTTGGCCACGAAGCGCTCGATGGCCCCCACGTCGTCCTGCAGGTCCGCGTCCAGGCTGATGGCGGCGTCAGCGTGTTCCCTGGCCAGCATGAGCCCCGCCAGCAGCGCGTTCTGATGGCCCCGGTTCCGGCTGAGGCTGAGGCCTGCGAAGCGCTTGTCGTGGCTGTGGAGGGTGCTGATGAGCTCCCAGGTCCGGTCCTTGGAGCCGTCGTTGACGAATAGGATGCGGCTCTGTTCCGTGATGCGCCCGGCGGCGGTCAGCTCCCGCAGGATGTCCAGCAGGCGTTTTGCCGTCTCCGGCAGCACGGCCTCTTCGTTATAGCAGGGGACGACCAGATAGAGTGTAAACATGCTTCTTTCGCCTCACTCGTCCAGCTTGAGGACGGCCATGAAGGCCTCCTGGGGAACGGAAACGGTGCCCAGGGAGCGCATCTTCTTCTTGCCTTCCTTCTGCTTTTCCAGCAGCTTCTTCTTCCGGGTGATGTCGCCGCCGTAGCACTTGGCCAGCACGTCCTTCCGCAGGGCCTTGATGGTCTCCCGGGCGATGATCTTGCCGCCGATGGCGGCCTGCACCGGCACCTCGAAGAGCTGCCGGGGGATGTTGTCCTTCAGCTTTTCGCAGATGCGCCGGGCCCGGGGATAGGCCTTGTCCTTGTGGACGATGAAGCTGAGGGCGTCCACCACGTCGCCGTTGAGCAGGATGTCCAGCTTCACCAGGTCGCTCTGCCGGTAGCTCTCCAGCTCATAGTCCAGGGAGGCATAGCCCTTGGTGCGGGATTTCAGGGCGTCGAAGAAATCGTAGATGATCTCGTTCAGGGGCAGGTGGTAGTGGAGCTCCACCCGGTCCTTCCCCTGGTAGACCATGTCCTTGTATTCTCCCCGCCGGTCCTGGCAAAGGTCCATGATGTTGCCCACATATTCCTGGGGCGTCATGATGGCGGCGGCCACATAGGGCTCCTCCGCGTATTCGATCATGCTGGGGTCCGGGTAGTTCAGGGGGTTGTCGATGGTCTCCAGCGTCCCGTCGGTGCGCATGACCTTGATGATGACGCTGGGGGCCGTGGTGATGAGGTCCAGGTTGTATTCCCGTTCCAGCCGCTCCGTGATGATCTCCATGTGCAATAGGCCCAGGAAGCCGCAGCGGAAGCCGAAGCCCAGGGCCGCGGAGGATTCCGGCTCGAAGCTGAGGGCCGCGTCGTTCAGCTTCAGCTTTTCCAGGGCGTCCCGCAGGTCGGGATAGCGGGCCCCGTCGGCGGGGTAGATGCCGCTGAAGACCATGGGCTGGGCGGGGCGGTAGCCGGGCAGGGGCTCCGGCGTGGGATCCTCCACCCCGGTGATGGTGTCGCCGGGCTGGGTGTCCGCCACGTTCTTGATGCTGGCGGTGAAATAGCCCACGTCCCCGGCCCGCAGCTCCTGGCAGGGCTGGAGGTCCAGGGCCCCCATGTGGCCCACCTCCACCACCCGGTATTCCGCGCCGGAGGCCATGAGGCGCACGTCCATCCCGGCCCGGATGGTGCCTTCCTTCAGGCGCATATAGACGATGACGCCCACGAAGGGGTCATACTGGCTGTCGAAGACCAATGCCTTGAGGGGCGCGTCCGGGTCCCCCTTGGGGGCGGGCACGCCGTCGATGATCTCCCGGAACACCGCGTCGATGTTCAGCCCCAGGCGGGCGGAGATCTCCGGCGCGTCCATGGCGGGGATGCCGATGACGTCCTCAATGTCCGTCTTCACCTTCGCCGGGTCCGCGCCGGGCAGGTCGATCTTGTTCAGCACCGGCAGGATCTCCAGGTCATTGTCCAGGGCCAGGTAGGCGTTGCCCAGGGTCTGGGCCTCGATGCCCTGGCGTGCGTCCACCACCAGCAGCGCCCCTTCGCAGGCGGCCAGGCTGCGGCTGACCTCGTAGTTGAAGTCCACGTGTCCCGGCGTGTCGATCAGGTTCAGACGGTATTTTTCCCCGTCCGTGTCCGTATACTCCAGGCTGACGGCCCGGGCCTTGATGGTGATGCCCCGTTCCTTCTCCAGGTCCATGTTGTCCAGGATCTGGGCCTCCATGTCCCGGGGGTTCACGGCATGGCAGGCCTCCAGCAGCCGGTCGGCCAGGGTGCTTTTGCCGTGGTCGATGTGGGCGATGATGGAAAAATTGCGTATCTTCGATTGTTCGATCATGGCTCGATGGTTCCTTTCATTCCGACCATAGCTGCCGCAGCCGGGCAAGCTGTTCCTCGGCCTTGGCGCGCAGCTCCTCCGGCACCGTCAGGCTTGCGCCTTCGCCGCTCCCGGCGCGGAGCTTTTCCTGGGTCAGGCGGATGGCCGCGGCGCAGAGGGCGTCGGTGTCTCCGGGGCGCTCCCGCCCCTCCAGGGGTATGAGCATCTGGTAGGCGCTGAGCTGCAGCAGCCTTTCCGCCAGCTCCGACTGCTCCTCCGGGGCGTCCCCCAACATTTTGCGCAGGGCCAGCAGGGCCTGGGCCCCCATCTCCGTCATCCGCCGCAGGGCGGTGGAGGGCTCCTCCTCCGCGAAGCTGGTGCGCACGGTGCTGCGCCCCAGCAGGTAGTCCGCCGAGACGCCGTAGTAGCTGCATGCCGCGTCCACGAAGCTGAGCCCCGGCTCCCGCAGCCCGTTCTCATAATGGCTCAGCAGGGCCTGGGAGATGTGCAGGGCCGCCGCCGCCGTCCTCTGGTTGAGCCGCCGTTCCTTCCGGAGGCGGCTGAGTATCCTGGGAAAGTCCTCAGTCATGGGATCCACCTCAAGTTTGATTACAGATCGTAGTATACAAAACGCCGCAGCGTTTGTAAATAAGCAATTTCGGGGCGGCGGGATAGGCTAAGGGCGGCAAAATATCCTTGTAGTTTTCACCCGGCTATGATATGATACCGTGTCAGAGACTATCCGGCCTCTGAAATAATGACTACGGCCTTTCTGCAGAAGGGAGCTTATGATATGGTAAGAATAAACACGGAGGAAGGCGCCATCCGCATTTCCGGCGAGGTGTTCACCACCCTGGCCGGCGCCGCCGCCACCAGCTGCTTCGGCGTCCGGGGCATGGCAAAGAAATCCGCCAGCGACGGCCTTGTGCACCTGCTGAAGCGGGAGGCCATGGGCAAGGGCGTGCGGGTGAGCTTCCATGAGGAAGAGGGCTCGATCTCCGTCGAGCTGCACATCATTGTCAACACCGGGGTGAATATCCCCGTGATCTGCGACTCCATCGGCTCTGCCGTGCGCTACAAGCTCACCCAGGCCACCGGCGTCAAGGTCCGCAATGTGGACGTTTTTGTGGATTCGGTCATGCCGGAATAAAACGGGGGGCTAGTCAATGAGAGAGAGAATCGATGCAAAGCAGTTCTGCGAAATGGTGATCCACGCCGCCGTCTCTGTGGACGCCTGCAAGCAGGACATCAACGAGCTGAATGTGTTTCCGGTGCCCGACGGGGATACCGGCACCAATATGAGCATGACCCTCAACGCCGCCGCCCGGGAGCTGGAGGCCAAGACCCCCAAGACCCTGGGGGAAGCCGCCGAGAAAGCAGCCTCCGCCATGCTGCGGGGCGCCCGGGGCAACAGCGGCGTCATCACCAGCCTCCTGTTCCGGGGCATCTCCCGCAGCCTGAAGGAGAAGAAGGAGGCCACGGCCGCGGAGTTCGCCGCCGCCATGAACGAGGGCGTCAGCGCCGCCTACAAGGCGGTCATGAAGCCCACCGAGGGCACCATCCTCACCGTCTCCCGCCTGGCTTCCGCCGCGGCGGAGGAGGCGGCCAAGAAGGAAAAGGATATGGCCAACGTGCTGGATGCGGCCATCCTGGCGGGGGAGGAAGCCCTCCGGAATACCCAGGAGCTGAACCCCGTGCTGAAAAAGGCCGGGGTGGTGGATGCCGGCGGCGTCGGCTATATGGAAGTGCTCAAGGCTTTCCGCCGCGTCCTGCGGGGCGAGGCCACGGCCCCCCTGCGCATATCTTCCGAGAGCGGGGAGCAGGCCCATGCCTCCGTGTTCACCCAGTTCGACACGGAGGAGGACATCACCTTCACCTACTGCACGGAATTCATCGTCTCCAAGGACAACGACAAGTCCGTGGACCTGCTGCGCAGCTTCCTCAGCTCCATCGGGGACAGCGCCGTGGTGCTGGACGACGAGGAGCTCATCAAGGTCCATGTCCATTCCGACCGGCCCGGCGACGTGCTCACCGAGGCCCTGACCTACGGCGCGCTCCAGACCGTGAAGGTGGAGAACATGCGCCTGCAGCACTCCGCCAAGCTGGAGGAGGCCCAGCCCACCAGGGCCAAGGCGGTCCCGAGCGCCCCTGCGCCCAAGCCCGCCGCGCCGGATAAGCCCCTGGGCATCGTCTCCGTCTGCGCCGGGGAAGGGCTGGCCAACCTGTTCCGGGAGCTGGGAGCCGATGAGATCGTCTCCGGCGGCCAGACCATGAACCCCTCCACGGAGGACATCCTTCGCGCGGTGGAGGCCACGGGGGGCAAGACGGTGATCGTGCTGCCCAACAACAAGAATATCATCATGGCCGCCCAGCAGTGCGTGGGCCTGACGGACCGGGAAGTGATCGTGGTGCCCAGCACCACCGTGCCCCAGGGCATCTCCGCCATGCTGGCCCTGGACCCGGCCGCCTCTCCCGCGGAGGCGGCGGAGGCCATGAACGGCGCCATCGGCGGGGTCAAGACCATCTCCGTCACCTATGCCGCCCGGGACAGCGTCTTTGACGGGCGGGAGATCAAGGAAGGGGAATACCTGGCCCTTCAGGACGGAAAGATGCTCTGCAATGTGCCGGACAAGGAAGCGCTCCAAAAAGCCATCGGGGAAGCGCTGGCGGCCTGCGGCGCGGAATTCATCAGCATCTTCTACGGGGAGGATGTGCCCGCCGGGGAGGCGGAGCAGTTCTCCGAGGCTGTCGGCAAGTGCATCCCCGAAGCGGAGATCAGCCTGGTCTCCGGCGGCCAACCGGTGTACTATTACCTGATTTCAGCTGAATAAGATAAGTCTGACAAGACAAGTATGACCTTATTCCCTCGAAGGGGGGCGGACCATTGGCGGAACGGAAAAAAGAGAGCTTCGTGACCGGCGCCGCGGTGCTGACCGCCAGCACCATCATCGTCAAGATCCTGGGCGCGGTCTTCAAAATACCCCTCTCCAACATCATCGGCAAGGCCGCCATGGGGGATTTCGGCGTCGCCTACAATATCTATGCCCTGCTGCTGACCCTCTCCACGGCGGGCCTGCCCGTGGCCCTGAGCCGCATGGTCTCCGTGGCGGACGCCCTGGGGCGGCGGAACCAGCTGCGGCGCACCTTCCGGGTGGCCCGGGCTGCCTTCTTCGTCCTGGGCATGACCAGCACCCTGTTCATGCTGATCTTCAGCCGCTACCTGGCGGACTTCATGGGTTCGCCGGAGGCGGAGGCCGCCATCTCCATGCTGGCCCCGGCCCTGGTGTGCGTCTGCCTCATGTCCGCCTACCGGGGCTATACCCAGGGTCTGGGGGACATGGTCCCCACCAGCATTTCCCAGATCATCGAGACGCTGTGCAAGGTGGTTTTCGGCCTCTCCGCCGCCTGGATCCTGATCCATCGCGGCCGCAGCGGCAGCATCGGCGCGGCGGGGGGCATCTTCGGCGTCACCATCGGCACGGTGCTGGGCCTTGTATATATCGTCCCGGCCACCCTGCGCATGGACCGGAAGCGGGGAAAGCCCAGCCCCAGTCCCGATGTGCCCGAGAGCCGGCGGCAGACCCTGAAGGAGCTGGTGGTCATCGGCGTGCCCATCATCATCGGCTCCTGCGTGCTGAACCTGGTGGCCATGGTGGACACCAAGATGATCTTCGGCCGCCTCCAGAGCGCCCTGGGCTATTCCTACGAGACGGCCCGCGGCCTCTACGGGACTTATTTCAACAGCCAGACCCTCTATAATCTGCCCTCCGCCTTCGCCGTGCCCATGGTCACCAGCGCCATCCCGGCCATCGCGGCTTATGTGGCGGAGCGCAAGACCAGGGACGCCGCCCAGGTGCTGGGTGCCTCCCTGAAGCTCATGAACCTCCTGGCCATGCCCATGGCCGTGGGCATGGGGGTGCTGGCCGCGCCCCTCATGGGCGGGCTCTACGGGGACACGGACCCGGCGGCGGGGGCCATCCTCTCCGTGCTCAGCGCCGCGGGCTACGGGGTCTGCATCATGATGATCTCCAATGCCATCCTCCAGGCCTACGGCTATGAAAGGCTGCCCATCATCACCATCGCCATAGGCGGCGTCTGCAAGATCGCGGTGAATTATGTCCTGCTGGGCAACCCCAGCATCAACATCGTGGGCGCGGCGGTAGGCAATGTGGCCTGCTATCTGGTCATCAGCCTCCTGAACCTGCTCATCATCCGGCGGAAGGCTCCCGACTGCCCGAAGCTGGCGCCTCTGTTCATCCGGCCCCTCCTGGCCTCCCTGCTCATGGGCGGCTGTGCCTGGGGCATCTACACCCTTCTGAGCCGCCTGTTCCGCACCGCCGGGCTCTTCCAGAGCGGGCGGATGCTGTTCCTGGTCCCGGCGGTGCTGGCCGTGGGCGCGGGCGTGGTGCTCTATCTCCTGTTCGTGATCCTGCTCAAGGCCATCACCCGGGAGGAGCTGGAGCTGGTGCCCAAGGGGGATAAGCTCGCCAGGATCCTGCGCGTGTAAGGAGAAGGATATGCGACTGGACAAGTATTTGAAGGTATCCCGCCTCATCAAGCGGCGGACCGTGGCAAACGAAGCCTGCGACGGGGAGCGGGTCTCCGTCAACGGCAAGGTGGCCCGCGCCTCCTACGAGGTGAAGGTGGGGGACGTGATCGAGATCCGTTTCGGAGAGCGGACCCTGAAGGTGAAGGTGGCGGCGGTGACGGAAAACGCCACCAAGGACGCCGCTTCCGCCATGTACGAAGAGATCCGCTGAGGATCCCCGAAGGAGGGTGAAGGCCGTGCATGAACAATCGCCCAATGCCAGCCGCTGGGAAAAGTGGAGCCACTGGCTGGAAAACGTGTTCTGGTATCATTACAAGTGGTATTTCTTCGTGGGGATCTTTGCCGCCGTCCTCCTCATTTCCTCCGTGGTCGGCTTCGTGACGCAGGTCAAGTGGGACTGGACCGTGCCCTATGTCCACCTGGGCGCGGCGGACAAGGCTTCCGCCGCCGCCGTGAAAAAGGCCCTGACCGCCGCGGGAAGCGACGTCAGTGGCAACGGGAAGGTGCAGATCCTCCTGGAGGAGTACCCCGAGACCCAGGACCCGGGGCGGAAGGACCTGCTGGGCCTGGTGCGGGAGTCGGACAACATCCTTTTCGTGCTGGACGGGGAGACTCTGGCGCTCTATCAGTCCCTGGGCTGGTTCGGGGACGCCGTGCCCCTGGCCGAGGGCCTCTGGGCGGCGACCAACGACGCGCCGGTGAAGCCCATCACGCTGGATGGCTTCCGGGAATACGGCTACACCCAGGACCAGATCGACGAATACAACACCTATGCCATTCAGGAGCATGCGCAGCTGGTGGAAGAAGCGGCCGGGATCCTGAAGAAACTGAAAAACTGAATCACCGCCGGGCATTTGCCCGGCGGCGTTGTTTTCTCAACCACAGGTTGAGAAAACCCGAAAAGGATACCGTAGACGCTGCCGCCCCCCTTTGCTACAATGGAGCCA
>JAEEGI010017638.1_pt1 | contig 14615 bp, 8 predicted proteins | sample 8958751 | NCBI WGS metagenome assembly JAEEGI01 (sample SAMN16246545, study PRJNA631951) | gut metagenome | biome: gut microbiome; feature: rumen; material: KS-attached | host: Bos | place: Iran: Karaj | collected 2018-10
GACAACTCTCATCAAAAGCCTTATTATGGGCCACCAGTGGCAATCCCTCAATAAGCGACTCTATTTGTTTCCACACTTTGGGGAATACAGGAGCTTCCTCCGTATCTTGGCGAGTAAGTCCATGCACCTGACTACACCAATAATTATAATAATTTGGCTCCGGCTGAATCAGAGAGTAGAAGGTATCCACAATCTCACCATTTCTCACTATCACCACACCAACAGAGCAAACACTGGTACGCTCGTTATTGGCAGTCTCAAAGTCTATTGCTGCAAAGTCTTTCATTTGTCATCCTTGTATTTGTTCCACATGTGTTTGGAAATCTCAGCCACCTCGTCACGAAACCATTTGGGCTCTAACACTTCGATATCACTGCCTTGCGAAAGAATCTCCTGACGGAAATCGAAGGTGGGGTGAAGTCTGACAGTGAAGATGCTGTATTCATCCGTCCGTTCAATCTCCCTTTGTGTCTGATGGAGTGTCAAGCTACGGAGGTAGTTGGCCTGCCCTGCGGACACTTTGAACTTAACCGTCTCGACTTTGATATTATGGTCTGCGATGATACCAAAACAGTCTTCAAAGAACTTCTCTGGAATGAAGTCTTTAGGATATTTGAAAATCTTCTCTTTTACCTCCAACCAATGTACCCGATCGAGGGCATAAATCATCACTTTATCATAATAAGGACTGCGAGCAACCAGATACCAGCGCTGTTTGAAAGCCTTCAGACAATATGGCTCTACCTCGAACGTCTTAGCTTCGTCGCGTGTATAGCTCTGATAGGTCATGCCAAGTACCAGGTTCTTCTTCAATGCCTCAAGGATGATAGGCAGATACTGTTCTCCATCAGGGATCTCCTCAAACAACACCTTGTCCTTAATGCTCACACTGTCCATCATCAGATTACTAACAGTAAGTGTATTAAACAGCCAACTTCGCATTGAGCCGTTTCTCAGTTCATCAGCATTCTCTATATAATAGCGGTATTGTCCACCATTCTCATTCTCAATGATGAGACCAAACATCTCCTCTATAGCGATTCGCCATTTGTGGAAAGTTCGTATAGACAAAGGCTTGTCCTCACTCATGTCATTGTCCATCCAAAGACGGTTGATTTCTTCGAACGAAATCTTCTTAGCTTTATAGATGGTTTCCACCAGCCAAACATACTTATTTACTGTATTCTTTGCCATACATTATTACTTTTGATGGTGCAAAGATACAAAAAACCTATGCAAAAACAATGCATAGGTTTGGAAAAATCACTATTCTCTTCTGGAGAACAATGAAGTCCAAGTATTATGACAGGTACCAGGTACGTGTCATAGAATTTTAGTCCCGCAGAGAATTGCAGAACCATCGGTCGACGGTCGCAGGGAAAGTCAAATTGCAGAAAATTCATCTCCCCTCTCTACTTGGAGAGGGGCCGGGGAGAGGCTTCTTCTCAATTGCTTGTACTTTCATCGTCATAGTTGTAATCTCCTCTTAGTTTTTAATTAGTTTGTAAAATTTTTTAATCCTTCAATTTATTTATCTTTTAATTATCCTCGTCTCCATTCGCGACTTCCTTTTTACGCTCTGGGCAGGCAGAAAATTTTTCCAGGCCTGAAAGCAAATATTTATTGCCCTGCGCTCCAATTCCATCGTTCTTATTGACAATGCAAAGGTAATTAATTTTCGTGAGCAAAACAAATGATTTGTGTAAAGTATCCAGAAAAGATGCAGTAGTCACAGATCACAGATCACAGTTTCTGAAATAGAAAACAAGTAAAGAGAGGTGTATTTATATATTAATTATATATATATTATATATAATATATATATAATTAAAATTCTAGTCAATGTCGAAAATCACAATTTTGATAACTGTGATCTGTGATCTGTGACTTTTGTGACCACGTTTCTTGTGTCTGTCATATCTCCCGAAAAGGTTGACTTTCCCTCCTGATATAGTTGACTACCATTGCTGGTAAAGTTGACGCTATTCCTGAAATAGTTGACGAATTAATTTGGTTATCTAGTATCTTTCAGATTTCAGATTTCAGTATTTCAGTATCGAAAATTGAGAAAATTGAGCGAAATTATAGTTTACTATATATATAATATATATATTATATATATAGTACTATACAAATTCGACTATCCGTATTTGAAATTCAAAAAACTGAAACTGAAATCTGAAATCTGAAAGTTAAAATGCATTATGTACTACCCTAGAAAAAGTTGAATGGTTTTTACCTTAACCCTGCCATGGGTTGAATGCCTTTTAGGGTACCTCATTCTTAACCCTGGCAGAAGTTGAATGATTCTCTCTTAACCCTTGTTTTTGTTGAATAGGCTCCGCGGAAAGCTGTTCAATCATATTTAGGGTTTGCGGTGCAAAGATACATGCTCCTTCTTGTATTTCCAAATTTTCGAGGTACTTTTCTCTGTAACTGATCCATTTTTTCTGTATTTTACCCGTACAAGATGCTGCCTGACGAGGCGTCATGTTGTTCAGCGACATGTGCGGACGCTCATTGTTATAGAAGGCCACAGCCTTTTCCATAGCCTTCCTTACTTCGCCTATAGAGTGGAATTTGATGTCCTTGAGCAGTTCGTTCTTGACGGTGTTGTTCTGGCGCTCTGCCACTGCATTGTCCTTGGGATCGCCTGTTTCCGTCATACTAATTTGAATACCTGCATCGATGAGCAGCGAGGTGTATGCGGCGCTGACGTATTGAACGCCTCTGTCCGAGTGGTGGATGAGATTAATGACTTCCTCCGTATCAAGTTTCTCAAGAGCCATCATGAGGCATTCTACGCTGCACCAGGCCTCCATCGTCTCACCTACGTACCAGGCGATGATTTCCTTCGTATAGCAGTCTGTAATCATTGAGAGATAACAGAAGGTGTAGGTTCCGTCGGGATTCCAGATAGGGACATAGGTGATGTCCGTCACCCAGACCTGATTCTTGCGTATCGGTATAAGATCCTTTACCAGATTCGGATACGTAGGGAGCCCGTGGGTGGAGTCCGTCGTGCGAGGACGACGCCTGAGCAGCCTCACATTCAAGCCGTTACGGGCTATTATCGCCTCCATCTTGTCACGCCCCACCATGTATTTATAGTCGGCTCCAAAACGCTCTCGATACATGTAGTGGAGCTTCTCACCGCCTATACCAGGATCAATCCTGCGTATATCCTTCACAAACTGAATTACCATTTCCTCTTTAAGCCGTTGCTTGCCTAACGTGTCCTGGTGCTGGTAGTAAGCCTGCCAGCTCTTGCCAAACAGCCGGCAGAGAAGGCACATGGTTTGGCCCTTGACCTTCTCTGCGGCAAGCATCTTCACTGTTTGGCACCAGATTTTTTTCTGATCGGGATATTGAAGGTTTTCTCAGCCTCGTCGATCATCACGTCCTTGGCGTGATTCATCCACTCGGACATCCTCAATGCTTCCGATAGGCGCTTGTTCTCTTCTCTGAGGCGTGCCAGCTCATCGGCAGCACTTTCCTCGACGTTTTGCTTCTTTTTCGGCATAGCAGGCGGATTTGGTTTGACATTAGCAGTACCTTTGGAACTGCCCTTAGGCACTCTTCCGTCTGCAAAGGTACGAATCCATCTCCAAATTGTTACCCTAGGAATGCCAAATTCTTTAGATAATTGCGTAATTGGTACATGATTCGACAAATGTGCCTTCACTATCATGCATTTTTCTTCCAAAGATTTTCGAGGTAAAACCGTTTGGTTCCTCAATGCGAGTTCCTGTAACTCTGACAATTCTAAATCATCTATTTTCTCCATTTTAAAACGTTGTTTTGATTCAACGTTTTTCAGGGTAAGACAGTACACCTTAGATAACCGAAAAGGTTGACTTTCCAACCTGATACAGTTGACTACCATTGCTGGTAAAGTTGACGCTATTCCTGAAAAAGTTGCCGTATTAATTTGGTTATCTCAAATATTAGCATTAATTTTGTACAATTACTACAAACCCACTGAAGATGCAGTATATGACTAACATAAAACAGCAGGAGGAACTGGCGGTTGTCATCGCTCATTCGTGGACGATGAAATGAGAAGTGAGAAATGAAATTACGCACCAGGGATGGATTTCCTTGGTGCGTAATTTGGTTTTCTTTCAGATGTCTGTTTAATCCAGCGTCAGGACGATGAGACTCTTGGCGGGGACTTTGACAGTGAGGGTGTTTTTCTTCAACTTGGCATCCTTGAAGGCGACGGGGGCGACTTTGGCTGGATGCTGGAAGTCGTTGAAGTCGTCAACCTGCTTGGAGGTGAGGATGCGACCGCTGACGGTCTTGGCATTGAAACCCTCGATGTCGAGTTCGACGGTCTTGTCTTTGTCAAGGCTGACATTGGTGAGTGAAACGATGATGCGCCCGTCCTTGGTCTTGGCAGCAGAGGCTGAGAGGAGAGGGCAGGGGCGATAGCCTGCATCCTTGGCACCTTCCTTCTCTTTGAAATAGGCCTTGCTGACCTGGATGATTTCGCTGTCGATGTCGATGGGCAGATAGGTGGCCTCCTGGAACGGGGTGTACATCTCGAAGACGTGATAGGTGGGGGTGAGCACCATGTGGCCCGTGCCTTCCTGGTCGGTGAGTATCATGGACTGGAGCACGTTGACTATCTGAGCGATGTTTGCCATTTTTACGCGGTCGGTATGGCGATGGAACACATTGAGCGAGAGGGCTGCCACGAAGGCGTCGCGCAGGGCGTTCTGCTGGTAGAGATGGCCTGCGATGGTGCCGGGCTCTTCGTCCCACCATGTGCCCCATTCGTCAACGAGGAGTCCTACTTCGTGCTTGGGGTCTTTCTCGTCCATGATGGCTTTGTGCTTTTTGATGACTTCTTCGATTTCGAGGCATTTGCCCAGTGCCCAGTAGTACTGGTCGTTGTTGAACTTGGTGGCTGAACCCTTGGAGCCTTCCCATCCTGAGCAGGTGTAATAGTGGAGACTAACGCCCTGCATGCGGTTGCCAATCTTGTCCATCAGGACGCGGGTCCAGTCGTAGTCGTAATCGGAGGCTCCGCTAGCAATGCGATAGAGTTTGTTTTTGCCCTGATCGCGGAGATAGGTGTTGAACTTGCGGTATTCGTCGGAATAGTATTCGGGTGTCATGTTGCCACCACAGCCCCATGCCTCGTTGCCGATGCCGAAGTATTTGACGTGCCACGCCTTCTCGCGTCCGTTCTGTCGGCGCAGGCGTGCCATTGGGGTATCGCCGTCGCTGGTCATATATTCCACCCACTGTGCCATTTCCTTCACGGTGCCGCTACCGACATTGCCGCTGATGTAGGGCTCGCAGTCGAGCATTTCGCAGAGGTTGAGGAATTCGTGGGTGCCGAAGGAGTTGTCCTCGATGGTGCCTCCCCAGTTGTTGTTGCGCAGTGAGGGGCGCTGGCTCTTGGGTCCGATGCCGTCCATCCAGTGATAGTCGTCGGCAAAGCAGCCTCCCGGCCAGCGGAGTACGGGTATCTGCAGTTTCTTCAAGGCTTCGAAGACGTCCTTGCGATAGCCTTTGATGTTGGGAATGGGTGAGTTTTCGCCGACCCAGAGTCCGCCATAGATGCAGGAACCGAGGTGTTCGGAGAACTGTCCGTAGATTTCACGATTGATTTTCGCACCGGGCTTGTCAGCGTGCAGCTTGGCCTTGACGGCATCGTCGGCTGATGCGGAAAGGGTTATTGCCGAGGCAATAAACAGGGTTGATAGTAATTTCCTCATGTTGTTTCAGTTTTTTTATTGTTACGTGATTAGAATCTGATACCGAATTGTGTATTGATATACCACTCGTAGAGCTTGACGTTTGTGTTGTCGTGGTTGTAGGTGAAACGGTGTACCTGTCCATAGACGTTGACGAAGAAATTCTTGGCATTATAGGTGATGCCGGCTCGTCCGTTGATGTTCAGTTTCCAACGCGTCTTCTTCACCTCTTCGCCGGTTTCCCACATTTCGACATCCTGCTGCCATGCGAGGTCTTTTTCGTCGATAGGCATCGGTTTCCTTTTCTCGCCGTTATCCCACCGGCGGGTGTCGGCATTCCACTTGCCGTAATCCTTGGTTTCGTCGTCGACGGCATAGGCGAAATCGTAGTTGCTGTCGTAATGGGTTACGGTGACTCGGTTATAGACACTGATGGTGGGCATGACCATGACATTGAACAGCCATCCTCGTGCCGGTACCCAGTTATAGCCGTAGCCGACACCGATATTGCCCTGCTGGACCTTGATTTTACCCACGCCGTTGGCAGCAAAGACAAATTCGCCATTGAGCCTGTCGGAAAAATCGATGGACGACTGATACCACGACAGTCCAAGTAGGAGCGAACCGGCTGAGCGTCGCTGGATGACCGACTGGTTGTAGGCAGCATCCTGAGAATAGCGCTTGCCGTTGAACACGTAGTAGCCGTCGATGAACACGGAGCGAACCCAGATGGGGGCGTGACTGGTGTAGGGGACGGCTTTCTCGTCGATTTCCTCTTCATCGAAATGACCCTGCAGGTCGAGCTTGATGTCTTGTGTCTTGAAGCGACGAAGACTGAAGATGAGTCCGTAGCGGGTGCCGGTGGAACTGATGGTCCAATAGCGTCCGGCATTCTTGAGCAGTGGGAAGGAATAGCCGACACCCAGTCCGCGATATCCTACCCACACACCCAGATAGGTGGCGAGGGGCGGATTGATGCGCATGGTCCATGAGGCTGCGAGAGATTCGCTGGGGGTGATGCCGTAGAGATAGTTGAAGTCTATATCGGAATGCATCTTTACATAAACCTCGTTGAACTTGGGATAGATAACGACACGCCAGGGATTCTTGGGAACCTCGATATAGTTGGAGTCGGCTTTGTTGATCCAGAGTGAGTCAATGTAATTCATGCCCTTACGCAGTTTGCGCGAGAGCCACGATTCGTTTTGAGCATGAATGCCCAGTGCCACGAAGGCACTGAGCATCACGACGGATATGACACGTTTCAGAATCATTTACTTATGGTCAACAGCACTCTGTTCTACAGGCAGACAACGCTTGTAGTTCTCGATGTAATTATCGAAACCGGCAACATCTTCGGCAGTGGGGGCAACGGATGTGCCCTGATTGCCAGCAAATACCACCTTTTCAAGATAATCCTCAAGAGAGTATTTCTGACTGTTGCGCACCTGGAAGGCTGAGAGCAGGGCAATACCCCATGCACCACCTTCGCCGGCAGTCTCCATGACAGAGATGGGCGAGTTGAGGGCAGCAGCCAGCATGCGCTGTCCCACACCGGGAGTCTTGAAGTAACCTCCGTGTCCGGTAATGCGGTCAACCTTGATTTTCTCTTCCTTGAACAGGATGTCGTTACCAATCTTCAGCACACCGATGGCACCATAGAGGTGGGCACGCATGAAGTTGGCCAGATTGAACTTATCGCCGGCAGAACGGATGAACATCGGACGACCTTCGGCAAGACCGGTGACGGGTTCGCCGCTGACGTAGTTGTAGGAAATCAGTCCGCCACAGTCGGTATCGCCCTTCAGAGCCTCGTTGAACAGCTTTCCGTAGAGTTCGTTCATATCTACCTTGACACCCAGCAGTTGCTGGTATTCCTTGAACAGGCTTACCCAGGCATTGATGTCGGAGGTGCAGTTGTTGCAGTGAACCATTGCCACGAGACTGCCGTCGGGTGTGGTGACCATATCAATCATCTCGTAGGGTTTCGACAGCGGTTTCTCCAATACAATCATAGAGAATGAAGAGGTGCCTGCGCTGACATTACCCGTGCGCTGCTTGACGGCATTGGTGGCAACCATACCGGTGCCTGCGTCGCCTTCGGGAGGACAAACGGGGATGCCTGCCTTCAGATGGCCGCTGACGTCAATCATCTTTGCTCCCTTCGGTGTGAGGAAACCTGCGTCCTCACCGGCACTCAGCGACTTGGGAAGAATGTCGAGCAGATGGAAGGGCAGACCTTTAGAGTCGAGGATGTTGTCGAATTTGGCAACCATATCGGCATCGTAGGTCTTGGTGGCGGGGTCAACAGGAATCATACCAGAGGCATCGCCAACACCGAGAACGAACTTACCCGTTACCTGCCAATGGATATAGCCGGCGAGGGTAGTGAGATACTTGATATCCTTCACATGGGCATCGTTGTTGAGCATGCACTGATAGAGGTGGCTGATGCTCCAGCGGAGAGGAATGTTGTAGTTGAAGAGCTGGCTGAGTTCAGCAGCAGCCTTGCCGGTATTGGTGTTGCGCCAAGTGCGGAAAGGCACGAGAATCTGCTGGTTCTCATCGAAAGCCATATAGCCGTGCATCATGGCAGAGAAACCGATACCGGCGAGGGTTTCGATTTCGCAGTCGTACTGTTGCTTAACATCCTTGCGGAGGTCGGCATAGCAGTCTTGCAGTCCCTTCCAGATATCCTCGATAGCGTAGGTCCACAAACCGTCAACGAGTTGGTTTTCCCACTCGTGAGAGCCTTGTGCTATAGGCTTGTTTTGCTCGTCGATGAGTACAGCCTTGATGCGGGTTGATCCAAACTCGATACCGAGAATGGCCTGTCCTGATTCAATAACTTGTTTTGTATTCATATATTATAAATTTATTTTACACAGAGGTCACATAGGGTGCTTAAGTTTATCTTAAAGCTTTGTTTAACATATAGTAAATCTCGCTGTTGCGGAGTTCCTGCTTGAAGTTGGCAATGGTAGTGTCCTTATTGATCTTGACATACTCGATGCCCACCATCTCGGCAAAGTCTTCCCAGTATTCCTCAGTGATGTCGTAAGAGAAAGCACTGTGGTGAGTACCACCAGCCAGAATCCAGGCTCCGGCACCAATTTCGAAGGTTGGCTGAGGAACCCACAGGGCAGAGGCAACAGGAAGATTGGGCATGGGTTTGGGCTCGATGCACTCTACCTCCTGAGAAATCAGACGGAAACGGTTGCCAAGGTCGACTACAGTAGCCTTGATGCCGCGGCCTACCTTTGAGGTGAAGACCAGACGGGCAGTCTGCTGCTTGCGGATGCCGATACCGAGGAAGTGAACCTCCAGTTTGGGTTTATCGACAGCTATCAGCGGACAAACCTCGAGCATGTGGCTCTGCAGGCAAGAAGAACGGTCGCCGGCAAAGTTGAGGGTATAGTCCTCAAGGAATGAGCAACCGATGGGCATGCCCTGCTGGATAACCCAGAGTGTGCGATAGAGACAGGCTGTCTTCCAGTCACCCTCGGCACCGAAGCCATAACCCTCAGCCATCAGGCGCTGAGAAGCAAGGCCTGGAATCTGGTCGAAACCAACGAAGTTGGGATCGTTGATGTCAGCATCGCCCAGGTCGTCGAAATTGGTGGTGAAAGCAGTGGCTCCTTCGTCCTTCAATACGCGACGGAGGGCAATTTCTGCCTTAGCGGCATTCTTCACCTTCTCCCAGTAAACCTCTTCGCCCGACTCGTCAATCTTAATGGTGTACTCCTTCTTGTATTCCTCGACGAGGGCATCAGCCTCGGTATCGGTTACTTTCTTGAAATACTCCATCAGTGAAGAAACGGGATAGTAGTCAACATGATAGCCCAGACGCTGTTCGAACTCAACACGGTCGCCATCGGTAACGGCAACGTTGTTCATGTTCATACCGAACATCAGACAGCGAACGTTCTTGGCATCGGCAACACCGGCAGCTACACGAGCCCATACGGCAATCTGCTGCTGAGCCTGAGCGTCTTTCCAATAACCGCAAACCACCTTGCGAGGTACACGCATGCGGGTGCAGATGTGTCCGAACTCTATATCGCCATGAGCACTCTGGTTGAGGTTCATGAAGTCCATATCCATAGTGTCCCAGGGTATCTCTGCGTTATACTGAGTGTGGAAATGGAGCAGAGGCTTCTGCAAATCCTGCAGACCCTTGATCCACATCTTGGCAGGCGAGAAGGTGTGCATCCAGGTGATGATACCGATACACTTCTCGTCGTTATTGGCAGCCTTCATCACGGCTTCCACTTCTTTTGAACTGTTGGCAGTTCCTTTATAAACAACCTTAACAGGGATGTTGCCGCTATTGTTAAGACCTTCGACCATCTCCTTAGAGTGACCGTCAACTGCAACTACTGCGTCGCCTCCGTACAGAAGCTGTGCACCTGTTACCCACCAAATTTCTAAATTTTCAAATGCGTTCATTGTTTGTTAATACTTTTGAGATTAATAGTTATGTTGTTACTTCTTTTTCTTTTGGCCATAATATGCGTTTGGACCATGCTTGCGGTTGAAGTGTTTCTCAACGAGCAGGGGATTCATGGTGGTGTGGGGGTTGACAGAGAAGCTGACAAAGGCCATTTTGGCAACTTGCTCCATGACAACGGCATTATAAACGGCATTGTCGGCATCCTTACCCCAAGAGAAAGGACCGTGATTCTTCACCAATACACCAGGGGTGTGGACGGGATTGATGTTGCCAGACTCAATGCGGTTGACAATGACCACACCGGTGTTGTATTCGTATTCTGCCATTTGGTCAGCCGTCATATCGCCCGTGCAGGGAATGGCATCATGGAAATAGTCGGCATGAGTGGTTCCGATGCTGGGGATATCCCTGCCGGCCTGAGCCCAAGCTGTGGCATAGGTAGAGTGGGTATGAACCACACCGCCAATCTCGGGGAAGGCGCGATAGAGCACCAGGTGGGTGGGGGTGTCGGAAGAAGGATTGAGGTCGCCTTCAACTACCTTACCCGTCATGAGGTCAACCACAACCATATCGGATGCCTTCATGGAGTCATAGTCAACACCAGAGGGTTTGATAACAACGAGACCTTTCTCACGGTCAATACCTGACACGTTACCCCAAGTGAAAATCACTAAGTTGTGCTTAACAAGGTCGAGGTTAGCACGAAATACTTTTTCTTTCAGTTCTTCTAACATAATATTATAATTTAAAGTTTGAATCTTCGTTATATGCCTTCTTGTTGAAACGATAGAGAGAGGCGCCGCGCTTCGAAGTCACTTTGTCGATGAGCTCGGTCTTCTCGATGAAATCCATTTCCTTGACGCGCTTGCGGAAGTTGCGCTTGTCGAGCGTCTCACCGTTGACAGCCTCGTAGAGACGCTGCAACTGGGTGAGGGTGAACAACTGGGGGAGCAGGGTGAAACCAACAGGATTGGTCTTGATTTTCTCTTTCATCAGTTTGCGAGCCCTGTCAACCATCTCGCGGTGGTCGGAATAGAGTGGGGGAAGTGATTCTAAATCAACCCATTCCACTCCGTGTTCCTCCAGAAGTCGGTTGTCGTAATCTTTCACGTTAATGAGCGCATAGTAGGCAATGGAGACAACACGTTCACCTGGGTCGCGGTTGACATTACCGAACGCACCCACTTGACGCATGTAGATATTCTTCATTCCCGTCAGTTCGTAGAGGGTGCGATGGGCAGCGTCGTCAACGCTTTCGTCGATGCGAACGAAGCCTCCGTAGAGACTCCATTCGCCACGACCTGGATCCATCTTTCGCTTGCCTATCAGCACCTTCAGCTTGTTTTCATCGAAACCGAAGATGATGCAGTCGACAGACACGAAAATCTTTTGATATTCTAAATAAAATGTTGTCATTTCCTTGTATTAATTACCAAAGGGCAGCATACAGTATGAAGGTGATGATGGCAATACCGATAGCTCCATAGGTATAGCCCCTGCTGGTTTGGAACAGTTCGAGCTTGATGGGGAGAGCCTTCGGGTCTTTGATTCCGTCGCGTGCATTACTTCTGAGCCATACGGAGTTAACACCTACCAGCACACCGAAGAAGATGAATGCCTGGAAACCGATGTCGCCAAGATAGTCGGCCATGTTCTCGTCGGGCATGTTAACGGCATTTGATGTGTCGATGAGCCACTGAGCACCTGCCAAGAAGATGAAGAACAGTCCGGCTACACCCAGAGCGCGAGCCCACCAGTACATCTGCATCTGATCTTTCTTGCTAACGGGTTCTGCCTTCACGTAGTTCTTGTCATAGTAGCTGACATAGATGAAGAAGATAACCAGAATGATGAAGATGTTACCAGCACGGAACTGGAACGGAACCTCGGGATAGAACACCTTGAACAGTACACCAAGGGGAATGGTGAGGATGGCTGTCCAAACGGCTGCACGTGAAGAAGCACGCTTCCACAGCAAACCAAGGCCGAAGACGGTGATAATACCTGGATAGATGAATCCGGAGTACTCCTGAATATACTGGAAAGCCTGATCGAGACCACCCAGCAGAGGCTTAACGGCTACCAGCGCAATGATAAGGGCGCAAACCGATGTGATACGACCTACGTTCACCAACTGCTTGTCGCCGGCTTCCTTGTTGATGTACTTCTTATAGATATCCATCGTGAAGAGGGTAGAGGTGCTGTTGAACATAGAGGCCAAAGAACTGATGATGGCAGCTGTCAGGGCAGCAAAACTCAGACCTTTAATACCTGTCGGGGTGAAGTTGCGGATGAGCCAGGGATAGGCATCGTCGGCAACATTGATGTCACCTGCCAAGTTCATCGTGCGGAACGTATCTTCATTACCCATGATGTAGTAAGCGCAGATACCTGGGAGAACAACGATGAATGGGATGAGAATCTTCAGGAAACCTGCGAATACAAGACCCTTCTGAGCCTCGTCAATGCTCTTGGCAGCAAGACCCTTCTGAATAATATACTGGTTGAAACCCCAGTAACCGAGGTTGGTCAGCCAAACACCACCTACTACAGCTGCGATACCTGGAACATTGCTATAGGCTTCAGCGTTGTGGCTCTGCTGGATAATCAAGTGGAAATGGACGTCTTGGGCATTGGGACCCGTCGTCATATCGTGATAAACCTGTCGCAGAGCACCCAGTGCGTCTGTACCAAGGATTTCACCCATTGACGACAGGGCTACATAAGCGGTAATCAAACCACCGCCAACGAGGAAGGTTACCTGCATCACATCGGTCCAGGCTACTGATGCCAAACCACCGTAGATAGAGTAGATACCTGCAATTAGGAAGAGGCACAGGACAATGATCATACGGATGGAAACTTGGAATCCCATGATATCAACAATAATGCCCTGCAGACCCAGAATCTGTTCGATAGCAAGAGCTCCCAGCCATGATACTGAAGTCAGGTTGACGAAGACATAGAGGAAGAGCCAAAGGATAGAGAAAGCCAGACCTACACCATCGTTATAACGCTCGCGAAGGAACTGAGGAATGGTGAAAATCTTGCGGTCGAGCATCACAGGCAACAGGAACTTACCTATGACAACCAGCGTAATGGCTGCCATCACCTCATAGGCTGCAATGGCAATACCGTCGCGGAAACCTGTTCCCGACATTCCGATAAACTGTTCGGCTGAAATGTTGGCGGCAATCAGTGAAGCACCTACTGCCCACCATGTCAGCGTGTTACCTGCCAAGAAATAATCGTTGGCACTTTTCTCCTTGCCATCCTTGTTGCGTGAGAGGAACAATCCAAGGCTCACCAACAGAATGAGATAGCAGACAAGAATGACAAAGTCGATGGTCTGGAAACCAGACTGACTAATAGCTTGCGAAATACTATTCATGGTTACTTTTTATTTATTAATAATGTTATTAGTTGTTACTAGAAATGGTTCTTATTTCACGCTGAACTTATAAGCTGCGTGGCTGAAGTACTTCTCACCCGGGTTCAGAACAGGCTGTACCCAATCCTTGTGATTGGGGCTGTCGGGATATTTCTGACTCTCCAGACATACACTTACGTGCTTGGGATACTTGATACCATGCTTGCGGACAATGTCGGCATCAGCACCAACGCCCTGGAAATTTCCGGAATAAACCTGTACACCCGGTTCGTTGGTGTACATCTCCATGAAGATACCTGTCTTGGGAGAATAGAGGCTGGCACATACCTGTGTGTCGTCACCCTTACCATCCTTAAAGGTGTTCAAGCAGAAATTGTGGTCATAGCCAGTGGCATTCTGAATCTGGTCGAACTGGCTCTTGATGCTGTCACCAACAGCATGTGGGGTGCGGAAATCCATTGGAGTACCTTCGACAGGCTTAATCTCGCCAGTGGGGATGTAGAGCTTGTCGCTGGGTGTGAAGTTGTCGGCATTGACATAGAGTACCTGATCGTAAGCAGCCTGTGAGAAGTCACCACTCAGGTTGTAATAGTTATGATTGGTCTGATTGATGATAGTTGGCTTGTCGGTCTCTGCCTCCCATGTCATATCCAAAGTGTTGTCGCTGGTCACTTTGTAAGTGGTTACAGCTTTTACCTTGCCAGGGAAGCCATTCTCTCCGTCTTCTGCAACAAGCGTCAGTTTGAGGATAGAGTCACCAATCTGCTCAGCCTCATAGACTTGGTGCATCCAACCGGTGTTGCCACCTCCATGCAGACTGTTGGGGCCGTCGTTCTTCTTCAACTGATAGGTTGAATCGTTCAGGATGAACTTACCTTCCTTGATGCGGTTGGCATAACGGCCTACTGATGAACCATAGTCAGAAGGAGAGTTGAGCGTGTCGGCATACTGTCGGATGTTGTCGAATCCAAGTACGACGTCGGTTGGCTTGCCGTCCTTGTCGGGAACTACAAGGCTGACAATGCGTCCACCATAGTTTGTGATGCACACTTCCATACCATTC
>JAEEGI010017641.1_pt1 | contig 14613 bp, 6 predicted proteins | sample 8958751 | NCBI WGS metagenome assembly JAEEGI01 (sample SAMN16246545, study PRJNA631951) | gut metagenome | biome: gut microbiome; feature: rumen; material: KS-attached | host: Bos | place: Iran: Karaj | collected 2018-10
GAAGTCGAACCTATTGATGACTATGGCGCAATCAGTTTTGATTATCTGGTGACACTGACCAATGATATGGATGTGGTGGACTATGGTCAATACGTCTACTATTACTCCGATTCCATGCAGATCAAAAACTGGCCGCTTGAGGGACTTGTTGTTGAAAAACAGGTAGAGAGTGACGTTGAAGCGGATCATGATGAGGTTTACAAATTCAGAATATCAATTCTGAAGGATGACGGTACAGTTGATACAAGCTACAATGAGATCAATGGCGATGATACATTTGAAAACGGAGTTTTTGAGTTTGAACTGAAAGATAAAGAACAGAAAATGTTCTGGGGATTTACTAAAGGAACAAAGTATAAGGTTGAAGAGATAGATTCAAAAGGGCTGGCTGTTTCCGTCACCTACAAGGTTTACGATGAAGATGGAAATGTTACTGAAACGAAAACCGAATCCGAAGCGTCACACACCGGGACTTTGACACAACAAAACGAAATCATCTCCTTCAAAAACTCTAAGACACAAAAAGGAGCGCTGAAACTCAAAAAGCTTGTGGCTGTCAATGACCAAGCTGCAACCGGCACCTTAGCGGATGGAGATTATAGCTTCACAATTACGGGACCTGAAACATCGGAAACGGTCAACAAAACGGTTGTAATCACGGTCACAAACGGCGCTGCGGCCTCGGCGACGGTTGATGGGCAGGAAGTTGATCTTGTCGAGGGATTCGTTGTGATTTCCAATCTTGATCCGGGCGAGTACACGATCACGGAAACAGAACCGACAAACGGTACGACCATCAGCAAAATCAATGGAACGGAAACCAATTCTTATTCTGCAGTCGTGACGGTGACGGCGGGTGAGACAATTCCGGCTGCAGCAACTGCGACCTTTACCAACAACATTGATCTTGGCTCTCTGGAGATTACAAAGATTATTCAGCGAAATGGAACGGCTGATACCTCTGCGACCGGGACGTTCTGCTATGCGGTGTACTGTGAGCAGTACAATCCAGACGCCGAGCCTGCACAGACTCCTGTTGCAACAGGCTCAATTCGAGTAACTGAGAATGGGGCCGGCAAGGACACAGTATCCGACCTCCCCTTTGGCACATACTTTGTGTATGAGCTGACCGGGCAGGGCGGCACTCCGATTGTGAGCGGCGATAACGGCGTCCGGAAAGTAATCAATGATACGATTTACACGGTAACCGGCTCCGGAACATCAGCAACGATCAGTTCGTCTGCCTCACCGGGTTCTGTTACGTTGGCGAACAATATAGAGACCACTGACGTATCTGTAGAGAAGCAGTGGAGGCCGGCAGTCCCTGAAAACACCACGATCACGCTTGGCCTCTACAGCGGAAAGGATGCTGCAAGTGCCGCCGCCGCGACCACTCCGGTCACTACAATTGAATTGGATGGTAATGCAGACAGCGTTGCCGTGAACATCCATGGTACTGATACAAAAGCAGGGACCAAGCAGGAGAGTCCAGGCTGGACAGCTGAATTCAAGAGCCTGCCCAAGTATGCATATGATGCTGATGTCGGAGTCTATGAGATCAAATATGTTGTCAAGGAAACTAATGCCCCTGACGGTTACACAGTCAGCTACGGAGGAGACGGAACTTATGTCATCACCGGAGGCACGATAACCAACACAAGGAATCCGGGCGATCTCGAATTGACCAAGAAGGTTAACGGAGATGGAGCGGACACAAGCAAAGAGTTCGAATTTACCATCGAGTTGACTGCTCCAGCCGGTGAGACGCTGGCAGAAAGCTGCAAGTATACAAAGACTGGCATGGAAGGGGAGCAAACGCTTTCGCTGACCAGAACAGACGATAATACCAAAGCAACTGTCAGCAGCATCAAGTTGAAGGCTGATGAGACGTATACAATCAAGGGGCTCCCCGCAGGAACAACCTATAAGATTACCGAGACTGATTACAGCGCAGCAGGGTATTCATCCACTATTCCCGCTGACGGAAAGACAGGTACCATCACAGGCGGAACGACTGCGAAAGAGACAGTTGAAGTCACCAACACGCTGAGTGCCGGTGACCTGACTGTGGAGAAGACACTTGAGGGCAATGCAAAGGATATCAATAAAGACTTTTCCTTCAAAGTCAACTTTGAGAAGGCTGGTTTGACTGGGAACAATGGCACCTGTAAGATTGGGACAACCGATACCATCGCGAGCGCTGATGCGACCAACATCACCTTCACTGCAGGAAAAGCAGAAATCTCCTATACTTTGAAAGGTGGTCAGAAGGCAGTGTTCAGCAATCTGCCGGAAGGGACGCACTTCACGGTAGAGGAAATCTCCAAAGATGCAGATGGCTATGAGACAACTGTCAGCAGCACGGACGGAACTGCTGTAGACGCTGCGAACAAAACCGTCACGGGCACGATCAGCAGCACGGCTGCAGTAACTGTATTCTATGTGAACTCAAAAGAAACAATCCCTGTGGAGGCAACCAAAGCCTGGAAGAACGGTGATACGACAATTACATGGCCGGTGGATGTTGAAAGCGTTGAGTTTACATTGTACAAGACCGTCAACAGCCAAACCACGGCTGTCATTGCAGACGACCTCACGGACTATTGGGAAGACACCCGCACGTTCGCAAATCCGATTACCGTAAGCAGCAGTACGGAGGGGAAGAAGGCTTCCTGGGAGCACTTGCCGACACGGATCCTGGTTACCAAAACTGAAACTGTGGATGGACAAGAGGTTACAACGTCAGCCTGGTATGATGTCAGTTACAGCGTGAAGGAAACCAAAATCAATTACACAACTGCATCCGGCAAGGATGCGAAAACGGTTGATGTGTCCGCGGATGAGAATAATATCATCACGAATACAGAGACTGCTTTGATCCACGTTACCAAAGAATGGCAGGATAAGGACGGCGCGGTTCTCACGGGAGAGCAGATCCCTGAAAATGCGCAGGTAACTTTCACTCTGCTGGCGAACGGAACCGCGGTTACGAAGATTGTGGACGGAGCAGCAGTTCCCCGCACTGTTATATTGGACGGAGCTGACGAGACAAACAACGGAGCCGTTACCCCGACATCCGAGGACTACGAAGGAGTTAACTGGACCGCATACTTTACCAACCTGCCGGTGTACGATACCGATGGGAAGGTGATCAACTATACGGTTGAGGAGACCGGCACCTGGTTTGGGTTTGTTTTGGTGACTACCGGAGAGGGCATTACCTACCCTGCGATGGACGGAGGTAAGATCGTCAACAAAGAAAGCTCCCTGGCGCTTGATATCCTGAAAGTGGACACTGCCGGAACGGTAATCACTACCGGGGCATCGTTCAGGCTTGTTCAGATTATCGATAGCACTCGGGCTGATGAAATACCAGGCACTGAAAAGACCGACCGCACAGGGAGTGATGGAACGCTTACGTTTGCTGATCTCACAGTGGGCTATTACAAGATCACTGAGACTGTACCGCCTCCCGGATACATACTGCCCAATGCCGCTACCTTCTATGTTGAGGTGACAGAGACTGAAATCAAGCTGCTCATAAAAGAGTCTGAAAAGAAGCCGAGTGAGTGGGACAAAACTCAGACCAGTGACGGTTTCGTAAAGAATTTTACCATGAAAACAGAGACAGATAACGCAATGGCCACCGTGGGCAACACCCCCGGCGCGTCCCTCCCCTCCACCGGCGGCAGCGGAACGGCGCTCTTCCCCGTCCTAGGCGGTCTGGCCATGGCCCTCTCCGGCGGCATGCTGCTGCGCAGAAGAAAACGGGAGAAGTGAGACCGTCGATGCCCTGCATAGACCGGGGGAGAGCGGCTGAGGCCCGGGATGCTAGCTGCGGCAGACGCGATCCGCCCGCCGCGCAGACGCGGGCAGGTCAAAAGACCGGGGATGTACACCGCAGCAAACTACTCAGAATAAACCAAGGACCGGGGCGGCTGAAAACAGTCGCCCCGGTTCCTTGGTATCCGGGCTCATGACAGCACGGTTCCGGGGAAGAAGCTTTGTAAGTTCCAAACGCGCGGGTGGGGACAGCAGTAGTCAAGCACCGGGAAACGAATGGCCGGCGCTTCCGTACAGACAACATGCCAGGATGCCAAAAAATGGGAATTATTATGCTTCCAAGGATAAGGAAGCAAATTTTTAAACCAAAAATAGGAAGCATATCTTGACGAATTACCCTTGTTCTGGTAATATATAACTTGTTATACTATCCGCTGTAACCCTCTGGTCTCTTGTCGGCGGCATATGCTGGGGATGAAATCGGGTGAAATCGGGTAAGGAAGACAAAGTGCCATGCAGGATTTTGAGCAGAATATGATATGAAAAGGAAGATAAAAGGAGGGAAACGCCAGTGCAGAGAAGAAAGACCGCAGGAAAAAGCGTAAGGACCGCGGCGGCCCTGCTGATGGCGCTGCTCCTTGTCGTATTTCTGACCGCGAAGCCGGGCCTCGCGCTGGACGTGAGCAGGCCGGTCAGCATTACCGTGGACTTCGGAGAGGACAGCGCCCTGGACGGAGAGGCCGGCGTTGCCGTGGTGGACCTGTATTACGTGGGGCAGACGGTAGACAGCGTCGAGGACGAGATCAGCCTTCGTGCCATAGCTCCCTTCAACGAGCTGGACCTGAGCGCCGGACAGGACCGGGATACCCTGCGGCGTCTGACGGACGCGGCCATGGAGATCGTCCTGGCATCCGGAAGTCCCATCGTCAGCGGAGCGGCGCCGGGGATGCACATCTCGGCGGGGGACGACGGAAAGCCTCTGGCGGCGGGAATGTACCTGGTGGTTCCCCACGGGGCGGACCTGAGTCCGGCGGAATACTGTGTCCGTGGGGCGGACGAAAGCGGAGAAGTCCATATTCTGACCGTGGCCACGGGCTCCGGCCGGGAGTATACCTTCCAGCCGCTGCTTCTGACGCTGCCGATCCTGTCGGGGGCGGAGGAGCTGTATGACATCGAAATCAGCGGGAGCGGGGAGGAGTTCATTTACGACGCCCGCATCTCGTTCAAGTATGAGTATGAGGAAGAACCCGAAGAACCCGAGAAACCCGAGGAACCCGAAGAGCCCGAAGAACCCGAGGTGGGGAGCCTGAAGATCATCAAGACGCTGCGGAGCCACCGGGTCGGGGATCACGCCAGCTTCCTGTTCTCGGTAGATGTGCGGCTGGACGGGATTCTGATCCGCAGCAATATCTACACCCTGAGCTTCGACGCCGCGGGAGAGCAGGATCTGATCATCGACGATCTCCCGGTGGGGGCCGAGGTGACGGTGGCGGAGGTATACAGCGGCGCGAGCTACGCTCCGGTCGGGCCGACGGAAGAAACCGTGGTGATCGAGGCGGAAACGGAGGAAGAGGTCCATTTTGTGAATGACTACGAGGAAAGCCCGCGGGAGGGGGACAGCCTGATTAACCGCTTTACCTATTCCGGCAGCCTGGGATGGAGCTGGGAGAAGGTTCCCGCATCCGAAGGCTGAGAGAGGGGTGGCTGAGATGAAGCGGCGGAAACTGCTGATTCTGGGAGCGGCGGCGCTGGTTCTGGTGCTGAGTACCGGGATCGGGACGGCGTGGGCGTATTTCTCCACCTACAGCGAGGCGGAGGGCGGCTATCGGCTGCACCTGGCGCGCCAACGGGAGGTCGAGATCGAGGAAGAGTTCTCCCAGTGGACGAAGCGGATCTCGTTGAAAAACGAGGAGGGGAAGTCTCCGGTCTATGTGCGGGCGAAGGTCTTTGCGCCGACCATGCAGAGCGTGAGCTATCTGAACGAGAGCGGGAAATGGAGCCCGGGAGAGGACGGATATTACTACTACAGTGATGTGCTGAAGGGCGGCGAGAGTACCGAAGAGCTGCTGGCCCGGATCGGAAATGTACCCGGCGCGCCGGAAGAAGGAGAAAGCTTCAACGTCGTGGTGGTGTATGAAAGTGTGCCGGTAAACTATCGGGCGGACGGTACACCCTACGCGGAGTGGAACGGCGCAGCGGAGACGGGAGGGGAGAAAGGATGACGAAACTGAGACGGATCCTGCGCTCCCCTGGGGCAACGGCGGTTCTGTTCCTGCTGGCGGCGGCGCTGCTGATGAGCGCCACCATCGGGGGGACGCGTGCGGCGCTGACCTACTATTCCGAAATCTACAGCTTCCGGGTGCAGATGTACGACATCGGCATCAGTCTGCTGGAAAACGGCAGCCGGGTGAGCTGGCGGGATTACGGCAAAGCGGCGGACGGCACCTGGGACGAGGGCACGGGATACCTGCTGGGCAGCGGACGCGTCCAGGCAGATGAGGACTGGCCCATCGGGGTAAGCTGCGGCGAGGAGCTGGCAGTGCGGAACAGCGGATCCATCGACGAATATGTGCGGGTGAACATCTATAAGTACTGGGTGGACGGCAGCGGCGAAAAGCGGCAGGACCTGGACCCGGCTCTGATCGAGCTCACCCTTGCGAACCTGGGCAGCGGGTGGATCCTGGACCGGGAGAGCTCGACGCCGGAGCGGACGGTGCTGTATTACGACCGTGTACTGTCGGCGGGAGAGACGACGCCGAACTTCACCAGCACGCTGACGGTCTCCTCGGCGGTCACGGGCGAGGTGACGGAGGAGCGGACGCAGGAGGGCGGCTACACGGAGATTGACTACAGCTATGACTATGACGGCGTCGCATTCCAGATCGAGGTGGAGGCGGAGGCGGTACAGACGCACAACGGAGAGGATGCGATCCAAAGCGCCTGGGGACCGCGGCTCACCCTCGGCGGCGGCAGACTCCGCCTGCTGACGGAGGGAGAGCAGCCATGAAAAGACGAACGATCTGTCTTGTGCTGTGCCTGCTTTGCCTGCTGAGCGTCAGCGCGCGGGGAGAATCCTACCGTGGCGATACGGAGTGGCAGGTCATCTTTACCGAGACGAAAGAGATGAACTGCAACTTCCGGTCCAGCGAGCTGGCGGAAGCGATCAGCGGCCTGCAGCCGGGAGACGATATTCTGTTCACCATCACGGTGACGAACCGGTATCCGGAGGACCTGAGCTGGTACATGTCCAACAAGGTGCTCTATTCACTGGAGGACCGGAGTGCCAACGCCGCCACGGCGGGGGGCGCCTTTACGTATGAACTGATCTACACGGCCGAAAACGGGACGCAGAACGTGCTGTTCAGCAGCGACACCGTGGGCGGCGAGATTTTCAACGGAGACCGGGAGGGCCTGCACGAGGCCACCGAGGCCCTGGAGGACTTCTTCTACCTGGATTCCATCCGGAGCGGAGGTGCGGGGGTCATCACCCTGGAGGTGGGCCTGGACGGGGAGACCCAGGGCAACGATTACCAGGATACCCTGGCGGACCTGGCCATGAGCTTTGCGGTGGAGCTGGACGGAGAGACGCGGCCCTTCGTGGTCCAGACGGGAGACGAAGGGAAGCTGCCGCTCTACTATGTGATCATGGCGGTGAGCGGGGTGCTGTTTCTGATCCTGGCGATTGACGGGCTCCGGTACCGCAAAAAAGAGAGAAAGAAGGGCGCCTGATGAAAACAAGAATCGCCGCTCTCTTCCTCGTCTGCTGCCTGGTGCTGGGACTGACGGTGAGTACGCGGGCAGAGTATACGTATACAGTGCGTTTCTATTCCGGAATCCAGGGTTCCTTCGAAGGCGAGGATGTCATCGTCTACAGCAACCTGCACTACGGGGACCGGGTGACGTTCCTGCTTCGGATGGTGACGCTGGAGGACGACAGCAAGTATTACATCAAGGGGATCCGGGAGAGCGGGAAGGACAACAACACGGTGGGCCTGATGTCCTTCCAGGTGACCCGGGATCAGGACTACACGGTAGCGTACGGGATACTGGGAGATTCGGTGGCGTACACGATCAACTACCTGGATGTCAGCGGGAACAGTCTGGCGCCCAGCGAAACGTATTACGCCAATGTGGGCGACAAGATCGTGGTGTCGTTCCAGTACATCGACGGCTATGAGCCGGAGTATTACAACCTGACGCGGACGCTGACGGAAAACGCCGCGGACAATACCTTCGACTTCATCTATCACGCGGTGCAGCGACTCCAGGGAGACTTCACGGTGAACATCGTCGAAGGCGGCGGCATCCCGCCGGCGCCGGGCATCATCGTACCGGGAAATCCCCCGGCACCGGGACCCGGGGGCGGAGAAGGCCCAGAGCCGGGACCGGGCGGGGAGCCGGGAACGGAACCCGGGGGAGAGCCCGGAACGGATCCGATGGGAGAGAATTCAGAGGGCTCCGGACGGGGAGAGTACAGCAGCGGGACGGACCGGGATCCCGGAACGGGCGCGACGGAGGGCGAAGGCTATACCGGGCCGGAAGAGATTCTGGATCTGGATACGCCGGGAAGCCGGTACGTCGATGGCTCGGAGGACGGCAGCCGGGGGAACGCGCCGTGGTACACGCGCACCTGGGCGAAGGCCGCCGGGGCAGCGGTGGCAGTGGGCCTGATCGTGGGGATACCGATCTGGCTCAAGCGCCGGAAAAAAGATAAACCGACGGGGACATGAGGAAAAGGACGACCCGGAGCAGCCGAAGCCGCAGCACCGTGATCGCGGCGATCTGCAATGTGCTGGGAGTGGCGATCCTGCTGGCGGTGATTCTCACAGCCGCGCCCCTGTGTCTGCCGAAGCTGCTGGGCTATCAGGTCTACCACGTGGTCAGCCCGAGCATGAGTCCGGCCATCCCCATGGGCAGCGTAGTGTATGTGGCCCAGGTGGAACCGGAGAAGATCCAGCCTGAGGATGTCATCGCCTTCCGGGGGGAAACCGGAGCGATCATCACGCATCGAGTGGTGCGGAATCAGATAGTAGAAGGGAAATTCATAACGAAGGGAGACGCCAACGAGCGGGAGGACGCCGTGCCGGTGGGCTACGACGCGCTGTACGGGCGGGTAACGCTTCATATTCCCGTGATCGGTCGCTTCCTGCAGTTCTTTGTGAGTAACGTGGGTAAGCTGTATGCCATCGTCTTCGCGGCCTGCGGCCTGATGTTCAATCTATTGGGCAACCGGCTGAGGGACCGTGCGGCGATGGGAGAGGACGAAGACGAGCCGCAAGGCTCCGGGCAGGGAAAATCGGAATGAGGAAAAGAGAACGTCGACTGTGACGGAAGCGCACCTCCCGCCGGTACCCCTTCTCCGAGACGGCAAACCGTCCCGGACCCGATCCTCTGTGTGATGCTATCCGCCTGTGTATAAATGTCGCATTTGAACAGTCCCGATATACCTTCATGGGATTTTGTGACGGGGCCCTCCGCGGAAGGAGGCTCCCGCTCAGATGTCCCTCCCGGCGATCGTAAGACTGCTCCCGTTGAAGGAAAGGTAAATGCGCAATGAAACCTAACAGAATTCAAAACCTGACGAAATCCATCCAGGCGATTCTGCAGAAGCGCCATACCCGCAGCGTGCAGCTGCGGGTATCGGTGGTGCTTGCGCTGGTGATTGCCGTGATCACCGTGGTCAATCTTGTCCTCCCGGCGGTCACCCTTTCCAGGGACAGCGGCAGCGAGCTGGCGAATCAGATCGAACGCTTGGGAATGGGGAAAACGCAGAGCGCGGACGACGGCAGTGTTTATTCCGTGAGTCGGGATACCGAAGCCGAGGGCAGCGCCTATTCCGTGGGCCGGGATACCGATGTGAGCTGCCCCGCCCAGCTGCTCTGCGCCGAGACGGATGGTTTCATCGTGTACGCGGATGCCGCAGAGGGTGCTTTGCCTGCGGATAGCGTGATGGTCGCCGAGGACGCCGATCCCTTCATGCTTCTGGACGCGGTCAGCAGCGTCGTGGAGGAGCGGATCCTGAATCTCCGGGCCCTGTCCGTGGCCTTCTATGATGCGGAAGGCCTGGAAATCGAGCCGGAGGAGCCGGTGAGGCTCTATCTGTACCCCCGCTTCCTGGAGAACGCAGAGGTCCCGGTGGCCGTCCTGGTGGACGGCGCGGGCCTGGCAGAGGCGGCTCAGCCGGCCGCCCGTGCGGATTACGTTCAGGATATGGACGAATTTGTGCTCTGGACGGAGAGCTCCGGCGTCTATGCCGTCGCGGCGGATACGATCCCCTTCGTGGCCGCCGAAAAGGAGACCTATACCCTGACCGTGCTGTACGGCCACAGCACCGGGCTGCCCCGGAACGTGGAGCTGGCGGTGCGGGAGCTCCTGCCGGAGGACGAGGAATACAATGGATACCGGAGCGCAGTTGCCGGACTGTCGGAGCCGGAAGCGGAAGAGCCCACAGCGGTCCGCTTCTTCACCGTGGGATTCCTTTCCGACGGTGCGGAGGTCGTGCCGGAGGCAGAGCTAACCCTGGAGCTTCGGATGGAAGGCAAGGCCTTCGACGAGTACCGTGTCGTCCTCTTTGGCGAAGAAGGCTGCGAGGCCGTCGAAACGGTCAAAGCCGCCAAGGCTGAGGACGGCGAAGTGGTCCTGTCCTTCACCGCCGAAGATTTCAGCGCCTTCGGCGTCTTCGTCACGCCGGGACCCGAGCGGCCCGCGCAGCAGTTTACCGTCGAGACCGACGGGATCCGGGTGTTTGTGGATGCGCCGGAGGGGGCCTTCCCCGCCGACAGCAGCATGGTCGCCTTCGCCGTACCCTCTGACGATATTCTGGATGCGGTCAGCGGCGCCGTGGACGGCAAGATCACGGGGATCCAGGCGGTGGACATCATCTTCTACGGACCGGACGGAGAGGAGATCGAGCCTCTGGTGCCGGTGAAGGTCTCCATGAGCGCAGCGGCCATTGCCGAGGCGGATACCTCGGTGGTGGTCCATGTGGACGACGCCGGAGAGGCCGTGGTGGTGGAGCAGACGGCGCCGGAAGCGCTGGAAAACATTCCGGCCGAGGACGAGGTGGTCTTCGAGGCGGGCGGCTTCTCCGTGTATGCCCTGGTTTACACTGTGGACTTCCACTGGGAAGTGGACGGAAAAACCTTCGAGTTCGGCATTCCCGGCGGCGGCTTTGTGAGTTTTGAAGAGCTCATTGAAGCGCTGGGGATAAGCCATCAGGACGTAAATGAGGAAAATCAGGGTGATAATGAGGCTGAAAACACCGAAAAGCAGGGAGATTTGGATATTGAAAACCCCATGGAAATACCGGGTATAAAAGGTCAGGATGTAACGGGGGAAAGCAGCAGTACGCCTCTCACGCTGGATGGAGTGGTTGTAAGCGATGCGACGAGAAAGTTTGTGGCAGATGTAGAAAGCTTGGTATTCAGCAGTCCTGAACTGGTCTGGGTCGGGAAGGTTGATGAAGAGAGTACGGTAGGAGGAATAAAAGAGAGCCGTGGGCTGGAAGTTCAGTATAGTGCGGAACTGACAGAGGAGCAGATTGCAGAGATCAATGAGTCAGTAGTCGAGTCAGGAGACTGGGCTTTGATCAGTGTACAGCCGTTTGAGAGCAGGGAGACGCTGACAGTTACCATGAAGACTGACGAGGTCTTTGTAATCCAAGTGACGGACTATCAGCTGAAAAAGACTGTGATCAGCGACTCTGGCGTGACCTGGGAGATCACTGTGACGTACGGGCCGGAGACGGGGATTCCGGAGGACACCGATCTGGCCGTGGAAGAGATCCTTGACGAATCCGAACAGTATAAGGAGTATGTATCAAAGTCCGAGAGTGCGCTCGGAATGGAAGAAGGCAGCACGGACCATATCAGGCTGTTTGACATCAGGATCGTCGACAGGGACGACCCGGCCCTGCAGTACCAGCCTGCGGAGGGAACGACCGTTGACGTGAAGATCGAACTGGCCGACGCGAATACCGGTGACTTCAGCGTCGTACACTTTGATTCCGGGAATGACGCAAGCGTACTCGAAGCCGAAACCGAAGGCAACGTTATCCGCTTTGCAGCAGATGGATTCTCGGTGTATGCCATCGTGCCCGGACCCTCGGGGGCTGAGGCAGGCTGGTCGAAGCTGACTTCTCTCGAAAACCTGACTTCCAAAGGATATTACATTGGACATACGAGCGGTTATTACCTGACAAGTACTCCAACGTCAAAAACATCCGGCGGGAATACCATATCCGGTATCCAAAGAACCAGCCAGAAAGCGGTGCCAACGGTAAACAACGCGGTGCTTTATTATTTTGAGAGCGCGTCTGATGGCAAGTATTATATCTATTGCATGGACGGTACAAACAAAAAGTACGTCAGCAACAATAACAGCGCAAGTCTTTCCTTCGCAGATGATGAAAGCGAAAAGACCGCGTTTACGGTCGAGGTGAACAGAAGCGGCGTTTTCAAAATACACAACGGAGACTGGTACTGGAACATGCAGACCGGTACCGGAGCGGGTTTTTACGCAAAAAAGAGTTCCAACGACGGCAACAATAATCTGTATTTATGGGAACAGACCGATCCCAACACGGATACTTACGGCTTGGACGGTAATACTTACGGCCTCATGACCTGGACCGGCGGAAAGACCGCTAAAGCGCTTATGGGTAATGAGAGCGATGAGGAGCTTTATCCTGGTTGCTTTGAAGCCAAATTCCTGACCGTGATGACGCATGAGTCTAATGCGGGAAACAAGCTGTATGTTCCCAACAATACGACGGATACCGTCACAAAGTGGACGTTCGAATGGGTGGAAAACGACCCCAACAACAAACTCAACAGTTATTACTACCTGAAGGCGGACAACGGACAATACCTCAAAATCACGGCCGACGGTCTCAGCCTGGTCGATGTGCCGGACGATACGTGCTTGATTCAGGTGAAACCTGGGACGGGCAACAACGAAGGTCAGATCTGCCTGAAATCTGTGGGCGCAGGAAGCAAAACCCTGACCTACAGCGGTGAGTACGCAAAGGGGTATAATGTGGGCGGTACAGCCGGCAGCGAGTGGCTGTATCTTGTTGAATCCCGGCCCGAGGAAGTGCTGGCAGATTATGAAAAAGTCTATACGGCTACCAAGGTAAGCGTTTCTGATACAGAGAAGGTAAATACAGGCGCCAAGATCATCATTTACGCTCGTCAATGGAAAAATGATCATTATGAGTATTACGCGATCAACAGCAAGGGTAAGCTTGTGCCCTGCAGTGAAAACGGTGATACCATTGAATGGTACGGCGGCAACATAAACGACATGCTGTGGCAGTTCACCGAGTATGTCTATGAAGGCACCGATACGCCCAACGGATACTACGAGCTGGAAAATCTATACGCCAGGAGCAACGGCGATCCTTCCTATCTTGCTCCGAAGTATTCCGACCAGACGATCCTTTCCGAAGATACGGTCGGCATATTGCTGCAAGGCCGCACGGATAAGCAGTATTACTCCCCGATCGTGGCGTGGGATACGCCGGAATACATGTATTCCGCGTTGACGGTGGACCTGAATCAGACCGACCCTGTTCTTGAACCATGTGTCAGGGTGGATGGTCTGGATTTCTACTTTGCCATCATGGAAGATCTTCCCGTCGACGATGTGCTCCATACGGTTCCTACGGTAGACAACAACCAGTATGGCATTGTGATGAAGATGGTGGACCTTTCAAACGGGAAGAATACCGAGGACTTGACCGGCCAGATGAACGCCTTCCTTCAAAACGGCATTAAGAACGGTAAAACCTGGGAGCATACGCCGGGGCTTCTCTCGACAGATCTGACAGACGGATATCCGACGACAATGAATCCAGACTCCGGCGGATCGCTTGCCGGTCTTTTCTCAGGAGAAAAAGTCGTCAACCATCTGTTCATTGAAAGCACCTACCGTGCCACCGGTTATTACGAGTATAACAGCGCTCAGAATTTCGCGTCTCTGCATGGCAGCGATTTCGTGGTTTACCAGGAACTGGGATCCAATGATACCACCAAAAAGGATACGCTGCAGCACGGACAGTTTTTCCCGTACAATGACATCGAGGCGGGGCGCTTTACTTCCGTAAACACCGAGAACTTATATACGACAACCGCCGACCTGCTGCCCGATTCGGACCCGCGCAAACATGAGCAGCTTTACCTTGTCACAGGAACCACGGATTATTTCTTCGCGATGGAGCTGGAGGCCGGCTTCGTCCAGACGCCCAGTGGACTGGATGCCTGGGGGCACGATATTATCTTCGAGTTTTCCGGAGACGACGACTTCTGGCTCTATGTGGACGATGAGCTTGTCATTGACCTCGGCGGTATCCACAGCGCCGTATCCGGCAGTGTAAATTTCAGAACCGGTGCAGTTGTTTTGAATCCCAAAAGTACGCAGCACGGAAGGACCACGACACTGCTTGAGCTGTTCGCCGAAAACTACCTTGCCCGTGGCCTTGCTCCGACTTTAGACGAAGCAAGGGAACTCGCCAAGGGTAAATTTGAGCAGAACGATGCCGGACAATGGGTTTTCAAAGACAACACCAGGCACACCATGCGCATCTTTTACATGGAGCGCGGTGCAGGGGCTTCCAACCTGCACATGAAGTTCAACCTGGCTTCCGTCAAAAAGGGTACCGTAGAGCTGCATAAGGAACTCGAGGGAGTGGACAAAACCGAGACGACCAACGTGTGGTTCCCGTACCAGGTTTACTATCGAATGGAGAATGATGGTCCTTCCGCTCCTGAGCGGATGCTGAGAAACGCGTTTGTGCCGGGTACGCAGTCGGCGGCTTATCCGTATGGAGCC
>JAEEGI010017642.1_pt1 | contig 14612 bp, 17 predicted proteins | sample 8958751 | NCBI WGS metagenome assembly JAEEGI01 (sample SAMN16246545, study PRJNA631951) | gut metagenome | biome: gut microbiome; feature: rumen; material: KS-attached | host: Bos | place: Iran: Karaj | collected 2018-10
GCTGATCCGAATCTGGGACAAACTGGTGAAGATGAAGATCGTGAGGATCGAACTCAGGAGGTAAGGCTATGACGAGAAAAGAGAAGATCCGGAACGCGTACAAGCTGACCGGAGACAACGCCAGCTTCTATGACGGTATGATGACTTATTCCACTTTCTTCGGCAAAGCGATCTGCCGCCTGGTCTGGAACATGGATCGGGAGAAGAACCTTCGCTATATCGAGCAGGCGCTGGCCGGCGTCCCGGAAGATTTTGACGGAAAACTGCTGGAAGTGCCTGTCGGGACCGGCGTTCTGACCATGCCGGTGTATAAGGAACTGCCGAACGCGGACATTACCTGTCTGGACTATTCCTCGGATATGATGAAAGCAGCTCAGAAGAAGGCCGAAGCGGCAGGGATCCATAATATCAGTTTCCGGCAGGGGGACGTTGGCGCGCTTCCGTTCGGGGATGAAAGCTTTGACGTCGTGCTTTCCCTGAACGGGTTCCATGCCTTCCCGGACAAGGAGGCCGCCTACCGCGAGACCTTCCGCGTCCTGAAGCCGGGCGGCACTTTCTGCGGCTGCTTTTACGTCGAAGGCGGCTGCCGCCGGACCGACTGGTTCATCAGAAAACTGTACGTGAAGAAAGGCTTCTTCACCCCGCCTTTCGAGACGGAAGAGAGCCTGAAGGAGCGCCTGTCCGGAATATATGAAGACGTCCGGGTGACTTCGGTCGAAGGCATCGGCTGTTTTCAGTGCCGAAAAGCATAAAAGGGAGGAAATGAGAGATGACGTGGTGGGTCATTTTACTGGAAGCGCTGGCGTTCGCCGCGATCTTTACGGCGGTCGTTTTTCTGACGTACCGGGGCGATAAAAAGTACAGCGCCGCCGGGATCCATAACTATCCGCCGGATATTCAGGAGGAATATTTCAAAACGCATGAACGCGTTAACGTTTCCGCGGGATCCAAAAGCGTGATCCTTGCCAAGAGCTTCGGCATCCTGCTGTTCACGGGGATCCTGCTGGTCTGCGCCCTCCTTGCCGGAGCCGGGACCTTCCGGCAGGGTTTTTTCCTGGCATTCGGCCTGATGGCCTGGATCGGTGCTTACGACACCTTCTTTATGGACTGGGTGCTGTTCGCGAACCTGCCCATGTTCCGCCTGCAGGGCACCGAGCACATGGACGAGGCCTATCATCAGAAATGGTTCCACTTAAAAGGCATGCTTTTCCCCGGCCTCGTCTTTGCCCTGATCCCGGCAGCCCTGGTAGGCCTGCTGGTTGCGGCTATCCGTTAGGAGGACGTTATGGCAAGAAAAGATACGGAAAACCAGAAGAGATCCATGAGCAAACTGTTCCGCGGCAGGGCGATCTTCAAGCCTTTAAATACCGGCCGGATCGATGAGCACGTTGCCTGCGTGCGCGAGTGGGTCGCCAATATCTTTTTCTACACGAAAAACGGCACGACGGTCATGATCGACGCCGGCTACAACTATGAGCGGCTGCAGGAAAAAATGGGCTGGCTGGACGTCGATCCGGCTTCGATCCGGCATATCTTCATCACGCATCAGGATACGGACCACGTCGGCGCACTGGAGAAAGACAGTGAACAGCTGTTTAAAAGCGCTACGGTATACATCGGGGAGATCGAAAACCGGTATCTCACCGGTGAAGTCAGACGAAAGGTCATCCACGGCCTGTACAAACTGCCCCTTGTTAAAACAGACAATCGGAAGATCCTCCTGAAGGAGGGAGAGATCGTTCGGATAGGCGATATCAGAATCGAATGCCTTCTGGTCCCCGGCCACACCTGGGGCCACATGGTCTATCTGATCGACGACGAATACCTTTTTACAGGCGATACGATCTGGTTCGGCGCGGACGGCGGCTACAGTTTCTTAAGTACGCTGGCAGAGGATAACAGGCTGGCCGTGCGGTCGCTGGAGAAACTGGAACAGAACCTGCGGGCCCGGAAGAATAAATTTAAGATCATTACCGGCCATACCGGCTGGACGGATGATCTGGACTTCGCTTTTTCCCACAGGACAGAGCTCTGCAAGCCATTTACAAAGAAATATACCGACCCCTCCGCGCCGTACGACGGCTACGTGGAGGACGATGATACGGAAGAAGGCGCTCGGAACAAAGCGCTCGGAAAGGTGAAAACCATATGAAGCCAGATTACAAAAACTGGGTCCCGAAAAGCATGGTGGCCGGCCTGGCCGGCGGGACCGTACTCGTTTTCCTGCTGTTCTTCCTGCTTGGCGCGACCGGGCTCATTCTGCACGGAACGCCGCGCCTGATCTGCGGGATCGTTTTCGGACTCGGAACGCTGATACTGCTGTTCTTTACCATCTGGATGACGGCCCTGCACCGGACGTTTGACTACAACGGCAAGCGAAAACTGGCTGAGACGATCATCGACGGGATCGCGGAAAAGGTGTCGGTCCCGGACGGCGGCACCGGCCTGGACGTCGGCTGCGGCAGCGGAGCCCTGACCATCGCCTGCGCGAAGCGGAATCCGAAGGCCGCCATGGTCGGCTGCGATATCTGGTCCGGCGGTTATAAGGGCGTTTATACCAAGGAACTCTGCAAGACAAATGCCGAAGCAGAGGGTGTCGCCAACGTCTCCTTCGAAGAAGGCAACGCCATTCATCTGCCCTTTGCGGATGAAAGCTTCGATGCCGTGACCAGCAACTACGTTTATCACAACGTTGCCGGACAGGATAAGCAGAAGCTTCTGATGGAAACGCTGCGCGTCCTGAAAAAGGGCGGGACTTTTGCGATCCACGACCTGATGAGCAAAGCCCGCTACGGAGACATGGACGTCTTTATGCAAAAGCTGAGAGACGAGGGTTATGCGGACGTCCGGCTGATCGATACCACCGACGGAACTTTCATGGGTAAGAAAGAAGCCGGATGGCTCGGCCTCGGCGGATCCGCGCTTCTTACCGGCAAAAAGTGAGGCGTGTATGCTGCTGACATTATTGCTCTCTCTGGTCCTGATCCTCGCGCTCTGCCTGCTGCTTTACGCGGCGGTCACGCTGATTCAGAATAAAAAACTCTTTACGACCGCGCCGAAGGATATCCAGGCGGCCGCGCTGGAGCATCCGGAGCGCTTCCGCGGGGCTCACGCGCTGGGGTGGAAGCTGGCCGTCATCAGCATCCTGCTGATGATCGGCGCCTTCCTGTACGGCGGCTGGGACGGGATCAAGAATGGTTTTACCTTCTGGCAGTTCTTCCTCCGCTTCCTTGTCATGCTTTACCTCTGGAAGGCCTTTGATATCATCTGCCTGGACTGGCTGCTGCTGACAAAGTCGCATTTCTTCCAGCATTATTATCCCGAAACGGAAGGCTGCGAGGGCTATCATCAGTTCGGCTTCAACCGGAAGGAGCAGATCACCCGCATCGCGCTTTTTCCGTTCGTGGCGGCCCTGATGGCGGGCGTCGCGGTCCTGATACAGAAAGGAGGCTGATCATGCAATTTGATGAGATGGGTAATTTGAGCGACAAGACACTGATGCTGCTGCCGGGGACGGCCTGCGACTATCAGACGAATTTTGCGGCCGTACTGGACCGGCTCGGGGAGAAATATCACCTGATCTGCGTCAACTACGACGGCTTTGACGGGAGCGGCTCGGTCTTTCCGGACATGCTCACGGTCACGGAAAAGATCGAAAACTATATCCGGGAGCATTTTGACGGCAGGATCGACGGAGCGATCGGGTCGTCTCTGGGCAGCAGCTTTGTCGGGCAGCTGATCCAGCGGGAGAATATCCACCTGGATCACGGCATCTTCGGGAGCCCGGACCTGGACCAGAGCGGGAAATTCTCCGCTTGGCTGCAGTCCAAGCTCGTAGTGCCGCTCCTGACCAGCTTCACGAAGAATGAAAAGAAGATGGCGAAGTCCAAAGAGAAACTGAAGGCTGCCTTTGAGATGGACGACGAAACGGCGGAAAACTTCATCGGCTGCTTCGCGAAGTTCGACCCCGTCTCCATCAAAAACGAATACTACACCGACCTTCTGACATGGCTCCGCGATGATATCCACGTGGAGCACACGAAGGCGCACTTCATCTATGCGAAGAAGATGGGAGAGAAGTACCTGAAGCGCTATCAAAAGTATTTCCGCGATCCGGATATCCGCGCTTTCGACATGCAGCATGAACAGTGGCTCTTCGGCGGGGAGAAGTACACCGCCCCGGTGCTTAAGGCCATCGACGAATTCATGGAGATGCCGGTATGAGATACGCGGGGATGCCCCTGGGGATGTGGGCGCTGTTTAAGAAATCGTTCAGGGAGAAGCTGGCTGCCGTTCTCGGATACGAACGGGAAGAGGCGGACCAGATCACGGCTGCGGCCAAAGCGAAATACAAAGAAATCATACGCCGGCTGCCTGAGTTTGAGAGGGCGGACCGTTTCAAAATGAATATCGTGAACTGCGCGATGCTGGCCTCGTTTCTTCTCAGTATGAAGACCCGGCCGGACGTGGGAAAGGCGACGGAATACTACGCGCGGGCCATGATGACAAAGCCCATGAAGTGGTTCTGTCGCCTGGGCGGAAAGCGGAAATTCAGCGAAAAAGATATCCGGGGGATGAAGGCGACGGCGGCGTTAAACGCGGCGGACCGCAATCCCTATTCCTGGAACATGGAATTCCTGCCCTATGCGGACGGAAGCGGATACGAGGCGCGCTTTTCCCGCTGCGGCATCTGCGTGCTGATGAAGGAACTCGGCCTCTTTGAACTGGTCCCCGCCATGTGCCGTCTGGATTACACGATGAGCGAGGCGGGCGGGACGACCGGTTTCGTACGCGAATATACCCTGGCGTCCGGCGGCCCGTACTGCGACTGCGGTTATAAAAAGAAAAGCCTGCAAAGTGCTGGAAAGGACGGAAGCAAAGCATGAAAACGGCTGAAGAAATTATGAAAAAGAAGCTTCTTTACAGGACGGAAATGGACCGGTTCCTGCCGGAAGATGAAAGCGAAGCGCTCTGGCGGAAGGCCACGGAAAAGCTGGACGAACTGCTGAAGGCACATGCGTCGCTGCCGAAGGGCGTGCACATGCATACGGACAGCCGGATCTTCCCGGCGGCGGCCGTTTATCTGACGGTAAAGGACGCGGCCGGGCCGGAAAAGGCGTACTCGGTCATCGAGAATGCCGCCGCTCAGGGCTGTGCGAAAGTAGAGAAGAAATTGCAGAAGCTGATGAAGCTCCCGGGGATGAAGAGCCTTTTCGTCAAGGTCTGGGATCCGATGGTCAGAAAGATCTTCGGGCCCGGAAACGGTTTTCAGAACGTGTTCTACCCGAAAAAGAAAGGCGAATACCGGATGGACGTCACCGCCTGTCCGTACTGCTGCTACTTCACCGAATGCGGCTGCCCGGAACTCACGAAGATCTTCTGTGAAAACGATGAGCGCTGCTACGGGAACCTGCCGGGGCTGAAATTCGAGCGCATGGGGACCCTCGGAAAAGGGGCGGAGCGCTGCGACTTCTGCCTGAAGAAGGTGTAATTAAGACAATTTAAACTTCGCTCTCCTGCGAAGTTTTATAAAGACAAACGGTTAGCCGCAGCTAACCGTGCCCGCACCGCGGGAAGAAGACAAACGACGTTCTTTCACCAAATCAACGACAGGGAGGTATTTACATGAAAGAAAAGAAACAAAGCGACGTTGCCGTGCTGCTGAATTATGCCGGCAATTATAAGGGGTTGACCTTTCTCGGCCTCGGACTTTCCGCCGTTGCCATGATCCTCGGGATGGCCCCCTACGTCTGCATCTGGCTGGTGGCACGGGATCTGATCGCCGTGGCACCCGACTGGACACGGGCTGCTGGTATCGCCCGCTACGGCTGGATGGCCTTCGGCTTTGCCGTGGCCGGGATCGCGGTCTATTTCGCGGCCCTGATGTGCACGCATCTGGCGGCCTTCCGGACGGCGTCCAACATCCGGAAGCAGGGCATGGCGCATCTGATGAAGACGCCGCTGGGCTTCTTCGATTCCAATGCTTCCGGGCTTCTGCGCAACCGTCTGGACGGCGCTGCCTCCGAGACGGAGACGCTGCTCGCGCACAACCTCGCGGACATCGTGGGAAGCATCACCATGGTGCTTACGATGATCGTCCTGATGTTTGTCTTCGACTGGCGGATGGGCGCCGCCTGCCTGCTGGCGGCGGTCCTTTCCGGCGCCATGATGTTCACCATGATGGGCGGGAAGAATGCGAAGCTCATGATGGAATATCAGACGGCGCAGGACGGGATGAGCAAGGCGGGCACCGAATACGTGCGCGGCATTCCGGTCGTCAAGGTCTTTCAGCAGACGGTCTACTCGTTCCGCGCTTTCAAGCGGGCCATTGAGGATTACAGCGCCAAGGCGGAGCATTATCAGGGCGATATCTGCCGTCTGCCGCAGGCCGTCAATCTGACCGCCACGGAAGGAACCTTTATCTTCCTGGTGCCGGCGGCGCTGCTGATAGCGCCCGGAGCCCTGCGGTCCGGGAATTTCGCGGGCTTTGTCACGAACTTTGCCTTCTATGCGGTATTCTCCGCCATCATTTCCACGGCGCTCGCCAAGATCATGTTTGCCAGCGCGGGGATGATGCTGGCGAGCACGGCGCTGGCCCGCATCGCGCAGGTGATGAACGCGCCGACGCTTACGGTCACGAAAACGCCGCAGACGCCGAAGGACAACAGCGTGGAGTTTCAGGACGTCAGCTTTACCTATGACGGCGCGGAGCATCCCGCCCTGGACCACGTGTCTTTCCGGGTGGCGCCGGAACAGACCGCAGCGCTGGTCGGGCCGTCCGGCGGCGGCAAAACGACGGCCGCCAGCCTGATCCCGCGCTTCTGGGACGTGAGCTCGGGTACGGTCCGGGTCGGCGGCGTGGACGTGCGCGAGACGGATCCGCACGTGCTGATGGACCAGGTGGCGTTCGTGTTCCAGAACACGCATCTTTTCAAGGCGAGCATTCTGGAGAACGTCCGCGCGGCCAGGCCGGATGCGTCCCGCGAGGCGGTGCAGGCCGCGCTTTCCGCCGCCCAGTGCGATGATATCCTCGCGAAGCTCCCGGACGGCATGGATACCGTCATCGGAACGCAGGGGACGTATCTTTCCGGCGGCGAGCAGCAGCGCGTGGCGCTGGCGCGGGCGATTCTGAAGGACGCGCCGATCGTCGTGCTGGATGAGGCCACGGCCTTTGCGGACCCGGAGAACGAAGCTCTGATCCAGAAGGCCTTCGCGGCGCTGACCAAGGACCGCACGGTCATCATGATCGCGCACCGGCTGTCCACGGTCATCGGGGCGGATAAGATCATCGTACTGGATGACGGCCGGGTGGAAGAAGAGGGCACGCATGCGGAACTGGTGCGGGCCGGCGGCCTGTATTCCCGCATGTGGACCGATTATCAGCAGGCCGTGAAATGGAAGATAGCCCAGGGAGACGCCGGGAAGAAGGAGGTGCGGTAATGTTCGGAAAAGAGTTTCAGAGAAAATATGCCCTGACGGATCAGGGTGTGAAAAACGCGAAGAAGGGGACCTTCTGGACGGTCGTCGTGAACCTTCTCGTTATGGCCGGCATGGGCATCCTCTACCTGCTGATGAGTAAATATATGAAGACGCTCACGGACGGCGCGGCGCTCCCGAACGCCCTTGTTTTTCTCCTGCTGGTGCTGGCTTTTGTCGTGCTGTCCCTCGTCACGCATCTGCAGCAGTACACGGCGACCTACGGCCTCGTCTACGGAGAAGTGAAAAACGTGCGCATCAGTCTGGCGGAGCGGCTCCGGAAGCTCCCGCTCGGCTACTTCGGAAAGCGGGATCTGGCAGATCTGACGGAGACGATCATGGGCGACGTCAACCGTCTGGAGCACGTCTGGTCCCACTGCCTGGGCTATCTTTACGGCTCCTACATATCCACGGCCGTCATTGCGGTCTTCGTGTTTATCTATGACTGGCGGATGGCGCTGGCCTGCCTGTGGGGCGTTCCGGTGGCGTTCGGCCTGCTTTTCGGCAGCCGGAAGCTCGCAAAGCGCCAGTCCGAGATCACCAAGGCGGCAGGCGTCCAGGTCGCGGACGGCATCCAGGAGACGCTGGAAAATATCCGGGAGATCCGGGCGACCAATCAGGAGGAGCGCTTCCTGCAGACCTTGAACGGGAAGATCGACTATCACGAAAAAACGATGCGGATGGGCGAGCTTTCCACCGGAATCTTCGTCAATGCGGCCAGCGTCATCATGCGGCTGGGCGTTGCGACGACGATCCTGACCGGCACGAAGCTGATCCTTTCCGGGAAGATCGAATTTATGCCGCTGTTCGCGTTCCTGATGGTGATCACGCGCATTTACGCGCCCTTTGACCAGGCGCTGGCGCTGATCGCGGAGATGTTCATGTCGCAGATATCCGCGGGACGGATCACGGAGATCTACGAGTCGAAGACGGCGGAAGGGGCGGATGCTTTTGCGCCGGACGGCCATGATATCGTGTTCGACAAGGTCGGCTTTGCCTACGACAACGAGCAGGTGCTGAAGGGCGTCAGCTTTACCGCGAAGGAAGGGGAGGTCACGGCGCTGGTCGGGCCTTCCGGCTCGGGCAAGAGCACCTGCGCGAGACTCGCCGCCAGGCTGTGGGACGTCTCCGAAGGCAGCATCCGGGTCGGCGGTACGGACGTTCAGGCGGTCGATCCGGAAGTCCTGCTGACGGACTATTCCATGGTCTTCCAGGACGTGGTCCTTTTTGACGATACGGTGATGGAAAATATCCGCCTCGGCAAACACGGGGCGACGGATGAGGAGGTCCTTGCAGCAGCGGCGGCTGCGAACTGCGACGAATTCGTGGAGAAGCTGCCGCAGGGCTATGCGACGCCGATCGGCGAGAACGGCGCGAAGCTTTCCGGCGGCGAGCGGCAGCGGATCTCCATCGCGCGGGCGCTTTTAAAGAACGCCCCCATCGTTCTGCTGGACGAAGCGACGGCTTCCCTTGACGTAGAGAACGAGACCAAGGTGCAGGGCGCGCTGTCGCGGCTGCTGGCCGGCAGGACCGTGCTGGTCATCGCCCACCGGATGCGGACGGTAGAGGCGGCGGATAAGATCGTCGTGCTTGAGGACGGCATGGTGGCGGAAGAGGGCAGCCCGGGCGAGCTGCTGGCGAAAGAAGACGGCATCTTCCGGCGCATGACGCAGCTTCAGAGCGCGAGCGCGGGCTGGAGCATCTGATATTCGATACAGCCCGGGGGGAAACCATTCCCCGGGTTGTTAAATTTTAAAAAAAACGCTTGACAGGTAAGCTGCGGCTAACTATAATGAATGACGGTTAGGTGTTGCTAACCGCGGTTTTTTTCACGCGCAGTTAGTGAAGGCTAATCAATATTGACAGGAGAGAGATTCATGATGCCTCTGAACTTTGCAGAAGTCGGTACGCCGCAGATCATCAAAAGGATCGGCGGGAATCCGGAGGTCAAAAAACATCTGGAAGACCTCGGCTTCCATATCGGCGGAGAGATCCGCGTCGTAAACACGATCGGCGGAAATCTCATCGTGAACGTGAAGGAATGCCGTGTTGCCGTAAGCCGCGAGCTGGCAAATAAAATCATGATATGAAGAGGAGGAAGCTGCATTGAAAACCTTAAGAGATGCCAAAATCGGAGAAACCGTCACGGTCGCAAAGATCCATGGGGAAGGCGCCGTGAAGCGCCGGATCATGGACATGGGCATTACGAAGAACGTGGCGATCTACGTCCGCAAGGTCGCGCCGCTCGGAGATCCCCTGGAGCTCACCGTCCGCGGCTATGAGCTGAGCCTGCGGAAGGCGGATGCGGAAATGATCGAGATCAGATAATTTTTTTCAGCCGCGGTTAGCCTTCGCTAATCGCTCAAAGCGAAACTGTAAGCAGAAAGGAAGAAGAAAATATGTCTTTGAAAATTGCTCTTGCGGGAAACCCCAACAGCGGAAAAACGACGCTTTTCAACGCGCTGACCGGTTCGACCCAGTTCGTCGGCAACTGGCCGGGCGTTACGGTGGAGAAGAAGGAAGGCAAGCTCAAAAAGTACGATGACGTCATCGTCACGGACCTGCCGGGCATCTACTCCCTGTCGCCCTATACGCTGGAGGAGGTCGTGGCCCGGAATTACCTGATCGGCGAGCGGCCTGACGCCATCCTGAATATCGTGGACGGCTCCAACCTGGAGCGCAACCTGTACTTAACGACCCAGCTCACCGAGCTCGGCATTCCCGTGGTCGTGGCCATCAACATGATGGACGTGGTCAAAAAGAACGGCGATAAGATCGATACGGTGCAGCTGAGCAAACAGCTCGGCTGTAAGATCGTGGAGATCTCGGCGCTGAAGGGCACCGGCGTCCAGGAAGCGGCTGAAGCGGCCGTTCAGGCGGCCAAAAACGGCAAGACCGTTCCGATGCACAGCTTCTCCGGTCCGGTGGAGCACGCGCTGGCGCATATCGAGGAGCACGCGGTATCGAATCTGCCGGAAGAGCAGCAGCGCTGGTACGCCGTCAAGCTCTTCGAACGCGACTCGAAGGCTCTGGAGCAGCTGCAGCTTAGCGAATCCGTGAAGAAAGACGTGGAGCAGCACATCGCCGACGTCGAGAAGGAAATGGACGACGACGCGGAGTCCATCATCACCAATGAACGCTACATCTGGATCGGCAGCATCATCCAGTCTTCGTATAAGAAAAAAACGGTCGGAAAAATGACGACCTCCGACAAGATCGATAAGATCGTTACCAACCGCTGGCTGGCCCTGCCGATCTTCGCGGTGGTCATGTTCCTGGTCTATGCCATCGCCATGGGCAAGTCCATTGCGGACGGCGGCATCGCCATCGGCACCTTCCTCACTGACTGGACCAACGACGTGTTCGGCGAGGCCTGGCTGATCCAAGGCTCCCGCGCGCTGCTGGAGAGCTGGGGCGCGGCGCCCTGGCTGGTGGGCCTCATCTCCGACGGTATCATCGCCGGCGTCGGCGCGGTGCTCGGCTTCGTGCCGCAGATGCTGGTCCTGTTCCTGATGCTGGCCATCCTGGAAGACTGCGGCTATATGGCGCGCATCGCCTTCATCATGGACCGGATCTTCCGCCGCTTCGGCCTGTCCGGCAAGTCCTTCATCCCGATGCTGGTCGGCACCGGCTGCGGCATCCCCGGTGTTATGGCTTCCCGGACCATTGAGAACGAGCGTGACCGCCGCATGACCATCATGACCACCTGCTTCATGCCCTGCGGCGCCAAGATGCCGATCATCGGCCTCATCGCCGGCGCCTTGTTCGGCGGCTCGTCCTGGGTCGCGACCTCGGCTTACTTTATCGGTGTGGCGGCGATCGTCATCTCCGGCATCATGCTGAAAAAGACCAAACTCTTTGCCGGCGACCCGGCTCCCTTCGTCATGGAGCTGCCGGCGTACCATGCGCCTACGGCCGGGAACGTTCTCCGCGCCATGTGGGAGCGCGGCTGGTCCTTCATCAAGAAGGCCGGCACCATCATCGTGCTGTCCACCATCGTCCTCTGGTTCCTCCAGGGCTTCGGTACGGTCAACGGACGCTTCGGAATGGTCGATGAGCTGTACGAGGATGAGGAGCTCGTCACGGACGAGTATATCCGGCAGGTCGCGGACCGCATGGGGATCGAAACGGATGAGGTCAATCCTTCCGACGATTCCATCCTGGCGGCCGTCGCACAGCCTGTCTCAGTGATCTTTAAGCCTCAGGGCTTCGGTTCCTGGAAGCCCACGGTCGCGACCGTCACCGGCCTGATCGCGAAGGAAAACGTGGTCGGCACCTTCGGCGTTTTGTACAACTATGACGACCAGGACGGCGAGGAAGAACTGGAGGAGAACGGCGACCAGATCTGGGACAACGTCGCCGAAGACTTTAACCGCAACTCCGGCGGACACGGAAAGCTGGCGGCCTTTGCCTTCATGATCTTCAACCTGCTCTGCGCGCCGTGCTTTGCGGCTATGGGCGCCATCAAGCGGGAGATGAACAGTCCCAAGTGGACGGTCTTTGCCATCGGGTACATGTGCATCTTTGCGTATATCGTATCGCTGATCGTTTTCCAGGTCGGCCGGATCTTTGCCGGCGGCGTAAGCGTCCCGGGCCTGATCGTCGCGCTGATCCTTCTGGCCGGTCTCTGCTGGCAGCTGTTCAAGCCGTACAAGGAAAGCACGAAGCTGACCCAGAAGGTATAAAGACCCCGTCCGGGGAGAAAGGAGCTGATGCCGTATGCTGCTCTGGCTTGAAGCAAATCTGGTATCCATTCTGCTTTCCGCGCTGCTTATAGCGGCTGTGGCCCTGATCATACGCGGACTGATCCGCGACAGAAAGGCAGGAAAGCATATCTGCGGCGGATCCTGCGGCGCCTGCGCCTGCAGCGGCGCCTGCGGGGGTGGCTGTCAAGGCTGCCCCATGCAGGGAAGGTGCCACGGAAAATAAAAGAAAACGGACCCACGGATAAGTGGTGTGCTACCCGTCAAGAGGACAGTGAAAAATTAAAAAGTTTCGTACCGCCAGTCGTGTATGCAGCTGGCGGTATTCTTATGCCGCCAAATAGTACTGCTCATGGAACTCGACCGGCGTCATCAAATGCAGATTTCGTTGGATTCGTTCATTGTTATAGTAGCTAATGTAGTCCTCTATAGCAGAGACCAGGTCTTTTCTGGACGTAAATCGTATGCCGTAGTACTTCTCGCGCTTCAAGATGCCCCAAAAGCCCTCCATTGGACCGTTATCAATGCAGTGTGCAACTCGGGACATGCTCTGCTTCATGTGATGTTTCTTCAGTCTTGTGTAGAACTGCCTGCTTGTATATTGGAATCCCCTGTCACTATGAAACAGAGGATGAGCGTCCGGTTCAAGAGCCACTGCAGCATCGAAGGTATTCATAACCAACGGATTGTCATTGCGGTCTCCGATCTGGAAAGCGACAATTCTACGGTCATAAAGATCAAGAATAGCACTCAGGTACACTTTGTGAACCTCTATGCCAATGTGATACTTGAATTCTGTCACGTCAGTAAGCCATTTCTCGTTCGGAGCGTTAGCATGAAAATCCCGGTTCAGGTAATTCTTTGCGATATGTGCCGGATCATTGCTGTTTTTTGTGCAACTCTTAGGTTTCCACTTGATCGTAGACTGGACACGTTCCTTCCGGCAGATACGAAGAATCCGTTTATCATTGACATCAATGTCATGGCAACGTTCCAATTCATCCCGTATCCTGCGATATCCCATATCCGGATGCTCTTCATGGATACCCCTGACCTTTTCCGCTATCTCCTGATTTCGCTTTTCACTGTAACTTAACGGGTTTTTCAGCCAGTGGTAGTAAGCTCCTCGCGATAAGTGTAGGTATTCACAAAGACGTTGTACAGGATAGTGCTTTTCTTCGGACAACTCCTTGATCGCTTGATATTTATAAAGATGGCGAGTTAGAGATAGCGATCTTTCATCTCTAACTCTCTGATTTTTTTTAACAGGTCATTCTCCATCTGAAGGTCTCGGTTCTTGCGCTCCAGTTCAGCAATCTTATCCCGCAGTTCTTCTTCCGGAGTTCTGGCGGGCTGTGTGCCGGCTCGTCGTCCCCGTCGGTCTTCCAAACCGCCAGATCCCATCTTTTCATAGCGAAGCACCCAGTTGCGTACCTGCTGGTACGAACAGTCATACTTCAGCGCCATGGCACCATAGTTCTTATCATTGGCAAGGCAGTCCTGTACAATTTCAAGGCGCTCTTCCGGTGTCGTCTGTCTGGCTTTTCTCATGTAGCTACCTCCGCCGCTTCCACGACATTTGATCTCTCCATGAGTATTATACTTCTTAATCCACGTTTGTAACTGATTTTTTGAGCGAATTCCATATCGGGCTGTTATATCCAGCTGAGACCCTTTTCCGTCAAGATAGTCATTAACAGCACGTAGTTTGAGCTCTTCCGGATAGTATTTGTTGTTCTTTTGGTCAAGCAAACCTGTGGGACCTTCATTGCGATATATATTTACCCACTGTTTGAACGACTTTTTCCCATTATCAGATAGTCCGGCTAACCGCGTTGCTTCATTGAGACCAATTTCATCTTTGAGATAGCTTTCTACCAGCTCGACCTTTAGGGCCGCGTCAATACTGCCTTTCCTTGACATAGAAACACCCCCAAGTAGGTTTTATATTTCAGTGTCCTACTTGGGGGTAGCATATCAAAGACCGGCGGGTCCGTTTTTTATTGCCGCGCCTGCCGGGATCTGAGGCGCTGCTATTAAGCTGTGGGGAAGTTCTTAATTGATTATCGGAACGGCAGATGATATAATCTTTTAAAAGGATCCGTGCCGGCGGCAGGCAGAGGAGGAAAAACCATGCATGAGATACTGAAAGACAAGTCCGTGATCTTTTTTGATATCGGCAACACGCTGGACTATCCGGCTTCCGGAGACTGGATGTTTACGAAAAAGTTTATCGGGCTGGCCGGAGAGAAGCGCCTGATGAGCCTGGCGCCGGAGCAGCTGAACAAGGCGTATATGGCGGGCGTGGATTATCTGCTGAAAAACCATCAGATCCGTGACGAAGCGGAGGAAGAAGCGCAGTTTGCCCGCTTCTACGGGATCGTTTCGGAAGCTCTCGGGCTCGGACTGACGGAAGAAGAGCTGCAGTCGGCT
>JAEEGI010017643.1_pt1 | contig 14612 bp, 11 predicted proteins | sample 8958751 | NCBI WGS metagenome assembly JAEEGI01 (sample SAMN16246545, study PRJNA631951) | gut metagenome | biome: gut microbiome; feature: rumen; material: KS-attached | host: Bos | place: Iran: Karaj | collected 2018-10
GGAGATGGGGGCAGTGCTGGGGTCGGTGATGGCACCCGGAGTGGGTGTGGGTGTACCGCCTGAAGAGACGCTCGAAAATGACTCGACCTACAAGATGGACCTCTCGGTGGCAGCTACCCCCGATTCTATCACTCTCTATGTAATTGAATAGCGTTTTTCTCGCATTGCAACGATAAGTGATTGATTAATAGTGCTTTGTGATGCCCGTTGTAACATAACAAATGATGCCTCGTTTTGCGAGGCATCATTTGTTATTGATATGTTGCTATGAGGTTACAAAGCTATTGGGCAGGCTTTGCTTGTGACTGTTGCGCATGATGACGGGCGGCGATAGCCTCGTACTCGGGATTGCCGTTGAGCAGCAGGCTGTTGTAGAGCTGGTCGTCATAGATTACCTTGAGCGCGGCCTTGAGGTCGGGATTCTCGTGGTTGACGATCTTGGTGTAGGCCTCCTGCTCGGCGAAGGTGTCGCGGGCAATGAGTGCCTTGACATAGGTGCGCAGCACACGCTTGCTGGTGTTGTATTGCTCTTCGTTATAGGTCACTTTCTCCTTTTCCCCAGCAGCGATGAGCGCTTGCATCATGTCATCGGTCACATTGAACCGTTTGTCAAAGTCTTCAACCGTAGCATACTGTTTCTTAATGTCTTTACGATGCTTGTCGACATAGTCTATGGCATACTGATAGATGACACCTTTGGCCACCAGGTCGCGATAGTAGGTGCTGTACTCGCTGGTGTCGACTGGCACGAAAATGTCAGGCATGATGCCGCCTCCGCCATAGATGGTGCGGTGGTTCTTGAGCGTGGAGTAACGCAGTGAGTCGTTGAACTGGATGCTGTCGATACAGTAGTATTCACCCTCCTTCGAGCGGTTCACGATATCCTCGCTGTAGGCTTTCTTGTCACCCTTGACGTAGGGCTTCTGGATGCATCGGCCTGAGGGGGTGTAGTAGCGTGCCACCGTGAGTCGCATCATAGAGCCGTCGTCGAAGCGAATGGGGCGCTGCACAAGGCCTTTGGCAAAGGTGCGGCGGCCAACCACCACGGCCCTGTCCCAGTCTTGCATGGCACCGGCAAAGATTTCAGATGCCGAAGCGCTGTACTGGTTGACCATAACCACCATCTTCAGGTCTTTATACTTGCCATTACCGAAGGCTGTTGCCTCGTTGCGTGGCGACCTCAATCCCTCGGTATAGACGATGAGCTGTCCGCCATCTAGGAATTCGTTGCTCATCTCAATGGCCGAGTTGAGGTAGCCTCCGCCATTGTCGTTCAGGTCTATGATAACCTGGTTCATGCCTTGCTTCTTGAGCTTGTCGAGAGCATCCATCATCTCGTCGTAGGTCTTGGCCCCGAAACTAGAGATGCGTATGTAACCGGTGCGCTCATCGAGCATATAGCTGGCATCAACACTATAGAGGGGAATCTTATCGCGAGTGATCTTGAAGGTGATGAGATCTTTCTGGTTGCCACGTTTCACCTTGACGGTCACCTTCGTGCCCTTCTTGCCACGCAGTTTGCGCTGGATTTCACTATTCTTGATTTTCACACCAGCAATGGTGGTGTCGTTGACGTAGATGATGCGGTCGCCAGGCAGGATACCCACACGCTCTGAAGGGCCACCAGGAGTGGTCTGGATCACATAGAGCGTATCCTGCTTCATGTTGAACTGGATGCCGATGCCGCTGAACTCACCCTGTAGCGGTTCTTCCATCTCCTTGGTCTCCTTGGCGTCGGTGTAGCTGGAGTGCGGGTCGAGTTTGTCTAGCATACCCACAATAGCGTCTTCGACGAGTTTTTCATCATCCACACTATCCACATAGAGGTTACTGATGGCATACTGCGCATTCATGAGTTTCTGGAGCGATTTGGGCATCGATTGGCGAGCACCCGCCACTGCTGTAACCAGAACAGCAATAATGATAAATATGTTAGTCTTTTTCATAATATGATCTACAACAAATTGTTACTTTTTGAAAACCCAATGGTCTGGAACCAGGTTCTTGTCGATGTTGAGGGGCAGATAGCTCGACACATCTTGCTGATACTTGACCAGTTCACGCACAATGCTGGAACTGATATGGCTATACTCGGGCAAGGTGTAGAGAAGAACGGTCTCGATACCCGACAACTCGCGGTTCACCTCGGCCATGTTCATCTCGTTCTCGAAGTCTTGAATCATGCGCACACCACGCAAGAAGAAGTTGGCGTTATATTGCCGCGCCACGTCGGCAGTGAGGCCTGTGTAGGTAACTACTTTCACTTTGGGCTCATTCTTGAAGGCCGACTCGATGAGTTTCTGGCGAAGCTCCATCGAAGTGAGTGCTTGCTTGTTGATATTGACGCCAATGGCGATGATGATTTCATCAAAAAGCGGCAGCGCCCGCATCACGATGGACTCGTGGCCGCGCGTAAAGGGGTCAAAAGAGCCCGGGAAAAGTGCTATTCTCTTGTTGTCAGTGCAGGGTGATGTCTTCATCGTCTTCAATCACTAAGTTGTTAACAATAAATTCTTGTCGCTCCATGGTGTTCTTGCCCATGAAAAAGGCGAGCATGTTGTTCACCGAATCTTCTTTGCGCAGATGCACGCGATCAAGGCGCATGTCTGGTCCTATGAAATCTTTGAACTCAGGAGGAGAAATCTCGCCGAGGCCTTTGAATCGGGTAATTTCGGCATTTTCGCCCAGTTTGTTGATGGCTCTGACACGCTCATCGTTTGTGTAGCAGTAGTAGGTCTCCACCTTTTGCTCTTTTGCCTCCTTGCCGGCAGCGCGGTTCTTGCGCTTGGCATCTTTGCGGTTGCGCACACGGAAGAGTGGGGTCTGCAAGATGTAGAGGTGCCCCGTCTTGATGAGCTCGGGATAAAACTGGAGGAAGTAGGTGAGCAAGAGCAGTCTGATGTGCATGCCGTCGACATCGGCATCGGTTGCGATAATTACCTTGTTATAACGGAGTCCGTCGATACCATCGTCTATGTTGAGTGCAGCCTGCAAGAGACCGAATTCCTCGTTCTCATACACCTTTTTGGTGGGCAAACCGTAAGTGTTCAGAGGCTTACCTCTAAGAGAGAACACGGCTTGAGTCTCGACATCGCGAATGGTGGTGATAGAGCCGCTTGCCGAGAGTCCCTCGGTAATGAACAATGACGACTCCTCACGGCGGTCAACCTTGCCGGCACGAACATCGTTGAAGTGCACCCTGCAATCGCGCAACTTGCTATTGTGCAGTGCCACCTTCTTGGCACGCTCGCGTGTGAGTTTGGTCACACCGGCTATGGCTTTGCGCTCGCGTTCGCTCTCCATGATCTTCTTGAGCATGATCTCGGCGGTTTCGGGGTCCTTGTGCAGGTAGTTGTCAACTTCACGTTTCACGAAATCGTTGATGAACTTATAAATGGTGGGACCATCCTTCCACATGAGGTTACTACCCAGTTTGATCTTGGTCTGTGATTCGAAGACGGGTTCCTCGACCTTAATGCTCACTGCGGCCACGATGCCGTTGCGAATGTCGCTGAACTCGAAGTTCTTGCCATAGAATTCCTTGATGGTGCGTGAGAGCACTTCGCGGAAGGCCGTTTGGTGCGTTCCGCCCTGTGTGGTATGTTGGCCATTGACAAAGGAGTAGAACTCCTCGCCCATTTGCTGCGCATGTGTGACCACGATTTCGATGTCGTTGTCCTTGAAGTGCATGAGTGGATAGAGCGGGTCGTTAGTCATGTTCTCCTTCACCAGGTCACTTAAGCCATTGCGGGAATGATAACGCTTGCCATTGAAAAGGAGTGTGAGTCCGGTGTTGAGGAAGGAGTAGTTTTTGATCATCGTTTCGATGATATCTTCACGGAACTCAAAGTTCTTGAAGATGGTGCCATCGGGTTTGAAGCGCACGAGCGTGCCATTTTCTTCCCCCTCATCAGCAGCCACTATGCCGCTTTCCTTCTTGACGAGCCCTTCCTTATAGGTGACGCTGGCGCACTGGCCGTCGCGCACTGAGCGAATGTAAAAATTGCTCGAGAGCGCATTCACAGCCTTGATACCCACGCCATTGAGACCCACACTGCGCTTGTAGTTTTTAGAGTCGTACTTGCCACCGGTGTTCATCTTCGACGAGGCATCCTTGACCTGATCCAGGGGAATGCCGCGTCCGTAGTCGCGAATGGTTACAGTGCCATCTTCGACATCAACGCTGATGGTGGGTTTGGCAAAGCCGGTATTGAACTCATCGATACTGTTATCAATAACCTCTTTCATGAGCACATAAATGCCGTCGTCGCTCTGCGAACCATCGCCCAACTTGCCAATGTACATACCCGGACGCAGTCTGATGTGTTCTCGTGGCGTGAGGGTAATGAGTTTTTCATATCCGCCGAAGTCGGAGGACTGCTGTTCCAATTCGTTAATTTCTAAGTTTTCAGCCATTATTGGTTGTTAAAAATGAGATTTCTGAAATAACCTACAAAATTAGCAAAAAAATCGGTGCAAAACTATGCGTTATCATTTTTTTGCATTTTTGTAGGCGCACAGTTGACTCTAGAATGTTTATTCCATATAATGCTTTTTGGGAGATTTTTGGGCTGAAAGAGGTGGTAATTCAGAAAATATATCTATATTTGTGAGTAGAAAACGATTTTTGAAAACTGCAAGCAAGCGAAAATGTTGAAAATGCTTAGATGTATGTGGCTTGCACTTGTAGTGGCGCTTGTGCTGAGCGGCTGCAGCAAGGGCAATAGTCGTATGCTCGGGATGATACCTGAGGATGCGACCGCAGTGATTGCGATAGACGTGGAGACGATATTGAGCGAGGGCGGCATGCTGAAGGGTGGCAAAGCGGTGATTCCCGACCGCTTGAAGACTGCCATTGAAGCCAACGAGGAGAGTGGGCTTGGCAACTTGCTGAAGATGCTTCCTCGCATGGGCCTGGACCTTGAATCGAACATTTATGTGTTTTTCACGAACAAGACGTTCCGCTATGTGCTGCTTGCCATGATTGATGACGAGGAGGCCGTGAAGAAGCTGATAGAGCGGGAAACGGGCCTCACTTTCAAGAAAATGCACGATCGTGACTTTATGCACTATCTTGACTATGCCTTTGTGATTGACGACGGCGTGCTGTTCTATGGCCGGGCCAACCGCTCCACGGCCGACAATGTGATGGGCGATGCCGCCATCAGCATCCTGAACAAGAATGCGACGAGCATCGACGGTCATGAAGATGTGATGGCTTGCCTGGAAGCCGATGCCGAGGTGAATGCTTGGCTGAACATGAAGGGCATAACGGCAGCGCTGAAAAGTGTTCCTGCTGTGAGCGACGCCATGAGGCGTTCGCCCGGGCTGATGCTGCTCACCGATGTGGATATTGACGCGATAGGACTCCACCTGAAACTAGATAAAGAAAGTGCGAAACTCACGGCCGAGGTGAAGGCAGGCGAGACGAGCGACTATGTGCGCCTGCTCGAGACGACGTTGACGAAGGCCGACAACAGTTTTCTGAAAGCAATACCGAGCAGCATGCAATATGTGATGGCAGCATCGGTGAATGGTGCTGCAGTAGCCAATATGGAGCAGGTAAAAGCGGGACTCAAGCAGCTCGCCACCTATCCACAATTGGAGGAACTTGATGTGCAAAGCATGATTGCCTCTATCGATGGTCCTCTGGCCATAGCACTGTCGCCCAGCTATATGGCAGGCGACAACGAAGATGTGTTTGCGGGCGACTGGAATGTGACCATTGCCGCCAAGAGCAAAGACGCTGAAGGTGTGATAGGGCAGATCAAGCAGTTTGCGAGCAGCATGGGGCAGCCCGACTACTTCAAGAACGGCAGCCACGTGTATAATTATGGTGGTAAACCACTGCTGGTGGGTGCAGTTGACGATATCGTGTACTTGACGCGATTGGACCACGAACTGCTGGAAGGTAACTACTACGACGATTTCCCCGACTGTAAAGACCGCTTTGGGCAGTCGGCGCTGGGAATCTATGTGCAAAACAAGGTGAACGACTATAGCTCGTTCTTCAACTTCGGGATGAGCAGTCCGACGAAGGGTGACGGGCTCTTCTATACTGCCGACGAGAACGACAATGTAGTACTTGCGCTGCTCTCGATACTGACGTCGATCAAATTCCCGAATCATGACGAGGACGATTTTGTGTCGGACTATGACCTATGACAAAATTGGCTCGCTTTTTGTAATCATGTAATCACTGAAAAATTTAACCATATTTTTATTTTAAACGAATGAAGACATTTAAATTTTTATCGTTAGCATTTTTGCTGATCGCTGTTGCCTCCTGTAGCGGGGTTGACAAGAAAATGAAGAAGATGGTGCCGAAGGATGCCATTGTTGTTGCTTCCTTTAACCCTAAAGCCCTCATCGAGCACTCGGGTGCCGAGATAGCCGACGACGGTGTTATCAAGAATCTGCCTCAGGGTCTGGTGGCAGAGATGAGCGCAAACGACAAGCGCCAGTTTGATGAAATCTGCAAAGGCATTGCCAAACTGGGTGTGGATACCGAGAACAAGATTTACGTTTATTTCTCGATGGACAACATGCAGGTGCCTGTGGTGGCTTACCTGCCGCTGAAGAGTGACAGTGACACGAAGAAATCGCTTGAAGAGGGTGCCCTTGGTGGCGAGAAACTCTCGTTCAGTGAAGAAGACGGCATTCAGTTCACTGGTGGCTCTAATGTGGGCATTGCCTTGAAGGACAACATCATGATGATTGGCGCCACTATGGGTGGTTCAATCCAGGATGCATTCAAGAGTTTTGCCAAGAAGCAGTATGAGGCCGACTTCGCCAATATCTCGGAATGCGAGGGTGCTGATGATTGCCTCGATAGCGACAACGACGTGAACCTGTATTTGAACATGGGCAAAGTGTCTGGTCTGATGGCCATGTTTGGCGACAAGGTTGATTCATCGTTTGCCTCGATAATGGAGCTGATAAGCGACATTAAGGCTATTGCTGTAACTTCGAGTCTTGCCGATAACACTGTGACTGCTGAGGGCAAGTTGTTCATGGACGATAACAGTGACCTTGCCAAGCTCTTGAATTCGGCACTGACAACCGGTGATGCCAGCTTCTTGCAGTATGTGCCTGCCAATATGGATAATGTGGTCGTAATCAACATCCAGGGCAAGAACATTGCTCAGTTTGAACAGGTGAAGGCGATGCTCGACGCTATGAATCAGGATCCCACGATGCGTGAACTGAATATTGGTTCGCTGCTGGCATCGGCCAACGGCCCACTGTTCATTGCTACCGACTATAACGGTAATAGTTTGGGCGAATTTAACGAGTTGGCTATTGGCTTTAAGACCACGAAGGCTGCCGACTTTGTGAAACTGGTTGGCAATCTCGTGCGCAAAGAGAATGTGGCTGCCACGTTGCAGAACAATATGTTCTCGTTTGTGGCCGATGGCCTGAAAATTGATGCTGGCGTGAAGGGTAACGACATGGCATTCATTAAGATGCGTACGCCCAATGCCGAGGAGAATACTTCAGGCGGCATTGATGCTCAGGAAGCTAGCAAGCTGTTTGCCGGAGCTATGGTAGGCACCTACATGAAAATGAAATTGGGTGACTATACTATATGTGGCGACAACGTTTCCAAGGACATTAAGAATAGCAAGGGTCAATTCTATGTGCTTGGCAAGGATGGCAAGAAGCTGAACTTCATGCAGTTCCTGGATTTCATGTACACTCAGTTCAAACAGCAGCAAGAGAAGTATATGACTCAATATCAGGAAATGATGAGTCAGTACTCTAATGATGATGACGACATGGCTTATGCCGACGAAGAACTGGTTGAGGCTGAAATGGAATAAGAATCAGATTATTCAATTACTAAAATAAATAAGGAGAGTTTCGGCTCTCCTTATTTTGTTATTATGCTTGTGATTCATTCCTCAAACAAGGCTTGTGCCTGGGCGAGCGTCTCGGGTTTGCCTACATCAATCCAACGGTAGTCGCCAGCCGGCTCATAGCCGTGAATGTGGTGCGTGTGGCACTCCTGTGCATAGAATGGCGTGATAGAGAATTTGGCATCGGCCTGAGCATATTCCTGAAGGAACGGGAAGATATCGGGCGAGATGACGTGGATGCCACCGAAAGCCAACTCGCGGTACTCGCCAGGGCGGTACACGAAACCGTCGGGCTTCGTGTCACCAGTCGATTTGTTGACCCAGCCGCACAAGCGGTGATCGTTGTCGAAGAGGAAGTAGCGCGAAGTGATGCGATCTTTGACCAGCACCGATGCGAGTGCTCCTGAATCGAGGTGAGACTGATAGAACGCATTCAGGTCGAGGTCGGTGAGAATGTCGGCATTATGCACCAGGAACGGTTCGTCGCCATCCAGGAAAGGGCGTGCTTTGAGGATGCCACCACCGGTCTCAAGCACACGGTCTCGCTCATCGCTGATGTGTATGTCGAGCCCGAAGTTGTCGTGCTCACTCAGGTAGTCGATGACCTTGTCGGCAAAGTGGTGCACATTCACAGTAATGTCGGTGAACCCGCACTCGGCCACATGGGTGATGACGCGCTCGAGCATGGTGCGGCCACCTACCTCGACAAGCGCCTTGGGGCGGTCGTTGGTCAGGGGACGCAGACGCGTGCCCAGTCCTGCTGCAAAGATGAGCGCTTTCATTCTTCTACGGGGTTGAAGGTGCGGTCGTGGCCGCTCTGTTCGCGGTGTGTGAGTTCGACGCGCACATTAAATTTCTTGTGGATGTGTTCGGCCAGGTGTTGTGCGGCATAGACCGAGCGGTGCTGACCGCCTGTGCAGCCAAAGCACACCATCAGGTCGGTAAAGTTGCGCTTCTTGTAGCGCTCGACCGACTCGTCGACCATGGCATAGACGTGTTCGAGCCACTTGTCGATGGTACTTTCCTTCTGTAAGAATTTGATCACATTATCGTCGAGGCCTGTGAAGGCTTTGTATTTGTCATATTTGCCAGGATTGTTCAGAGCGCGGCAGTCGAACACATAACCGCCACCGTTGCCCGAGGGGTCGTGGGGGATGCCTTTCTTGTAGGCAAAACTCATGACACGCACAGTGAGCGATTTCTCCTCGCTGGTGAAGTCTTTCATGTTCACCAATTCGTTGATAATCTCGCTCAGGTAGGGGTACTGGTCAAAGGCTGTAGTGGTCATCAGGCGGCGCAGGTTAGCTACTGCGGGCACGATGCTGTTCTTCATGAAGTCGGGCTTCTTCTCGAAGTATCCACGGAAGCCGTATGCACCCAGCACTTGCAGCGTGCGGAAGAGCACAAACAAGCGAAGGTTGTCCAGGAACTCCTTCTCGTCAAGATTGGGCTTGTAGAGCCGCAGTTGCTCCATGTAGGCCTCTATAAGTTCTTTCTTCAGGTCTTCAGGATATTTGGCGCGTGATTGCCACACGAACGATGCCACATCGTAGTAGTACGGTCCACGGCGTCCGCCCTGGAAGTCGATGTAGGCCAGACGGCAATCGGCGGGATGATCGGGGTCACCCACAATCATCACATTTCGCGACTGGAAATCGCGGTACATGAAAGTCTCGCTGGGTACTGCCAGCAGGTCTTTTGTCAAGCGTTCGAAGTCGTTTTCAAGTTTGTCTTCGTTAAATATCACACCTGTGGCTTTCAGGAAGCAGTACTTGAAATAGTTCAAATCCCACTTGATAGAACGTTCGTCAAAGCACTGTGCCGGGTAGCACTTGGTGTAGTCGAATCGCTGAGTGCCACGGAACTGGATGTCGCATAGGTCGCGCATGGTGCGGCATAACAATTCCTTCTCCTCGCTGGTGTAAGCATGAGTGATGCTGCTACGGCGAATCTTGTTCCATAGTATGTTCTCGGGTTTGCCGCCCAGATCTTCCTGAATGTAGGCCATGTGGTCGTCGCTCACCTCATAGACTGTGGGCACCGAAAGCCCCTGGGTCTTGAAATGGCGTGCAATATAGATGAACGCCTCGTTCTCCTCACGTGATTCGCCAATGACGCCCACGATCGATTTCTCGCCCGTGAGACGATAATACCTGCGGTTCGACCCGGCTTTGTCCATCAGTTTGATTTCGGTGGGTGCTGAACCTACGTGTTTCTCATATAATGTTGCTAAAATATCTGGATTCATAGTGTATACGGTTATTAATTCTTCGCAAAGTTACCTAAAAACTCTTTTCGTGTCAAGCATTGGAGCCACTAAAACTCTGATGTGAAGTGGAAATTGATTTTCGGGAAATCGTCTTGCGCCATTTGCAGTACATAGGCTGAGTCGGCGAGGAACACATCACGTCCATCCTTGTCGATGGCCATGAACTGACGCTTGCGGTGCTTGAATGCTTCGAGGGCTTCTTCATCGTCGCTCTCAATCCAGCAGGCCTTGTAGAGATGGATAGGGTCCCAGCGGCAACTGGCTCCGTATTCGTGCAGCAGACGATACTGGATGACCTCAAACTGCAGTTGGCCCACAGTGCCCACAATCTTGCGGTTGTTGAACTGGTTGACAAAGAGCTGTGCCACACCCTCGTCCATAAGTTGCTCAATGCCTTTGTTGAGCTGTTTGGTCTTCATGGGGTCGGTGTTCTCGATGTACTTGAACATCTCGGGCGAGAAACTGGGCAAGCCTTTGAAGTGGATGAGTTCTCCCTCTGTGAGCGTGTCACCAATTTTGAACACGCCATTGTCGGGCAGGCCCACGATATCGCCTGGATATACATCGTCGATAATTTCCTTCTTCTGCGCCATGAATGCTGTGGGAGCAGTGAATCGAATCTGCTTGTCGCTGCGCACATGCAGGTAGTACTGGTTGCGGTGGAACACACCAGAGCACACCTTGACGAAGGCGATGCAACTGCGGTGATTGGGGTCCATATTGGCGTGAATCTTGAAGACGAAGCCCGTGAATTTGTCCTCGCCAGGTTCCACGGTGCGTTCCATGGCCTGCACTGGGCGTGGAGAAGGGGCGATGCGCACAAAGCAGTCGAGCAACTCTTTCACACCAAAAGTGTTGAGTGCCGAGCCAAAGAATACAGGTGCTACCAGGCCATCGAGGTAATCGAGGGTGCTGAACTGCGGATACACGCCATCGATGAGTTCGATGTCGGCACGCAATTTTTCGGCATCGTTACTGCCAATGGCCTTGTCAATGGCTGGGTCGTTGATGTCGCGAATGTCGACACGGTCGGTTACATGCTGTTTGTCGGCCTTGAAAAGGCTCAGGTTTTGTTCATAGATGTTATAGACACCCTTGAACTTGGCACCAATGCCAATGGGCCAGCTCAGCGGACGCACATCGATGTGTAGTTCGCTCTCCAGTTCGTCGAGGATGTCGAAGGGGTCACGACCTTCGCGGTCAAGCTTGTTCACGAAGATGATGACCGGTGTATTGCGCATGCGGCACACTTCCATGAGTCGGCGCGTCTGTTGCTCCACACCCTTGGCCACATCAACCACGATGATGACGCTGTCCACGGCTGTGAGCGTGCGAAAGGTGTCTTCGGCAAAGTCCTGGTGACCAGGAGTGTCGAGAATGTTGATTTTATAACCTTCGTATTCAAAACCCATGACTGAGGTGGCTACCGAGATGCCACGTTGCTTCTCGATTTCCATCCAGTCGCTGGTAGCTGTTTTCTTGATTTTGTTCGACTTTACCGCACCTGCCACATGAATGGCACCACCAAATAGCAACAGCTTCTCGGTGAGGGTGGTTTTACCAGCATCAGGGTGCGAGATGATAGCGAAAGTACGGCGTTTTTTGATTTCTTCTGTTAGATTTGCCACAGTTGATAATTGTATGTTTAGTGTTGATTAATCTTTATTGATTTCTAATCTCTCGATGCAATGTGCAAGACTCTCTTCCCAATAAGGAATCTTCAGTCCGAAGGTGTGCTTGATGAGCGACTTGTCGAGCACGCTGTAGTGAGGACGGCGGGCTGGAGTGGGGTATTGCTCGGTAGAGCAAGGCTGCACGTCACAATCGGTGATGCCCGCAATGCGGTGAATGGCTTTGGTGAAGTCATACCATGAGATGGCACCCTCATTACTGAAGTGGTAGATGCCATTGTGCCATTCCGGAGCATTGATGATGGCTACGATGGCGCGTGCCAGATCAAGCGCATAGGTGGGTGTTCCCACTTGGTCGCATACCACATTGAGCTGCGGCCGGGTGCGACCCAATTCCATCATGGTCTTCACAAAGTTCTTGCCGTAGGGAGAGTAGAGCCAAGCGGTGCGCACAATGATGCTCTCCATTGGCAGTACTGCCTGCAAGCGTTTCTCGCCTTCGAGCTTAGTAGAACCATAGACTGATGCGGGACATGTGGGGCAGTCTTCGCGATAGGGCAGGTGTGCCGTCCCGTCAAAGACGTAGTCGGTGGAAATGTGAATGAGTTTTGCTCCATGAGCCTTGGCGGCATGTGCCAGGTTCTCGACAGCTTCCACATTGAGTTTGTGGCAAAGGTCGGTCTCCTGCTCAGCACGGTCCACTGCCGTGAAGGCAGCGCAGTTCACGATGACGTCAGCCGGTTGTGCATCAAGAAACGAGTTGATGGCTTCCAGCGACGTGATATCTAGTTCTTCTACATCGGTATAAATGCCATTCAGGGTAGAGTCGGTTTCAATCACGTTGCGCATTTCGCGGCCTAATTGTCCGTTGGCTCCTGTGATGAGTATGTTGCGTTTGTTCATGATGTCATGCGTTAATATCATCGTTTTCGTCAAATAGTTCACCGGCTTCGTCTTTCTTGTAATAGGCAGCGAGCAGTCCAATGAAATAGGAGATGCTGGCGATGGCTTTCTCTGTCTCCTTGCTGATAGGTTTGCCTTGCAGCTTGAGCATCAGTACACCATAAAGTGCCTGAAAACAGGTTTCCAACTCGTCGACTTGTTTGCTTTCAGGGGCTTTAGCACGCAGTTCCACAATAAATGGGAGTGCCTGATAGTATTGAGCGCCATACTGCGGGAATTTGGGCGACTGGAGCAGCATGCGATGCAAGTCGTTGAGGCGAATGAGCACATTCTTGTTGATTTGCAGGTGTCCGCTCTCTTTCACATGCTCCAGCTCCATCATCTTGATGAGCGAGTCGTACCATTCACGAATTTCGTGACTGGTGGCGTCATCGGCCTGAAAGCGGTCAATCACGTTGCGTTGCAGCTCGTCGATGTCGCAATGGTTGGCGCGTATGAGGTCTTCGACCTGCCACATGTAGAGCAGGTACTCGGCAATGTTGTCTTTGCGTTTGGCTTGAGCGATGAGCATGGTATTATCCGAATTTGCTGATGTGACGCAATGCGTTCTGGTTCACAATCTTGATGCGGCGTCCGTCGACGGTGATAATCTTTTCCTGAACAAAGGCCGAGAGGGTACGAATAGCGTTCGACGTGGTCATGTTGGAGAGGTTGGCGATGTCTTCGCGTGCCATATAGATTTTAAGGGTGGCACCGTCGTCTTCAAAGCCGTAGTTGTCGATGAGCAGAATCAGTGCCTCTGCGAGTCGCCCGCGTATGCGCTTCTGGGTGAGGTTCACTATTTTAGTGTCAGAGCCACCCAGGTTCTTCGAGAGTTCGTGTATGAAGAACCAGGCAAGACTGCGGTTCTCGTCAATCATGTCTTTGACCAGCTGCATGGGCAGGGCCCCCAGAGTAGAAGCCTCAAAAGCAGCAGCACTCGACACGTAGGGCTCATTGGCAAAATAGGCCCTGTAGCCAAAGTATTGAATGGGGCGGTAGAGCCTGAGAATCTGTTGGCGGCCACCTATACCGTCCTTAAAGAGCTTCACCTTGCCCTTGAGTAGACACCAGAGATACTCTGGAGTGTCGTTCTCGGCATAGATGATTTGATTCTTCTTGAAATTGTGAATCATGAAGTTGTCGGTAATACGGCGTTTCTCTTCTGCCGACAGTATTGTCCAGATGGCAGCCAAGTCTTCGCTGATTACCTTTTCGAGTGTACTTTTTTTGATCATGTGTTGAACAACATTGCTATAAAACATACAAAATTACACATTTTGAACCAAACTGCCAACAATAAAAAGAATAATCGGCAGTATTCTCTTCCAATACTGCCGATTAATGGTGTGATGATATGTAGGTTACTTCACGATTACTTTCTGTCCATTCACGATATACACGCCGGATACCATACCGTCGACAACAATCTCACTGCCGCTTGCAGTGAATTGCTGTACCAGTCGTCCTGCCATATCGTATATGCCTATCGTTGTGCCTTCGGGTGCCTGGATGGTGATGGCGCCAATACCGCCTGTGACGCTTGGCTTGTCGTCGATTTCAATGTCGGTAACGGCTGTTACAACACTTGGGGCACTCCAATCGAGATAATAAGTGCTTGTGTGACCTGATACTCCAGTGTTGTAGGTGTACTCAGAATGCTTGTTATGTTCGTCAAGCACTACGATGGTGCCAATCACTTCGTCGGGGTCTATAATTCCGTTCAAATTGTGTGGATCAACGTAGTTGTTGGGTGATTTGCTTCCACTTGTTAAGGGGACTGCATTAGCGGTCCAAGCAGTGATTTTGGTTGCTTGCATACCTTCAATGCTCAGCACGTCGCGCGGATCTCCTGTCGGTACATCCACGCTCTGCTTTTTACCGTTGAAGGTTCCACCACCAATACCAATA
>JAEEGI010017646.1_pt1 | contig 14609 bp, 9 predicted proteins | sample 8958751 | NCBI WGS metagenome assembly JAEEGI01 (sample SAMN16246545, study PRJNA631951) | gut metagenome | biome: gut microbiome; feature: rumen; material: KS-attached | host: Bos | place: Iran: Karaj | collected 2018-10
CTCCGCAGATTTTCCGTGCTGTCTGGCAAGCTGCCGAACAGACTATTAAATACCAACCTTTTCAAAGAACTCTTATATTATGGCATCGCCTACGCGGCGTAGCTATTCAAAATTTAACGGACTATTGCTATATAACCCTTTTGATTGATAGATTGCATGAAGAAGCATAAATAATCGTTAAGGAGATTTTCTGCTCCTCTAACAATCATGATAGAATTTTGAATGTATATGTTTTTCAAATCTTCCTTGACAATTGCACAACCACCAGCGCCTGCACCTCCCTCTACAATAAGCATATCGCCTTTTTTTACTTCATACAATTGCCTCTCCTCATGTGTGAAACTCATTTCTTTAAGGTCAGATGTATCAATCTCACCATAATGGACATCTTTTGCACAAATGTATTTGTATTTATTTGTGGGATTATTTGATAACATCTTTCCTAGAATAACCTTCGCTTTTTTCTTTAAGGCACAGGTATCCCACCCCTCCGGCACCTCTCCAATCCATTCCACGCCGCTGTCTTTCATTTTCGCGTTGGGGTTGAGGCCTTTGGTGACGGCGCGGTTGATGATGATTTGCTTGCGCTCGTTCAAGAGGTCGATCATCTTCTGCTGCTGCGCTATGGCAGCGTCTATCTTCGCGGTGGCGGTGTCGATATGTTTTACGATTGCATCCTGTTCTTCTCGCGAAGGAAGTGGTAAATATAGCTCCTTGAAATCATTAAATCTAAAGTCAGTTGACCTTTCTCGAATCCCTTTTGCTAATGATAAGATAAAACCATTTCTCGCCAAAAACCTCAACAAGTAACAATAGTAAAATTGATTCACTTCCGAAGACAATGGAGTACAGCAAGAATAAACAGGTGTTGCCTTGCCGTCAGAATCAGATATTCCTATTGAGCCTGCAAAAGCATCCATATTATGTATAACCAAATCTCCTTTACGAACACCTTGATAACCAATCTCTTTCAAAGAATTTGTAAAACCTTCTACCCTTCTGTTTTTACGCAAAGTAACTTGGCCATCTCTAAAACAAGTAACTATCTCATCATCAGGTTTTACAGGTCTGTTTTCTTCCTTAAATAAATACTTTGCCTTCCTGATTTCCCAGTTTGCTGGCAAATCAGGGAGAAAATAAACGCCGCTGTCCTTGTATGTATCGTATTGTTGCATAGCTATTTCTCCTCGTTTGTTTCTTTGGCGCAATGCTCGCGGGCAATGGCAATCGCCTTTCGTAGTTTCTCCAACAATGAATGCTCAATGCAACACATTTGTGCATAAAACTGACGCTCAAGAGGGTCTTTGATATACATCAGACTTTTCAGGTGGGTCCATGTCAATTGTCTCTGCGTAGCGGAGAGAATGTCTTCCTCCAAAAAAGTCTCTGCACTGCGGAGATAATGTCGCAACGTCTTCTCGCTCCATCCACTTCCAGGTTCTATATATTTGATGTTGCTCATAATGATACTATTTAAATAGTGACTGTATAAACCCTTGGCTCTGGCAGTCGAGTTCGAGGATGTCGCGCTCGTTCTCTTCAAGGGTGCGCAACGGCACGGGCTTGTAGAAATACTTGTTGAACGAGATTTCGCAGCCTATTTTGGTCGGCGGCAGGTTGATCCAAGCATCAGCCACGTAGGGACGCACCTCGCGCTGGAAATACGCGTAGATGTCTTCCTTCACAGGAATCTTCTCCGTGTCGCGCAGGTCGCTGTCGCTTTCGTATTCAACATATTGGCACACATAGCTACCCTTCTCGCCAGGATAATAGCCATAGTCCGCCAAACGTTTCTCATCCACACCGAAGGTAGTCAGCAGCTTTTCCACCTCCTTGCTGCCCACTTTATGTTGTTTCTTGACGACGGGAGCGGCCTCGGGGTCGGTCACCGACATGGCGCGGGCGATGGCATTCAACTTGTTGCCTTTCACGTCCATCTTCAATGTCTTGGCCGCAGCCTCAATCTTGGCGACAAACAGGTTGTAGTCCATGAAGACTTCCGTGCCGATGGCATGCATCAGTTGCTTGGCCGCATCCATCAAGTCACGGCGGCCCTGCCATTCCTTGACGCTGATGAGTTTTGCCAGCTTCTTGTCGGTCAGCTTTATCTCGTTGTCGTTCAAATACTCCTTGACGTCAGGGATTTCAGCGTCCAAACCTTCAAACACTTGGTTGCCGTAAGTCTGGTACAGCCATTTCGAGAGTTCGAGTTCGCCATTGTCGTAAAGCATCTCATCGATTTTCAGGGCATTGAACTGGCTCTTCAAGCGCAACGGCCGCTCGATGGTGACGTTGTAGAAGCGGAAGTCGTCGCCGTCGAAAATCTTGGAGGCCACCTTGTCGCCATCGGCTTCCTTTTCCAAGAAGTCCATGTAGGTCTTCAGGATGGTCGAACGATGTTCAGGCGTGATGGTGCAGTTGCGCGAGCCTTGGTTTTTCCTCAATTTTTCAAAGGCCTGCGAAGCGTCAATCAGTTGCACCTTGCCTTTGCGGTTTTCGGCTTTTTTGTTGGTGAGCAGCCAAACGTATGTAGTGATGCCTGTGTTGTAGAAGATGTTGTTCGGCAATTGGATGATGGCATCCACCAGGTCATTCTCAATCAGATAGCGACGGATGTTGCTCTCGCCGCTGCCTGCATCGCCCGTAAACAACGACGACCCGTTGTGAATGGAGGCCACGCGGCTGCCTTGGGGCTGGAATTCGAGCGGTTTCATCTTGTCGACTTCTTCGAGCATAAACAGCAGTTGTCCGTCGGAAGTGCGTGGGGTACAATCCACCACCTCTTCTTCGCCGGCGAAATTGGTCAACGGCAATTCAAAACGGTGGTCGAGCAGCGTCTTCTCGTGGTAAATCTTCTCCTTGTCGGTCTTCCACGACTTGCCGTAAGGCGGATTAGTGATCATATAGCCAAACGACTTGTCTGAAAAGGCGTTGTCGGTGATGGTGTTGCCCAAGTGCATCCCTCCCGGGTCGACGCCCTTGATAATCAAGTCGGACTTGCAAATGGCGTAGGTCTCCGGGTTGATTTCGGTTCCCGACAGTTGTATGGCCGCGCTCCTGACGCCAATATCCATAAGGTATTCGCGGCTTTCCGTCAACATTCCACCAGAGCCACATGCCGGGTCATACAACGAAATAATCTTGGGGAGGTTGTCCTTCACGGGTTCAAAAACGAGATGCGCCAAAAGCGAAATGGCATCACGAGGCGTAAAGTGCTCGCCCGCTTCCTCATTGTTCTCCTCGTTGAAGCGACGCAGCAACTCCTCAAACACGGTGCCCATGCCGATGTTAGTCATGGCGGGCAGCATGATGCCATCGGGGTCTTTCACCTCCTTATCCGTCAAGTTGATGCGCGAGTCGGTGATTTTCTCAATGATGGACAAGAGTCGGTCGTTGTCGGCCAGTTTGCGTGCCTTGTTGTAATACTCGAAGTTCTTCAACACATCGCGCACGTTCTCGCTGAAACCGTTGAGGTATTCGATGAAATTATCGTAAAGGATGTCATTGTTGTCCGAAGCCTGTGATTTCAGTCGGTTCAGCGTCCACTTGCTGGTGTTGAAGAAACTCAAGCCAGTGATGTCTTTCAACACGCCCTCGTCCAGATTCTCCAGCCCACTTTCCTTGATTTCCTGTTCCACTTCCTCCTTGGAAGGCTCAAGCAAGGCGTCCAAACGGCGCAACACCACCATGGGCAAAATCACATCACGGTATTGGCCACGCAAAAACACATCGCGCAGCACATCGTCGGCAATCGACCAAATAAAAGAGACTATTTGATTATGAGAGGTTTCCATAGAGAAAACAATTCAAATATGATTTATTTTACAAAGATACAAATAATTTTGAAATCTCATGGTTATAATGGAGTTACAATAATAAAATATTTCTCCCTACAAGCCATACAGCTCATGAAGAAGCTGTATCTTGGCAGTTCACTACAAAAGAAATAATACCGCAGCCATAGATGCCCTCCATAGCACAAACCCGCGTTGGCATAACTTGGCTGCTTACAACTCAATGAATATTTGCGGACAACAATAATTGATTTATTTCGTACTTTTGCACCTACTTTTGAGGCACTTTTTAGCAAGTTTTGGATAGAAATATTTTGATAATCAACTAAATACTAACAAATAAATTTTGAAACAATGAAAAAAAGATCTTTAATTCTTTTCTTGATGCTCGCCTTGCTCTCGGGTGGTGCTTGGGCGCAAACGGTTGTGCCGAATAGTGACATTGCCTCGCTGACTGTGTGCGATGGCACACAAAGAAATTCAAACATACCCATGTACGGTATAAATTTTGACGAATATACCAAAAGTGAATGCATCATTCCAGCCTCTGAACTCACTGAAATGACGCGAGGCATCATTACCGCCATTACCTTCTATCCAACCACTGTAACTACCATCAATCCCACATGGGCAAATACACACCAAACAGTTTTCATAAAAGAAGTTTCGGGAACTACCCTTGACGAAAGCTATAGCGGTATGAGCGGTGCCACAACGGTAAAGCAAGGTTCGCCGCTGCCTATGCCAGTTGCAGAGGCAGCTTACACCATCACCTTCGATACACCTTATATTTACCATGGAGGCAACCTGTTGATAGGCGTGTACAATGACGACAAGGGTTCACACAATAATGTGATTTGGTGTGGAACCAACTCTTCATACGGCGTATCTGCCTACGGATCGAGTAGCAGCAGCCTTGAAGAAGTCGAATACAAGGCACAATCTTTCCTGCCCAAGACCACATTCACCTATATTCCTCCCAAACCGCTCCGTACCTCCGACAATGTTTTTTTGACTTGGGAAGAGTTTGCCGCCAGCGTGAGCGATGGCAACACCTACGAAGGCAAAACGGTCTATCTTGAAACGGACATTACCACCCCCGTTACCGCTATGGTGGGCACTAACGACGCCCCTTTCAAAGGCACTTTCGATGGCACGGGTCATACGCTCACCATCAATTACACCTCGACTGCCGGAAGATGTGCCGTGTTCAACACTGTCGACAATGCATCAATTTTGAATCTGAATCTCGCCGGCACCATGTCGGTAGGACATTTCCCGTCGGGCGGTCTCATCGGTTATGTCCTCAATGGTTGCCATATCACGAACTGCGTGAGTGCCGTGGAGATAACCGCTACCCATCCCGATGCTGGCGATTGGGGCGTCGGTGGCTTCCTTGGAGAGGCAGATCGTAACTCTCATCCCAATATCTACTTTGAGGGCTGCGCCTTTACGGGGAAATTTATTGGCACCTGCAATGGCTGGGGCGGCTTTGTGGGAAGAAATAGAGGATTCGTAAATTGGACCACAGTCTGTTCTTCTGTCTACATTAACAATTGCGTGTTTGCCCCTGCTGCTATCCCTACAACAACTGAAGGTTGCGCCACTTTTGGACGAAGCGATAACTATACTAATCAAGGTCATAGTTATGTTTATACAACCAACAGCTACTTCACCCAAGCTCTTGGCGAAGTCCAAGGTAAGGAGCGGCACACCGTCACAGGCGACACCAGTGTTACCGTTACCCTCAACGACACTGATATCAGCCACGACTTGAGCAACATCACGGGTTATGGTTCCTCGCCAGGCGATGGCATCACTTACAACGGCACTATTTGGGCGGGCAACGAGGACATCGTGAGCCTCAACCTCAGCGGTGCATTCCAATATGGAGCCGACCACGGCACCCTTACACAAAGCGGCAACAATTGGACCCTCGCTATGGAAGACAACCACAACACTGTGATTTCGGCAATAAACAGCCCCGTCACCCTCACCAAAACCATTGAGCCTTACGTTAACAGCCAAGGCGGAAAAGGCGGCTACTACCTCATCGCCTCTCCTCTGGCCGCTGATGTCAATCCCACCACAGTGGGCGGCATGATTACCGCTGATGAAGGGGAAGGTGAAAACGTCGTCCTCACCTACGATTTCTATCGTTTCGACCAAAGCGAAGAGTCGGAATGGCGCAACTACAGAGCAGATGCCTTCAACCTGGTCAACGGACAAGGCTACCTCTATGCCAGCAAGAACGGTACCACCCTCACTTTCACTGGAATACCATACAGTGGCAATGGCCAAGTGGGACTGGTATACGACAACAATGCTCAAGGGTTCAAAGGCTGGAACCTCGTTGGCAACCCCTTCGCACAGGCCGCTTATGCCGACCGTGACTACTACGCTTTGCAAAACGGCAGCGGGCTCGTTCCAACAAGTAGTGCCACTGCCATTGGCGCCATGGAAGGCATTTTCGTCACAGCCGCAGATGCTAACGATGCCAGCATGACCTTCAGCACCACGCAGCCTGGAAAAAAGAGCGCCAACCTTGCACTGAACATCACGAGCAGCAACAAGTTCGTTGACCGCGCCATCGTCCGCTTCGGCGAAGGCCGTCAGCTGCCTAAGTTCCAACTCAATCCTAACCACACCAAGGTCTGCTTCCCGCAGGAAGGCGAGGACTACGCCATCGTCAACGCTGAAGAGATGGGCGAGATGCCCGTCAGCTTCAAGGCTGAAAAGAACGGCAGCTACACCCTTAGCTTCAACGCCGAGGATGTCAGCTTCGCCTACCTCCACCTCATTGACAACATGACCGGCAACGACGTCGACCTGCTCTCCCCCCAGAACGTCATTGCGGGCGAAGACCCGCAATCTCCTGCGCCCACGTACACCTTCTACGCCAAGACCACCGACTACGAGAGACGCTTCAAGTTGGTGTTTGCTACCATCTGCGAGGACGCAGATGGCGATAATGAGGTGTTTGCCTTCATCAGCGACGGCAACCTCATCGTCAACGATGAAGGCACCCTGCAGGTCATCGACATGTTAGGGCGACAAATGTTCAGCCGTGACATTCATTCATCATTTATCATTCAGCATTCAGCATTCCCCACTGGTGTGTACGTGCTCCGCCTCGTCAACGGCGAGAACGTGAAAGTCCAGAAGGTAGTGGTGAGATAACGATGGTCCCTATCCTATAACTGATAACTACAAACTGAACAACTGCTTTTTGTTATCCCCTTGACGTTTCGGGAAAAATGTGTATTTTTGCAATCTGTAATTAAATGGAAAATGATAAGCAACGCAACCACACAAGGAATTTACATCAATGTGCCGATGGCTGATTGGGGTCTTTTGCAGGAGCTCATCAATAGGTTTGGATGGCAATTTGAAACCCGAGAGCAATTGCTTGAGCGTTTTGTGAAAAGCCGTCCTAAGTATCCCACACTCAGCGAAGAGGATATTTTAAACGAAGTCATGGCCGAAAGATACGGGAAATGAAAGCCATCCTCGATTGCAATATTTGGATTTCGTTTCTCATCGGCCATCAGGCCGAATGGATGGGCCGTTTTTTGACGGATACACGATTCGAGGTTTACGTATGTGATGAGTTGCTGAACGAAATTCATGATGTCTGTTCACGTCCAAAGATCCGTTCAAGGATTAATGATGAGGAATTGGAAGACTTTTTCCGTATCATTTATGCGTTCTGTCATGTCGCAAAAATCGAAAGTGAAGCTCAATCCGATATTCGAGACCCCAAGGATTTGTATCTACTTTCGTTGGCCGAAACAGTGGCAGCTGACTACATTGTTTCAGGTGATGCCGACCTGCTCGCTTTGCAGCAGCACAAAACTACCCGTATGATGACTTTGGCGAATTTCAAGGAGTTGGCCATGAACCATCAGTCTTAGTAACTGCAAACTGAACAACCGAACAACTGAACAACTGAACAACTGAACAACTCCCAACTCTAAACTCTCAACTAAAACCTAAAGTTCACCATCACCTCAAAGCTCCTACCTGGCATGGCCCTCCATATCACATTCTGGTAGTCCTTGTCAGTGAGGTTGTTGCAGCGCAACTCGATGCGGAACTTCTTAATCTGCTTGCCAAGGGCGACATGGTGCAGCACATACGAAGGCAAGTCGTAGGCAAAAAAGTCTTGTTCATTATAGGAGGTGCTGCGGCGACCCGTCATCTCAACGGTGTAGCTCAGGTTCCAGGTCTTCCACTGGGTGTTGAGGAAGAAATTGGCGTGGTGACGCGGGATGTAGATGAGCTGTTTGCCGTTGGTGCCTTGGGAGTAGGCTTTCTCGCTCTCGTCGGTGGTGACGGTGAAGACGTAGTTGCCCGACAGCGTGACCTTCCAGTTTTCCTTAACAAAGGCCGCATCGATGTGGTTCTCGATGCCGCGTGCATAGACCTTGGCCACGTTCTCCGGCACCCAGAAACGATACGAGGTCGGCATCCATTGGATCCAGTTTTTCACGTTGGAGAAGTAGCCACCTGTGCGCAGGTCAAGCTTGAAAGGTCCTTTTTGCAAGCCGTATTTCACAGCCAAGTCGACGGTGCGGCCATTCTCGGGCAGGAGGTCAGGGTTGCCGCCAGGATACCAATAGAGGTCGTTCAAGGTAGGATTGCGGTAGTTGTGGCTGTAGCCCAAGGTGAAGCTCACGGCCTTGTAGAAGGGCAGTTGGTATGAGAAGGTAGCCGTCGGGAACAAGCCCATGGCCTTGCCATCGGTCCAGTCGAAGCGGGCAGTGAGGTTGAGGTTGGCACAATTGAACGGCTCACCGTTGACGGCAGCATAGGCCGACACCACGTTACGTCGTTTCTCGCCTTCGTAATTGTTGCTCCTCACCTGCTCGTTGTCCCACTGCAGTTTGGCTTTCAAGGTCCAGCTTTGGTAAAGCTGCTGCTCCAAATTGGCGATTTGGTGCAGAATCAGGGCGTGGTTCTCTGAATTAATAAAGGTGACGGTGTCGTCGGTGACAGGGTTGCGAGTCAAAAGGAAATAACGTTGGTTCTCCATGAATGCCGCCGATTTCAGTTGCAGGCTACCTGTTTCCCAATAGGTCTTGAACGAGACGAAGTTGCGCGAAAAGTTGTCGCGCGTCCACTCCTCCGAGTTGACGTTGAACACATTGGGCATGATGGGCGGCAGGTTGCGGTTGTTCCACTGGTTCCACGATGACACGGAAATCACATTGTTGCCCAACATCACGCTCATTTCGGGCATCACGCCATAGTCGACGAAGTCGGCGTTGCGTTGTTTCATCTTTTGGTGCGGTATCGTGGCCAGGTTCTCGTATTCAAAGTCATTGTCCGACGAGTTGCGATAGGCCTTCACACGGAAGGAGAACTTCCTGCCATAGTTGCCCACCGTGACGAAACTCCCCAAAGTGTTGAAGCTGCCGTAGGTCTGCTTCAGGTCAAGCAGGAAACCGTCGCCAAAGTGGTGGGTGTTGTCGATGTTGACGGTACCGCCCAAGCCACCGCTGTTGTTGGAAGTGCCGCTGCCCCAGTTGAGGCTGACATCGTCGGCCAGAAACACGGGGATGGTGCTGAAATCCACTTGGCCGAGGCTGGGTGCGTTGAGTTGAAAGCCGTTCCAAAGCACGAGGGTATGGCTGGCTGTCGTGCCACGAAACGAAGCCGTGGAGGTGCCGCCTGGGCCGTAAGTCTTGATGAAAACGGGGCTATGCTGGATGAGCAAGTCCGAGAGGCTGGAGGTGCTCTTTGACTGCAGCACAAGGGTATCGAGTTTCCTCGCCACCAAGGGCTTCAACGCCTCGATATTATACTTATCCGCCGTCACTTCAACGGATTGCAACACGATGGTGTCCTGTGCGCAAAGCTCAGAAAACACCATACTCAGCACAACAACAATAATATTTCTGACGACATGCTTCATTGCCATAAAACCGCGGCAAAATTACGGAAAAAAAGGCATAAAAAAACATCCGAAAACCCAACAAGTCTTCGGATGCCCTGCCTTTATAGATTACGGCTGTGATATATTAGGAATTATTTGGTTAGCCTTTTTTTTCCTTAGCCTTTCCCGTTGGCATGTCCACTGGCTTTCCTTTTACAGGGGCCTTTTCTTTCGGCATGTCCTTCTCTTTGACCTCCTGCATAGGTTTCTCTTTCTCAGCGTATGTCTTCTTCTTACCTTGCAACTCACCATTCTTATAGACCGCCTCACTCTTCAAGGAGCCATCGGGATAGAAGCTCTCTTGGCGACCGTTGAACTGACCCTTTGTGTACTGGATGGTCATCTTCTTCTGACCGTCTTCATAGAACCAGGTGGTCAAGCCATCGCGGAGGCCATCCTTATACTCGGACACTTCCAAGTTGCCGCCCTTCTCGTAGCAGAGAATCTGGTTGCCATCGAGTTTGCCGTTCTTATAGGTGTTCAATTTGGAGAGACGTCCGCCACGATACCATTCGCTCACCTGTCCGTTCAGTTCTCCGTTCTTATACTCAGCCTTTTTCGTGAGCGAACCCGTCTTGTCGATTTCCACATACACGCCCTCCATCTTACCGTTCACGTAGTTCACGATTTTCTTGGGAAGGTAGGTGTTGCTGTTGAAATACTCTATCCATGTGCCAACCTTCTGGCCATTCAAGACTGTGCCCTCAATGGTGCATTCGTATGAGGAAGCCGTGAACTTGCCGTCCTTGGCTTTCGAAACGTCCACTGTTTCGATAGTTTGTGAGAACATAGGCATGGAAAACAATGCCATTGCAATGATAATTAAAGTCTTACGCATTTCTTTATTCTTTTATTGGTTGAGCAAAATTATAAAATTTGGGGCAAACGGTTACAATTTTCGTGCAAAATCTTTAAAATTCGGTTTTTTTTCGGAATTTCGCAGTCAGAAAAATGTCTGTCTATTAGAGAAACTACAGATTATACGGATTAAACAGATTTGATTAAGAATTAAAAAGTCGCAAGCTCCAATGAGTACAGATTTCCTCTTACGAAAGCCCATCTGTAATAATCAGACGCTTGCGTCAAAATTGCTATGAATCACATCAGTACAATCTGTCAAATCCGTAGTTAAACAAATCAATAAGCTATAACCAATGAAAAAGATAGAAGTCAAAAACTTTAAGCTCTACACCACAGCGGTCATCAGCATCGAATGGAAGCAAGAGCTGCTCAACGTCAACCTCGACCTTGCCATGATGCTCAAGATGATGCGTATGGAAGGTCTCACCGAAGCCGACATCGAACGTTACAGCAAAAACGGCCAGCCCATCCCCTTCAAAAAAGTCACACTCATCCTCTTCCAAGACGACAACACGCCCGGACAATACTATACGGACGAGTCATTCTGCGAGGATGATGACCCGACGGTGTTTTATGTGGAAATTAAAGAGTAATGCTGAATGCTGAATGTAGAATGCTGAATGTAGAATGCTGAATGCAGAATGGCGCGAATTTGCACTAGGCTTCGCCCTCCATTCTGCATTCTTAATTCTTAATTCTTAATTCGCCTTAGTGTAACGACTTGATGTACTCATCAATCGCCTTGGCGGATTTCTTGCCGGCGCCCATGGCGAGGATGACCGTGGCGGCACCACTCACCGCATCGCCACCGGCGAAGATGCCGGGACGTGAGGTCGTGCCCACCTCGTCGGCCACGATGCAACCCTTCTTGTTCAAGTCGAGGTTGCGGGTCGTGCTGCCAATCAGCGGGTTCGGTGAGGTACCGAGAGCCATGATGATCATGTCGACATCGAGGACAAACTCCGAGTCCTTGATCGGGACAGGGCTTCTACGACCCGAGGCATCGGGCTCACCCAGTTCGCACTTCACGCACTTGAAGCCTTTCACCCAGCCGTTTTCGTCGCCCAGCACCTCGACGGGAGCCGTCAGCAGGTCGAAGATGACGCCCTCTTCCTTGGCATGGTGCACCTCCTCCACTCTGGCAGGCAGCTCGGCCTCAGAACGACGGTAGACGATATGAACCTCTGAGCCGAGACGTAAGGCAGTACGTGCAGCGTCCATAGCCACATTACCACCACCCACCACGGCGACTTTCTTACCGACGAAGTTCGGGGTCTCGAAACCTTCCTTATAGGCAAAGAGCAGGTTGTTACGGGTCAGGAACTCGTTGGCCGAGACGACACCGCAGAGGTTTTCGCCCGGCACGTTCAGCATCATCGGGAAACCGGCACCCGAGCCGACGAACACAGCCTCAAAGCCTTCGCGTTTCATCAATTCATCGATGGTGATGGTACGGCCAACGACCACGTCTTTCTCGAACTTGGCGCCCAACTTGCGCACGCTCTCCACCTCTTTCTTCACGACGCTGTCCTTAGGCAGACGGAACGACGGAATGCCATACATCAACACGCCGCCCAGCTCGTGCAAGGCCTCGAAGATGGTGACGTCGTAGCCCATCGAGAGCAGGTCTTTGGCGCAGGTCAAGCCGGAAGGACCGCTACCGATGATGGCCACCTTGTGACCGTTCGGGATGCATTGGCTGCTGAAGTGCAGGTCGTGCTCGATGGCATAGTCGCCAACGAAACGCTCCAGCTTGCCGATGGCGATAGGCTCGAACTTCTTGCCCATCACGCAAGCGCCTTCGCATTGGGTTTCTTGCGGGCACACACGGCCACAAACGGCAGGCAGTGCCGAGTCGCAGCTGATGACGCCGGCAGCACCTTCGAAGTCGCCTTTGGCCACACGGGCAATAAAGCCTGGGATGTCAACATTGACAGGGCAATGCGCCACGCACTGCGGGCTCTTGCAGTGCAGGCAACGCTGGGCTTCCATGATGGCCATGTCAGCCGAATAGCCCAAGCACACCTCGTCGAAGTTGTGGGCACGGATTTCAGGCTTCTGTTCCGGAACAGGCACACGCTTTTTCTTGTCGAAGCTCTCTTCCGAGATGCCGCCGATATGGCACTTGTGGCCTTCGGCCTTCTCCTCTTCTTGGAGTTGCTTGCGCGTCACCACATTATTATACATGGCCTGACGTTTCATGGCCTCGTCGAAGTCGACATCCTTACCTAAGAACTCGGGACCGTCGATGCAGGTGAACTTGGTCTTGCCACCGATGCTTACACGGCAGGCACCGCACATACCCGTGCCATCGACCATAATCGAGTTGAGCGACACCGTGCAGCGTATACCCAATTCCTCGCAGGTCTTGGTAGCGAACTTCATCATGATCATGGGACCGATGGCTACGGCTTCGTCATACTGCTTGCCGCTGGCCACGAGCTGGCGCAACACATCAGTCACCAAGCCCTTGCGGCCCGTGGAGCCGTCGTCGGAGGTGACGTAGAGGTTACTGACCTCGGCCAGCTCCTTTTCGAAGATGAGCAAGTCCTTGGTACGGGCACCGATGATACAGTCGGCAGTGGCACCATGGTCGTTCAACCATTTCACCTGAGGATAGATAGGGGCGATACCCACGCCGCCGCCGATGAAGACGAACGAACGCTTGCGGAGTTCCTCAGCGGTCATCGTGGCAAACTCAGAGGGCTTGCCCAAGGGGCCTACGATGTCGGCAAAGCGGTCGCCTTCCTTGTACTCGGCCATCTTCTTGGTGGATTCGCCGATGGCCTTGAAGACGATGGTCACCGTTCCACGGACGCGATGGTAATCGCTGATGGTCAACGGGATACGTTCGGAGTTCTCCTCCATCTTGACGATGAGGAACTGACCTGGCAGGGCCGAATGGGCGATACGCGGCGCGTAGACATCCATGAGGTAGGTCTCAGCCGCGAAGGTTTCTTTGTGTAGAATTTCGAACATAATATGTTGATTTAGAATTTAAGATTTAAAATTTAAAGATTTAAGATTCAATGATTCTATGCAAGGTGTTATTTTTTGGGGCAGGTCAATGAACTTGCCGAAATAATTCTCCGCAAAGATAGTGTTTTTCATAAAGGCAAGCAAAAATGCCTGTTTTTTTTCATAAAAAAGCGTCGCAGCCATAGATCCCCGCTAGCGCACAGGCCAGCGTTGGGATGACATGGCTGCTGCGGATATGGTTGCATGAAAGCCGCCAGGCGGGGGCCTCCGTGCGCACTCCCGTGCGCGCCCCGCCCAGCGGCTTTCACGATCCTTGCCCGTCTTGCCCGTGACGGAACAAAGGTTAGTTCTGAGAAGCAGAACGCACGGGACGCACACTTTGACCGTCGTTGCGGTAGTAGTAGCCCACATAGCAACCGTCCGAATTGATGACGAGTATCCACGCGCCGCCCGGGTCGACCGTGTTGAGCGAACTCGACCAGTAGTAGCCGCTGCTGCCTGCGTAGCCGAGATTGCTATCGTAGCGGCAGCCAGCGGCGGGCAGGAAGAGGCTGTTACCGTTGGCGGCAGTGAAGAGTCGTCCGCTCACGCCGTTCTGGGTTGTCCATGTAAAGGTCGTGTTGTCGAGAAGCTCCTGCCATTCCTCCTTGGTGGGCATGCGCCAGCCGCTGCCCCAGTTGGCCGTGGCCGCATCGTCCTCGGGCAAGAGGGTGGTCAAGCCATCGCTTCCAGTGTATTTAGTGAAAGTGTCGCCGTCACCATATTGGTAGGTATCCCAATTGTAGACATCCTTCGGCGTGGTCTCGCCCCAGGCGAAGTAGTCGCCGTAGTCCTCGGGGCTACTGGCGCCCACGTTGCAGGTGGCCCAAAGCAGGCCGCTCGGCAGGCCAAGGTCGACGTAGTCGTCCTTATGAAGGCCCGTGCCACTGAAGTAGACCGTGGTCGTCTCTGTCACGTGCACGAAGAAGCCTTGCATCGGGGCCACGGGGCCGCCGTAAATCGTCTGCAACTCGCCTTCCTCGTCATACATCATGATG
>JAEEGI010017647.1_pt1 | contig 14608 bp, 9 predicted proteins | sample 8958751 | NCBI WGS metagenome assembly JAEEGI01 (sample SAMN16246545, study PRJNA631951) | gut metagenome | biome: gut microbiome; feature: rumen; material: KS-attached | host: Bos | place: Iran: Karaj | collected 2018-10
AAGGGACCTTGGGCCGACGATCCTGCCAAGAGTGAGGGCAATGGCTCAAACCGCAATGTCATCATCGAGGATTGTACCTATGGTTTCTGCCACGGTTGCTTGACCTGCGGTTCGGAATCGGTGTTCAATCACAATATTATCCTGCGTCGTATTCAGGTCAATCATGCTACTCGTCTGTTGTGGCTTAAGATGCGCCCCGATACTCCCCAACGCTACGAATACATCACCGTCGAGAACATCACCGGACAGGTTTCGCGCGTGCTCTATGTGCGTCCCTGGACACAGTTCTATGACTTGAAGGACCGTAAGGACATTCCCATGTCCTATAGCGACCACATCACATTGCGCAACTGTACTATCGACTGCGACATCTATAAAGAGATTGAACTGAAACCCGATCAGTACGAACTCTCAAATTTCGTCTTCGAAAATATGAACATCACCGAGAAGAGCCCTGAGAAGGCTCCCAAACTCGACGATGCAGGCGGACATGTCTTCTGGACCGAAAAGTAACATTCCATTCCTATCTCTATAACAACACATTATCCACACATCTATGAAGAAGCTTTTTTTGACCATTGCTCTATCAGCTCTGACCCTCTCGGGTTTTGCACAAGATCAGCTCCCGTCGCGTGCTGAAGTCCTCAAACTTGCTCAGAAGGTAAACTCCTGGTTTATGAAGAAATATGATCCGGCCGATGCATTCCTTGGAGGCGGAAAGGTTCGAACTACCAATCTTTGGACCCGCGCGGTCTATCACGAGGGTCTCTGTGCACTTTATAGTATCTATCCTCTTGAGGAATATTATGAGTACAACCAGAAGATGGCTGAAGGCAACAAGTGGAGCCCTCGCTATGGCGCCTATAGTCTTGATGCCGACAATTATGCCTGCGTGCAGACATACGTCGACCTCTATCGCCTTGAGCCTGAATCCTACAAGCTCCGCAAGGCTATCGCATGCTTCGATGCTATCGTCAACAACCCCGACAACAGCGGATGGTGGTGGATTGACGCTATCCAGATGGGTATGCCTGCCTTTGCCAAGTTGGGCCGTACCACCGGCAACTATAATTATTGGGATAAGATGTGGCAGATGTATGAATATACACGCAATCAGTATGATGGTGGCTTGTGGAATGCAGCCGAGGGACTCTGGTGGCGTGACCACGACTTCAATCCCCCATATACCACTCCCAATGGTAAGAACTGCTATTGGAGCCGTGGCAATGGTTGGGTTGTTGCAGCCTATGTCCGCACGATGGATGAGCTCGACGAGCCTGCTGCTCCTGTAAAGAAAGGACAGGTTGTAGCCGATCCTTATCATTACAACGACTACAAGGCAGACTTCATTGCTATGTGCAAGGCACTCAAGGGCATCCAGCGTGAAGATGGCTATTGGAATTGCGACTTGGGCGACCCCGACAACTTCGGTGGACCTGAAACCTCGGGAACGGCCCTCTTCATCTACGGTATGGCTTGGGGTGTGCGCAAAGGCTATCTCGATCGTGACGAGTTTATGCCTACCATTGTGAAAGGATGGCAGGCTTTGGCAAAGGCTGTTCAGCCCAATGGCTTTGTAGGTTATATTCAGGGCACCGGCAAGGAACCTAAGGACAGCCAGCCTATCACCGTCGATGGTAAACTCGACTTCGAGGACTTCGGCATCGGTTGCTGGTTGCTTGCTGCTACCGAGGTTTGGAAGCTCTCTCCAGGTGAGCAGGGGCTGGGCGCTGCCAAACTGGCTGCTCTGAAGAAATAAACTTTCATAATTACATCAAATGCGATACCATAATTTTCCCCTAATTGTGCTATGTCTTGGCCTGTTGGCCATGGCAGGGCTTGATAATGTCAATGCTCAGGAGTGGCCCGTCGTAAAGCAGGAAGCCAAGCCTGGCACCCGTTGGTGGTGGCTGGGCAGTGCTGTCGATAGCGCCAACTTGACATATAACCTTGAGACATACGCCAAGGCTGGTATCGGAGCCGTCGAGATAACACCTATCTATGGCGTACAGGGCAATGAGAAGAACGACATCGACTTCCTGTCACCGCGATGGATGCGTATGTTGGGTCATGTTGAGGCCGAAGGTCAGCGCTTGGGCATCGAAATCGATATGAATACCGGCACTGGCTGGCCATTCGGTGGACCTGAGGTGACTGTCGATGAGGCTGCTACGCGTGTCTATTTCACCACATGGCATGCTGGCGATGTTGTTCCGCAATTGTCTGACAAGGAAAAGAAGAACTTCCCTAAGCTGCATAAGGTCTATGCCTATCTCAATCTGAACGAGATTCTTGAGGTCGAGGCTCAGTCCAAAGACATCAAGAATGAAAAGAAACGTCAGGAGTATCTCGCCAACTACCGTTACGATACGCTTTTCGTTGCCTGCTACATAGCCAAGACCCGCCAGCAGGTAAAGCGTGCAGCACCAGGCGGCGAAGGTTACGTGATGGACCATTTCAATCCGAAGGCGGTGCAGAACTACTTCAAGCGTTTCGACAAGGCTTTCGCAGCAAGTGGAGTGCCTTATCCTCACACGTTCTTCAACGACAGTTACGAGGTCTATGAGGCCGACTGGACACCTGCTATGCTTGACGAATTCAAGGCTCGTCGCGGCTATGCCCTCGAGGAATATTTCCCCGTCTTTATGGATGCAAGCTTTGACGATTCGAAATATTTCTCGATTAATCATCGCACATACCCGCAAGCCAAAGGAATCCGATTCAGGACTCACGAGGAGGTGATTGCCGACTATCGACTCACGTTGAACGACCTCTTGCAGAAGATGTTCACTAATCCTTGGATCAAGTGGGCTCATTCCCATGGTGCAAAGGTGCGCAATCAGGCACATGGCAGCCCTGCTAATCTGCTTGACCTGTATGCCTCTGTCGATATTCCCGAAATCGAGAGCTTCGGTCTTTCCGATTTCGGCATCCAGGGTTTGCGAACCGATACGCTCACGCGTCGCAACGATTCCGACCTCTCTATGCTCAAATATCCAGCCTCTGCTGCACACTTCTACGGCAAGGAGTTTGTTTCGGCCGAAACCTTCACTTGGCTTACCGAGCATTTCCGCACTTCGCTCAGCCAGTGTAAGCCCGACTTCGACCTGATGATGGTGGCAGGTGTCAACCATTGCTACTTCCATGGTACGACGTATTCGCCTAAGGATGCTCCATGGCCTGGCTATTTGTTCTATGCATCAATGGAGATGTCGCCCATCAACACAATTTGGGCCGATGCACCTGCGTTCTTCGAATATATTACCCGTGTACAGTCGTGGATGCAGTATGGACAGCCCGACAATGACTTGCTCGTCTATATGCCTTTCAACGACATCATCCATGAGTATCCGGGCCGACTCTTGCAGTTCGACATCCATTCGATGGCAAAGAAGGCGCCACGCTTCATCCATGCGGTCAATACCATCTACAATGCTGGCTACGACATGGACTATTGCTCCGACCGTATGATAATTGACATCACTGGCGTCGATCCGCAAGGTCGCATCATTGCTCCTAGTGGAGTGCGCTACAAGGCTTTGATTCTGCCTGAGGTCAAGTATCTCCCTGACAATGTCAAAGCACGTCTCGAAAAATGGAAGGTCTTTGGTGCTACCATCATCACCGTCGATAATCCTGATGATTATGTCTCGGCTTTGAAGAAATACCCTGCTATTGTTCCCGAGGATATGACAGCACTGCACGGACTCAAGTACATTCGTCGTCATAATATCACAGGTTATCATTACTTCATAACGAGTCTGCAGGACAAGGGCGTGGATGATTGGGTCGCGCTTTCCACCGAAGCACACCGAGCTTATATCTTCAATCCGTTGACCGGCGAAGTACGCGAAACACCCGTGCGTCAGCAGGATGGTCGCTCTGAGGTATATCTCCGTCTCGCCAGTGGTGAGAGTTGTATCCTTCAGACCATCGTCGCCGATCGACAGCTCACGTCTTTCGATAGTTCCAAGGAGAAAACTCTTCCAAAGATTAAGGCTGCTCCTCGTACGTATATGGCTCCTATTGACTTGACTGGCAACACCTGGACGCTCGTACCTCGGCAGTTCGAGTCATGGGGAAACACAAGTTCACAGACCATTCGTGGACTCAAGCCTTGGACAGCCCTTGGCAAGCCTTGGGAAACCGGCAAGGGAACGGTGCGTTACAAGACCACGGTAAATGTGCCTGCCGGCTCCATCAGTGGTTCTAATGACGTGCTTCTTGACCTCGGTGATGTGCGAGAAAGTGCTCATGTCTATATCAATGGTCGCGATGCTGGTGTGGCATTCTGTGCTCCATTCCAAGTGAGTGTAGGAAGATATCTGCACGCAGGCAGCAACACCATTGAGATTGACGTTACAGGTCTGGCAGCCAATTATGTGGCAGAGATGGATCGTCAGGGCATCGTGTGGCGAATCTTCAAGAATGCCAACATTGCTAACCTCAAGGGAGGTGCTGTCAGCTACTATGGAAATTGGGATGTTATGCCTTGTGGCCTCAATTCCACTGTCAAGCTGATTCCTATCAAATAAAGAGTCAGCTCCTTTCGAACCCTTCGAACTTTTCTGAACTTTTCGAACGCAAAAAAATGAAAATAGCAGCCTTATTATCAGGTGGTGTGGACAGCAGTGTTGCTGTCCACCTGCTTTGTGAACAAGGTTATCATCCCGACCTCTTTTATATCAAGATCGGTATGGATGATGACGGATATAGTTGTCCACAGGAAGAGGACCTCGAGATTGTTCGAGCGATGGCACGACGCTATGGCTTGACATATGACGTGGTCGATTTGCAAAAGGACTATTGGGATAATGTCGTGGCATACACCATCGACAAGGTTCGTCGTGGCTTTACGCCGAATCCTGATGTAATGTGTAATCGTCTGATCAAGTTCGGTGCTTTTGATCAAAAGGTCGGACATCTTTATGACAAAACAGCTACGGGACATTACGCCACCGTCATCGAGGAGGATGGTCGTTCCTGGCTTGGCACCACGCCCGACCCTGTGAAGGATCAGACCGATTTCCTGGCACAGCTAACAGGCTTGCAGGTTTCTCATAGCATGTTCCCCATTGGTATGATGGCGAAAGGAGAGGTGCGTCGAATTGCAGAGGAGGCCAAACTCCCCAGTGCGCATCGCAAGGATTCTCAGGGCATCTGTTTCCTCGGCAAGATTGACTACAATCAGTTCATTGAGCGTTTCCTAGGAAAGAAGGAAGGGCCGATAGTGGAGATTGAGACAGGTAGGGTTTTAGGCCGGCATCAGGGATTCTGGTTCCACACCATTGGCCAGCGCAAAGGCCTTTATCTCAGTGGTGGTCCATGGTTCGTTGTAAAGAAGGACATCAACGAGAACATTATCTATGTAAGCAAGGGCTATCAGCCTGAAGCTCAGATGAAGGACGAGCTCGTAATGCGCGATATGCATTGGATTACGCTCGATCCATTTGCAGAACAGACCACAATCTTCCCTGTTGCTAACGATGAGGCTCCCGTTCTCTTCAAGATTCGCCATGTGGCAGAGCTTCGTTCTGGCCGTTTGACACGTCGAGCCGATGGCAGCTATCACCTTCAGATGGATGCCAAGACCAATGGTGTTGCTCCTGGTCAATTCTGCGTTATATACACCCCCGACGGCCGCATTTGCCTCGGTTCGGGCGAGATTGCTTGGGAATAATAGTTAATCAACAATCAACATCCAACAAGTTGAGCAAAACTATATTTGTAAAAATGAAAAGATTCCCTTTGTTTCTATTGTTATTGCTCGGCGTTCTCGTATCATCGTGCCGAGAAGTAGAGGACGCGTTGGTAGTTGACACACAATCTGGTAAGGTCCGAGGCACGATACAGGAAGGTACGATGGCATTCCTTGGCATTCCATACGCTCGAGTTGAACGCTTTTTGCCACCTCTTCCCGTAGTGCCGTGGGACACTGTGCGTGTTTGTGACCACTTCGGACCACAGGCGATGCAGCAGACTGGAGGGCGTGAACTTTCTGAAAGCGAGATGTCCGAGAAGAATTCCTGCGTGCTCAATGTTTGGACCACTGACAAGCGAGGTCGTCGTCCTGTGATGGTTTGGCTGCATGGAGGCGGGTTCGACTCCGGCTCTTCGACTTGGGATCCCGGTCAATGCTTGGCCAAAAAAGATGTGGTGGTCGTAGGCGTGAACCATCGTCTCAACATTCTCGGCTTTCTCGACCTTTCAGGTATCTCCAAGCAATACAGATACTCGGGCAACGTTGGAATGCTTGACATCATAGCAGCTCTGCAGTGGGTGCGCGACAACATCTGCTACTTCGGAGGCGATCCTAACAACGTCACCATTTTCGGCGAATCGGGAGGTGGGGGCAAGGTCGGCACGCTGATGTGTATGCCTGTTGCCAAAGGTCTCTTCCACAAGGCCATCATCATGAGCGGTACTATCCTCAACGTCAACACGCACGAGATGACACAGGCATTGGGTAAGGCTGTACTGAAGGAACTTGGCATCGACGGAAACAATCTTGACCGCATCAACGAAGTTCCATATCAGGAGCTTTACGATGCTGGACAGCGCGCTATGGCAGCAAGCATTGGCACGCGTCGCCCCGGAACGCCCATGATGTGGGGCTTCGGACCTACACCCGATGGAGAGATGCTCCTGCAGCAGCCTTTCCAGCCAGGTTTTGCTAGTTGCTCTGACCATGTGCCCTTGCTGATTGGGACAACCTTCAACGAACTGCAGAGGTTGCAATACAATCGTGAACTTACCTTGATGCAGGCACGCGAAGAACTGCAAAAGACCTTCGGTAACGAAACTAATGCCTACATCGAGGCATTCGGCAATGCTTGGCCTAATTATTCGCCTCAGGATCTGCTTAGCATCGATTGGCTCTTCCGTCCCAAGACGCTCATCACTCTCGATGCCATTGGTGGACATCGTCAGGCTTCGACTTACGCCTATCTTTTCACCTGGCATTCGCCTGTGAGCCATGGCTCAGTGCATGGTAATGAACTCTGTTTCTGCTTCAATCGTCTCCATCAGGCTCCCAACATTGTGCCAGAACCCTCATCAGATGATTTGCATTTGGCTGACACTATGTCCAATATCTGGTCTGCCTTCGCCCACACAGGCAATCCCAATATTGAAGGACTTCCAACTTGGCAACCTTACACCAAGGAAAACGGCGAATTAATGATCTTGGATTACAACTGTGAACTTCGGCACAATCACGACCGCGAACTCGAGGAAATCATCAATCGACATTGCTTCCGCCAGCTCGACAAGTTTCGCGCCAAGAAGCAGTAAAACGTAATCGGCAACGGCGGATAACGTGCATAAAATGTCTTTAAAGATGACGTTTTTTCATCGAAATGAACAAATTAGGCTTATATCTTTCATATTTTCGGCAAAAAAATTGTGGAATTCGTAAATTTGTCATATCTTTGCCTCATTATACGGAGATATAAAACTATGATATCTATGAATAATAAGTTTGATTACTCATCGAAGACCCTCCTCATTTGCCTGCTCGTTTGGCTTCTTCCAAGCAGCATCTGGGCACAGACTAATGATGGGGATCCATCGGTTGTGGCAACGGGTTCGTGTGGCGAATCCGTCACTTACACCATCTATTCCGATATGTCGATGGTGATTTCGGGTACGGGTGAGATGAAGGATTATGTGGATGCTGATCTTCACATTGATGATGACTATTATCAGAAAATCAAGAGCGTATCCATCGAAAAGGGCGTGACCTCCATTGGCGAGTTCGCTTTCTACTATTGTACCAGTTTGACTACTGTAACGATAGGGAATGGTGTAACGCACATTGGTAATGCAGCATTCAACGAGTGTTATAGCTTAGCTTCAGTAACAATCCCGAATAGTGTAACAGAAATCGGCAGTGGTGCGTTCAATTTATGTTCCGGCTTGTCTTCGGTTGAAATCCCTGGCAGTTTGACAGTCCTTAGCCCCGCCCTTTTCTTCGGTTGCACGAGTCTGGCTTCGATTACAATTCCCGAGGGTGTGACCGAGATCGGCGATGCTGCTTTCGAATGGTGTACAAGTTTGACGTCTGTTTCAATCCCTGCAAGTGTACAGAGTATTGGTGAAGGCGTGTTTGGTAGTTGTACGAACCTTTCATCGATTACAGTCGATGCTGCTAACACCGTTTACGATTCTCGCGACAACTGTAATGCTATCATAGAAACATCAACCAACACCTTGATTGCTGGATGTATGAGCACCATCATCCCTGCGAGTGTTACCGCAATCGGAGGGTATGCCTTCTACGAATGTACAGGCCTGACCTCGGTGACAATTGGGAATGAGGTAATCGCCATCGAAGATTATGCTTTCGCCAATTGTAAGGGTTTGACTTCGATTACAGTTGAAAACGAAACGCCCATCTCCATCAGTCAGAAGGCGTTCTTGAATGTCGATAAGGCTGCGTGTACACTTTATGTCCCTGCGGGCAGCAAACCTGTTTATGAAAGTGCTGAAGGATGGAAAGAATTCGAGAATATCGAGGAGACTGTTCTCGACTACGTCATCGGTGATGCCAATGGCGACAGCTCGGTAGATATTGGAGATGTAATTGCTATCTTGAATTTTATGGTGGGCACGATTTCGGAGAACTTCGATGAGTTGGCTGCTGATGCGAATGGTGATGATGAGATTGACATTGGTGATGTCATCGCTGTGTTGAATATTATGGTGAGCCAATGACTCAACAAAGAATTAAAATGTTAAAGCAATAAACAATTCATAAAACTATGAAAAGTAAAGCCATTTTGAGCTTGTTGCTCGTTTGCTTGATTTCTTTCGGAGCACAGGCTGCAAATTTTGAGGGCAGGCTCTTCGTTAAGGATGCCACCATTGCTCCTGGTGGAACTGCAACCCTCTCTGTCCAATTAGAGAACAATATTGATATTCGAGGATTCAATTTTTCTTTTGTGTTACCCGAAGGCATTACCGTCAAGGACAATGCTTTAAGCGAAGATCGTTCGCCTGCTGGAGCTAGCATAGTTGGTGAACTGACGAGAAAAGAAGATGGAAGTTATTTTTGGCCTTTGGCTTTTTTTAACAACATTTCTTTTTCTGGCACATCTGGTGAAATTGCGACACTTACGATAGAAGCTGAATCTACAGTTGCTGATGGCAATTATTCAGTTGCTATGACTGGCGTTAAAGTCGCAGGTCTCGATGGTACAAGCTATCCGTTGGAAGATTATACTTTCACCATCACCGTCGAGACTCCGACATACAACGAGGGTTATAAAGTTGAGATTCTGCCTTTCGCCTATAATGGAGGCGGTAGTCGTCAATCCATATTGATGGAAAATAAAACTGCCGTAACAAATATAGAGTTTGACATTGAAGTTTCCTCATATTTCTCTGAAAACAATATGAGTAAGGCAACATCTGCATTAGATGACCTTGAATTTACCACTGAGATTTCGATTAATTCCAACACAATACATATAACAATTGATAACGAGCCTGATTGTTTCATAGCAGAAGGAAATAATAATGCGATTGCGTATTTTGGCATGCTAAAGAAGACAGAAGTATCTGCTGGTGTCTACCCCATCACCATCAAGAATATCCAACTGACTGATGTGGATGGCAACACTTATTTGGCTGCTCCTTATACAACTGAGATTTTCGTGGGCGAGTCTCCTAAGGCTACAGTCACTGATGGCGTTGCTGCTTTCCACGGCAACTATGGAGGTGCTACAGAGTTTGCATTGTTGAAGGCAGCTCTGCCCACAGGCGCTACTATAGACTTGACTGAAGTAAGTGCTATGGCTGAAGATGCTACAGCATTGCAGACTGACAATGTGATTGTGACCGCCGATGCCGTGGCATATGGTCGTGTCGTATCCAATGAATGGGGTACACTGTGCCTGCCTTTTGCTGTTGTTTCGGATGACAATATCCAACTCTATGAAATGTCTGGAGCAAGTAGCACGGCTTTGTCATTCGAAAAGGTTGCTTCAGCTGCTGCTAACACCCCATTGGTTTTCAAGAAGGTTACAGGTGATGGTTTCTCTATCAAGACCACTAATGATGGATCGTTTGAAGTGGGTTTTGCCGCTTCACAAAAAACAGTCAAGATAACTCCAATCGTTACCAATTGGGTAGTCAATGGTTCGTTCATTGATGAATCAGTCGATGTAAGTGGCTTGCAGGCTTACGCGCTTAGCGGAGATGCGTTCCACAGGGCAACAAGCAAAATCAACGTTAAAGCCTTCCGTGCATGGTTCCAGAACAATGGTGAAGCTATGGGTGCAGCCATTCGTATTCAGGAAGGAACCGATGGTATCGACTTCGTAGAGCAGGAGGACGGTAGTGTCAAGCTGATTTATGATATGCAGGGCCGTTTGCTCAAAAATGGCGAGCAACGGCAAATGTATATCGAGAATGGAAAGAAAGTGATTTCAATTAACAAATAATAATAACAATTAACAATTATATGTTAGTTGTAAAAATACGGTAAATATGAAAAAGACATATATTATTCCTGTCATCCGTTTGCACGCTGTTCAAACTTCCAACATCATCGTCACTTCGGATAATATTCCAATCGGTGATGACCAGGGCGAGGTTTCAACCGATGCTCCTCGTAGAAACGACGATTGGTCGGACTATAACCGATAAACAAATGATTTTTGCCTAATATGAGGGCGTGTAAAAAGGTAATCGAACTTTTACACGCCCTCATATTTATTCTTTATCGTTCAATAATCTGTGCAAGTCTTCTATTATTGCCTTTGTTCGGATATCCGCTCCTTCCGGAGTCATATGATATGGAGTGTCGAAGTACAACGAATCCTCAAAGGAATAATTTGATGGAGAGGATTGCCAAGGGACCCCATTCGTCTCTAAACAATATGCAAGCGAGTCTATCTGATCGGCACAGCTCTTGAAATTACTCTTCATAAATGTCGGAGGGAGAAATACAAGTTTAATTCCTTTCGATTTGGTGTAGTCACGAATATATTTGAAATAATCAATCAGTTCTTCATCCATAACACCTGATAAGGTATAATTATCGATGGAATCCTTGTGCTCTCTCTCCCATTCAATATCCCCAAATTCATTTATGGCATTGGCCGAATAAACATCATCATACTCTTCAACATCTTTATGCCTTGAAGTCCCGAGATTATGGAGACCAATGAATTTGTAGATATATAGCCATTGGCGTAAAGTAATTTTTCGATATCCTTCCGGCAAATGAGTACTTAATATCCTCAATAGATTGTAGCCTCCATATAATCGCTCTTTGCCACCGCCATACTCTGGGCTTAATATTACAATGTCTCCATCACGAAGCATATCTTTGAACGTTTCAAACTGCATCCTGAGCCCTATGGAAGCATGTGTGCAGGTATTGACAACAGGAAGATTAAAGGCTTCATGTATCATTCTTGAATTGAAGCCGAAGGCCCCACTTGATCCACCAATAATGACAATCTTGTTGGAATCCTTTAGAGCCTTAAGACGATAATAGGCAAGCGAAAAGTTGCGCTCATGAGAATAATAACTCAAATTATCAACTTTTCTAAGTATAGCGATGTCAATAAGTATAATCATTACAAATGAAACAATCGCTATTATTGAGATTTTTAACAAGAACTGTTTCATTAGAATTGGAAATATATAAAAGGACTATTATCGTAAAAGCGTTCCATATATGCTACGTACGACATACCGATTATTATGAGGTAGATAGTCCACCTGACTATCCTATAATTAAATGGCTTCGTATTCGTAAACTGCAAAGCATGCTGTTTGTCTCTCTGAACCCACTCTATCATCAAGAATAGAATGCACCACATTGTTGCTTCGCCAAATCTCATTCCCTTCGAAATAAATGGATTTGTGAGCATATGCACAAAATAGTCTATTGCTTGTGCCATGGATTCAGCACGGAAGATAATCCAACCGAAAACAGCAAGGCAAAACGTTAGAGCCATTTGGAAAAATTCCTTAATGCTGGGCAGGAATTTGCCATAAGCAACAACATGATTAAACTTCGTATTGATGCCAAATATGTTGTAAATGGCAAGTAGGGTAGCATGGAACAACCCCCAGAATACAAAATGCCAGCTGGCCCCATGCCACAGGCCACTGATGGCCCAGACTATATAAACATTGCGGAGGATCTTCCACTTTTCACATCGACTGCCACCCAATGGGAAATAGATGTAGTCGCGGAACCACGTGGTTAATGATATGTGCCATCGCCTCCAAAACTCAGGGATGCTGCGAGAGAAATACGGATAATTAAAATTGCGCATCAGGTTAATGCCAAATAACCTGGCACATCCGATTGCTATGTCTGAATAACCTGAGAAGTCACAGTATATCTGGATTGTAAAAAGAACTCCCAACAAAAAAAGGCTAATACCGGGAAACTCCTGGTACTGACCCCAGAATTCATTAACTATTCCACCACAGTAGTCAGCAACAACAATTTTCTTGAAAAAACCACACAGCATTTGCCTGCAACCATCTACCGCTTTGGCATAGTCGAACTGTCGGTTGCGTTGAAATTGTGGAAGCAGATTCGTCGCTCGTTCAATGGGGCCTGCCACCAATTGAGGGAAGAAGCTGATGTAGGCAAAGAATTCCACAATGTCATGTGTGGCGGGCAATTTCTTCTGATAGACATCAATGGAATAACTGAGTGCCTGGAAAGTATAAAACGAGATGCCTACAGGCAGTATAACATTCATCGACACCCAGTCGAGGTGGAAGCCCATCATCCTGAAGAGCACATCCAGATTCTCGACAAAGAAGTTATAATATTTGAAGATGCCGAGAATTGTCAGATTGAGCACAATATTTGTTGCGCTGACCACCTTCTGCAGTTTACGTTGCCCTTCATATCGTTCCAACAACAATCCGCTGAAGAAACTGAAAAGCGAAGTCAGGGCAATCAGAATCAGAAACCGCCAATCCCACCAGCTATAGAAAACGTAACTCGCAACTACAACAAACAGGTTCCGCCACCATCGACGGCGAAACACAAACCAATAGGATAGAAAAACTATTGGCAGAAAAATCAGAAACTCGAAAGAATTAAAAAGCATTTAGGATACTTTTCTTTCAGAATCCCTCAATCCCACGATCGGCGGGTGGGTAGTCGATGGAGTAGTGGCAGCCGCGGCTTTCCTTACGCTCCATAGCCTGGCGCATGATGATGTAGCCGGTGTTGATCATATTGCGGAGTTCGCAGATGTCCATATTGACCTTCGAGCGGAGGAAGAGCTTCTCGGTCTCTTCGTAGAGGATGTCGAGACGTGTCCAGGCTCGCTTCAGACGGAGTTTGGAGCGGACGATGCCGACGTAGGTCTGCATAATCTGCTGCACTTCGGTCTTCGAGTCGGTGATGAGGTAGAGCTCCTCTTGGCGTACGCTGCCGGTATCGATCCAGTCGGGAATGTCGGTGCGATAGGTAAGTTCGTTGATGCGGGGGATGCTGTGCTTGGCCGCCAAGTCAGCATAGACGATGGCCTCGATGAGGGAATTGGAGGCAAGGCGGTTGCCGCCGTGCAGACCCGTGCAAGAACATTCGCCAGCAGCGTAGAGGCGGTTGATGGACGACTGTCCGTCGTAATCGACCTTGATGCCGCCGCACATGTAGTGATGGCAAGGCACAATGGGGATGCACTCCTTGGTGATGTCGATGCCGATGGAGAGACACTTCTTGTAGATGTTGGGGAAGTGGTGCTTGGTCTCCTCCGGATCCTTGTGGGTCACGTCAAGCAGCTCGTGATCTTCACCGCGCATCTTCATCTCGTTGAAGATGGCGCGAGCCGTGATGTCACGTGGTGCGAGCGAAAGACGCGGATCGTATTTGTGCATGAATTCCTTTCCGTCCAAGGTGCGCAGGATGCCACCATAGCCGCGCATCGCTTCGGTGATGAGGAAGTTCTGGTGATCGCCGGGATGATAGAGCGCAGTGGGATGGAACTGCACGAATTCCATGCCTTCCACGGTTCCCTTGGCACGATAGACCATAGCTGTGCCGTCGCCTGTCGCAATGGGAGGATTGGTGGTGTTCAGATAAACCTGTCCAACACCACCTGTCGCCATCATGGTCACTTTTGAGAGATAGGTGTCAATCTGGCCCGCTTTTTCGTCGAAAACGTAGGCGCCGAAGCATTCGATGTCGGGTGTGCGGCGCGTCACCTCTACGCCCAAGTGATGCTGGGTGAGGATCTCGATGGCGAAATGACGCTCCAGAACATCGATGTTGGGATGCTTCCTGACAGCCTCGATCAGTGCGCTTTGTATGGCGTGGCCAGTGTTGTCGGCGTGATGGAGAATACGGAATTCGGAGTGTCCTCCTTCGCGATGCAGGTCGTATTCGCCATTTTCATTCTTGTCAAAATCTACGCCCCATTCCACAAGTTGACGAATTTGTTCGGGGGCTTTGGTGACGACAAGCTCCACAGCCTTCGGGTCGGAGAGCCAGTCGCCGGCCACCATCGTGTCGTGGATATGTTTCTCGAAATTATCAAGTTTGAGGTTGGTTACCGACGAAACGCCGCCCTGTGCCAGGTCGGTGTTCGATTCCTGAAGTTCACTCTTGCAGATCAGTGCC
>JAEEGI010017648.1_pt1 | contig 14608 bp, 12 predicted proteins | sample 8958751 | NCBI WGS metagenome assembly JAEEGI01 (sample SAMN16246545, study PRJNA631951) | gut metagenome | biome: gut microbiome; feature: rumen; material: KS-attached | host: Bos | place: Iran: Karaj | collected 2018-10
CAATTTGGTCAAAAACCGAATTTGGTCTGCAAAGTAAATACTTTTTTCTGGATAATTCAAACTTAATCGCTGAATTATTTCAAGAGCCTGTGAATATTTGTGTCTGGCAATATACATTTTAGCCAGACTTTCGCTGAGCATGGAGTCATCAATTTGAGTAGGATCGTTGATGGCTTCATCGGCAATTTCGGCCTTTTCCTGCTCGCCAACGGGATTGGTGATTGGCGTCTGTGCCGCTTGTTCTCCCAGCTGCATCTGCTCGGCGATGAACTGATTGATGAGTTCATCCTGCGAGTCGCCTCCCGCGGGATGAGTGCCACCTTCCTCTTTTTCCTGTGCTGCAAGCACATCGGCGTAGTCGGGTTGCGGATTGAAGATGGCGCGGCTGATGGCCTCTACCTCGCTGGGGCTAGACTTGCCATAGTTTTCCAGGAAACGGTCAATTGTGGTGACGGTGTCTGGTGTCTGTGACTTGTTAGTTGAGGGGTAGAAGGCCGTGAGGAAATCTGCGTCTTGGCTGAGCAGGAGCGCCAGGGCTTGCCTGTCGGGGAAAGAAATGGCCAGTTTTTCCAGCACATGCTCATTGCCGTTGACGCCGTTCTCCTTGAGGAACAACAGTGCGGGTAGGACACAGTATGGCGCGGCTTGCTCGCTGTCGGCCAGCCACTGCCCTGACACCTCATCGGCGTTGCCGTCGGCGAGGTGTTTTATCTTATCGGTCCATGTCATTGTTGCTGCCATGAGTCGGTCTTGTCATTGCACTGTCACATTCCTTTCAAATATCGTGCCAACGAGGTCGTTCTCCTTACCAGTCACCGAGGGTGGCGTTGAAGATAAGGTCGCTCAGGTCCTTGCAGATCTGGTTGCACAGCTCGTCTTGCACATCAACCAGCAGCTCGCTGCTTGAGAAATCGCGGTAGGCGCTGAAGGAGAGGTCCTTGCTCAATGCCTGATTCTTGTTGTTGACATATTTCACCTTGACGGTGATGGTCAGTCGGGTCTGGCTGGCATAGGCATCCTCACCCACGGCTTGAGGTGACAACTGATAATTGGTGATTTCGCCCTCCATGTGCAGGTCGGCATTGCGGCCGTCGATGACGCGCAGGCGTGTCTGCTGGGCGATCATGTCGGTCATGCGGTTCTCGAACATCGACTGCAACGGCGGATAAACCAGGGCGGCACGAATAGGAAATTCGCCGAACGAAATGGTCTTATAGACATTGTAGTCGATGGAGGCTCCGTTGAGCGTGTATCGGGGGATGCATGCTTGCCATGCCGTAGCGGCGACAGCGAGGACCAAGATGACGAAAAGGCGTTTCACTGACGTTCGAGGTTATATTGTTTGATTTTGCGGTACAGGGTACGTTCCGAAATGTTGAGCTCTTGGGCAGTGACCTTGCGTCGGCCGTTATTGCGACGCAGGGCGCTCTCGATGGTCTCGCGCTCGGTCTCGTCAAGTGTCTTGACTGTCTCACCCTCCACGTCCATGGCAGCGACCTCGTCAACGCGTCCCAGATCTTGCGGCTGGTGCTGCAAGTTGTGGTAGGGCGAAGTCATTTCCCTGTCGGAATTGCTGCTTCCCATGTCGAGCAGGGGGTTGGGGTCGCGCTTGAGTTCGTTCACGGTCGAGGAGACGTGTGACGTGGGACCGACACCGTCCATGCGCTTTTTGATGGCCTCGATTTCGGCTCTCATCGACAGAATCAGCGTGAACAGCTGCTCGCGTTCGGCGTTATAGTCAAAGTTTGGCTGAGACTGCACCGTCAGCGCGGTCTCGCGGCTGCTGGGCATGTATTGCCTCAGGGTCTCTGCATCAACCGTGTTGCCCGACTCGAACAGGGCAACCTGCTCAATGACACTCTTCAGCTGGCGCACATTGCCAGGCCAGTGGTAGGCCTTGAGCTGGCGCTGGGCATCATCGGTGAGGGTGACCTCGCTGGTGCGGTTCTCGGTGATGAAGTTGCGCAGGAACAGTCTGGCCAGCAGGATGATGTCGTCACCGCGGTCGCGCAGGGGCGGCACATTGATTTGAACGGTCGAGAGGCGATAATACAGGTCCTCGCGGAACTTGCCGTCCTTGACAGCCTGCAGCATGTCCTTGTTGGTAGCAGCGACGACGCGGATGTTGGTCTTACGCACGGTGCTGTCGCCCACGCGCAGGTATTCGCCATTCTCTAGCACACGCAGCAGTCGGGCCTGTGTACTCATGGGCATCTCGGCGACTTCGTCAAGGAAGATGACGCCGCCGTCGGCCTCCTCAAAGTAGCCCTTGTGGTCGGCAATAGCGCCGGTGAAGGAGCCCTTGACGTGGCCGAAGAGTTCGCTGTCGATGGTACCCTCGGGGATGGCACCACAGTTCACGGCGATGTATTTCTTGTGCTTGCGGGGGCTGCTCTCATGGATGATTTTGGGGAACGATTCCTTACCCGAACCGCTCTCACCGATGATGAGCACGCTCAGGTCGATGGGGGCCACCAGCATGGCGCGGCGAATGGCGGCAATCAGCGCAGGTGACTCGCCGACGATGCCGAAACGCTGCTTGATGGCGCGGATGGTGCTGTCGTTTATTGTTGCCATTTTTTCATTTTATAAGTTTCGTTTTTCAGGAACACGCCCAATTCCTCGGGCGTCTTGTATTGTGCGTACTCCTCAGGCATGATGGGGTCATGCACGCTGACACGGAAGTCGTAGCTCTTGCGACGGAACATCTCGGAGGGAAGCCTCAACGTCCTCAGTTTCCAGCTGATGGCGCCCAACACGAGGGATATCCAACTGTTGTGGCCGTGGATGTAGATGGGGATGACGGGCACCTTGAGTTTCATGATCAGGCGCATGATGACGGGTTGCCACTCGCGATCCTCGACGCGCAATTTCCAGTTGAGCTTGCTCACGGCACCAGCAGGGAAGAATCCCATGGGATGACCAGCCTTGACATGCTTCATTGTGTCGCTGATGCCCTGCATCGACACGGCACGCTTGGCGGGATCGTCACTGGCCAGGGCGTCGACGGTGATGAAGTTGGGCATCATGCCGCCGATTTTGCTCAGCAGCATGTTGACCATGAACTTGTAGTCGGGACGATGGGTGCCGATGATGTGAATCATCATCACACCATCAACGGCACCAAAGGGGTGGTTGGTCACCGTGATAAAGGCTCCTTCGGGGAGATTGTCAAGAACTTGGCCATTATCGTAGGTGATAGTGGCATTCAGGTCTTTCAGCACACCAGTGCAGAAGGGCACACCCGGCGTGTGGCAGTTGTGGCCATGAATCCAGTTGGCATCATCCATATCCAGCAAGTGGAACAGCCACTTCACCAGCTTGGGCTTGCCATCAAAGAACGGCACCATCTTGCGGATGTCGTCATAGTCCAGAATATCGGGCTTGATGGGCGTAGTAGCCAGCTCCTGCTGAGCTGTCGTTTGCTGTGCTTGTTCCTGTTCTGGCTTGTTTTGTTCTATCTTGTTTTCTTCCATGATGGTCATTCTCTAAATTCGGGCTGCAAAGATAGTGCCTTTTTTCGGAAACTGACATGCTCTAAGTGTTAAAATGTGACATTTTGGCAGAAAATCCGCAGGGCTCTTCAAGCGACCTGCGGATTTTGCTTATTGAAATATCGTTGTAAGATATTGACTTACATTATATTATACTGGTTTGGCCTTACTTGTGGGGATTCTGTTTGATGAGGTTGGTGTCGGGTTCGATTTTGGTGACGATGAAGCGGGAGTTGCCGCGCCACAGGACGGTGCCCTTGTACTCTTTATAGGTGAGGACGACACGGCGGCCGTCGCCAGCGAAGCTCATGGCATCGCGTACCAGGCTGTCGTTGGTGATGGAGAACTTGAAGTCACTGCTCATCCTCAAGAGGGTATCCTGGACGTAGTCTTCGCTGATCATTTCTCCCTCAACTGTCTTGAAGACAGTGCCCTCGTTGCTGACCTTCATAATCCATCCTTTCTCCTGGCTGATGCGGTAAGGGTGGAAATAGTATTGCCATACCCACCATGCCAGGAACGCAGCCATGGCAACAGCAATGAGTACAAGCAGTATCTTGAGAGAACTGCCGCGGCGCTCGATGGTCGCTTCCTTGATCTCGCGTTCTTCCCGCTCTTGGGGTGTCTCCTGATGCGGTTGCTTTACTTCCTCGACTTTCTCTTCGTCGTCCATGAAGTAGTCCTCGAAGTTGTCGTCCATAATATAGTTTAGAGTTTAGAGTGAGTTTAAAGTTGGATTCAGTTTTATAACTGTTATAGTTTGATTTCATCATTGGTGGTGTCAACGACAGTTCTGCCTTTCTCGATGCGGCGGCGGTCGATGGCCATGCTGGCGAAAGCATAGATGCCCAGTCCGATGATCAGCACCTGCTGGAAACCCCACACGAACATAGCGAAGGCCGATGCGCGCGGGTCAAAGTTGGAGGGATCAAACACTCCGATGCCGTAGAGCGACAGGCCGAAGATGGTGGCGACATGCCATGCGCCGAGGCCTCCATTGGTGGGAACACCCATGCCGATGCTGCTCAGTACGAAGACCACAAGCACGGCAAGCACAGTCAGGTTACTGGTGAAGGTAAAGGCCTGACAAGCAAGGTAAAGCTGCAGGAAATAGCATCCCCAGATGAGGAAGGTCAGCAGCAGGAACCACCACTTGCCCTTCATGTGAGCGATACTAGCAAAGCCTTCCCACAGATTGCGGGCCATGAGTTGTATCTTCTTGAGTATCTTGTTCTCGGTCTTCATGATGAGTAGCCATCCCACGACAGCGATGACCAGGACGGTTCCCATCCACACGCGGGCGTCACTGGCGATGTTCATGAAGTTTTGTTTCATCTCGGGATAGGCGTCAAAGAACTGGCCGAAAGCGTTCTGTGCCAGCAGGAAGGTGATGAAGGTCAGCGCCAGCACGGTAACCGTGTCGGTGAGGCGGTCGGCGACCATCGAGCCCATCACCTGGGTGACCGATGCCTTCTGGCGATTAGCGATATAGCCGCAGCGCCACACTTCGCCCAGGCGCGGAAACACGAGGTTGACGAAATAGGTGCCGAAGATGCTGTTCAACACGGCACTGAACGAGGGCTTCACATCGATGGCCTTGAGCTGGAGATTCCAGCGCAAAGCCCTGAAGATATGACTCAGGATGCTTACTACTGCTACTGCTGCAAACCACCAGTAGTTGACGTCGGTCTTGAGGGTGTCCATCATACTGGCCGCGTCCACGTTCTTGTACAGGAACCACATCAGCCCCACACCAATGACCAGTGGGATGCCGTATTTCACGAGATAGGATATCGCCTTTTTCACTATTTTCTTCTTTTGTTGAGTTAAAAATGTGCTCTCCGATGCAGGAAAACGCCAAAAAAAAGCTACCTTTGCAATATAATTGTAACTACATGCGTGCATCAGAGCGTGCAAAGGTAACAATAAAAGACCAATTATGCGGAAAGTTAGAGCAAAAAAGTCATTGGGTCAGCATTTCTTGACCGATTTGTCAATCGCTGAGCGTATCGCCCACACGCTGGACGATTTCAAGCACCTGCCCGTGCTGGAAGTGGGACCAGGCATGGGTGTGCTCACACAGTTCCTGCTTGAGATGGGGCTTGACCTCACCGTGGTGGAACTTGACGGCGAGAGTGTGGACTATCTGGAGGCTGCTTATCCCCAGTTGCATGGTCGCATCATCGGAGAGGACTTTTTGAAAATGGATCTCAAGAAACTCTATGGCGACGCCCCCTTCTGCATCATTGGCAATTACCCCTACAATATCTCAACCCAAATTTTCTTCAAGGTACTGGACTACCGCGACCAGGTCGTCTGCTGCAGCGGCATGCTCCAGCGCGAGGTGGCTCAACGCATCGCCGAGCCGCCGGGCAGCAAGACCTATGGCATTCTGTCGGTGCTGCTGCAGGCGTGGTATGACATAGAGTATCTGTTCACGGTCGATGAGCACGTCTTCAATCCACCACCCAAGATCAAGAGTGGCGTCATCAGGCTGACACGCAACGATGTAACCGACTTGGGCGTGGATGAACGTATGTTCAAGCGCATCGTCAAGGCATCCTTCGGGCAGCGTCGCAAGATGTTGCGTAGCTCGTTGAAACCGATTTTCGCTGACAATCCCACAGTGATGGAGCGTGACGTGTTCCGACAACGTCCCGAGCAGCTGAGCGTTGAAGATTTCAAAGATTTGACAAGGCTCGCCACGTCAATGGGCTAGAAATATAAAGTTAGCTTGTCTAAATCTTTTAGTTTATCCAGATCATCTGGATTTTCTAGAGTAACCTGAAATTACAAACTGAAAACGATGAAAGAATTTAACGAGGAATATATGCACCGCTTGAAAGAGCTCATCGACCGCAAAGATGAGGAGTTGGTGCGTGCCCAAATACAAGACCTGCATCCCGCCGATATCGCTGAATTGGTGGGCGACCTGCATGATGAAGAGGCGTTGTTCATCATGATGATGCTTGATGACGAAACTGCAGCCGATGTCCTGGTCGAGCTGGACGAGGCGCAGCGCCATGACCTGATGGAACTGATGCCTAATGAGGAAATCGCCAAGCAGGTGGAGCAGATGGATGCCGACGACGCTGTGGACGTTATTCAGGAGTTGGACGAGGAAGACCGTCAGGACGTCATCAGCCACATCGATGACGTGGAGCAGGCGGGAGACATCGTCGACCTGCTGCAATATGACGAGGACACCGCCGGTGGTTACATGTCCACCGAGATGATTGTCGTCAATGAGAACATGTCGATGCCCGACTGTATCAAAGCCATGCGTCAGCAGGCCGAGGACTTGGACGAGATTTATGTGATTTATGTCGTTGACGATGACAACCGCCTGAAGGGTATCTTCCCCTTGAAGACGACCATCACCAATCCCTCGGCCTCCAAGATCAAGCACGTGATGGAGCCTGACCCCATCAGCGTGCGTCCCGATACCCACATTGAGGATGTCGCTCTCGACTTCGAGAAATATGACCTTGTGGCGATGCCTGTCGTGGACAGCATCGGCCGTCTGGTGGGTCGTATCACCGTCGATGACATCATCGACCGCGTGCGCGAGCAGGGAGAGGACGACTACCAGTTGGCATCAGGTATCTGGGGCGATATCGAGACCGATGACAACGTCTTCCGTCAGGTGCGCGCCCGATTGCCGTGGCTGCTCATCGGCTTGGTGGGCGGTATCATCAACGCCTTGATTCTGGGCGGCGGTGAGGGCGATGCCGACCTGTTGCGCATCCTGCCCGGTTTGGCGCTGTTCATTCCGCTGATCGGTGGTACGGGTGGTAATGTCGGTACCCAGTCGAGCGCTATTGTGGTTCAGGGTCTTGCCAACGGCAGCCTGGACATCAAGCATGTGGGCAAGCACTTGTTTAAGGAGTTCAGCACGGCACTTATCAACGCGCTGGTCATGGGTCTGCTTATCTTCTTGTATGCCCACTTCTTCCCCGTAGATAATGACCCGACCAAGTCTAATATCGCTGCTGCCGCAGTGACGACATCGCTCTTCCTTGTAGTCATGTTTGCTTCACTCTTCGGCACAGTGGTGCCGCTAGTGCTGGAGAAGATGAAAATTGACCCTGCTATCGCCACTGGCCCCTTCGTCACGGTGACCAACGATATTGTGGGCATCACCATCTATATGGCCATCAGTGGCTGGCTCATCAACGTCTTCTCCTCCTTCATGGGGTAAAAAGAATGAGATTGCGCTGATGGTTACTGAGATATAAATGAGTTACAGCAAGCATCAGACGGCAAGCAGGGATAGTAGGATATGTTTAATGCTCTTTTTTCCTGATTCTTATCGCCGGATGTGAGGGCGCAGATGTTTACCTAAGATGTAAATGAGTATCAGCAAGCAGCATGCACCAAGCAAGTATAGCAGGATATGTTTATTGCTCTTGTGATTAACGGTGTCGGTACTGCTGTAGTCTCGGCGTGGGTCGTACTTGTTGACGAATGCTTCAGGGTCATTCAGAAACTCTTGCCGCAGGGCGTTGAAGTCGATATGGTTGCTGCCGTCTATTTCCAAGACGATATAGGTGTCGACCAGATGCTCACAATACAGAAATCTTGAGAACTCGATGAATTCGTCGCCCTGCTTCGCCTTAAAGGCATCACTAAGGGCGTGTGACACGGAGAGACTGTCTTCCGTTGTGTCAGGCCACTTTATCACGGTGTATTTGGAGCAGAGTGTCGTATTGTGCCCCTTGGATAAGACAAAGTCATCACGTCTCTCGATATCAAAGAAATCGGCTGGGAAATCCTTGCGGAAACTGATTGTGAGGTTGCGACACTGTGGCATGAGTGCCCGAAGGCTGTCGAGGCATTGGGCCTGGACCGCATCGCAGCATTTGTCCCAGAATCTCACTAGTTCAAGGCACTTGCCACCTTCTGGGCTCCAGCAGTAGGCCGCTATTGACGCGGTACCAAAGGTGTAGATTGTGCCGTCGAAGCCGAGTTGCTCGAACAGGAACGACGAGGCTTGTACCGAGGACTCGACCAGTCGGTAAAGAGCATTCATGATGCTGTCAGGGACATGCAGGTCGCAGGTGGTCACTGAGGCCGTGTGCTGCTGCGATGACATGAATCTGTTGTGGTCGAACTTCGCGTAGTGCAGCGTGCCAGCGGTGTCGGCTGACAGGGCAAACTCGTCCTCAAAAGAGGGTTGCACAAGATAGTAAAACTGTGTCCTTCTCCAGTCATCTCCGCCGACTATCAAGCGCTTGAGCAGGAATTGGTCGTCTTCCGATGCGTGTTCATAAAGCGGTGATGTGGGCACCAACCTGCTACCGGCTCTTGCAGTAGACCCCAAAAAGGTTATCAGTAACAGACAAACTAAGATCCGAGATAGATTACTCCTTATTTCGCTGTGATTCTTCTTCATAGTTACATCAAATATTTCAGGTTATTGCCGCTTGCAAAGTTATAAAACCCGTTGGCGGGAATAAAAAGTTAATGAATAGATGTTCAAAAAGATGTGCATATCCCTGATTTTTAGCAATTTAGTGGTAAAAAACATTGAATTCAAATCACCGTATGCACAACTTGTACGCAAATATCAATTGATTATTTGTTGTGGATGATGCTGTCGATGTGCTGTTTGATCTGTTTCAGGGTGTACAGACTGTCGGGTTTGAGCTGCTCACTTCTGAAATCTGAGGGTTGTGGCTCGTCAGGCAGCTCTTCGCGTTTTCTCCTATCGGTATAGGCCTTGATGTCTTTCTCCTTGAGGCCAATGATGCTCAAGTTTTTCTTGTTGAGGTAATGGTTGTGTGCCGAGATGAAATCCAGCCAGTATTTCCTGACATGGAAACTTTCAAGTTTCTGGCGGACACCATTGTCGTTGAGCAATTTTGTCAGTGTATGTTCACCAGGTTGCATCTCCGAAAGCACGTTGTTAAGGGTTTTCTCATATTCTTTGACCCATTCGTTCCAGTTGCTCTCGTAGGCATTGATTTTGGCGAAACTATCTCCTACACTCTCAATGAACCGATAGTTGCGGTTGCCCATGTTTTTCCAGGTCTCAAAACTGTTGCCGAAGATGTTCTCGGCGGTCTTGTCATGGGACATATAGTCGATGAGCGTGAGCATCTCATTAAGGATGCCTGTCACTTCCTCGGGCTGAATTTTGTCGAGTGAATCCTGGGGCAGGCTCAACAACCATGTGCCGATGGAATCGCATCGTGCCATTTTCTGAGCCATCAGGTCAACATTTGTGGAAAAGTTCTCAATGGTGCTGAGTACCATGATGGCCGACATCTTGCGATCCTTGACGCGCTGGCAGTATTCAACCAGGCCTGTTGTACCGAAGGTCAATATAATTGACAAGGTGGTAGCCAGGAATTGTGATTCCTTGATCCATACGCGCAGTCGCGTTGGAATCCTGAATTTCCTGGTCTTTACTGGAGCCTCTTCGGTAGTTTGCACGGCAGGTTGCTCTGTAGTCTGCACAGTAGTCTGCGCGGCAGATTCACTCTTTTTTTTGGGTTGCTCTGCAGGCTTTTTTGCTTTTTTTGTCGGCTTTTTCATCGTTCTCTATTGTTTTGTTGTTGCTATCATTTTTTCCGTAGTTCCCAGAAGGCAACTGCCGCTGCTGCCGCGACGTTGAGCGAATCGACATTGTGTTTCATCGGGATGCGCACTGTGTAGTCAGCCTCGCTGATGACGTTATGGGCCAATCCATCGCCCTCAGTGCCCATGATGACAGCCAGGCGGGGCTCACGTTTCAGCACGGGGTCGTCAAGTGCGATGGAGTCGTCGCTCAGGGCCATGGCGGCGGTGCGGAAGCCCAACGTATTCAGGTTGGGAGTGACGGGCTCCTCTATCCAGGTCCAGGGGACAAGGAAGACCGAACCCATCGACACGCGCACGGCACGACGGTTCAGCGGGTCGCAAGCCGTGGGCGTCAATAGCACCGCATCGATGCCCAAGGAGGCTGCCGAGCGGAAGATGGCACCGATGTTGGTCGTATCGGTCACAGCATCGATGACCACGACGCGGCTGGCATCACGACAAATGTCAGCGACGGGGCGGGGCAGGGGACGGCGCATGGCGCACAGCACGCCACGTGTCAAGGTGTAGCCCGTGAGGGCGGCGAGCAGGTCGCGTTCGCCGGTATAGACCGGGATGTCACCGCAGCGCTCAATCAGGCTGGCAGCATCGCCTGTGATGTGTCGGCGCTCGCACAGCAGTGACAGTGGCTCGTAGCCCGCGTCAAGCGCGACGTGGATGACTTTGGGGCTCTCGGCGATGAAGATGCCCTTGTCCGGCTCCAGGCGGTTACGCAGCTGCGCCTCGGTGAGCGTGCTGTATATCTCCACTCCAGGGTGGTCCAGTGCAGTTATTTCGATGATAGGCATGTGTTCTTATTGTGAAACTCGTATTTGCTGCATGTGCAAATGTAGTGATATTTTTCTTATTCGTCCTCCCGTGCGCCAGAATATTTGAGCTTGTCGTCCGTCATGAGGGACTACATTTCCATCCGTTCATTCATTCATCCGCCTGTGCGTCTATTTGATGGTCCATTGCCCGGCAGGCAGTGTCTGTTGAGACGGGGTGCCGGGATAGACGGTAGCCGTGGTGCCTACAGGGACAGTGATGCGCAGGCTGTTGCCGTCCAGTTCCACACGGATGTCACCGTAAGGCGTAGGCTTTGAGGCTTTTACCCAAGTCACGCCATCGGTGACCTGTGGGTCAATGAAGAAATGGCGATAGCCAGGGGCTTCCACGTCAGGACGGATGCCGGCGATGGCTTGATAGAACCAAGTGCCGATGCCGTTGTAGCAGTTGTGGACACGGCTGCGCTCGGCGTCCCACGATTCCCAGGTGGCTGTGGCACCGTGGTTAATCATGTTCAGGTAGCCAGGGTAATCCGGCTGGCGCAGGATGGTCGCCATGAGGTCGGACTGACGCTGTTCGGTAGCCCACTGCGTGAAAATGGGCACGCCGAGGAGACCTACTGCGATATGAGCCTTGTACTTCTCGTAGGAGTCGCTGATGAGCTGTTGCTGCACCTGCTGCGCGATGTCATTGCCGGTTGGCACGCCGGCCAGCAGGGCATAGGCATTGTCGAGCGGGGTGCCGTTGGCATAGCTGTGGCTGTCGGGGTGATAGAAGCGGTTGTGGATGGCGACCTTGAGGCTGTCGCGCCATTGGGCGAAACTATGTGCATCGTCGGGATGGCCAAGCAACTGTGCGATGTCGGTCATGTTACCCAGGCACTCACTGATGAAGCAATTGCTCACGTGGAGAACCGACTCTCCCTTCACGTCGATACCCTGTGGAGCCAGCCAGTCCCCGAGGAACCAGAAGCGGATTCTAGTGTCGGGCCACGGGTTCAACAGCCCGTCAACACTGTATTTCTTGACGTAGCCGAGCCAGCGTTTCATCTGCTCATAATGGCGTTCCAGCAGTCGTCGGTCTCCATAGTTGAGATAAGTGCGCCAGGGTGCCTTGATGATGAAGCCGCACCAGTAGGGACCTCCGCCGCCACTGCCTGCAGGCGCCACGTGAGGGATGGAACCTTCCTCGTCCATGAGGTCTCCCCATGCCGCCAGCCAGTTCATATAGGTGGGCGCGACGTCATACATCGTCTGCAACGTCATGGTCGATGAGTTGCCGTCACCACCGTAGCCCATGCGCTCCAGGTGGGGGCAATCAACCATGTATCCGCCCAGGGTGAGGCATTGCATCGTGTAGTGAATCAGGTCGTGCACGGCATTCAGGCTGCTGTCCGAGCAGGCGAAGGAAGAAGCTACTTTTGGATTTAATGCGCTGATTTGCAACGCTTTGATATTGCTGATATCGCCACCCTTGACGCGCACGTGGCGGAAGGCATGGTGGTGAAACCTGTTGCAGAAGTGTTCATTTCCCTGACCATTGGCGATGTAGATATCGCGTTCGCCCTCCTGGCACTCGAATGTGGCGCCTTCGGGGATGTGGTCGCAATACTCCATCGTGACTTCTTGTCCTTGTGCCAGCTGAGTGAAATCGACCTGTAGCCATCCGGTGATGACGCGCCCGAAGTCGATGAGCAGCGAACCATCTTCCTGACGGGTGATGCTGCGGGGCGAGAGCGTATCAATGATGCGGTTGCCTTCAAAGGCTTGGGGCGTGGCAAGCATATTGCTGACCGGGAATGTCGTGGCGCTGTGCCATTGGGGTTGCACATTGGCGTCGAGCCGTTCGCCACCGAATCGCAATGGTGACCAAGTGTCGGTGTAACTGTAGCCGCTTGAGGCGGTTTCCCATGAGCTGTCGGTCGCTGCCAGTGTTTGCCAGCGATTGCCGACGAGTTGACAGACCTCGGCCCTCAGTAGAGGACCGTCGTATTGTGCGCCGAAGGTGGTCTTGCGGTACCAGCCTTGACCTGTGCGGATGAGAATTTCGTTTTGTCCCTCATGCAGGTAGGGCGTGATGTCCTGAGTCACGATCAGGGAATGCCGATCAAGCTGGGAGACGGCAGGTTGCAGCACGAGGTCGCCCACACGCCGGCCGTTGACGAGCAGGTCGTGATAGCCCAGCGAGTTGATGTGAATAAACACTGGGGCAATGCCCTGCTTGCCTCGGGAGACGGTGATGGTCTTGCGGAACATCGGTGTCGTGGCGAGGGTGTCGCCTTGCCAGTTGCCGATGTAATGGCCATTCATGCCGTCCAGGATGCCCACGGCAAAGCGCTCAATGCCGCTCCAGATTGAACGTTTCCCCCGTTCGTTCCAGGTGCGTACCCGCCAGTAGCACAGTTGCCGCTGCTGCAGCGCTATGCCCTGATAGGGTATCATCACTTGGTCGTCGCTTGCCACTTTGCCGCTGTCCCACAGGTCGGCAACGCCACGGGCCAGGGCAGCGCTGTCGCTGGCCACCTGTATCTCATAGGCCGTTTGGCTCTCACGGTTGTGCGAGAGCTCGTGTTTCCAGCTGAAGTGGGGTATAGTCGTGTCAATGCCCAGCGGAGCTGTAAGACCCTCGCATTTTAAGTCAAATACCTTGCCCTGCAATGGCAGGACACACAACAGACACATCATGAACGCTATGCCATGACTCAGTCCGGAGGCAATGCGTTCGGACAGCGATACATGAGGTTTATAGTCCGGATAGCCCATAACTGTGTACAGTGATTATGGTTGAGGGATTCAGCAAGGGTATCAGGCTTGTTCGGCGGTGCCGGCGCCCTGGATGGCGCGGACTTGGCGCTGGAACTCGATGGGACGCTTGAGGTAGCGCAGGACGATGGTGCCTGCTCCAGTGCCCGAAACCTTCACGGTGCCGTAGTTGCAGATGCGTCCCCACAGGCCTTGCTCGACGAGGATGCTCTCGACCTTGCCGATGACAATCTCGTGGGCATGGCGGTGAATCCAGCCGTGGCTGTGGAAAAAGCGCTTGTCGCTGACAAAGATGGTTGTGGTCAGGTTGCGGATGAAACTGCCCAGCCGCAGATAGGCCCACTTGCTGAGTTTGGGCCGGTAGATGATGGTCTCACCTGGGGCTATGATTTTGCTGATTTTCATAACTAATCCTAAAATTTGTTTCTTATTGGGCAAAAATAGTGCATTTTCCACATTATTTAGTAATTTCGCAGCAAATTTTTCCTATCAAGCGACTATTATGGCTAACGAAATAGAACTGAACAAAGATAAAAAAGACAAGAAAGAAGAATATGTAAGACAGACTGGTTCCCTCAAGGAGCGCCTGGGACGCGTGAAGAAGACGCGCTGGTTGCGCTTCGGCATCGTGGCACTCATCTATGTGCTGTGGACGGTGTGGATGGGTAATCCCTTGCTGTTGCTGGGCATGCTGCTGCTGGCTGACATCTACCTGACGCAGTTCATTCCCTGGGGCGCATGGAAGGGCTGGAAGAAAGGGCCGTTGCGCACGCTCATGAGTTGGGTGGACGCCATCGTCTATGCCCTGGTGCTGGTCTATTTCCTCTTTCTGTTCATCGGCCAGAACTATCAGATTCCCTCTTCCTCGCTCGAGAAATCGCTGTTGACGGGCGATTTCCTGTGGGTGAACAAGGTGGTGTACGGTCCCCGTGTGCCGCAGACACCGCTGCATTTCCCATTGGCCCAGAACACCTTGCCTATCCTGAACTGCAAGTCCTATAT
>JAEEGI010017649.1_pt1 | contig 14608 bp, 13 predicted proteins | sample 8958751 | NCBI WGS metagenome assembly JAEEGI01 (sample SAMN16246545, study PRJNA631951) | gut metagenome | biome: gut microbiome; feature: rumen; material: KS-attached | host: Bos | place: Iran: Karaj | collected 2018-10
GTCTCCTTTGTGTGGGAAAAGGATTATCCCGAAAGACTAAGGTACATTCCGGATCCTCCTCTCGCACTCTTTTACATAGGAAGATTACCCGAAAACAATAAACTGTCCGTTGCGGTAATCGGTGCAAGGCAGTGCTCCGATTACGGTGAAATGCTGGCGGATGAACTGGGGGAATCTCTCGGGAAAAATAACATAAACGTGATAAGCGGAATGGCCTTCGGGATCGACGGAATATCGCAGAATGCAGCTGTCTCGGCAGGAGGATCATCCTTCGGTGTACTGGGGTGCGGACCCGATATCTGCTATCCCGATTCCAATTACGGACTGTACGAAAAGCTTAAAACGTCCGGAGGAATACTGTCCTCATATCCTCCCGGAACACAGGTCAATGCGAAGTTCTTTCCTCCGAGAAACCGGATTGTGAGCGGTCTTGCAGATGCTGTCGTTGTGATTGAAGCCAGGACAAGAAGCGGAACGCTTATAACCGTTGATATGGCCCTTGAGCAGGGTCGGGATATCTATGCGGCACCCGGAAGACTCGGCGATGAGCTTTCCTCTGGGACAAACGGGCTCATAGGTCACGGGGCAAGGATCTATCTTTCTCCCGATATCCTTATGAGCGATCTTTTCGAAGACCACGCATCGATAATGACCGAAGGATTTACCGAAGCCGATGCCTGCCTGCATGCCATTAAACCCGCATATAATACTCCTTCAGACAGAAGGCACAGGAATTATACGGGAAATGCGGCAGAGGAACCTGACCTCGATGAAAACCATCTTGAAATATACAGGCTGCTCTCATATTTTCCGCAGAGTGCGGAAGATATCGAAGAGAAAATGCGAAAAAAGAAATCAGATTCACCCGGTGTTACCGGCATATGCCTGATGCTTATGGAGCTTTGCCTTGGGGGGCATGCGGTCCAGGTAAGCCCCGGTCAGTTCTGCAAAAAAACAGATTAAGAGGATCAAATATGTTCACAGATACATTATCAGCCACGATACAGGGTATAAACGCCCTTATCGTACATGTCGAAACGGATATCGCAAACGGACTTCCCATGTTCAATATCGTGGGCTCTGCAGGGACCGAGGTAAAAGAAGCCAGGGACAGGGTCAGATCGGCATTAAAGAATAACGGGATAACGATTCCTCCTTCCAGGATAACAATCAACCTCTCTCCCGGAAGTCTCAGAAAAGATACCACTGCATTTGACCTGCCGATATGCATCGGAATGCTGACAGCGATGGAATATCTGCCGGAGGAATCTGCAGAGGGGATACTGTTTCTCGGTGAGATAGGATTAAACGGCGAGATAAGACCCGTAAGAGGCGTACTGCCTGTCGTCATGGCAGCAAAGTCAGGAGGCATAAAGGAATGCATCGTGCCGGCTGACAACGCGTCCGAAGGGTCCATAGTTCCGGGAATCACGGTAAGAGGTGCTTCAGACTTAAAAAGAGTCATCGATTATCTTATAAGCAAAGATGACTCGGTCCTGCCCGCAACCCATACCGACCCGGAAAGCCTGTTCAATGAAAACGCCGGAGTGATACCGGATTTTGATGAGGTAAGAGGCCAGGAAAGAGCCAAACGCGCAGCAGTGATAAGTGCTGCAGGATTCCATTCGCTTCTGATGACCGGCCCGCCCGGAGCAGGTAAATCAATGATAGCCCGCAGGATACCGGGAATCCTTCCGCCGCTTACACTGCCTGAAAGCCTCGAGCTCACATCCATTTATTCGGTTGCCGGGAAGATGCCGAAAGGCAAAGCACTTATCTGCACGAGATCATTCCAGTCTCCGCACCACACGATAACCGGGCAGGCGCTTGTCGGAGGAGGTCCCGTGCCGATGCCCGGCATTATAAGCCTGTCACACAGATCGGTTCTCTTTTTGGATGAGCTTCCCGAATTCGGAAGGGATGCCATAGAAAGCCTGAGACAGCCTCTGGAGGAAAAATCCATCCGCATATCACGTATCAGGTATACCGTTGAATATCCGGCTGATTTTCTGCTCATCAGTGCCATGAATCCGTGTCCCTGCGGATACTTCCCCGACAGGAACAGATGCAGGTGCACCGAAAATGAAATAAACAGATATCTGGGCAGGATATCAGGACCGATACTGGACAGGATAGATCTTTGCACAGAGCTTAAGTCCGTCGAAATGAAAGATATGACAGGAAAAAAAATCGGACTTAAGACATCGGATATGTCAGAGATGGTAGAAAAAGCCAGAAAAATGCAGGAAAGAAGATATAAGGGAACAAAGTACCGCTTCAATTCCGAACTCAAGGCGGACGATATGGACGAGGTATGCCGGCTCGGAAAAAAAGAATCCCTGCTTATGGAAAAGCTTTATAAGGAGTTCTCGCTCTCCGCCCGTTCATACCACAGGATACTCCGGGTATCAAGGACTATCGCGGATATCGAAGGCTCAGAAGAAATAAGCACGGATCACCTTCTGGAAGCCGCCTCCTTCAGACCGGACCTAGAATATTTCAGAAACAGAAAATAAAAAAATGTCGCCGGCCCCTTACTGCCGGCGACATTAATATGCTCAAAAGATTTATCAGATCTTGATCTCCATTGCATCGGGATCCTGTGCAAAGTGGATCGCCTGATCTCTGTCGATCTTTCCTTCGTAGAAGAAGTTGCAGATTGCTTCGTCCATGGTGATCATACCCATAGCCTTGTTGGTCTGCATTACACCCATGATCTGGTGTGACTTACCTTCACGGATGAGGTTTCTGATAGCGTGGTTGGCAAGGAGAACCTCGAATGCCGCAACACGGCCCTTTCCGTCATAGGTAGGAATGAGCTGCTGGGAGATGATGGCTTCGAGAACGCCCGCAAGCTGGATTCTTATCTGCTGCTGCTGGTGAGGAGGGAATACGTCGATAACACGGTCGACGGTTGAAGCGGCACCGATGGTATGCAGTGTTGAAAGGACCAGGTGACCGGTCTCAGCTGCGGTAATAGCAGTGGAAATGGTCTCAAGGTCTCTCATCTCACCGACGAGAATGACATCGGGATCTTCACGGAGTGCGGCACGGAGTGCATTTGCATATGAACCGGAGTCCATACCGATCTCACGCTGGTTAACAACGGATCTCTTATGCATATGCAGATACTCTATAGGATCCTCAAGGGTGATGATATGTGCGTCGCGGTTTTCGTTGATCCTGTCAATGATGGATGCAAGGGTTGTAGACTTACCGGATCCGGTAGGTCCCGTTACGAGGACAAGTCCTCTCTTTCTCTCATGGAGATCGATAACAGCCTTGGGCACACCGAGTTTCTCGGGATTGGGAATCTCGGTACCGACAAGTCTGAGAGCAAGTCCTGCCGAACCTCTCTGCTTGAAGATATTAACACGGTAACGGCCGAGAGCGGGGATTGAGAAGGACATATCGTATTCACCGATATCCTCGAATCTGCGTCTCTGCTCTTCGTTAGCGATGGACATAACTACGTCCAGAGTGTCCTGAGGCATAAGTCTGTCATAGCCTTCAACAGAAAGAAGGGAGCCGTTGACTCTCATCTTGGGAGGTACACCAACCGTGATGTGCACGTCACTGGCGCCGGCATTTTTAGCCTTTTGCATTACGTCATAAATATCAACCATTTTTGTTCACCCCTGAATTAATTTTTGGTTATTATATCATTCCCTCTGCGGGAACATTGATACCTGCGTTACTGATCGCGTCTCTGTCCATGATGTATCTGTTGTCCAGAGTCTTCATGATGTCTTCAACTCTTATGTCGGAATAATCGCGGATCGAAAGGTCCATTATCTTGTTCTGACGGAAAGTGATGACCGTCGGCTTAAGGATATTGGACGGATTCTCGTTGATGACAAGTGCCTTCTCACCGGATGAGAGTTCTACGCTGACTCCGGGGAAAAGAATAAATACGGAATCGATAAGGGCCTGTACAACTCCGGGATCGTAAATGTCATCCTTATCCTGGAATTCCATGATTGCCTTAACTTCGGAAAGTGATTCACCGGTAAGGCTCATTCCCGTTATCTCATCGTAGCGGCTTGCTACGAGAAGGATCTTGGCTTCCATCGACATCTTCCTGATCTCGATCTCTTCTCCGAGATCCACAGCTCTCTGAACTCTCAGAGCCTGCTGACAGATCCTTCTGACTCTTGTTCCTTCGGTACCGAGACTTTCCTCGAGTGCCTCAGCTCCGCTTAGTGCTTCGTCGTACATCGGCTTTATCATTGAGGGATCGGTCTCACCTCCGTAAATGGCAGGATTTCCGGAACCGACTTTACCGATGTCATGAGTAAGAGCTGCGGTAACAAGTGCGAGTCTTTCTTCTATCGAGATGTTCAAACGACTGGCAAGCATCGCACTCAGGATCGCCGTGTTGAACATATGTCTGCAAGTGTAATCGTCTTTACTTCGTAAGTTCTGATAGAAATGGATCTTACCTTCCAGATGACCGTACTGACGGATTATCTGGCTTACTATGGTAGGAAGATTCTTCTGCTTCTTGGTGGTTTTGATCCTGGTTATTTCATCCTGAAGGGAGGAAACGGTCTTGATCTCGAATTTTTCGAAAGCCAGGTCTTCCTCCGACATGGGAGGCAAAGGCTCCGCGGGCTCAAGAATATAGATTCCGAGAAGACCGAAGTTTTTAACAGACTCGATACTTCCGTCCGTGAGCTTGGCGTCACGCTCATGAAGGAGAACGCCGCTCTTGGAATAAATGGGTCTTGCGAGTCTCATTCCGCTTTTAAGATCTTCCCATTTTACGAATTTCAAATTTCTCTCCCCGGATAAGCCAAAAATAAGAACGGTACAACGCAATTATTTTACTATAAAAGAGATGCGATAACAAGAGTTTTTAATTGACAGTATACTTAAAGTATACTGATGGAAACTGGGATTCGCAGTTTTTATTCAACCGATTCCTTCATCTAAAGAAAACCTGTTTTTTATCATTTTTAAGTAATTCTCATTATTACCGGAAGCAGCCATTATCGGAGCATAGGCGTCGCGTCCGCTGATATCCAGTAAATACGGGGTTTTCGAGAACTTTTCGGTATACTCTTTTACAAAATCCAATATGCCTTTCCGGATCTCACCCGCTTTTACTAAATCGATATCGGAATCCTCGAAATGAGGGCCGTCAGGGTAAAATCCCAAAAATTTAGCCTGAGGTGATGAAAGAAGAAGCTCCCAAAATACGTTATACCCCTTCTCCGGATCGTGCTTTTTCAGAAGATCCCTGTTATGTGATTGCGAAAACATATAACTCTTAAGCTTACCGCTCTGAAGAAAGCTTTCCGATGCATCGGGCTCCGCATTGTGAGGAGTATTTGTTCCGGCGATGATACCGCTTACACTGCAGGGGATATTCCATACCCTTTCGACTAGATACGAAAGGAAGACCGCTCCGCTGCCCGCCCAGCCGATATCGACCGCAACGACATTCTTACAGCCGTCAAGCATTTCGCTGTAATACTTCTTTGCAGCTAAATTCTGTTCTTCATATGCGGAAGCGATCTTTTCCCTGTTCCGCAAAAGGAATTCTTTAAGAGCACCTGCTGTCTTTACGGCCAACTTATCTTCCGCTTTCAATGTTCCGTCTTTATCGGATGATCTCCATCCGGACAGTTCTCCTTTAAGCGAAGCAAGTTCCATTGAATCAAGTGCTTCGCCTATAGTGATGTTCTCTCCGATCCTGTGAGTGATAAAGCGTCTGAGGAAATCTTCCGTATCATGAGCCGCCATAAGCTTTGTCGAAGCTTTTCTCGACCATAATGCATACGCGGTACTGTCTTCGGGGAAAAGGAGATCGTAGACCTGCTTCAGTATATCTCCGTCCCTCGACAAGAACAAAACCTTATCATATTTTTCCTTTACGTACTCTTCGTGAATAAACCTGCAATATCCGAGTACGAACAGACCGCCGTAAATGTAGCCGTATTCGTATTCCGGCGTATACTCAGCTGAGCAATTATAAATATGATTATTAACAATGCCGCGGTATGCACTTCCGACTATGGGAGACATATCGTGAGGCCTGTAAAGAAGATCGTTCCTGCCTGTCTGAGGGTAATGGATCACTTCTATCCCGGCTTTCTCCGCCATCAGAACATCGCTTCTCGGATCGTCTCCGACATGGATAAGCTTTTCGTTTGGACCTATGTCATCAAGAACCTTTTTGTAGATCCTTCCTTCGTACTTATTGATGTTATGCGAATTGGATATATATATCTTCTCCGCACCGGCGATGCCGTTCTTTTCAAGGATGCGTGTTATGACAGATTCCGGAAGATACATATCGGAAATGATGATAAGCTTCCTGCCCTTTTCCTTTAATCCGTTCCAGACTTTAAGCATGAAAGGATTCGCATAGCACAGCGAAAGCTCCGTCTCGATCTCTGTCTCCATTCCTTTGTTGGAATCGATGGATGTTACGAGAGCGAGTTCATCCCAGATCTCCGAAAGCGTAACTTCATAATGCTTTTCTTTTTTGTATTTCTTTTCGCGGGCCCTGTGCTCTGCAAGGATTCGCTTGTTCCTGAAATCAAGTATTCCTAATTTCTCCCCGAGAATATAGAACAGATCCGTGGGATCGGAAAAAGGTCTGAAGATAAGTGTTCCGAACACATCAAAAGAGATAACGGAATACTCCGAGAGTTTTTCGATCAACGAATCGGCGTCATATCCGAATTCCTTAACCGCGATCCCGGATTCGGATGAATGGACAGGCACCTTCTTCGTCTCATAAAACGCTACATCCGGAAGCTTGCCGAGGAATCTGCAGAACAGACAATAGTATGCAAAATTAAGCCACAGGAGATAAAGCCAGGATATGAAGACCTTAATTCCTCTGCTTCCGTCATGGTATCTGTGGTATCTGTATCTGATGCCGGGTATTCTGTTAACGAGTGCGTTGTAAACAGTAAGTCTCATTTATGATCGGCTTTATACATTTCCGAGAAGAACTCTCTTCAAATGCCTTTCCGCGATTGTTTTCAGCTTACGCATAAGTACGATGTCCGTTGCCGCTTCACTGTATCTGTATCTAGGGAAATATCTCGTTATATGAAGCGGAATCTCAGGGTCTATAGATGAGATCCATTCAGCTTCCTCATCCATATCATCCGGAGAATCATTAAGTCCGGGGACGATGAGTGATGTGATCTCAACATGCGAGTCCTTAGCAGACCTCTCTATAAATGCTTTCACGGTTTCGAGATCACCGCCGAGCTTTTCATAAACTTCCGGTCTGAAGCCCTTCAGATCGATATTCATCGCATCAATGAAAGGAAGTATTTCTTCAAGGACAGGCAGTTCGCATGTTCCGTTTGTGACAAGAACGTTTTTCAGATCATGCTCGTGGACGAGCTTAGCCGTATCCCTTACAAATTCATAGCAGACAAGTGCTTCGTTGTATGTGTAAGCAACCCCTATATTACCGCTCGGGACCTCATCAAGTGCTATGGAAAGGATCTTCTCCGGAGTTACTGTATAGACTTCCGAAATATCACTCTCTCCCGCCTGCGCTATGTCATGATTCTGGCAGAAAGGACAGCTCAGGTTGCAGCCATAGCTTCCCACGGAAAGAATCTTACTTCCGGGGCAAAAGAAAGCGAGCGGTTTCTTTTCGATAGGATCGAGTGCTATCGAAGTTACCTTGCCGTAGTTTATCGGAACAATCCTGCCGCCACGGTTCGCCCTCGCCCTGCATCTGCCTGTGCCTCCTTCGGGAAGCCTGCAGTGATGCGGGCATACGGGACATACGGCTGTACTTTTTTCAACACCGTCATCAAACATGACGGACAACCTCAAAGCGGTACATCTTTACACCGTTCTCGGTCTGGTCCAGTCCTGCTTTCTGCCTTGCGATCGCGATCTGCTCTTCTACCGTATCAACACCATCAAGGTCAGGAAGAAGAAGTCCGCGCTTGTAACCCTTCTCAACGATGACACCGTAACGTTTGACATCAAGCTGATCGGGCGAATCAATGGGTTCCTCCGGGCTGAGCACATCAACATTTATTTCAAGCGAATCAAGTTCCTCGGTTCGGATCGGATTGAATCTCGGATCCCTGGTCGATGCCGCGATCGCATTTGATACAATCTCATCCGCGATATTCCTGCAGGTGGGAGCAATGGTACCTATACATCCGCGAAGCTTTCCGCCTTCGTGTATCGATACAAATGCACCGGCTCTTCCGTTCTTCATTTCATCCGTAAGCTCATCATCAGACGGAACATATACTTCATTTTTACTGATGATCAGATCAATCGTCTTCTTCGCAAGTTCAACGTACTTATCCATGGCTTCCTCCTTTTTAGCTTTCAGAATACGGCAGCGGATGGTATATGCAGAATCCGTAGCCTACACCGAATGTCGCTTCGTGTGACATTTCCTTTGTTTCAAAATTTATTCCTTCAAATGCGCCGCCCATGATCGTAAATGATCTGTGCCCGCATTCCATAGCCTTATCAAGAAGAATGGGATCATATGAAGCAAGCGCTCCGAAATCTCCTTCACCCATCGTCTTCATGATCATCTCATCATAAACGGGCCCCTCGGGCGAAAAGCCGTAAGGTCCGTCTTCCTTCTGGCAATGACTTAAGTCTCCGCTTGCGACGAAGACACATCTTATTCCGGTTTTATCTATGGCTTTCCTGATAGCTTTTCCGAATTCAAAATGAGTATTCAGATCAAGTCCGGAAAGTCCGATGCGAATAAGCTTATAGTCCGTGTATCTTTTGTTTATGAAATATAAAGGAACTGTGGTTCCGTGATCGAGCAGAGGATCTCTTTCTCCGTCTGTCCCCGCCGGAATGCATTCCTTTTCGCAGAGCGATTCGATCTCACGGACAAGCTCTTCATCATATGAAACATTGAAGCGGACGTTACGTGCGCCGAAACGGCTGAAATCCCCGGCAGCTTCTCTTCCGGGAGAAATATGGAAATAATCCCTGTACATGACCGAATGGGGAGAAGTAAGAATTATGGTGTCCGGCTTGATCCGGGCAATATCCGAAGCAACCTCATCAAATGAGGCCAGAGTATCACTGATCTTCAGTTCTTCGCCTCCACCTATCTCCGGAACGGCGATCGGCGGATGAGGCACCATATATCCGGCAAGAAGCGGCATGATCATCCCTCCCAATGGCAATTGTACTATATTTTGATAGATTATAGGGAAAATACTTTTGATCTGTGAATTAGCTGAAATGATAAATTTTGATAAATTTGATTTATAAATGATAAATTTTGATAAACGGCAGAGATCATGGATATAGACTTTGATTAATTCTATGGAACTGTTTCAGGATATAGGTTATATTTTTATACACAAGCGTATATTTGAAGCCTGCGCCCCCTTATAAGGAGATAAGTATGAGCCCACGCAAAACACTTCTATTCCTCATAGCCTTTGTTTTCATGTTACTCATCCCGGCGAGGGTTCATGCGGAAAGGTATATCCTATGCCTCGGATGCGACGGCACCGGTAAATGTGAACTCTGCGATCCCGCAAAAGGAAGTGACCGTCTCGGAGACGGATATATGCAATGCTGGTTGTGTCATCAGACAGGATACGCTGTGTGCGGAACCAATCATACGGGTGACGGAACCCCCATCGGATGTGACGGAAGCGGACACATGCCTGACGGCTCTTTATGCGTTGTATGTAACGGCGAAGGACGGTATCCCTGTGATGTCTGCGGCGGAACAGGTATATTTGAGTGCAAATGCAGACAGCAGGGGCAGCCCGGCAAATGCACTCTCTGTTACGGTACCGGTTGGCGACTCATCAATTCAGCCGGTGTATGCTATAACACCACTCCCGTATATCCCTCAGACGGTTCAACCATAGATACATCCAATTTCGGATATATGGGCACTATGACCTATGATGCCAGCCGCTTTGGACTCGGAATAACCGCTGCTCAGTTTGAAGCGATCAAGGACGGCAACAGTGGGAATAATACCGGAGGAAATAATAATCCTCAGGATAACTCCGGCGGTGATCCGGCCCCCGGTCCGCAACCTCAGCCGAATCCCGAAGGGTCGGACGATGAGCAGCCGGGTGATAACCCTCAGGAGCAGCCGAGCGATGATAACTCATTCCTCGTCGAACCCGCTTCTGACTACGAAATAACAAAAGAGATCGAATCCGGGCAGGATGAGATCTTCTTTATCTGCAGATATGTTGCAGGCAATTATCTCTTTTCCGTAAAGGCATTGATGGCTCAGATGTACGATGCCGAACTTGATTCCATTCACGGCATGACGGAAACAAGTATTAATGACTTCCGCGGTCATCTTGAGGCTGCGGCAAACGGCATTGAATTTACAGATAGTTCAGATGGACCGGATGACATCCAAATTGAATTCGGTTGCGAAAGAATTGAATACTTCCCCTTCAGATGTGAGGTCCTCATTGAAGTCCCTCTCACATTCGGTCATGCTCCATGCGATCTTTATTATGTTGAGGACGGAGTATATTACAGCGTTCCGGTCTGTCCCGTCAGAAATGTAGATTCCGCCGGTGAACATGAATATCTGGTATTCACCATCGACAGATTCGGAGAATTTGTCTTCACCAACCGGCCGACAGAATCACAAGGCTCTCTTCTGCCCGAAGCACCACAGACTGTAAACGATACTCCCGGAACAATCGATAACGGTAATTCTTCCGATACAAATACAGAACCGGAAGAAGCAACAGCATCTCCCGGTTCAGAATCAACAGATGGATCATCTAGCAGCAAAAGTGCTACCCCTGCGATAATCATTGTATTGATCGCTGTATGCGCTTGTGGGGGAGGGGCTTTCTATCTTAGGAAAAAGAAGAAATAGTATATAATCCTAAGCCAAGAATATTCTCCCACATCTGTTTTGAAGTCATATAGGGATATCTTTCTATATAATAAATAATTAGCATCTATAATGTCATATTCTCTTCGGGCTCTTCTGCGAAAATCATGAAAGAATACTTCTATATCGAGAAAGCCTAAGATATCGATGCAAGCAAAGATATCATAGTGAAAAAAACTATAATAGTATTTCATTTGCTAAATTTACATTCAGCGATACCCTTTTAATATCCTCTTCAAATATATAATTCCATAAAAGAGTTTTATCCGCCTTAGAAAAGACTTTCTTTAAATATTCATACAAAACGTAATTCAAGCTTTCATCAGGAGATTCATCAATCAATGCCAAAATCAAAGATAGAACAAAAGACAAAAAACTGTATTTCAAATTCTCAACATTGCAGCACTTATTAATTTGTAGATTAATTCTATCAAGAGCATTAATAACACACGAAATATCGTTCCATTTACTACCTTGAAGGGATTTAAAATCATGTATTCTATAATAATACAACCTATCTTCTATTACAGACACACGATTTGATAGCATCAAATTTGCATATGTAAAATACATATCATTAAAATATTTCTGCTCATCAAAAGCAATATGATTTTGCTTTATAAACGAGCTATTAAACACTTTATTCCATGGCGCACCAGATGTAATAAAGAAGCAATTTTTTACATTTTGAAAAGAAAAAACATTCTCTTTTGGTAAATAATTCTTTCTGAGAATAGGTGAATCATAATTAATCAATCCTGAATTGCTATCAATCTCATATCCACCAAAAATCAATATATCTAATTCTTTTTTATATATGATTTCATATGGTTTAACTAAAATATCCGGTGAAAAATCATCATCCGAGTCAATAAACTGAATGTACTTACCAGAAGAAAACTTCATGCCAATATTTCTTGCAGCGCCTGCTCCATTTCCATTTCCAGAAATATATCTAATTCTTTCGTCGATTTTGCAATATTCATGGATTATTTTCGATGAATCATCATCGCTTTTATCATCCACACATAAAACTTCAAAATCACAATTTGTAACTGATATTAATTTGCTTAAAATATGTGGCAAGTATTTATGTGAATTTTTAATCGGAATAATAATAGATACTAAAGGAGTAGTCATCTTCTCATATATTATCTGTGTAGCAAATCATAAATCAAATTATCATTACAGCTGTAAATGATTACAATAACCTCGATATAATTCATTTATTGTACATGCCATATCATTTGCAACAGAAAAATGATTATATCTCAAATACTTTATCACCTGATTAATGCCTACAAACAATTCAGGAAAATCACAAAGTGAATGTTTGCTATGTTTGCCGGTATCCCACACCCATGTATATAAATTCCCAATTTGAGATAAACCGTATTTGCATTCGCAACCTAGTTTTTTCATCAAGGGAACATACTGCCAATTATAATCAACTCTACTTTTACTGTTTACAATCACCAAAAACTTATTATGAGGAGAATTGGTTAAATGATAAATAAAATCAGATCTATAGAAATTATCATTTTGAGGATCAACACTAACTATTTTTTTGAATTCTTCATACCATTCGTGTTTCCACAAATAAATCTGAGGATTGATACCTATTGAAAAGCTACCTGGCAAATAATGAGAAGTATATAGAGCTGCTGTTCCGCCAGATGACGATCCATATAAAATGCAGTTCTCAGTTGGAATGGATAATTTTTTAGCAATTGAAATAATTAACCGTGCCAACAATTCTCTTAGATTCGTTTTCGAATCACCGTAATACCACCCAATGGGAAGGTTATTATACATAAAATACATAGGATCTGTGATATTCAAGACGTTTGCATTTGTTAAGTTACTCCAAGACCACCTATTATATTGTGTTTTTTTGTTTTCATCGAAACCTGCAGCACTATTTAAAAATACATAGAGCATATCCGAATCTTTTTTTTGTAATAAAAACCTAAAAGATATCCCTTGTATATCGCAATGATATTCACCTGACTCAAGTACGCACTCATCTAAATCTTCTAACAGTAAATCTTTTCGGAATTCAGGAAAAGACGGTTTATATATTTTGCAAATAGTTTCCTCAAGTAAGGAATTAAATACTTTCATACCGTCACTATTTGAAGTTTTGATTTGATTATAATTCATGGTATTCAGTGGTTATCCGATATGCACTATTATTCAAAATATTTTCTTGAATAATTTCATTCCCTAATGGGCAATCATTCGTCTTATCCATCTAGGAATCAAAGTAATAAACAGTCCAATTTTATAGCTTTTCGATTTTCTCGTTTCATTTAAACAATAACTATCATATCGAAGTCCTTCAATCAAAAAATTGTTTTCATTCAACAATCGATTTAATTTTTGAATATCAGATCTTAATTGTTTTATCTCAGCATCTTTTATTTTGAGTTTGTCATTTATTAATTTTGTATCATTCGATTCTATTCCAATATTTTTAGATAGCAGTTCGCTAGGAAACTTGAAATTGGAAACATAAAAATATTTAGCAGAAAGTGTTTCATCAGATAAGTTCTCAGCAAATCTATCAGCACCCATCTCTTTTATATCATTCACAAGATTATAGTATCGTTTTTCGGCATATTTCATATCATTTATAAGTTCATACTCGCGAAAAGCCGTATTAATAATAAAATACATATAATCCTGATAATATAGTGACCCGACTTGGTCTTGCTGTAAATAATCCCTAAAAGCTATAATACTGTGTTTAATATTATTCCATGAACATTTCAAGTGATGAGGATTCTCAAAATTCACAAGATAATGGCCAACCACAGAATTATTGTAAGCAATCTTTTCAGCCGACAAAATAGTTTTATAAACAAACATGATATCGCCATAGATATCACCATTTTCGTCAAAGCGATTATCCGATACTATTTTTCTAGAAAAAAATTTATCATCCAGCCTATAAGAAACAACGTCAAATCGGTTATTTCTAATATCTCCAAAAGTAAAAACTGATTCCTTCGGAAATAAATACTGTTTATCTTCCCATGATGATTTTCTATATGAAGTATAATCATTGATATTTCCGATACAATAATCGACCTTCGAGCAGACAACATCCGTATTATCTCTGCTTATAAGATAATATGCGTCAAAAAGATAATTAGGCATATAAACCGTATCCGAATCAGCTATAAGTAAATATTCACCTTTTGCTTCTTCAATTCCCTTATTAGCAGCTTTAGACACATTTAAGGACTTATCAGTTATCAAGCTGATATTTGGATATTTCATAGCATATTCATTTAAGATTTTAGATTTTGATCCATTGTCAACAAATATAAACTCGACATTTCTCAATGATTGTTTTACTAAACTTTCAAGGCAAGGTCGTATTTTTGCTTTCGAGTCACAAACCGGCAAAATCACAGACACTGCTGGTTGTTTTACTTTTTTCACTACAGAATTATATGATGATATCAATTTATCTTTAATTTTTTCGACATCATAATAATCAAGAATTTTTTGCAGATACTTATCATTTCCACCGCCAGCTCTGTTGATTCTGTAGAGCGCTTCTGATTGAGTGCCTTTGATAATATTTATTTTTTTACATGGGCATGCCAATACAACCGATGTTCCAACCCTTATTTGCATTATCTTAAGCCATATATCATCTACCGTAGGACATAGGGACATCATTAAATCGACATCAAACACATCCTCATGCATACATTTGGGTGGATATAAACA
>JAEEGI010017650.1_pt1 | contig 14607 bp, 14 predicted proteins | sample 8958751 | NCBI WGS metagenome assembly JAEEGI01 (sample SAMN16246545, study PRJNA631951) | gut metagenome | biome: gut microbiome; feature: rumen; material: KS-attached | host: Bos | place: Iran: Karaj | collected 2018-10
ATCGGCGGAGCGTAGATGTGGTATCCGGCGCGGATGGCTTTGGCCAGAATCTCGTCGCTCTTGTCCTCCTTGCGGGTGGCGAAAATAAAGGCCTCGCCTGCTATAGCCAACGAAGCCAGTATTATAGCTATGACGGACAGCTTTTTCATGATGTCACGGTGTTGATTATCAGACGTGCCACCTCCTGCTTGCTCAGCAGGGGGCTCTCTGTTCGGCTGCCGTCGCGGCCGATGATGTACACCTTGTTGGTGTCCACGCCGAAGCCGGCGCCTTTGTCGCGCAGCGAGTTGAGGACGATGTAGTCGAGGTTTTTCTTCTCCAACTTGCGTTGGGCGTTGGCCTCCTCGTTGTCGGTCTCGAGGGCGAAGCCCACCAACGTCTGTCCCTCCTGCTTCATACTGCCGAGGGTGGCCAGTATGTCGGGGTTCTGCACCAGTTCCAGGTGCATGCCTTCAGAGCCGTTCTTCTTGAGCTTGTGGTCGGCGCACTCCGCCGGCCGGTAGTCGGCCACAGCGGCCGAGAGTATGGCGCCGTTGCAGCCGGGGAACACCTCGGTGGCGGCGGCGAACATCTCGCGGGCGCTCTCGACGCGGGTTACGTGTATGCGTTGGCACGCTGCTGTGTCGAGGTGAGTGGGTCCTGTCACCAGCTCCACGTCGGCACCTTGCTCGGCCAGAGCTTCGGCCAATGCGAAGCCCATCTTGCCGCTGCTGTAGTTGCCTATGAAGCGTACGCTGTCGATGCGCTCGTAGGTGGGACCGGCTGTCACCAGCCAGCGCTGACCTTGCAGTTGCTGCGACCGAGTCGCAGCGCACACGGCCTCCGCTATGGCGGTGGGTTCGGCCATGCGACCCACGCCGTTGACGCCGCAGGCCAGCTCGCCCTCTTCGGGGCCTACCATGCGGATGCCCCACGTCTTGAGGGTCTGTATGTTGCGCTGCACGGCTGGGTGTGCCCACATCTCGCAGTTCATGGCGGGTGCCATGATGACGGGCTTGCCGGAGAAGGCCAGCAAGAGCGTCGAAAGGGCATCGTCGGCTATGCCGCTGGCCACCTTGCCTATGATGTTGGCTGTGGCTGGAGCCACCACCAGCAGCTCGCCCCAGTCTTTGAGGGAGATGTGCTCGGTGCGCCCCGAAGCGAAGAGGTCGCTGTAGAGCGGTGCGCCCGAGACCGTCTCAAGGGTCACCCTTGTGACGAACTCCAGCGCATGCTGAGTGGCGGCGCAGCGCACCTCGTGGCCTGCTTTCTTCAGCAGGCGCACCAGCTCGGGCGCTTTGTAGGCCGCTATGCCTCCCGTTATGCCGACGACGATGTTCATCAGTTGGCGTTGATGACTTCTTCCTCCATGGCCTCGAACTTGGCGGCCTGCTTGTCCTCCTTGGCGGGGTTGCGGTAGTATATCTGGCCTTCGAGATACTCCTCGGTGGCCTCAAGTGTGGGTTTGGGCATTTGCTCGTAGCGGCGCACAATCTCTATCTGCTCGCGGTTTTCGAACATCTCGTCCACGCCGTCGCCGCCCGTGCGGAAGTCGTCTATGCGGCTGTGCAGTTCCTTCTTCTCTTCGGCGGCAATCTGGTTGGCACGCTTGGTGAGCATGGCCACGGTCTCGTAGATGTTGTCGGTCTGACGGCTGAAGTCGGCAGTGTTGCGTGTGATAGTGGTGTTGATGATTTTCTTCTTCTCTTCCATTGTTTTATGTTGTTTTTTTTGTTTCTCTTATTTTTCCATTTTGGCCAGCTCCTCGCGGGTCTTGGTGTAGATGTTCTGTGCGTCGGCCAGCTGTTTGGGGTCGGTGATGCCGCTCACCACGCGGTCGAAGTCCGCCACCACCTGCTGCAGGCGTCCGCGTTTCTTGTCCTCGCGGCTGTCGATGGCATACAGGTAGCCTGAACGCAGCATGTAATACATGGCGTCGCCGCGCATCGGCGCCTCGGGGTAGAGGTTGATGAAGTTTTTGAGGCTCTCGTAGGCCGCGCGGTATTCCTCGGTGTAGTAGTAGCCGTAGGCTATCTCGTAGTCTTTCTTCATCAGCTTGGTGCGCATCTCGTCGAGGTAGCGGTTCACCTCGGGCATGTGTGTGCTGTGCGGCCAACGCTCGACGAAGGCCTCGAACTCTTCGATGGCTTCGCGCGTAAGGCTCTGGTCGAGCGTGTAGACGGGCGACTCCATGTATTTGCAGTAGGCCGAGAGGTAGGAGGCCTCCTCGACGCGCACGCTGTAGGGGAACTGCCGTGCGAAGCGTTTGAACTGGTATCCGGCCATGTAGTAGTCCTTCTCCATGTAGAGCGCCTGGCCGTAGTACCAGGCAATCTCCTCGGCGTTGTCGCGCCCGCGGTAGTGCAGCGTCAGGTTCTCGAAGAGCTGGATGGCCTTCGAGTAGCTGTTTTCGTTGTAGTACTGCATCGCCGCCTGGTATTTGGCGTCGTAATCGTTGCTTTTGAGTATCTTGTCGAACTTGTTGCAACTCGTTAGCAACAAGGTTATTGCAAGGATATTGAGGATGTTTTTTGCCATTTTCATAAATTGCAAAGATACAACTTTTTCTTTGATTGCGCGCAAATAATTTAAAAAAGCCTCTTTTTTCAGTCCTTGATGCCGTCTTGATGCCGTCTAGTTGCCGTTTAGTAGCCGTTTAGTAGCCGTTTTGATGCTTCCGTCTTCCTATAGAGTTCCTTCGGATCCGGTACGGCAGTTCTTCAGTACTTCAACGATACTTCTTCAGTAGTTCTTCAGTGAAACACTGAAATACTACTGAAGAAATGCTGTAGGGGCTCCGTACCGGCTCTGTAGCGGAGTGGTGGTTGTTTGCATTTTTTAACAAAGGTATGGTGCCTTGTATGGGAAAAAAAACGTATTTTTGCATTTTAAAATAAAGGTTCGGAATGGATACGATTATTATATTAGACTTTGGTAGTCAGTACACTCAGCTTATCGCGCGCAAGATACGCGAGCTTAATGTTTACTGCGAGATTCATCCCTTCGACAAGATTCCGGCGCTGACGCCGGAGGTGAAGGGTGTTGTTTTCAGTGGCAGCCCTTATAGCTGCAATGCCGCCGACGCTCCGGTGCCCGACATGAAGGGCATCAAGGGCAAGCTGCCGCTGCTGGCGGTGTGCTACGGTGCCCAGTACCTGGCCAAGTGGGGCGGTGGCCGCGTGCAGCAGAGCAAGATACGCGAGTACGGCCGTGCCAACCTGTCGTTCATCGACGGCAGCAATCCGCTGATGAAGGGTGTGCCCATGGGCAGCCAGGTGTGGATGAGTCACGGTGACACCATCGAGGTGCTGCCCGCGGGCTACAAGACCATTTGCAGCACGGAGAACGTGCAGTTTGCCGGCTATCAGATTGAGGGCGAGCAGACCTATGCCATACAGTTCCACCCCGAGGTGCACCATTCGACCGACGGTCCGACGCTGCTGCGCAACTTCGTCGTCGGTATCTGCGGCTGCCGTCAGGAGTGGACGCCCGAGAGCTTCATAGAGACGACTGTCAAGGAGCTGCGCGAGAAGGTGGGTGGCGACAAGGTGGTGCTCGGTCTCAGCGGCGGTGTCGACAGCACCGTTGCCGCCGTGCTCCTCAACCGTGCCATAGGCCACCAGCTGCATTGCATCTTTGTGGACAACGGTCTGCTGCGCAAAAACGAGTTCGAGAGTGTGCTCGAGAGCTATAAGGATATGGGCCTCAACGTGAAGGGTGTGGATGCCAAACAGCGCTTCTACGATGTGCTGGCCGGTGTCAAGGACCCCGAGAAGAAGCGCAAGGGCATTGGCAAGACCTTTATCGATGTGTTCGACGCCGAGGCCAAGCTCATCACCGACGCCAAGTGGCTCGGGCAGGGCACCATCTATCCCGACGTCATCGAGAGCTCGAGCGTCAAAGGTCCCAGCCAGACAATCAAGAGCCACCACAATGTGGGCGGTTTGCCTGACTATATGAAGCTCAAGCTTGTCGAGCCGCTGCGCAGCCTCTTCAAGGACGAGGTGCGCCGTGTGGGTCGCCAGCTGGGCATCAAGGACAGCCTCATCGGCCGTCACCCCTTCCCGGGTCCCGGCTTGGCCATACGTATCCTCAGCGATGTGACGCCCGAGAAGGTGCGCATACTGCAGGAGGTTGACGACATCTTCATCCAGGGTTTGCGCGACGCAGGCCTCTACGACAAGGTGTGGCAGGCCGGCGCCATGCTGCTGCCGGTGCAGAGCGTGGGCGTCATGGGCGACGAGCGCACCTATGAGAGTGTTGTGGCGCTGCGCGCCGTGGAGAGCGTCGACGGCATGACTGCCGACTGGAGCCATCTGCCTTACGACTTCATGGCCAAGGTCTCGAACGAAATCATCAACCGCGTGAAGGGCGTCAACCGCGTGTGCTACGACATCAGCTCCAAGCCGCCAGCAACAATCGAGTGGGAATAAAAGCCAATAGAATGAAACGTTTTGTCCTGACAATAGTGCTAATGATGGCGTCGGTGTTGGCTTGGAGTCAAGCTCCGGGAACAACGCCTGTCAAGGTTAGCAACGAGACACAGATGCTGCACGGGAAGAAGTACTACGTGCACATAGTGGAGCGTGGGCAGACGGTGTACTCCATATCGCGGGCCTACAAAGTGCAGAGCTACGATGCGGTGACGCATGTGGACATACATTTCCTGCATGCTGGCGACACCGTGTGGTTGCCCTACCGCGGCCAGTTTGGCGACGAGGAACAGGAAACTGTGGCTCCGAAGACCACACCGAAGAGCGAGCCTTCAGCGCCTAAGGTCACGCCACGAAGTGAGCCACCGGCACAGCAGGTCACGCCGAAGCATGCCAAACGCACAAGCGTGACTGCACAGGAAAGCAAGCCTGTGGCGCTACCCACGGTGCGACAGGTGGGGCGGACCCTCAAGGTGGCTCTCATGATGCCGTTGCATCTGAACCAGATAGACGAGATTTCCACCACTAAGTTCGACATCGAGCAGCGTGGTAAACGCAGCTACCGCCAGTTCGAGTTCATCGAATTCTACGAAGGCATACGAATGGCCCTCGACAAGCTGGCCGACCAGGGTGTGAGCGTAGAACTTAACGTCGTGGACGTGAGCTCCAACGATACCGCCAAGGTGAGCGAGGCCTTTGCGAGCCACCATGTGGCCGAGAGCGACGTGCTGGTGGCCTTGCTGTTGCGCGAGTGCTTCGACAAAGCCGCCGACCTTGCCCGCGAGGCAGGCATATACATCGTTAACCCCATGGCCACACGCAGCGACATCTGCGCCGAAAACCCCTACATGGTGAAGATGCAGCCGTCGACGGCAGGCCTCATAGCGAGGATGCTCAACAATGTGGCCACCGAGCGTCAGGGGTCGCACCTTTATATTGTTCACTCGGGTGCCAAGAGTGAGAAACCGGTGCTCGACGAGATGAAACGTCAGCTCGAGGAACGCGGAGATATCAAGTACACCCTCTTCAACTGGAGCCAGAGCGCCAAGCTGGCCACGGTGCTCAAGAAGACCCCCGGTGCCGCCGTTGTGAGCATCTATGACCAGGGCAAGGACCAGAACCGCGTCTATGTGGGCAACCTGCTCAACCGTCTCACGTCGCTCAAGCAGGGCACGCCGGTGCTCTACACTCTCGGCGACTGGACGCGCGAATACGGCGACGTGGACTTTAACCAGCTGCAAAACCTCAACTACCATACCTTCGCCACGGGCTGGGACATGACCAATGACGTGCATGTGGAGTTCCTCAAGGACTTCCGCACGCGCTATGGCAACGAGCCTACCTCGCCCCTGGCAGCCACAGGCTACGACCTGACGCTGTATATCGTTGGCGGTCTGCACCGCAAGGGTGCCGACTTCTGGAACGCCCCCGGCGGTGCGTCGGAGGGGCTCACGCAGCCCATCCACCTCGTGCGTAGCGGCGCCGGCCTTGAGAACGACCGCGCCATGATATACCGCATGCAGGAGCTTGTCCTCGTGCCGGTGTCGTTTAAATAAGAAAGAGACTGAATGGAATATCAGAAAACGATAAAGAAAGAGTTTCGCCTGACGGGCCCCGGACTGCATACCGGCCGCACGGTGACTGTCACCGTGATACCTGCGCCGGAGAACTTCGGCATAGCATTCCGCCGCACCGACCGTACCAACATAGTGACACAGCCCGCTCTGGCCGACAATGTCGGCGAGACCTCGCGCGGCACCACCCTCGGTACAGGGCGCAACTCCATAGCTACCATAGAACACCTTATGTCGGCCCTGCATGGTTCGCAGATTGACAACGCCCTCATCGAGCTCGACGGTGGCGAGGTGCCCATCATCGACGGCTCGGCGCGTCCATGGATGCTGCAGCTGAGCCGCGTGGGAGTGCAGCCGCTGCAGGCCGAGCGCAAGAGCTACACAATAAAAGAGCCACTGCACTTCGAGTTTGCGAAGACGGGCTCTGTGTTCGAGGTGGAGCCTTGCGACCACTTCTCCGTGCATTGCGAGATAGACTTCGCCGACACCGTCATCGGTCGTCAGACGGCCGACATGAACGACTTCAGCGAGTATGCCGCAAGCATTGCCCCCTGCCGCACATTCGTGTTCCTGCATGAGGTGGAACCCCTGCTGCACCTCAACCTCATCAAAGGAGGTTCGCTGGACAATGCGCTGGTGTTTGTGAACAGAGACCTCACTTCGCGTCAGCTGAAGCGTCTGGCCAAGATATTCAACAAGGACGAGCGTCTCTTCAAGGTGCACGATGGTGTGCTCAACACCACGGACATCTACTTCCCCAACGAGCCGGCACGTCACAAGCTGCTCGACTTTGTGGGCGACATACGCCTTGTGGGTATGCCCCTCAACGCGAAGTTCAACATTTACAAACCCGGACACAAGGCCAACAACGCCTTTGCCCGTTACCTGATGGAATACATAAGAAAGAATAACTGATACATTACACAATGATACTGAATGACATTCACCCTGATGCCAAGATAGGCAAAAATGTGATGGTAGGTAACTTCACCACCATATATGAGGATGTTGTGATTGGCGACGGCACATGGATAGGCCCAAATGTGACCATCTTCCCCGGTGCCCGCATAGGCAAGAACTGCAAGATCTTCCCCGGCTCGGTTATCGCTGCCGTGCCGCAGGACCTGAAGTTCGCCGGCGAATACACCACTGTGGAGATTGGTGACGACAATGTGATACGCGAGTGCTGCACCATCAACCGTGGTACTGCCGCCAGTGGCAAGACGGTTATCGGCAACGGCAACCTACTGATGGCATACGTGCACATAGCCCACGACTGCGTGGTGGGCGACAGCTGTGTGCTGGCCAATAACGCCACCCTCGCCGGACATATCATCCTCGGCGACTGGGTTATCCTCGGTGGCAAGACGGCCTGCCTGCAGTTCATACATATAGGTTCGCACGTCATCACCCAGGGCGGTGCCCTCATCGACAAGGACATTCCGCCGTTCGTCAAGGCGGCGCGTTACCCGATACAGTACTGCGGTGTCAATAGTCTCGGCCTTCAGCGCCGCGGCTTCTCGCAGGAGAGCATCAACCGCATCAACGACATCTACCGCTACATCTTCGTCAAGGGCATACCGCTGGCCGACGCTGTGGAGCAGGTGAAGGAGAAGTACGGCAACACCGACGAGGGCAAGCAGGTACTCGCCTTTATAGGCAGCGCTAATACGGGCCTGATGAGTGGCTTCCGTTCGGTGCGCAAGTCTGAATAAAACTACACGTAAACCATAGTGGTCTCGACAACGGCAAGCGTCTTGCCGTTGTCGAGGCTTTCTATTATTGTATGGTAAAGTGCTGTGGAGCGGCCATGCTTCAGCGCCCGGCAGGTGGCTTTTACCGTTGTGCCCATAGGGGCAGGGGAGAGGTAATGTGCTGTGGCGTCGAGTGACACCCAGTGCAGGATGCCGTCCTCCATACTGTCGCTGTTGGCGGCGATGGCAACGGCGAAGTCGGCAAGGGTGTACAGCGCGCCACCCATGGCCACACCGCGTGCGTTGCAGTGCTTGGCGGCGAGTGTAAGCGTGCAAGTGGCTTCGTGTTCACCGACGGAAGCAATCGCTATGCCGGTCAGATCTGTGGCGTAGTGGTCGGCGGCGAACACCTCGCGGGCTTTGGGGGTCATGTCGCTCATAAGCCTAATTGTTTGTGTAGCGCTTCAGCTCCGGTGAATACTATGCCCTTCATGCCGAGGGTTTCGGCGGCGGCTACGTTGTCGGGGTTGTCGTCCACGAAGACACACTCTCCGGCTTTGAGTCCGTAACGGTCGAGCAGCACGTGGAACAGTCTGTAGTCAGGCTTTATGAGCCGCTCGGCGCCGCTCACCACATAGCGGTCTATCATCTGCAGTATGCCGAAGCGTTCCCTTGCCGCGGGGAAGGTCTCCATGCTCCAGTTTGTCAAGCCGTATATCTCGTAGCCCTTGGCACGAAGTTCGTTGATTACCTCTCGCATGCCGGGCACTTCGCCGGAGAGCATCTCACGCCAGCGCGAGCGGTATAGCTCTATGGCCTCGGTGTATTCCGGTTGTCTGGCCTTGAGCTCGTCAATGCATGCCGCAGTACTTTCGCCGGCATCTATGCGGCCTCGCCATTCGTTGTCAGCCACATGCCGCAGGAACCACCACGCCTTGGCCTCGTCGCCGAAATACTCGCCGTATATAAGCTCGGGGTGCCACTGTACCAGCACGTTGCCGAAGTCAAAGATGATGTTTCTTATCGACATTCTTTCCGTGTGCTATAGTGTTGCGTCGCTATTCGTTGACAATCTTCATCATGGATGTGCCTTCCGCCGAGAATGCCTCCAGCAGGAAGACGCCGGTGGCGGGCAGCTGAAGCACCACGGGTTCGCCTGTGCTGTTGATGGTCTGCAGCAGGCGGCCGTCGAGGCTATAGAGCCTCAGCTCCGAGGGCTGACCGTTGGTGGTTGTCACCGTGCACTGGCCGTGTGCCGGGTTCGGGGACGCTTTCAAAGCCATTGTGCCTACATTGTCTATGCCCATCAGGCTTTCGGTGGTGAAGCTCGTGCGTGCTATCGGTCCGAAGTTGCCGTTGCCGCATGACGGTCTCACCGCCACAGTGTACATGGTCTCAGGCATGAGGGCTGGCAGCGCGTACTGCGGCTCCAAGACAGTGGTCATGGTTCCCCACGCATCCTCGGGCGTGCCGGATATGCCGTACATCACCTCCCACTGGCTGGTGCCCGAGTTGTCGGTCCATGAGGCGACATAGCCGCGCAGCATGTTGTCGCCGGTGGCTGTAATGTTGCTACCGCTAACTGTCAGCGCCTCGATCGGAGCGCACGGCGTGCGATAGCTTACCATGGCCCAGTCGCCATAGATGCTGCTGTCGCATACCGAGCGAACGTAGAAGTCATATTCTGTGTTGGGCTGCAGCTCCAGCTGGTATATGGCATACGACGTTCTTGAAACCGTCACCGTCGTACCTGTGCCATGCTCGAAGTCATGGGTGCCGTATTCCACCTCCCAGTGGCCTGGTGTCGAGCTGCCGCTCCATTGGAGAACCATCTGCTGCTCACCGTCGCTGGAGATGTCGTTTAGTGTTATGCTCACCACCGTAGCGCAGGTGTCATCGCCCGTGGTGAACTGCACCATGCTCCATTCGCCATAGACGGTGTCGGAGCATACTGTGCGTACATATACGTCGTACTGTGTGCTTGCATCCAGGCCGGTTAAGGTGAGCGAGGTGCCCGTAAGTGTGTCGACAGTGCCGGTGCCTGGCTCAAAGCCTTGCTCGCCATACTCTATCTCAAAGCCGTCGGCTGGGTCGGTGACACTCCAATTCAACACAGCCTCGTGTATGTCGGGCACTGCGGCGAGACTTGTGATGTCGGCGCAGGTGTCGGGGGCTGACCACAGCACCAGGTTGTCAAGGAACAATGCCGAGCCTTGCTGCATGTTGGTGCTGGCCGACGATACCGCTATCAGTATGACCGAGTCGGGGTCGGGGCTTGGCATGCCGGCCACGAGGGCGTTCAGGGGCATGTATTCCACCTCAAAGGGCGTATATTCGCTTGTGTCATACAACGACAGGTTGAGACCCACGCCCACGATGTCACGCTTGTTGGTGACGGTGTTGTGGCGTGTGCCAACCATTATCACGGCGCCGTTGTCGCCACTTGTGGCCGACTGGTACTTGTAGCTGCCGGTAAGGCGTCCCGGTCGGTAGCCGCCCAGGTCAATGCCGCCAGACACGTAGTCGTTGACGTCCATCGTCAGCAGCGTCGGCAGCATGGCCAGGATGTCGCCCGAGCCGGAGAGCATGTTGGTCACCAAGGGCAACACAGACTCGACGTCGATGGCACCGGTGGTCAGTATCGACGGTATTACCTGCTGTCTCAGCGACGAGTCAATGGCGTCGCCGGCGAGGTTCAGCACTGTGGAGCTGATGATGTCGCTGAGCATGAAGGTCTGCAGCCTGACGGCATTGTTGCCGTCGGGTACATTGCCTGTCACCTTGCTGGCCTTTATTAGCGGTATGTTGGTATTGATGGTGATGGCTCCCAGCGACTCGTTGACCGGGTACGACAGGTAGTTCCAGCTCGTGGGTGTCGTGTATGAGCCATATACCTGTATGACATACATTACGGTGTAGCCTTGGTGGTTGGTCCACTGCTCAAAGCTTCCGTTGGGCAGCGTGATGGGGACCTGCGCACGGGTCGCACCTGTGGCAAGCAATATACCTAAAGACAAGAAAATAAGTATTTTTTTCATAGAAAAAGCGCGTTATATTTCCCATATAACGCGCATATTCGGTTTTTATTGTATTTAGTGTAACTTGAAGTTTATTGGTATGCAGTACTGTACGCTGACAGCTTTGCCCTCGTAGATGGCAGGCTTCCACTTGGGCATGCCTTTCACCACCCGCAGAGCTTCCTCGTCGCAGCCGCCGCCTATGCCTTTGGCTATCTCGACATTGACGATGTCACCTTTGTCTGTCACCGTGAACTGCACCACCACGCGGCCCTCAAGGCCGTCGGCCTTGGCCTGCTCGGGGTAGTGGATGTTGTCGGCGATGTACTTGTAGAGGGCCTCTCCGCCGTCGGGATACTCCGGTGCTACAAGCCCTTCAGGCATGCTGTCGTTCTTGAAGATTATCGGCTCCACGGTGGCTTCGTTCACCACAGCCGTCTCCTCTTCCACGACGGTGTTCTCGGGGGCTCCCTGTTTGCAGCCCACCATCATCAACAGTGCCGCCACGGGCAGCGCGGCCAGCACCTTCCATGCGCCGAAGCGCGTCCTTGTTTTGTTCATCATAACGATGCGTTTTTTAAGGTTGATACTTTTGAAATTATTTGTGATATGGCCATATCCTGTACCGGTAGCCTGCCTGTAGAGCAGGTGCAGATAGTCCTCGCGGCCGCAGACTCCTATCGACGCCGCATCGGCCTGGAACTCATGCACGGCCCGTATCTCGCGCATGATGAGCCACGCGAAGGGGTTGAACCACGCCCCGCAGCACAGCAGCCATGCTGCCAGAAGGTCGTAGGTGTGGTTATGGCTCACGTGGTGCGACTCGTGTGCCAGGATGCAGCGCAACTCGTCGTCGTTCAGCCCACGGGTGCCCACCACTATCTGGTTGAAGAAGGAGTAGGGTGCTGTGTCGTCGTCGAGCAGTATGAGCGACGCCTTGCGGGGAATGTCGAAGCCGTCGGCAGCCTTGTAGACGGTGTGTCGGCGGCGGAGCCTGGCGATGGCCACCGCCTGAGCCCCCAGCTGCAGCAACAGGAACCCCAGGCACAGCGCAACGCCTATGAGGTGGATGTCCGTCAGGTCGATGGTACGTGACGCCGCATTGGCCGAAATGTCAATCTCGTCCAGCGTCATCATGTACCCCTCTGTGGGTATCACCTTCTGCGATGCCGTCGCCAGGCTCTCGGGCAACGTGAACCATGGGAATACGACACTGAACCACAGCGTCGTCAGCAAATACACAATGCTCAGCTGCAGCCAGCGGTCGCGCCGCAGCGTCAGGCAGTAGAGGCCATAGAACAGTCCCGTCGCCAGGGTCGATAAAATCATCCAGTGTATCATTTTTCCAGCTCTTTTGTGATGGCCTCGAGGTCATCGAGTGTAACTTCCTTGTTGTCAACGAGGAACGACACCAGCGCCCGCGCCGACGAACCGAAATAGCGTTGGGCAAAGCCCTTCAGCTGCTGCTGCATGTACTCCTCGCGTGCCACGACGGGATAGTAGCGGTTCGACCGGTTGAAGGTCTCGTGGGCCACAAAGCCCTTCTGTTCCAGCACGCGCACCACGGTGAGCACCGTGTTGTAGGCCACCTCGGCATCGACGGCATCGACAATCTCGCCGGCAAAGCCCTTCTCTATCTTCCAGATGGCCTGCATCACCTGCTCCTCGGCCTTGGTCAACTCCTTAATCTCTTTTGTTTTCATAATTATTCTTTTCTTTTAACGGCGAATTGGTCCAATTTCTCTAAGCTTGCGCAGTCCTGAATTGAATGAAACCCCTCTCCGTCCCCTCCCCAGGGAGGGGATGAGGGGTGGGGATTCTGTGGCAATTCGAGTAATTAGCCTTTAATTGACCTGCGTAGCTTAGAGTAATTCGTTTCATTCGCCGTTCTCTTTTCGTTCTTTTAGTTCTGATTGAGATTAATTCTATCGAAGCCCGTGGACGACGCTTTTCTTGGCGACGAAATCTTTGAGGTAGAACGGCTCGAAGTAGGCCACGTCCTCCGACTCACCCTTGGCGAGCTTCGCTTCCGCCAAAGGCAGCATCCCTTCGGCCGAAATGCGGAACGACTCGTCGTATCGGGCGTTGGGATGGCCGCCCAACACTTCGCGTGTCTTTGCAGCCCCGTCGCCGATAAACATCACCTCTCCCCTATCGAGCCACTCGTCGTAGATATGTTCCGTGATTACATCCGCATGAGTTTCGCGCAAACTCTGAACTCCGAACTCCGAACTCCGAACTATCATAGTGTAGCACTCCATGCGGCGGGCGTCGATCATGGGACACACAAGGCCGTGATAGTCGGGGTGCTGACGATAATACAACGAAGCCATACCCAGCAGCGTAGGCACCGACAACAGGGGGATACCCAAGCCATAGCAAAGACCTTTGGCGCTGCTGACGCCGATGCGCAAGCCGGTGTAGCTTCCGGGGCCGGCGCTGACACATACGGCGTCGGGCTTACCCTCGGCGAGCATCTCCTTGAGGAAAAGAGGCATCTGGGTGGAATGGGCGTTGGGGGCGTCGCTCTCACGCTTGAGGACGACGCGTCCGTCGACAGCCACGACCACCGAGCAAACATTTGTAGCAGTATTCGCATAACCTTGACGCTTTCACTTTTATCGCATATCAATCACCTCCACACCGGCGTGCTTGGCGGGGTCGAAGGTAAACTCGGTGTCGGGCGTGGCGACTTTCTTGAAGTTCGAGAAGTCGTAGACTTCACGGCTGGAGTCGAACTTGTGCACCTCCATGCGACGCAGCAGGCCGCTCTTCTCCTCGACGAAGAGGCGGATCTTGTGGAAGCTGCGCGCCGAACGAGGCTGCAGGTCGACAATCGCTGTCCCGTCGTTTTCGGTGCGGATATACTTGGAGCGGAAAGACTTGCCGTAGTTCGTCAACAGACGAGCGGGATTGAAGAGGTCGATATCGTCGGTGCTGACGTTGTTCACGGCAACCTCTTTGGCTTTTCTGTTCCACTGCCACACGGTGGTGCCGTCGCAGATGACCAACTGGTCGGCCATACTGACGCGGTATTTCCCCCGATGGTAGAGCACGCGGGCTTCCTGCTTGACGGCTTGTTTCCTTTGGCTGTCGAGCATAGTGGCGGTGACGGCAAACGACACGTTGTCCTTGAACCGCAGCCCTGCCTTGGTGAGCACTTCTGATGCTTTCTTGTCTTCCTGTCCCTCACGGGAGTGGGTGATTTGTGCACAGAGCGGCATGATGCAAAGCATCGCCAACAATGCTAAAACTGTCTTTTTCATATATCTTCTATTGTCTGTTTTAATCGTTTGTAGGTTCGGGCAGAGCCCGCATTTGACTAGTTTTGGCGCCTAGGCGTTCCATCGACTTGGCAGCGCCGAGGATACCCTGGCGCCCATCGAAGGCACGGCGTGCCTCGTCGTAATCACCACGCAGTTTGTCGATGTCGGTATTCACCCGGTCGAGGCGATCAACAAAACGTTGCACTCGCTCGAGCAACGTCCTGGCCTGTGTGATAATTTCCTGCTGGTTTTCGTATTGCTGCACCTGGCTCCAGGCCATCTGAATCATGCGCAGCAGCACTATCAGGTTCTGCTCGGAGGTGATGCAGATACCATTCTCGAATGCTTCGCGCCACAAGTTGCTGTCGGTCTTCAACGCCAACTGCATGGCCATCTCGTTGGGCACAAACATAATCATATACTGGAGGGCCTGGCGAGGTGGTTTTATATAATTGGTGTAGTTCTTCATGCGCAACTCCCTGACATGGGAACGCATGCTGGCCACGTGGCGCTGAGCTGCCGCATCGCGCTCGGCATCGCGCTCGGCATTGCAATAGTCAAGATAGGCTGTCAGCGACACCTTCGAGTCGATGATGACGTCTTTGCCGTCGGGGTAGTGGACGATCACATCGGGAATCATACGT
>JAEEGI010017651.1_pt1 | contig 14607 bp, 16 predicted proteins | sample 8958751 | NCBI WGS metagenome assembly JAEEGI01 (sample SAMN16246545, study PRJNA631951) | gut metagenome | biome: gut microbiome; feature: rumen; material: KS-attached | host: Bos | place: Iran: Karaj | collected 2018-10
ACCGCAGATTGATATTTGTCAACCTGAAGTTGCGTTTGCGTCAAATGCCTGTTATTTCGGATAAAAAGTCTACCTTTTCAGGAAGGACGACAGGAAGAACGGAAGCATTCTAGAGGTGTATTGCTTAAGAGAGTATTCTCCGTCGCAGAGACACCAGTCATACATGAATGCTCTTTCCCGAAGCGCATATACCTTAAGCATCTCATTCACGGTCATCTCGTCAGTGAATTCACCGGACTCCTGCCCGGCCATGATTATCTTCCTGATGATCTTGAAGTAGATCCTGTTCTTGTCCAGAAGATGCTTTTCGCCGTTGGTGACCAGCTGAGTGGAAAGCAGCTGAGTGAGCAACTCTATCGGGATGCTGTTGTCTATCATTCCGAACAGCTCGCGGTTGAGGAAGAGGAGCTTGTCCATCGAAGTATCGTAGTTCTCCAGTTCGTCTTCAAGCTCTGTGTATTTCTCGTCAAAGAGAGTGCTCAGAGTTCCAAGAAGAGCATCCTTGCCGTCAAAATAATGATAGAACGAGCCCTTGGATGTCTCTGAAAGGTCTATGATCTCTTCGATCGTCGTGTCCTCATATCCTTGCTCATAGAAGAGTTTCCATGCAGCGTTGATTATCTTGCTTCTTGTATTTCTGGTGTTCTTTTTAGCCATCTTTTTTCTCCTGTCTGCGCAGTGATTATATCTTTATTTCTTGGAGTCTGTCAACAACGCTCAATTTCAGAAAGCAGACAGCTGTAAGGCTTGCGGCGCGTTGACGTCATAATATTACGGGAAATGAAACATGATTAAGCATTTCTTAATATCTTGATATATGTTATCTTAATATGAAATGGTAGATAATGAGCACAACAGGGGGAATACCGAAATGTATAACATTCTGATCTGTGATGATGAGAAGGATATAGTCAACGCTTTAAGGATATATCTGACAAACGATGAATATCAGCTTTTCTCTGCGTATAACGGGGAAGAGGCGCTGAAAGTCATAAGGGAGAACGACATACATCTTGTCCTGCTGGACATCATGATGCCCGTAATGGACGGCATGTCAGCGATGGAGGCAATAAGGCAGGAATATAACATGCCTATCATCCTTATAAGCGCAAAGAGCGAGGATGTGGACAAGATCCTCGGCCTTAATATGGGCGCTGACGATTACATTACCAAGCCTTTCAACCCTGTGGAGATACAGGCAAGGGTACACAGCCACCTGAGAAGGTATACGAAGTTCGGCGGAAAGGTCGAGACACCAGACAGGCTGACCATCGGGCGGATCACCCTTGATATGAAGAGCAGGATGGTCACCTGCGACGATGAAGAAGTGGCCCTCACGCCGACTGAATTTGAGATACTCAAGCTCCTCATGAGCAATCCGGGAACAGTGTTTTCGCCCAAGGAGATCTATAAGAGAGTGTGGAACGAGCTTCCGTACGGAGGAGAGAATACGGTCGTGGTGCATATCAGGCATCTCAGAGAGAAGCTGGAGATAAATCCGGCTGAACCGAGGTACCTCAAGGTGGTATGGGGACACGGATATAAGATGGAGAACATAAAATGAGTTCATCGATGAAGTATTTACGAAACGGGCTGGTCAGACTGCTGCTTGCCAGTGCCTTGTTTGTGGATATCACCTTTATGGCGCTGAGCTTCTGTGTCGAATACACCGGTGCAGATCCGCTCTATCTATTCGGAGGAATTGCTGCTCCTCATTTCACCTCCCCGCAGAAGATCATTATGATACTGTTGGCGGTGGTGCTTTTCATAGCTTTTACTGCAAGCGTTGGGTATCACAGGGGCTCTGAAGAGGTCGAACTGTCATTCATAGATATGGTACCCTATGAGCTGTTCCTAATTATTGCGGGAGGCGCAGCGATGACCTTCGCGTTTATGCTGTTCGGGGCTGTCGGAGATATCTATTACAGGCTGACGAATGACATCCGATTCGCAGAAACATATACAGGGTACACTCAGGCTTTCCTGTGGCCGTTCTTTGGATTCTGGACTGGTTTATATGTTGCAGGGATGCTGATCTGGGACACTACGGTCTCAAGGCTCAAGAACAAAAGCTTCCTTAAGACCACCTTTGTGGGCACCGCTCTGGTACCTATGTGCATATGGCTGTGGAAAACCTTTATAAAAGTGTTTGTTGGAATGCTCAAGTGGCTTACGATCCCACTTATCGCTCTTTGGAAGATGACTACGAGATTCTTCAAAGTTTTACGAGCGTATGTCATTGACGTATCTGGTAACATGCCGCTTGCAGCTCTATTCGCTCGGATACTGTCAGTATCTTTTGTGATCGATCTTTTCGTGGCAGGAACAAGAAATAGGCCCCTGATCGTCGCAGACAGATTCGTACAGTCAGTTATAGGCTTCGTACTTCTGTCAATGATGACCATCGGATATCAGAAGATCAGACAGGGCATACGCAGGATCGCACGGGGAGAGATGGATTATGAAATCGACGACAGCAATATGCCTGTTTATTTAAAGCAGCAGGTCGCCGACTTGAAAGGCATCAATCGGGCAGTCGCCAATGCCGTTGACCGACAGATGAAGAGCGAGAGGCTGAAGACCGAGCTTATTACCAATGTATCCCACGACATAAAGACTCCTTTGACAAGCATCATCAACTATGTGGACCTGCTGGAGAAGGAAGACCTGCAGAATGAAAAGGCAAAAGAATATCTGGAAGTCCTGAGCCGCCAGAGTGCAAAGCTGAAGAAACTGATAGAGGATCTGGTACAGGCCTCCAAGGCGTCCACCGGCAACATTGATGTGGAATTTGAGCCTACGAATGTTTCCCTGCTGCTGAGGCAGGCAGAAGCTGAGTACAGGGACAGGGCTGAGGCAGCGGGTCTTGAATGGACTATGAAGCTTCCCGAGAAGGATGTGTACATATTCTCCGACGGTAAGCTCTTGTGGAGAGTATTCGACAATCTCCTTAATAACCGGGTGAAATACTCACTGTCCGGCACTAGGCTGTATGTTGTCTGTCGCACCGAGGACGGAAAAGTCTGGTTAAATTTCAGAAACATTTCCAAGGCTATGCTGAACATCTCGGCGGAAGAGCTAATGGAGAGATTTGTTAGAGGTGATTCATCCAGAAACACCGAAGGCAGCGGACTTGGCCTGTCGATATCCCAAAGCCTGGTGCAGATGCTCGGTGGCAGCATGGAGCTGATAATAGACGGAGATCTGTTTAAGGTCAATATCTCATTTGACCGGATAGAATCCCCGAAGGAATAAAAAAGCTTATAAATCTGACCAGCATATTATCTTAAAACACGAACAGCCGTAGGGCTGAAAGGAGGCAATGTTGGAATTCATCAGTGTTTTCAATCTGGTGATCTCCGTTATGTTCTTTGCCTGCTATGCATATCAGCTGTTATACGTTATAGTACCGTTTATAAAGAAAAAAAGGTCTCACTCAGGTGAGACCGGCGGTAGCATCGCCAAAAACAGCCGACGGCACGGGCAGAAGGACTTCGGAGACGACCGGGCATTGACAGAAAAGATAGCCGTGTTGATCTGCGCAAGGAACGAAGAGACTGTGATCGCAGGACTGATCGAGAGTCTGAAGGCTCAGACATATCCTTCCGGGCGGGTGACTGTATTCGTGATGGCAGACAACTGCTCGGACGGCACGCGGAGCACGGCAAGACACCGGGGAGCCGTGGTGTATACAAGAGATGACACCCTAAGAACGGGCAAGGGCTATGCTCTCAATTTGCTCATTTCGAAAGTGTTGGAAGACTACGGGAAGGACCGGTTTGACAGTTTCGTGGTGTTCGATGCCGACAATATAGTTACCCCGGGGTTTTTGAGTGCAATATCCCGAAAAATGCAAGAAGGCTATGATGTTGTGACATCACTCAGGAACAGCAAGAATTATTCTGACAGCTGGGTAAGCGCACGGAACGCTCTGTGGTTCTTGAGGGATAGCCAGTACATGAACCGCTCCAGAGACCTGTTGGGTGTTTCTTGTGTGGTGACCGGAACAGGATTCGCAGTGTCGCGGAGTCTTTTAAGGAGGATGGGAGGATGGCCCTTCCATCTCATGAGTGAGGACCTGGAGTTTACGGCATACTGCGTGACCAACGGGATAAAGGTCGGCTACTGCGAGGAAGCGGAATTCTATGACGAACAGCCGGTCAGTTTCTCTCAGAGCATCAGACAGAGACTGAGATGGTCAAAGGGCTATTACCAGGTATTTGAAAAGTATGGCGAAAAGCTGGCCGGAAGAATAATAAAGAAAAAGGAATTCTCCAGCTATGACCTCACAGTAAGCGTCACGGCAGCTGCCGCCCTGACAATGATCAGCATCATGGTCTGGCTCATAACCATCGCTGTCCGGATACTGAAAGGTGACAGCATGGCCGTGCTGGGAGCTGAATTACTCGGCACGATCCTGTCAGGCTATGGCGCATTCTTCCTGATGGGAGCAGTCACCACTCTGGCCGAGTGGAAGAAAATACATGCATCGGCATACAGAAAGCTGATATATATATTCACATTTCCTGTGTTCATGATGACATATATACCGATTTATATATCCGCCATGTTTATTGACGTGAAATGGAAGCCCATTTCACATACCAGAAGAAGGTCATTGGCAGAAATAACAAAAAGCGATTAGTTTTTTCCCTAAGAAAAGCAGACACGGAGACTATATCTCTGCGCCTGCTTTTCTAATCCTGTATGCTGTCGTGTCCCGGACTGAATGCTCATTCCTTCATGCTGCCTGTGAACAGAAGGGAATAACGTATGTAATCATTGTCCCTGGTGTCAAAGTTTTCAGTGGTGACAAGGAAGACATTTGGATACCCTGTCCTGTACGTGAGTTCATTGAAGAAGGCCTGGGGCTCACCATTCTCATCGGGAACAGTCCTTACATCATTCTTGAGAACGCGCATATCTGCCTTGAGAGCGGCGATGAAACCGTCATAATCAGGTATGGAGGCGCCTAGCTCACATGTCATATCAGCCATTTTCAGGTTTTCTTCCCTTGCGCATTCTTCCCGGATTATTTCCATAACCCAGGTGAAGGTCTCGTACAGGCCTCTTTTCACAAGTGCGCTGACGAGCAAACAGATACCGCCGGTATCTTCCTTTTGCAATAACTCCCTTGCAATCCCTGCCACCTCCAGCATAAAGTCCATATCTTCCTCAGGTACCGGCAGACTGGTATCGTTCAGTGTCATTAACAGGTCCATGACATTCTCCTCCATGGAATAATCATTTTGCTTCTTTCTGTCCGTTCAGCTTTATTTCGATCCTGTTCAGCGTGTCGAAGAATCTCTTTGTAGCCACCATGGGGCCGAACAGCAGCAATCCGAAGGTGTTCCAGCCGAACATGTGCCACCAGGAGGTGTGCGGACCCTCGATTCCGAGTTCTATCGCCTTGGACTTAAGCTCTTCGGAGATCCTGGCCATCCATACAAGGGTATAGATGAAGAGGTTGGGTATGCCAAGCAGGTATGCCTTCCGGTAGGGCATCACTTTATGTCCGAGTATCTCCTCCAGTTCATCCTGCAGCCCACCGAAGGGCATATAGAAGAGAAAGAAAAGACCGGCAGTGAAAAAGTCTATAAAGCCCAGGAGGAACCCGGGTCGGCGCGTGTGTCTGAATCTCATACTTATCCTTTGGCGGGATCCCGTTTCTTCCTGAAATACATGTAGAGCTGGCATGGAATCATTCCGTTGTAAAGCTTTCTTCTTCTGTCGGCTTTTCTCCGGGTGTTCGTTTCAAAATCACTGTCTGAAGTTATGACATATGCGCTGCGTATGTCGCTGTCTTTCAGTCGGTTCATCAGTGTCTTTTCGAGTTTTACGGCCTCCTCGCGGTCACCGAGTCTTTCACCGTAAGGGGGGTTGGTTATGATTATGCTGTCTTTCTGCGGTGAAAACTTTCTGACATCCCGCACATGGAAGGATATATACTTCGAAACGCCCCGCTTTTCGGCATTCTTTCTTGCCGTCTCAAGGACCATAGGGTCTATGTCAAAACCGAACGCCTTGAAGGCTATGTCAGTCTTTATCTCTTTCCTGGCGGCTTCTTTTTCCTCCTCCCAGAGTGACCTGGGTATGAAGGAATAGTGCTCCGCTATGAAATGGCGTTTCAGTCCCGGTGCAATGTTGGCGGCTCGCTGGGCAGCTTCTATCAGCAGGGTCCCGCTTCCGCAGAAAGGGTCCTGGATGGTGTTGTCATCATATATCCTCGCAAGATCCACTATAGTTGCTGCCAGCGTTTCCTTGATGGGAGCTTCTCCGGCCTCTCTCCTGTAGCCTCGTTTGTGAAGCCCGTCTCCGGATGTGTCCATCATCATGCTGACAGTATCCTTCCTGATGGAAAACCTCAACTTGTACAGTGCTCCTGTTTCAGGCAGCTCCCGAACGGAATACTGCTTTCTGAGCTTTTCAACGATGGCTTTTTTGACAATCTTCTGGCAGGCGGGAACGCTGGAGAGCGTGCTGGAAAGACTGCTTCCCTTTACAGGAAATTCACAGTCTCTCGGAAGAAGCTGCTTCCAGTTTATGCTGTATATCCCGTCAAACAGTTCGTCAAAGGTCCTCGCTTCGAATTTCTTGAGGAGGATGAGGACTCGTTCGGCAGTCCTAAGATGTATGTTGGCCTTTACGATGGTCTTTTCATCACCCGTGAAGGTGATCTGTCCGTCAGAGACCTGTATGTCTTCCCCTCCGATCTTCTTGATCTCGTAGTTCAGTACTGATTCCGAGCCGAAATGGCATGGGGTTATGATAGTGTATGTCATTATGGACCTTTCTATATCTTTATTATCTAAAAAGTATACAGAAAACCTACAGGATAGGCAAGAAGTATGCCGGATATGGCAAACAGAAATATTATTTGGAAAATAGTGTGAAAACCGTTGACAGCTGTGTTCATACTGTATATACTGTGTATACACAGTAATTACTAAGGTGGATTAATGAACATACTTATATCCAACGCAAGCGCGGATCCGATTTATCTGCAGATAGAGAATCAGATCAAGTCCCTCATAGTGAAGGGGGAGCTTAAGGAGGGAGATGCGCTTCCGTCAATGAGGATGCTGGCAAAAGAACTGAAGATCAGCATGATAACAACAAAGAGAGCATACGAAGAGCTTGAAAAGGACGGCTTTATCCTTACGGTCGCCGGCAAGGGCTGCTTCGTGGCTCCGGAGAACATGGAATTCGTAAGAGAGGCACATCTGCGAGAGACTGAAGAGGCAATGGAAAAGGCCTGCAGCCTGGGCAGGATCTGCGGCCTTACGCTTGAAGAAATGACAGAAATGCTAAAAATGATGTATGAGGGATAAGACATGGATTACGCATTGGAAGTAAGAGGCGTATGCAAGAAATATGCCAATTTTGAACTGAAGGATATAAATATTACTATCCCGAAAGGATATATTCTGGGCTTCATAGGTGCAAACGGCGCCGGCAAGACAACCACGATCAAGTCCATCCTCAATCTGATAAAGACTGACGGGGGCGAAGTATACATCTACGGAAAGAAGAATACCGAGCTTACGCGCGAGGACAGGGAGAGGATAGGAGTGGTCATGGACAGGCTCATGGCTCCGAAAAACATGAGCTGGAAGCAGCTCGACAGCATCATGAAGAATATCTACCGTACCTGGGACAGCAGCAAGTTTGCCGAGATGTGCCGAAAGGCCGGTCTTCCCGAAAAGGGAAACATAGACACCTACTCAAAGGGCATGGAAATGAAGCTTGCCATCGCCTGCGCGATGTGTCACGATCCTTGGCTGCTCATCATGGATGAGCCTACTTCGGGACTCGATCCAATGGCCAGAGGTGAAGTGCTGGACATGCTGCTTGAGTTCCTTCAGGATGAGAATCACAGCGTCCTCATGTCAAGCCACATTACCAGCGATCTGGAGAAGGTCGCGGATTTTATCACCTTCATCAGGAAGGGCGAGATAATAATGAGCGAGGAGAGAGAGGAGATGCTTTCCAAGTACGCGCTCCTCAAATGCACCGAAGATGAGCTGGCAAAGCTGCCTCGGGATGCCGTTGTTTCTCACAAGAAAGGCAAGTTCGGCACCGAGCGGCTCGTAATCAAGGACAGGCTCGGTGATGAAGAAGGACTCTTGATGGACAAGGCAACCATAGACGATATAATGATCTTCTATAACGTCCGGGACGAAGAAGACTATTGATGAAAGGAAACAGGTAACAATGAAAGGTCTGCTTTTGAAGGAATTCTATTCGCTCAAGAAAGTTTTGATAGTTTATCCGCTCATTCTTGTTATTTACAGCATAATCGGGATCATTACGAATAACATGGGGATGCTCGTTGCCATGGTGATCGTGCTGTGCTCCTCACTTCCTCAGTCTTCATTCCGGTCGGATGAAGCCACCAAATGGGACGTGTTTGCAAATACAATGCCCGTCAGCAGGAAGACCATAGTGCTTTCCAAGTACCTGTTCGTGCTTATCACCCTTGTGCTGACGACAGCTTTGGTTCTGATCCCGTATTTCTTTGTAGGAAAGGGCGGCCTCGGTGAACTTCGGATGATCTTCATTATAGACATTGTTATGGGCTCTCTGATCATATCCATAAACACGCCGGTGCTGATCAAATTCGGAAGCCGGACAGCCAGGTTCATCATCATGGGCATTCTGGTGGTGTTCATGATCCTGATCGTCGGAGCGGTGGGAATAGGTCTTATTGATAAACTCGAAAACGCGCAGCCGATGATCCTCATCGCAGGTGGAATTGCTTTGGTAGCCATAGTGGTGTCAGTATCCGTGGCGCTTTCGATAAAGTTCTACGAACGGAAGGAATTCTGATCAAATAGTGATATATGCCGCCTGCGGGCGGCATATATTTATTTATCTATCGCTGTTTTGGTGATATAATCGAAATGTACAATAAAGATGATCATTTCAATGGGAGGAAGCAGAAAATGGTATCTTTGTCAGAATATCTCAAGGGCAATACCTATCCGGGAAGAGGAATACTCATCGGCAAAACGGACGGCTGTTCTGTCGCCGCGTATTTCATCATGGGCAGAAGCACCAACTCAAGGAACAGGGTGTTCGTGACGGACGAAGGCGGGATGAGGACCAAGGCATTCGATGAGTCCAAGGTCAGCGACCCTTCGCTCATAATCTACTGGCCGGTAAGGGAGCTTGACGGAAAGCTCATAGTCACAAACGGCGACCAGACGGATACCATATATGAATTCCTGAAACAGGGAAAGAGCTTCACGGAAGCTTTGAGGACAAGGGAATATGAGCCTGACCGGCCAAACTATACTCCGAGGATATCGTCCATTGTGGAACCAGACGGAAGCTTTGAGATGTCGGTTCTCAAGAACGAGGGAGGCAAAGAAGGACAGTGCATAAGGGAGTTCTTTGAATATGAGGCTCCTCTGGACGGCCATGCCAGGATCATCCATACATATGAGAAGGACGGCAATCCGCTTCCGCCGTTTGTAGGAGAGCCGAGGGACTTTGAGATATCCGGGGATATCGACACATTCACTGAAATGCTTTGGGACAGTCTCAATGAGGATAACAAGGTCAGTCTGTATGTTAGATACACATCCTTAGCTGACGGAAGCAGCGAAGTAAGAATAGTAAACAAGAACATCTGAGAGGTGCGCTATGAATGAACTTGAACTTAAATACGGATGCAACCCAAACCAGAAGCCTTCAAGGATCTTCATGGAAGAAGGAGAGCTCCCTGTAAAGGTCCTGAACGGAAGGCCCGGATACATAAACTTCCTGGATGCACTGAACGGATGGCAACTGGTAAGTGAACTGAAGAAGGCGACAGGACTTCCTGCGGCAGCCTCATTCAAGCATGTGTCTCCGGCGGGAGCTGCAGTTGCAAAGCCTCTCAGCGATGTGCTGAAGAAGATATATTTCGTTGAAGACAGAAAACTGACTCCTCTGGCCAGTGCATATGCGGCTGCAAGAGGCGCAGACAGGATGTCGTCTTTCGGAGACTTCATATCTCTGAGCGACGTGTGTGACAAGGAAACGGCTTTGCTCATAAAGAGAGAAGTGTCAGACGGCATCATTGCACCGGGCTATGATCCGGAGGCTCTGAAGATCCTCAAGAAAAAGAAGGACGGAGCATATGCCATCATTCAGATCGATCCTGAATATGTGCCTGCACCGAAAGAGCGTAAGCAGGTCTTCGGCATCACCTTCGAGCAGGGAAGGAACAACTATGCCGTTGACGAACATACCTTTGACAATATTGTCACCAAAAACAAGGACCTGCCTGAAAGTGCGAGGATCGATCTTGCCATTGCTCTGATAACTTTGAAGTACACCCAGTCCAATTCGGTCTGCTATGTAAAGGACGGACAGGCGATCGGAATCGGTGCGGGGCAGCAGTCCAGGATACATTGCACAAGACTCGCCGGAAACAAGGCAGACGTCTGGTGGCTCAGACAGCATGAGAAAGTCCTTGGACTGCAGTTCGTAGACGGAATATCGAGAGCTGACAGAGACAATGCGATAGACGTGTACATATCGGACGAGCATGACGACATACTTGCGGATGGCGTATGGCAGACAAAGTTCAAGGTCAAGCCTGAAATTCTGACTGCGCGGGAAAAGAAAGAATGGCTTTCAAAACTCGACGGAGTTTCTCTCGGATCGGATGCTTTCTTCCCGTTTGGCGACAACATTGAAAGGGCAAGGAAGAGCGGAGTCCGTTATGTGGTTGAGCCGGGCGGAAGCCTCAGGGATGATGAAGTGACAGCAACATGTGATAAGTATGGTATGGTCATGGCATTTACCGGCCTGAGGCTGTTCCATCACTGACATTTATTGAAAAAGACCGTTTCGGTTTGATATATTGTAATTAAAATAGTTTTTACGGAGGTAAAACAATGGCAGAATTATTCAGTGTAGAAAAGGCACAGGAGATCCTCAACAGCGGTCTGGCAAAGGCTGAAGAACTCCTTAAGGACACCAGCAAGGTCGATGCTGTCCTGATCTCTCTGGAAGAGAAGCTCAAGACTCTTCCTACAGTCGGCAATTCGCTTGCAAGCGTTCCTCTCATGATATCAATGGTGAAGAGCTACATCACGAAGGAGTATACTCTCGTATCGCCAAAGGTGATCGCATCACTTGTAAGTGCATTTCTCTACCTTATCACAGACAAGGATCTCATACCTGATAAGATACCGGTTGTCGGACATATCGATGACATTGCCGTCATAGCTCTTGCTCTTAAGTTTGTCGAGCCTGAGCTCAAGGCATTCTCAGAGTGGAGAGAGACAAAGCCTGCGGCACGGACATCAGAGCCGGAAGTGCATGCAGAGCCGGCTGAGCCGATCGAATCAGTCGAGAAGGAATGATGTACGCATCCCGTTTTGAGTCGGAAGTGAAACAGAGGTGAAAACATATGACTAATCTCGAATTAGCAAAGAAATATGAAGAATATATCATCTCCATGCGCAGATACTTCCACGAGAACCCTGAACTGTCAGGCAAGGAAGACGGAACGGTCAAGAGACTGACAGAAGAGCTTGAGAAGATGGGCATAGAGTATGACATCGTTGAAAACGGCGGCATCCTTGCAACAGTCAAGCCGCTGCCGGAGAATGACAAGGGACGCACGGTGCTGCTAAGGGCAGATATCGATGCTTTGCCTGTCCAGGAAACTGATGAAGTGCTCAACGGAGACAAGAGAAAGGTAAAGTCCAAGGTTGATGGAGTGATGCATGCCTGCGGACATGACGGACATATGGCAATGCTCCTGGGTGCGGCGAAGATACTCACCGAGAAGAAGACAGAGCTTGACGGAACGGTATATCTCTGCTTTGAAAGAGGTGAAGAGGTCAGCATCCTTTACAAGAACCTGTTTGCGTACATGGACAAGCATGAGATCCATCCGGATTCCTGCTACGGAATGCACCTGCTCTCTACGCTTGAGACAGGAAAGCTTGCCATCAATGATACCAATATGATGGCCGGCTGGCAGCCGTTTGAGGTGATCCTTCACGGCCGCGGCGGTCATGGTTCGCGTCCGGATCAGTCCGTTTCACCTATAGATGCCTTTGCAGCAATCTATGCCGGAATGGAGGGCATACGCCTCAGGAAGATCGATCCTTACAAGACCCTGACCTATTCGATAGGCAAGCTGCAGAGCGGACTTCAGGGCAATGTCATCCCGGACGACTGTGTGTTTGCAGGAACCATGAGAACGTTCGACAGGAACGGAGCCGGCATGGTCTGGTATGATGAGTTCAAGAAACTCATTGAGGACACTGCGGATGCATACGGATGCACTGCTGAGTTCGTCAGCTATCCTCTGCCGGGATATGCCGTCATAAATAACCCTGAGTGTGCACATTTCGCAAGAAAGGTCATCGGCGCAGAAATCGGCGCAGACAGCGTTATCGATAACGCAGAGCCTTGGATGGCTTCGGAAAGCTATGCAAGATACCTGCTCCAGTGGCCTGGAGTGTTCGGATTCCTCGGCATGAAGAACCCGGACAAGGGCGTAGGAGCTGCTCATCACAACAGATTCTTTGACATCGATGAGGACGTGCTCATCAAGGGAGCCACTGCAGCAGCGACATATGCGCTGGAGTTCCTGAAAGACGGCCCTGACACATCAAAGATGCCTAAGATGACTCACGTCGAGATCCTCCGTTCAGAGGAATGCTTCGACGACCTCAGGAACCTTTACGGTATCGAGGAATAAGCAAGAAGGCTGTTAACAGCACATGAACAGAGACGATCCGGGACGCCTGTCCCGGATCGGTTTTTCTTTGGTCTATTCTTTGTTGCCCTTTATGACGCCCTTGAGGTCAAAGGAGGGGATAAAGCTTTCGCTTGCAGCGCTGCCTTCCTGAATGAAGCCGTTTTCTATTCCGATATCTATCGCGTAGTCGACCACGTCATTGTACTCGTCTTCAGTAAGTGTTCGGTCGATCTCAGGATACCCGGACAGGTCGGTGCACGGAGTGTACTGGCTCATGATGCTTATGAATAACCTGTTGCCATATCTTTCATGGAGGTAATCAAGGATATCCTTCGACTCATCCGTGTGGCCGGGGAGTATAAGGTGTCTGACTATTACGCCTTTCTTCATGATGCCGTCGTCATCGAAGACCGGCTCAGGGCACTGCCTTACCATCTCATCAAGACACCGCTTGGCCCATCTGACATAGTCAGGGCAGGCAGAGTACCTTTTGGCACTCTCGTCGGATATGTATTTGAAGTCAGGCAGCCATATATCTACAAGACCTTCCAGAGATCTTATGACATCGGGTCTCTCATAGGAGGAGGTGTTGTAGACCACAGGGAGTTTGAGCCCGAGTTCCTTCGCCTTTTTCAGGCACGGGATGATCTGAGAAACATAATGGGTGGGAGTTACCAGGTTGATATTAAGCGCGCCCTGTTCCTGAAGTTCAAGAAATATCTCTGTCAGTCTCTCGCTCGTGATCAGCCTTCCGAAGCCGCCGGTCGAAATGTCCTTGTTCTGACAGAATACGCATTTCATGTTACAGCCGGAAAAGAATACGGTGCCGCTTCCCTTATCTCCTGAGATGCATGGCTCCTCCCAGAAATGAAGAGCCCGTCTTGCTATCTTTATCTGATCCGGCATGGAACAGTATCCGACACCTGTGCTTCGATCAACCGAGCAGTTTCTCGGACAGAGGTCACAGATCGCCATCAGAGGTCTATCTCCAGAGATACAGGACAGTGGTCCGAACCGTATACGTCAGTCAGTATATCGGCTGCGTTTATCTTCTCTCTCAGTGAATCGGATACGACAAAATAGTCGATGCGCCATCCTGCGTTCTTCTCTCTTGCTTTGAAGCGGTAGCTCCACCAGGAATATATGCCTTCTCTGTCCGGATAAAGGAATCTGAAGGAGTCGGTGTGTCCTGATTCCACCAGCTCGGTGAACTTGCCGCGTTCCTGGTCAGAGAAACCGGCATTGCCGCGGTTCGTCTTCGGGTTCTTAAGGTCGATCTCGTTATGGGCAACATTGAGGTCGCCGCAAAGGATGACGGGCTTAATCTCCTCAAGGCGAATGATATACCGCCTGAGCTTATCCTCAAAGTCCATCCTGTAGTCTATCCTTGCAAGGCCTTCCTGTGCGTTCGGCGAGTAGCAGCAGATGAGATAGAAACCGTCATATTCAAGGGTGATCAGTCTTCCTTCGTCGTCTGTATAGTCATCCATGCCGAATCTTGCCGACAGAGGTTCCTTCTTTGCGAATACTGCCGTACCGGAATAGCCTTTCTTGACTGCGCTGTTCCAGAACTGTAAGTAGCCGGGGGATTCTACCTTGATCTGCTCAGGCTGGAGCTTGGTCTCCTGAAGGCAGACGAAGTCCGCGTCGGCAGAGTTGAAGAAGTCCATGAAGCCCTTTTCCATGCAGGCTCTCAGACCGTTTACATTCCAAGAAATCAGTTTCATATCTACACCTCGATCCGTATTAAGGAGATTATACCCCGATGAGAGACCTGTTTTCAACTGTATATTAGTCAATGATGTGAGACCAAAAACGAACGAAATAAAAAAGTTATTTGATAAGCTAGAATAGAACGATGTTGGGCATGTTCCCCAGCTAGCTGGGGAACATGG
>JAEEGI010017652.1_pt1 | contig 14606 bp, 13 predicted proteins | sample 8958751 | NCBI WGS metagenome assembly JAEEGI01 (sample SAMN16246545, study PRJNA631951) | gut metagenome | biome: gut microbiome; feature: rumen; material: KS-attached | host: Bos | place: Iran: Karaj | collected 2018-10
GGCTGTCGTGAAGGGCGGGAAGACGATGGATTTGAGGGTGTTTATTCTTACTCGCTAGTTTATCAATTCCAATTTATCGGAATAACCGGGGACATTCCACTTGTTGTGCTGCTAGTTGAATTGCGCTAGGGGTTGTATGAAGTACCCTCTTCACATAGCGAGTAAATGCCGGGTGTTGTGAGAAATGCAATTGCTCAATAATGTCAGAGAGTGTGAGCCGTTGGTCTGACAAGAGCTTCTGAATGCCTTGTGCGGCAAAATTGTCTATCCAGTCTCCAGCTGGTCGGCTGGTAATATCCTTGCTGATCTCAGTGAGATACTTTGGCGTTATTCCCAACTTCTCGGCATACCATGATACGTCACGCTGTTCAGGGGTATACTCCTGGGCCAGCATCAGGAAACGGAGTATATGCTCCGATTTGGTATCATTAATCTCGCATCTTACAATCTCTCGAGAATAGATATTCCAGATGTCATATACGAGAGCCTTTACCATTTCCTCCGCAAGATCTTCTCTGAAGACCGACTTGGAGACACTTGTGCGGTGACGGAACTCCCTGATATCCGTTGCAAGAATCTTCATCTCGTCCAGATCCAAATGGATAAGCGGATTAGCATTGATGAACATATAACCTATGGCAGCCCAATCTTTTTCCGGGTTTAGCTTACTTAGGAAAGGGTTTGATACAAGCAATAGGTCCGCATCGAAATCCTTGCTGTAATTGAAATCCGAGAGGGTTCTTGTTGTCTGCCATACGAGGAAATCACCTGAACGCATAGTATGCATCTTCCCGGTTCGGATGAATGACATAGTTCCGCTCTTGCATAAAAGATGATAATGATAGTTCTTCTGAAATAAAACAGGACGAATACGATCTTCAAGCGTATTGAATAACTGATAATCAATCATGACATTATCTGTTTTATCGATAATAATCAAAGAAACCTTACCCTCTTCTTCAGATAGTCATTCACATCATTATATGAGCTATACCTCGAAGAACAGGATTCCACCTTACCCGGCATCAGTTCCTCAAGCTTCCCGAAAGCCTCCCAACCGGCGTCATCATTATCCAGGTAGCAGAAGGCCTTGGAATAGACATCTATGAACGGATATGTCTTCTGGACCATGCTCGTCGAATTCAGGACGATACAGTCGCAGGGGAAGGGCTGAGTGACCTCCTTGTCACCCTTCATCTCCAGCGTCTTGTATGAGAGGAAATCGAAGAAACCTTCGAACACGCAGCAATAGTCAGTCCTCCTCTCCTTTGAAAGAGGGATTATGCTGGGCCCCTTTGTGCCCTGGCACCCCTTGAAGGAACGGTTCCTGACCTCAAGACCACCAAGAATATTAGGGAAGCAAACGGAATAGTATTGGCGGCCCTGGACCCAGTAGTGGATCTCCTTGCAGTAGCGTTGGGCTATCTCATCGGGGATTGCTCTCGATGACATATATTCCCGGAGATAGTAGCTCGTCAGAGGCAGCACCTTGATGTCCGTCTCGCGGTTATACCCCTCATCGTATTCTCCAATATCGACAAGACACTTCCCTTTGAACGCCCTGTATTGTTCAACCAGCCAGAGAGCAGCCTCGTGAAAGGAGCAGCCGCCGTTCAGCGCGATAGCGAGGTCGATGACGTTGCCGCCCTGGTCAGTACCGTAGTCATGCCAAAGATTTTTCCGCACCGAAACGGAGAAAGAGGCGTTGTTGTCAGGACGCAGAGGGGAGTGGTACATCCACTGAGACCCACCGGCAGAGCGGTAGACCGGCTCTATCCCAAGGTGGGCGAGCAACTCGACAATCGATATCAATCTCATTTTCTCGACTTTCATAATATACAGTTTGTTATAGCATGGCACTTAAATAGGTAGTTTAGTTGTATAATGCTTATATGCACGTGACTGCACTGGACTGGCAGAGAGTGTTGATGACGAGACAGTATAGTAGGTCCGATTCCTATATGCCCACCCAACTAAACTGGACAAGTTCATCTGTCGATGAGCGGGATGTAGTGAAAGTCCCTGTTGAAGACATAACCTTTTCCCTCCTTCTTTATCATTTCGTTCTTGATAAGGAACTTCAGGAGGTTGACGATGATGTTGCGGGAACGCTCGAACCCTATACTCGCATAGCCGATACCGAGACGTCCGAGAAGGGGTGTATAGAGAATAGGAACGGTGATTGCGTCGAAAGCCACCTCAAGCGCCCGGCGATGCAGCTCCTCTGCCATGATCTCGTAATCGAAAACAGCTCTTTTGCTCCTTGGTTTAGAATCGAACCCTTCGACGATCTCGGGCAATCCTTCCTCATTGATCTGGAAGGCAAATGGAGGGAAGTCGCGGTCTCGGATAAGCGACGCGTGGACCTCGCTTACCTTTCCGTCGGCTTCGTTCCTGGTGATCTGGAGGATGGTTTCCGCCTTGTGGTTGAGTTCCGTCCCGATGTGACCACGGACATTGTCATCGGCTTTGTTCAAGTGTAGAACGGTATGGATATGAAGATTATAATGACTCGACCATCTCATCAGAAGTCCAATTACTTCCGCGGCCTCAGTTGAAGAATTGATATCAAAGAGAAGATCCCGCAGGCCATCAATAATTACGAGCCCAACTTCCGGTCTCTCGGCCAGCGCCAGCTCGATAATCTGGCGCCGGTCAATAGGGTTGTATTCCCTTAGCATGACGAACTCGATCAGGCTCAGATCCATCTCGGCCGGATATCCGGCCAGACGGTTGATGCGCTCCAAAACCTTGTGGCAATGATAGGAACTTTGCTCCGTATCGAAGTACAGGACCCTGTTCTTTCCGTCGGGGAAGTGAGCCTCATAATTGAGGACCTTCTTACCCGTGAGGGCAGAAGCTACGATGGCGCAGACGTTGAAGGTTTTCTTCGACTTGCCCTTGCCGGTGGAAGCGCTGAAGTTCCCAAGCGTGCTTATCGTTGAGTTGTTCACCTGGATTACTTCCGGCGGCATCGTGTATTTGTCGGTCGCCCTGATCAGGATAGTTTCCCAGACCTGATGGAAGTTCTCTGTTGTGATACTTGTATCCATGATGCTATTGCTTGATATTGTTCATAACCCATTCAATCAGCTTGTTACGGTCGAAGAACAGTCTCCTAGATGTCCGGAAATGGGGGAGTCCGGCATTCTTGACAAGCAGGTAGACCTTCCCCCTCGAAACACCAAGAAATGCCGCCGTTTCCGCCGTGGAAAGGATTGGCTTCGTCTCGCTGAGCGCATCCTCAATCTTGCTTATCCGGGACTGCATCTGGCGGATGGTCCCCGGATCACACGTCTTCAGGTCATCCAGGCGGAGGGTAAGGAGATCCACCTGGTTCCGGAGCTGAGACAAATCCCGTCTGTCAACCTTGTTTCTCATATCTCCAACCTTTGCTTCGGGCAGCCTCTTCTGCACGACGGTTCCTCTCCTCGGCTTCATCCGCCTCCGAGAGCTTTTCGACCCTGAAGGTCTCCATCCAGGCGTCCAGATCATCCCTAAGTAAGCAGTAACCTTTTCCTGGAGGGGTGTAATAGGGTATCTCACGTCTCTTGATGACCTCCCTCATGGTGTACACACTTAGGGAGAGGTACTTTGATGCGTCATCCGTGGACATATATGTCTTACACATGTACAGCTGGTCTTCCAGCCACTTAAGATGGGTGATCAGTTCCTCCAGAGACTGGAACCGCTCCAAATAAGCCTCCACCTCCTTGAACCGCGCCACAAGGGTTTCAATCTCCTCCCTGCGGCTTAGTAGCTCCGGGATGGCGCTGGCCCTCTCGATGAGTCTCAAAATGTCCGTCTTGCTGAATTCCATAAGCGTTGACCTTTGATAATCTTAATAGGAAAGCCCTCCGTAGCGGTAGCGCTTTCGGAGGGCAAAGATATTTTCAAAGTATTGATTATCAAACTTTTACGCTTGATACCGGACTCTATTCTAAAGTTACCTCTAAAGTATAAAAGCTATAAAGGATTGAAGGTCGTGGACTTGATGAGAACAACCCATTTGTCGATTTTACGCATGATCGGATTATCCGTAGAAGTTATGTTTCTGAGAGCAGAAGAGATATCCGGTTGAGTGAGATAACGTCGCCCGGAAGAACTCAACACCAAATGATTGTTCGCTATGACCGACTGGTACTTGTTGCATATAATCCCGTGGAAATTGAGCATACTGAAGAAATAGGCGAGCACTTCGTTGTTATTCGCAATCAGAGGATCTTTATAGTTCTGCCTGCTCTTGTTGAACAAACGTCTCATATCACTCAATGAAACATCACTCTTGAAGAGAGGGATGTCATTCGCCGCCTGCATGATGGTCTTCAAGGAGCTCGTAGAGAGCTCACATTCAAAATTGAGAGCACGTGATTTCTTCCTCATGGCCTCCAGCATGAATTCCCTCATACATGAGAGGAACTGCTCATCCGTCAAGTCCAAGTCGCTGTACTTCCTTACGAGATCTTTCCGGGTCAAAAGAAGAGAGCCGATGCGTCCCAGATTGACCAAGTGGTCGTTCCGGCTGTCGGCATCGGCTGCGTCGTGGAATGTGTGAGAATTGATGAAGTCTTCACTGAAACGGTCGTATATGAAGCCGTGCTCCATAACCGCCGTCTTGAACATGGTCAGGGCTTCCGTCCAGAGTTGGAATAAGCCCTCATCGCCAACGTAGGCGTCTCTTTTAGTATGAGTATTTGTACCACATAAAAAGAGAGATGAAAAAGTCTTTGTTTTCCATTTCTATTTTTATTAATATGATGAATAATAGGCATTACCATAGCATTATCTAAAGTGTTGCCGCAGTACATTATACTCTTATTTTTGCCTTGCCCTGGCAATGATTTTGTCAATCACCGGAACGAAATCAAACTTGGCTTTGTTCCGATGGACATAGCTGCTTCTCGATTTGAGGGTGTTGTAGCTGATTTCCTTTCCCTTACAGGTGAAGCACTCGCAGATCTTGAGAAGAAGGTCGGGGTTATTCTCCCCGAATGCCTCCTTCGCAAAGTAGATTAGGGAATTCTGCCCGCGGTCGATCCAGTTGATCGTGGTGAACGGGGCAGTGCCCATCCCGAAGATGGACAGGAAACTCTGGATGGAGGTATGATGGGGCAGGTACCCTTTCTTCATCAGGCCGCTGAAAAGGGCCCTGACCTGCGCCTCGCTCAACTCCGTCTGGATGGTCCGGGCCTTCTCCTCCGGTACGACCTTCTCCCAAAGCGGAATTTCCGGATACAGGCGGACCACCTGGTTGATGGCTACGCCTTTCGTCAGCGGAATCAGGCACCTGTTAACATCCTCACCCCAAAGCTCATTGAAATGGCACCATTTGTCCCTATGGGGGAAGTTCATGATGCTGTTGATGGCGATAGCAATGAGCTTCAGCTGGAAACGGGTCGTAGTCGGAGCTGGCTTGTAGTCTTCCTGCAGGAGCTCCGCCGTTACGGCCCTGTCAAGCAATTCCTTCGCCTGAGGATTAGAGAAGAAGGGGACAAGGCTCTCGTATCCATCAGAACCCTTACGGAACATTTCGTTACCGAACTCTATCAGCTTCTCGGTAGCATCAGCGACCTCCCGAACCTTGGACGGAAGGACGCCCGACTTATGCGTCACCAAATACTCCCGTATCGGTTCAGTGTCTGCCAGATGCATGAGCTGCTCAAACAGAAATCGGTCCGGATCACCTTTGACATAATGGATGATGGCTGCGGAAAGCTGCTTGAAGTCAGTCCCGTCGTCAATCGCATCCCGGATTAGGTTGTCCTTGCCAAGCTTCACAGCGGCAGCCAGCAGCTTGGATGTCTTGTTCATGAGGGCGATGCTTATGGCCGCATCCTGCCTGTTAAACTTCGTGGCCATCTGTTCTCCAGTCCTACAAGTTGCTGAAAATGTCGGATATCTTGTTCACGGCCTCCTGCTTCCGGGCATCTACAAGATGAGCGTAGATCTGCGTGGTGGCGATTTCCCTGTGGCCGAGGAGCTTCGAGACAGTATATATATCGGTGCCGGAGTTCAGGAGCATCACGGCGAAGGTGTGGCGACTGCAATGGAAGGTAAAGTCCTTCGTGATGCCGGCGGCAAGTGCCCACCTGCGTAGTTCGAGGGAGGTTTCCGAACTGTACTTGAACAGCGGGAACACCAGATCGTCCGGTTTAGCATCGTCCTGCGTACCCAGGTACTGCTCCGCAGCCTTAGGGATATCTAGGTATTCCTGGCCACCGGTCTTCTTCTGCTTGAAGACCAGGCGTGTATAATCCCCGAATTTTTGCACTTCGGACCAAGTGAGCTTCTGGATATCGCTCTTTCTCAGTCCTGTGAAGCAGGCGAAGAGGAAAGCCCTCTTCAGATGCGGGTACTTGCACTTGGTCGCGGCCATCTTCTTGACCTCCTCGATGGTGAGATACTGACGCTCGGCCTCGTCAGCCTTGAACCCCTTGATGGGATCGGCAGGGTTGGAAGCGATGATCCCTTCCTTGTACGCCTGATTTAGACACGCCCGCAGTTTGTTGAAGTACGAACACTTAGAGTTCTGGGAAAGCCCGTTGAATCCTTCTCTGCTCGGCTTCAGAGCCACTTTGAAGGAATCCTTCTCTACGGTGTCGAGATAGGTCTTGAAGCCCTGGACCCATCGGGGAGTGATGTCATCGAAGGTCGTTGTTTCAGAGCAGTACACTTGAAGGTATTTGAAACAGCTACGCCAGTTGCCGTAATTGCCCAGGTCATTCTTACGGTCCTCCATCAGTGTCCTATAATATTGAAGGAAGAGAGTCTTGCCGTCGGCATTCTCCTTCTGAGGTGTTGCAGCCAGCAGTTCCTTCTCCTTCTCAAGACGGAGCAACTCAGCTTTGGCCATGGTCTTCTGGTTCTTCTCCTTTACTTCGGGACTCTTTCCACTGAGAAGGAAGAGCCCCAGCGTATCACGCACGCGTTCGTTATATTGTACATAATCAAGATAGAGCGAGGCCCTACCGTTTGAAGTCTTCCTCGAACGTAACTTTACGAGGTCAGTCTTAGATGCTACATTGCTGCTACTCATGGCCTTATCCTTAAAGTTGTTAAACAAATGCGCTCAATGGGAAATATGTACTTTCCAATTGCGACACGTGACAAATCCACTGCAAATATAACATGTTCTGGTAAAAGAACAAAAGATTTTGATGTTTTTTTACGTGGGTTGTATAGTTTAGTAAACTTGTTTATTTTCAATGAATTAGCCAAAGATATTGAATATCAGATAAGTTCCATTTTTTACAATTCTAAAACTATGCATTAGCGATGTAAATTTTCCGTAAAAATGTCATAAAACAGCGGTTTTAGTAACATTTTGCCGAAATTGCGACAAATCCCTGTCACAGTCTGTCACAATGTGACAAGGATTGTGACAAAACCCTGTCACAATCAACAAAACCGTAACTAACTGTGTTATAAGGAAACTAGCCGAAACTTCTCATGAACGAGTTAAGTTTCAGCTAGTTTGAACGAGCGATTGTGAGTTTCGGTTAGTTTGTAACTAATTGATTATCAAGCACTTACTTGCCGATGCAGAACCGGCTGAAGATTTCGCCGAGGATTTCGTCGGTGGTGATGGTGCCGGTGATGGTGCCGAGTTCGGCGAGGGCGGCGCGGAGGTCTTCGGCAAGGAGGTCGGTGGGGAGGCCCTGGTCCAGGCTGTCGCTGACGGTGCGGAGGGACACGGCGGCGCGCCGGAGGGCCTGGGCGTGGCGGGCGTTGGTGACCAGAGTGCCCGTCGCGGAGGCGATTCCGGCGTGAGAAACGAGGGAGGAACGCAAGGAATCAAGCCCGGAACCAGATTTTGCGGAGATCACCAGATAATCGAGTTTATCTTGTTCTGAATTAAGCGATAAAACAAAATCGTTTAACGCCTTAACATTTTTGTTAACCCCCTGCAGATCGCACTTGTTACCTACGATCAGCAGTTTCTGCATCTGCAAATCAACCTTCTCGACAATGGCCCTTGCGTCAGCAAGCATTTCCGCCTCGGGGCGGGAGAGATCCAAGACGCCGACCACGATTTCGGCCTGCTCGATCTTGCGGAAGGTCCGCTCGATGCCGAGCCGCTCCACTTCGTCGGCGGCCGCCCGGATTCCGGCCGTGTCGATAAAACGGAAAAGCACACCGTCGAGCACGAAGGTTTCTTCGACGGTGTCGCGGGTGGTACCCGGGATGTCGGAGACGATGGCCCGGTCGTCTCGGAGCAGGGCATTGAGCAGGGTGCTCTTGCCGCTGTTGGGCGCCCCGACAATGGCCGTGCTCACGCCGCAGCGGACGGCGTTGCCGACGCGGAAGGAATCGGCGAGCTGCCGACAATGCGAGCAGGTCGAATCCAACAGTTCTCGCAGGCGGGAGCGGTCCGCGAATTCGACGTCCTCCTCGGCGAAATCGAGCTCCAGCTCCAGCAGGGAACTCAATTCGAGCAACTGGTCGCGTATGCCGCGGAGTTCGGCGGAATAGCCGCCGCGCAACTGATTCAGGGCCACGCGGTGCTGAGCTTCATAGGTGGATGCGATCACGTCCGCGACCGCTTCGGCCTGGGCGAGGTCCATCCGGCCGTTGACGAAGGCGCGGCGGGTGAATTCACCGCCCTCCGCGAGCCGGCAACCTGCCTCGACCAGACGGTCCAACAGCGTGGAGACAATATAAGAAGATGCGTGGCAGTAGATTTCGGCCGCGTCCTCTCCGGTATAGGAATGCGGGGCGCGGAAAACCGCCACCAGGACTTCGTCCAGGCCGGATGCGTCTCCGCGTTTGAGGGTATAGCCGGGAGCCTCCGCGGCGCTCCCGTTGCGGAAGCTCACGATCCGGTCGATGATAGCCAGCGAACGGGGCCCGCTGAGGCGTATGATGGAGATGGCTCCGGTGCCGGCGGCGGTCGCCGGAGCGCAAATGGTATCGTCGTAATTTGTCATAGCAGGGCGAATATACAAAAAAAGAGAAAAGCCACCAAGACTTGATAATTAACGGCAAATTTGCTAAATTTGCGCCGCTTAATATAGCGAAATATCAACTTTTTAATTTATATCTGATTATGCAAATCGTTTCAGTTACCGGTCGCGAGATCCTCGATTCCAGAGGCAACCCCACCATCGAAGCAGAAGTTATCCTTGATTCCGGTTTTGTCGGCACCGCCGCCGTTCCTTCCGGAGCATCCACCGGCGAGAACGAAGCCCTCGAGCTTCGTGACGGTGATCCCAAGCGCTACGGCGGCAAGGGTGTCCTCAAGGCTGCCAAGAACATCAACGAGATCATCGCTCCGGCTATCGTCGGCATGGACGCCTCCGAGCAGCGCGCCATCGACAAGAAGATGATCGAGCTTGACGGCACGCCCACCAAGAGCAATCTCGGCGCCAATGCCATCCTCGGCGTGTCCCTGGCCGTCGCCAAGGCTGCCGCTGCCGAGCTGCAGATCCCGCTTTACCGCTACATCGGCGGTACCAACACCTATGTCCTCCCGGTTCCGATGATGAACATCATCAACGGCGGTGCTCACTCCGACGCCCCGATCGCTTTCCAGGAGTTCATGATCCGTCCGGTCGGCGCTGCCAATGAGGCTGAGGCCGTCCGCATCGGCGCAGAGGTGTTCCACGCCCTGCAGAAGGTTCTCAAGGCCCGCGGCCTGAGCACCGCTGTCGGCGACGAGGGTGGTTTCGCCCCGAAGCTCGACGGTATCGACGACGCGCTCGACTGCATCATGAAGGCCATTTCCGACGCCGGCTATGTGCCCGGCAAGGACGTGACCATCGCGATGGACTGCGCCGCTTCCGAGTTCTGCTTCAAGGAGGGTGACACCTTCTACTATGACTACAAGCAGCTCAAGGGTGGCAAGAAGAAGGATCCCAACGGCAAGAAGCTCACCTCCGAGGAGCAGATCGCTTACCTCGAGGAGCTCATCACCAAGTACCCGATCGACTCCATCGAGGACGGCCTCAGCGAGGAAGACTGGGAAGGTTGGGTGAAGCTCACCGCTGCCATCGGCGGCCGCTGCCAGCTCGTCGGCGACGACCTGTTCGTCACCAACGTGAAGTACCTCCAGAAGGGTATCGAGATGGGTGCCGGCAACTCTATCCTCATCAAGGTCAATCAGATCGGTTCCCTCACCGAAACCCTTGATGCAATTGAAATGGCTCACCGCCACGGCTACACGACCGTGACCTCCCATCGCTCCGGCGAGACCGAGGACACCACGATCGCCGACATCGCCGTCGCGACCAACAGCGGCCAGATCAAGACCGGTTCCCTGAGCCGCACCGACCGTATCGCCAAGTACAACCGTCTGATGAAGATCGAGATCGAACTCGGCGAGACTTCCCGCTACGGCTACAAGAAGCTCCGCTAGAGTTGCTTCCCTGAGACTCGGCGACAACGTAGCTGAGTACGAAAAGGCGCCTGCAATCGAGCAGGCGCCTTTCTTTATCCGATGAAACTCCGGATTAGTGAGGTGGGCGGAAGTTCCTTGTCCGATACCGGCACGAAATAGTGCAGGAAATGCAGCAGGCGGTGCGCCTCACTGTATTCGGGACAGTTCTTCGGGACAGTGGCGAGGATGCGCTCGGCGTGGGTGCGGAGCACCGCGAACTCCAGCAGGTAGGCGGAGTTGAATAGCACGTCGGCCGACTCCTGGTAGGGGTAAATCCACTTGACCTCCGCCCGGCGGACATTGGGCCAGTTGGCGATTGTCTCGCGGGCCGTGAAAGCGCCCTTGTTGTAGTCGCGCACGATACGGCGCAGCAGACGGTTGTCGCTGGTGGGGATGCAGTTGTGGTCGTCCAGCGAGAGGCTCGTGATGGTGTTGATGAAAATGCGGAACTTGGAAGCCTCGGGCACGAGGTCGGTCAGCTGCGGATTGAGGGCGTGGATGCCCTCGATCAACAAGATGGAACGATCGTCGAGCTGAAGCTTCTTACCGTTGAATTCCCGCTTGCCAGTCACAAAGTTATACTCAGGCACCTCAACTTCTTCTCCAGCTAAAAGTTGAAGCACGTCCTCTTGCAGGTAGTCGTGGTCGACGGTCTCGAAATTGTCGAAATCATAGGAGCCGTCAGGGAACTTCGGGGTGTCCACGCGATTGACGAAATAGTCGTCGGTGGAGAAGGAAACGGGATGCAGGCCGCAGGCCTTGAGCTGGACGCTGAGCCGCTTGCAGAAAGTGCTCTTGCCGCTGCTGGTAGGACCGGTGATGAGCACCATCCGCACGGGGTCGGGCAGCTGGTGCCGTCGGTCAATCTCCTCCGCGATCTGGACGATCTTCTTCTCCTGGAGCGCTTCGGCCACCTGGATAAGGTCGGAGGCCTTGCCGCTCTGGCAGGCATAGTTGACGTCGCCGACATTGTCGAGGTCCATGATGCGGTTCCACCGGAGTGCTTCGGAGAAGACGTCGAAGGTCTTGGGCTGTTCCAGGAATGGGGCGAGTTCGTCCGGCGTGTGGCGGTCGGGGACACGCAGGAGCATCCCGCCGCGGTAGGTGGACAGGGCCCAGACCTTGAGCAGGCCGGTGCTGGGCACGAGGGCGTCATAGAAATAATCTGCGGTGTCCTGCAGGGTGTAGTAGGTAATGTACACATCCCCGCAGGTGCGCAGGAGCTTGACTTTGTCGTCCAGGCCGAGCCGGCGGAAGATCCGGATGGCCTCGGAGATCTGGACTTCGTGGCGGCGGAAGGGGATGTCGCGCTGCACGAGCTCGGTCATCCGGTCGCGGATGGCAGCGGTCTCTTCCTCCGTGACCTCGCTCCCGTCGGGTTTGTCCACATTGCAGTAGTAGCCTTTGGAAATGGGCCGGCGCAGTACGACGCGGAAATCCGGATACAAGTCGCGCACGGCCTTGCAGAGCAGGAAACTCAGCGAACGGCAGTAGACGTTGCGCCCGTTGTATGAGCGATAGTCGAGGAACTCGACGTCGCGGTTGTTGAACACCCGGAATTTGAGGCCCTCGGAAACATTGTTCACCTTGGCGGAGAGAATGTCGTAGGGCCGTTCGAAATCGAATGCCGGAAGCATTTCCAGCAGGGTGGTACCTTCCTGGAATTCCTGGAAGGTACCGGTGTTCTTGCAAAAGATTTTCAGCATCGTCGGAGTTTGGCTTCTTTCTCTTACAAATTTAGCAATTATTTTATATCTTTGTATCCCGACTGGACCAAAAGGATTTTTCAATGTCTTATCTTCCATCGGGGGCTTACCTGCAGCTGCTCAATAGGCAGAACAGTTCTTGTCTCTATGCTTTGCATGCCGAAGGGCTGAAGAATCAATATTTCGTCGTAAGCGGGGAAGGAACCCGGCATCTGATGGCGTCCCCGGAAGTCGTCGGCTATGAGTCCTACCTCTCGATGATGCCTGCCACGACGGCCGTCCTCCGGTATTTCCACGACCAGGGCCTGGCGGACGAGGTCGATATCCTGACCATCCTGCGCGGCGGGCTCAACTATCCGCTGGAGGAGTGTTGCTACAAGGCCGGAGTCCGCGTCCCGAACATGAATTTCATCTCCTGCGAACGCAAGATCGAGGACGGGGTGATCACCGGCCTGGACATAAAATACGAGAAGCTCCACATTGCCAAGGATATCACCTTGATGATCGGCGACATCATCGCCAGCGGCGACACCCTGCGGCTCTGCCTTTCGCAGGTCGTGGACCGTTTCCGCCGCCGGGGCGGCAGCCTGCGGAAGATCATATTTTTTACCGTGGGCGGCACCAAGGCCATCCCTTTGATGGAGCGTTTCACGGACTCCATCCGCACGTTGTTCCCGGACTTCGAGGGCTTCTGCTGCATCTTCTACGAGGGGATTTTCTCGGTCTACGAGGACAAGGGCGTGACCGGCATCAATATTCCCGATATCGACTTCGGCTGGCGGGACGGCATCGTATCCCCGGAGTTCCGGCACTATGTACTGAGCTTCCTGGAGGATGCTCTCTTCGAGAAATGCATCATCTACGACGGGGGAGCGCGGCGCTATGAGATACCGGCCCACTATGAGGAGGTGATGGAGTATTGGGAGCGGCTGCTCGCCCGTGCACCCGAGGTGGATTTCCCGGCTTTCGTGGCCGAGAAGATCGGCTACAGGCGTCCGATCAGCTATGAAGACTGGAAGCGCGTCAATGGCTACGGCGAGCTGGAACTGCACAAACTCTACGACCTCGAGATGCACTACCTGGACCTGCTCGAATCCCGCACGCTCGAGGATATCTGCCGGCGCCGTATCCGCGAGATACACGCCTCGCTCGGAAAGTATATTCAATAATATAGATGACGATGAGTACCACCAAGTCAAAGGTCGATTACGACTACACCACCGGCAAGGTTGCGCAGACCGGCCGCAAGAGCAATCTGAGCATGTTCATGATCATGCTCGGTTTTACCTTCTTCTCCGCCAGCATGTGGGTGGGCCAGCAGATGGCCGCCGGGCTGGATTTCAAGGGATTCATCCTGGCCATGCTGCTGGGCGGCGTCATCCTGGGCGCCTACACCGGCGCGCTCGGATATATCGGTGCAGAAAGCGGCCTTACCCTGGATATGCTGGCCCGCCGGAGTTTCGGCACCAAGGGCAGCTGGCTACCCAGCGCCATGATCAGTTTTACGCAGATGGGCTGGTTCGGCGTGGGTTTGGCGATGTTCGCCATCCCCGTGGCCAAGGAGATCATGGGTCTGGAAGTCACCCCGGACCACATGCCCGCGATGGGCTATGTGCTCGTGGCCATCGCCGGCGTGCTGATGACGGCGAGCGCTTATTTCGGCATCAAGAGCCTGACGGTGATCAGTTACATTGCCGTGCCGCTCGTGGCCATCCTGGGCACGGTAGCGATGATCCTGGCCGTCAAGCGCGGCGACGTCGGCCTGATCGAGCAGTTCTCCCGCGGCACGAAAGACCTTTCGGTGATTGCCGGCGCAGGACTGGTGGTGGGCAGTTTCGTGTCGGGAGGTACGGCCACACCCAATTTCACCCGCTTCGCCAAGAACGCGAAGGTGGGCCTGTGGGTGACCGTGGTCGCCTTCTTTATCGGCAACAGCCTGATGTTCATGTTCGGTGCCGTGTCCAGCATCTATGCGGGCGGCAATGACATCTTCGAGGTGATGCTCAACCTCAATCTCTTCTATTTCGCGATTCTGGTGCTGGGCCTGAATATCTGGACCACCAATGACAATGCGCTTTATTCCTGCGGTCTGGGTCTTTCGAATATTACGGGCCTCTCCAAGAAGACGATGGTGCTGATCTCCGGCATCATCGGCACCCTGGCGGCCGTGTGGCTCTACTGGAACTTCTGCGACTGGCTCAACGTGCTGAACTGCACCCTGCCGCCTGTCGGCATCATTCTGATACTCAGCTACTTCACGAATCGGAAGCGCTATCTCGACGATACGATGCCCGAGGTTAAGGTCAACTGGTTCGCCATCCTGGGTGTCGTGCTGGGTGCGGTCGTCGCGAATCTCGTGAAATGGGGCATTCCGTCCATCAACGGCATGGTGGTGGCCGCCATCTGCTTCCTGGTCGGGAATGCGGTATGCAAGAAATAAATGAACCGAATATTACTATGAGTCAAGTCCACATTATCGATCACCCGATGATCCAGCACAAGCTGACGATCATGCGGGACAAAGA
>JAEEGI010017653.1_pt1 | contig 14604 bp, 19 predicted proteins | sample 8958751 | NCBI WGS metagenome assembly JAEEGI01 (sample SAMN16246545, study PRJNA631951) | gut metagenome | biome: gut microbiome; feature: rumen; material: KS-attached | host: Bos | place: Iran: Karaj | collected 2018-10
TACAAGCTTATCCCTGCAGGCATGGGTGAAACGTTGAAAGCCTGCCCGCTCCAGATGGATGACTACACGCACCTGGCCAGTGAACTAGACTCGATCATCGAAACATTAAAGAAATAAATAACCAACACAAAAAAATGATATATTAATATGACTTTAGAAGAAGCAATCAAAGCCCGTCATAGTGTTAGGGCATACAAAGCACAGCCTTTGGCAGAAGACATTGTCAAGGTGCTGGAGAAGGAGATTGAAGAGCAGAACCGTCAGGGGCATCTGCATATCCAGTTGATCAAGAATGAGCCGAAAGCCTTCCAGGGCAAACTGGCTAAGTACGGTAAGTTTTCCAACGTGACCAACTATCTGGTCATGGCTGGCCAAAAGGCAGAAGACCTTGATGAACGTATCGGCTACTACGGCGAACATCTGGTACTTCTGGCTCAGACACTCGGTTTGAATACCTGCTGGGTGGGGCTCAGTTACTCAAAGATACCAGGAACCTACGTACTCGAAGAAGGTGAGGTCATCAAGGCCTATATCGCCATCGGCTATGGTGAGACACAGGGAGTCGGCCATAAGATCAAGACCGTAGGAAAAACGAGCAACGCCAGTGATATCACCCCCTCATGGTTCCGCAAGGGTGTTGAAGCAGCCCTGCTTGCCCCGACAGCCGTGAACCAGCAGAAGTTCTTCTTTGAATATATACCCGCCAAAGACAGCAAGCCTGCACAGGTAATCGCCAAAAGAAACTTCTCACTGATTGGCTTTACACAGATGGATCTCGGCATCGCGAAGTATCATTTCGAGGTCGGTGCCGGAAAGGACAACTTCGAATGGGCATGAAGATCAAAGAGTGGCTGCAATCCCTTTCATTCAGGACTGGTGTCATCGTCCTGATGTGCTGCATACCGTTCTATATCCTGTCCTTCGCCCAGATGCTGCTGCCCATCAGTACAACAGCAAAGGGCATCCTGTGGGCTGTGCTCTTCGGACTGGCCAAGACCTGCCAGTATGGAGGTCTGACCATTCTGGGCGTTGAAGGCTACAAACGGCTACGGAATAAATTCAGAAAGCAATAAATAAAAACAAGAACAATTGTTATGAAGAAATTTATGAAATCATCAGCCCTTGTGCTGACAGGCGCACTGCTCATCGCCGCCTGTGGAAATAAGGAGCAGAAGAGTGAGGCAAACGCCAATGAGAATCCCACTCAGGAGAAAATCGAGGTAAAGGCCGTTGAGGGCCGCAAGAACTTCAGCGACAAGGCTGTTATCACGCCCCTGCCCGCCATCATGATCGCCACATGGGACGAAAACAAGAATCCCGACGTGATGATGGCTGCATGGGGAGGCCAGTGCGGACCTAAGCACATCACCTTCGAACTCTCGAAGCACAAGACCACTGACAATATCCGTCTGAAGCAGGCCTTCACCATCAGTTTCGCCACAAAGGGCGACATTGCCCAGAGCGACTACTTAGGCATCGTGTCAGGCAACGACGTGTCTGATAAGGTGGCCAAGGCTGGATTCACTATCACACCAAGTCCCAATGTCGATGCACCTATCATCAACGAGTACAAACTGACGTTGGAGTGCAAGGTCGTGACCTTCGATGAAGACGAGAACGGTGGTGCCCGTGTCGTCGGCGAGATTGTCAACATGAGTGCAGACGAGAGCATCCTCGATGAGGAGGGCAACATCGACCTCGGCAAGCTTCAGCCCGTCATCTTCGATTCCGCCAAGAACGAATACCGTGTTGTCGGTGAGAAGGTCGGCACGGCTTGGGGTTCAGGCAAGACCATTCAGGAACGTGAAGTTAAATAATCAACAACTATGTTAGGCAACTTTTCATACTATAATCCCACCAAGCTGTATTTTGGTGATGAGTCTTTGAACTTCCTCAAGGACGAGCTGAAGAACTACGGCCCCGTCGTGTTGATGAACTACGGCGGCGGAAGTGTGAAACGCAACGGCATCTACGACCAGGTGGTAGCCATCCTACGCGAGGCAGGCAAGACCATCGTTGAGAATCCAGGCGTAATGAGTAATCCCACGCTGGAGAAGCTGAACGAGGGTGTCAAGATAGCCCGTGAGAACAGCATCGACCTGATTCTGGCTCTCGGTGGCGGTAGTGTCTGCGACTATTCAAAGGCTGTGGCAGCATCCGTCTATTACGAGGGCGACTACTGGGATCAGTTCTGGCTGAAGCAGCAACAGCCCGCAGCCGATCAGCGTCTGCTGCCTGTAGCCTGCATCCTGACAATGGCAGGTACTGGCTCGGAGATGAATGCCGGCACGGTGATAACCGACGCAGAGCACACATTCAAGGTAGGCCATGTGTTCGACAACCGACTGATGCCGAAGTTCTCTATTCTGAATCCGAAGTTCACGATGACCGTGCCAGAAGATCAGATGAAGGCTGGCATCTACGACATCATGAACCACATCATGGAGCAGTATTTCAGCGACTTCGATGACAACACCAGCGACTACCTCTCAGAAGGTCTCATGCGCAGTCTGATCACCGCTTCGCGCATCGCCGTGGAGAATCCACAGGACTACGAAGTCCGCTCGAATATCATGTGGACGGCCACTTGGGCACTCAACACGCTCATCGGACTTGGCAAGCATGAGGACTGGATGGTTCACATGATTGGCCACTCCATCGGTGCCTGGACACATGCGCCTCACGGCTTCTGTCTGGCTTCCGTCTCTATGGCCTATTATCATCGTGCCATGAAGCCCGGTCTGGCCAAGTTCGTGCGCTTTGCCAAGAACGTCTGGGATATCAATGGCGAGGGAATGACCGACGAGCAGATAGCAGAAGCAGGACTCGAGGCTCTGAAAAACTGGATGCAGGAGATTGGTCTGCCTCTGACCATCAGCGAGCTTGGTGCCACAGAGGATATGATCCCAGGCATCACCGAGGGTACCATCTGCTATCCTGCCGGATATATGGATTTGAAGCCCGAGGATATAACGGAGATACTTCAGGCTTCGATGAAGTGAACATTGAGCATTCTATTTTGAATAAACAGGAGGGAGCAGCATCTTTCACAGGGTGCTGCTCCTTTGTTTTGATGATTATTTCATTCCAGACCAGCTACTGAAGTTGATACGGACGCCCTTGTCGTCAACCATCATGTCCATGCCTCCGTTGTTGCCATTGCTGGTAGTCGGCTTGCGCTCACCATCCAGTATCTCGCGGCACATGTTCTTGATATCGGTAACACGCTGCAGCGTCTCTAGATTGTCACCGCTGTAATGACCGGGAAAGAGGAAGCGGATATCATTCTTCTTCATATACCGCTCAATCCGCTCAGCGGTATACATCTCGGTCGAGAGGTTGATGAACACCAGCAGGTTGGTTGAGCCGAAAGCGTCACCACTGAATCCGTAATGCCTTGTCTTGTCAAAGAAGGTAGTGCTTCCGGCAGTATGACCGGGTGTAAAGATGACCTCTATCTCACGACCACCAAGGTCGATTACCTCCCCATCATTGAGATACCTGATCTGTCCCTGATAGTTGCGCATATTATTCGGAACGATAGTCATGTCACCGGCATTCAGATAAACCTCAGGGAAAGCCCCTACTCCACCCACATGGTCACCATGGGCATGGGTCAACATCATCGTGACAGGCTTGGAAGTAATCTTTGCCACGATCTTGTCCAGATCAGGTATGTATGTTCCTGCGTCAATCAGGAGTGCTCGGTCATTACCCTCAACGAGGTAGAGCGATTCATTATAAACCAGATGTCCGTTGCCTATCCATGTATGCTCGTCAATCTGGCGGAACACCACATGGTCATCCTGATAAGCCACTTTGCCGCGAAGGTCACGACTGTTAATCTCTGTTCCCTGAGCCCCAACCGCATACGGCATCAGGCTAAGCAGCATGGCTGCCAAAAAAACATAAGCATGCATATTTCTATATCTCATAATTCACCTGATAAAATGTGTTTCTGTCAGTTCTTCCTGTATCTTCGGTGAGCCAAACTGCTCCAAGCCGAGATGGATGCTTTTAATTAGAAAAGCCATATTTAAGCCAAGCTGGCGCATGGTCTGCATACCCTCTTCGTCTTTGAATACCTCACCTGGCGCCGTACCATGGGCAATGCCCCAATACTGAGATGGCACAACGGGCATGTTGGTCTTCAGGAAATACTTGTTCAGCGCATCCATCGTCGTTGTGGCTCCACCACGGCGGGCTATGCTCACCGAGCCTCCTACCTTCATACTCCAGTTGGTATGAAGATTGGAGTAGAACAGGCGGTCGAGCAGTGACAGCAGCGTGCCATTGGGTGATGCGAAATAGACGGGAGAGCCGACGAGCAGGCCGTCTGCATCAAGCATCTTCTCAGAAATCTCGTTTACGATATCACCAAACTTGCAGATGCCCGTTTTCCAGCATCTGTTACAGGCGACGCAGCCAGGAATCTGCAGGTGACCTACATGAATCCACTCAGTCTCTATTCCCTGCTGCTGGAGTGTACGCTCCACTTCATGCAGGGCCGTTGCCGTATTGCCGTGAGCCTTCGGGCTACCATTGAGGATAATAACTCTCATACTTTAGACAATATTACAATTCAAGTTTCCAACCGTTATCTCCATGATATATCATCTGACGGGTCATGCCACCGTCGATACAGATATTCTCACCAGTGATAAAACCTGCCTGGTCAGAACAAAGGAAAAGCACCATGTTGGCAATGTCCATCGGATTGCCCACACGTCCTGCCGGCTGCTGAATGGCATCTGGGCCTTCATAGACGGTATAGGCCGTATCTATCCAGCCTGGAGAAATAGAATTGACACGAACCTTTCCTGCCAGACTCACAGCCTGCGCATGAGTCAGGGCGGCGATACCACCTTTTGCAGCCGTATAGCTCTCAGTCTGAGGCTGGCTCATGCGGTCACGCGATGATGAAATATTGATGATGGAAGCACCTTCGGCAAAATGATGTGAAAACAGTTTGGTGAGATAGAAGGGAGCCGTCACGCCAACACTCAGAGCATACTGGAATTCTTCATACGAACACTCATCGATGCCCTTCATAATAGGCAGGGCATTATTAACGAGGAAGTCCACATGACCATACTTTCCAATGACCTCCTCAGCAAACCGTTCCAGAACCTGCTTGTCGGAAATGTCACCTACGAAATGCTCACCCTGCTGCTTGTCAATCACACAGACGTGGGCACCTGCTTTCTGGAACTCCTCGGCAATGCACTTCCCGATACCTTGCGCACCACCAGTCACAACGGCCACTTTGTCTTTGAAAACCATAACAAACTATTTGATAACAGCCTTTACGTCGGTTATCATGTCCTTATGCGCCTCATCAGGCTCTGAAAGCTTCGAAGTGAGCGTCACGCTGCCAGCCTTGTCCTTCGATGAGAAAGAGCCGGTATAGACGATGCTGCTGACCTGATAGAGCGTAGCCTCCGCCTTCACGAAGTACTTGCCGTCCTTCACCTTCTTGCCCTGCTGATCAGTAAAGTCCCACGTGAATGTCTGTTTGCCGTTAGCCTGAGGCGTTGCACCCGTTACGCCGTCCAGCTGCTGGTCTGAGAGGCTTTCAGCCTTAACGGTCTTCACCCAAGTAGGCACACAGTTGGGACGCTTCACATAGCCACGCATCGGCTGCTCGTTGCCACGAACACGCCCTTTCGTGGTAAAGGAGGTCACGAAGAGTGTCTTCACCACCTCACCCTTCTCGTTCTCAATCCAGACGGCATACTGGTTGGAGCCAGGGCCGGTCTGTTTCTGATAGTTGAAACTCACTTCAAGGGTCTTGCCCTTCTTTGTCTGAGCCATGGCAGGCATAGCCAGCAACATGGCGGCGACAATCGCCAGGAAATACTTTTTCATCTTTGTCTGGTTTTGGGTTATTTTGTTAGATCAATGTTCGTAGTAGCCTTTCCGCCGGCACTATGGAAGACGAGCACCAGCTTCTCCTTGGGCAGATCCTGCAGGGGCATGTCAAACGCCTTCTTGCCAACAGCCGTATAGGTCTTGACGGTCTTGCCAGAGAAACTGACCACATCCACCTTCTCCACAGGTTCCGAAGCCGAGACGCTGAGGTTCATCCCGCTCCGCTTGGTGTCTACAGTCAGTTCCGATGCGACGTCACTGGTCTTGTCAAGACCTGCAGCAGCCAGCTTTGCCCTGCAAGTCTCTGCCAGCGCAGGACTGGTAGCCTCCAGATAGCACAGCGCATAATGGCGACCCAGCATCCTGTAGCCCTCACTGCTGAAGTGCACGTTGTCATCACTTGGCAGACAGCCCTCAGCCGATACCACATACGTGTTCGGATAGCGGTTGGCGATGTCGTTGATGGTAGGATTAGCATGGGCGCATACACCGTTGTATTCCTTCCTGACCACCTCGCCCACCAGCAGAGGCACGGCAGTAGAGTCAAACCTGAGTTCCTGCTGCAGGTCACGGTAAATCTTGCGCACTTCCCTGCCCCACTCGTCGTTATAGGCATCCGTCTCGCCCTGATGCAGCAGGATGCCCTTGATGACACCATCCCTGGCTGCCACCTTCGCCATCGAGAGCAGACGCTCATAGGGGTCACGACCATACTGGTTGAGGATGCCGTTCATCCAGTCACGCTCCTCCTTGGCAATCAGCGGGGCGTTCTTGTCCTTGTCGAAGAACGTGATGGGACAGCCCTCAACAGCCACCGACACGATGCCGATACGCACATTCTCAGGCACCACATCGAGCAGCGTCCGTCCAAACCAATCCACAGGCCCCAGATGGGCATCGGCACGACAGAGGGGCGGCACGGCCTTGCGCCAAGTGCCCAACTTGCGGTCAGCACCGTCCGTCGTAGCCATACTCAGATAGCGGTCACTCACCGTCAGGTCCTGATGCTCAATGGGAGCTTGACCTGCCATATTCGACTGTCCGAAACAAAGGAATAACCAGAAGTTCTGATCCTGAGCCTGTAACTGAAGTGTCCCCATAACTGTCATCAATAGAATGAATAATTTCCTCATCGTCTTTATTATCGTTAAGTTCATATTACCAAGGGAAAGTCTCCGGATCGTTGAGCACGTTCGAACGAAGATTCTGATTCAGGGCACTGATAGCCAGCATGTCCTCATCCGAAAGCGAGAAGGCCATCACCTCTAGATTCTCCGCAAAGTGATTGGGTTTGGCACGAGGGATGGTTATCAGGCCGCGCTGCACAATCCATCGGAGCACTATCTGCGAGGCTGTCTTCTGATATTTCTTAGCCAACGACTGCAGGACTGGATGGCCAACGACATCGATATCACCCTGCCCGAATGGTCCCCAGGCCTCAACTTGAATACCAAGCCCGTGGTTGTAGGCGATATTCTCCTCCTGTGTCATCAGCGGATGCACCTCTATCTGGTTGATGGCTGGGCGAATCTCAGCGTATGCAAGCAAATCGTCCAGATGGTGGCGGTTGAAGTTACTCACACCGATGGAGCGCGCCTTACCCTGACGCACATAGTCCTCCATCACCTGCCAGGTCAGCCTCACACAGTCCTTCACAGGCCAGTGGATGAGCAGTAGGTCAATATAGTCTGTATTCAACTTTGCAAGGCTTTCATCAATGGAATCAGCGACAGCCTGCTTCCCCATGCGCATGATGCCGGTATTCACTTTAGTCGTCACGAAAATCTCCTGACGCGGCACGCCGCTGTCAGCAATGCCCTGCCCTACTTCTGCTTCATTCTCATACCCCTGTGCCGTATCGACATGACGGAAACCTGCCTTCAAGGCCAAGCAAACATTCTGTCTCGCAGTCTCACCTCGAAGTGTCCACGTACCCACACCTATCTGAGGGATTTCAAAGCCATTGTTAAGTCTCATTGCCTATTTGATAAACATTATTAATATTTGGTGCAAATATACTGATAATAAATCAATAATGACTATTTTTGCAGTCAGATTTAAATGTTTTTATTACTAGACTATGAACAGAAGAGATTTTATCAAGAAGTCAGCTGTAGCAGCAGCTGCAACTGCAGTAGTAGCCCCCGTATCGGCTATGTTGACAAAAGCAGAGTCGGCAGGACTGGCAGTTAAAGAAGCAGAGCCAGTACGAATGTCACAGTCTGACGATCAGGCACCCAAGGTGCTGCTGGTCAATGGAAGCCCTCGACGAGACGGCAACACATTCTGTTGCCTGGAGGAGATTGAGAAGCAGCTGCAGAAACACGGACTGCAGACAGAGATCGTCCAGATTGGCCGCAAGCCCGTCCGCATGTGTATCAATTGTGGTGGTTGTCATCAAGATGGTGCCAAGGGATGCGTGTTCGATGACGATATGTGTGCCGTGATCACAGAGAAGATGGCGACGGCTGATGCACTCATCGTAGGCACTCCCGTCTATTACGGCCAGCCTAACGGTGGCATCCTCTCACTGATGCAGCGACTGTTCTTCTCTGCGGGCCATTTGGTACAAAACAAACCTGCTGCAGCTTTGGCAGTTTGTCGTCGTGGTGGTGCAACTGCCACCCTCCAGACCATGAACATGATGTTCGAGATGATGAACATGCCCGTCGTGACCTCCCAATACTGGAACATCGCCTATGGAGCCGGCAAGGGTGAGGTGAAACTCGACACCGAGGGTATGCAGACCATGCGAACACTAGCCACGAATATGGCTTGGTTGCTGGAGAAAATCCATACCGACGGCAATACAGCCCCTAAGCGAGACGAGAAACATGTATTCATGAACTTCATCAGATAGGGAGATCCCAAACATGAGAACGTCATTCTTCACAGTCCTATTTCTTATCACTGTTTTTTCAGCAATTCCTTCATCAGCCCAGACCATGCGGGACAGAAACAACATGAAGATAGGCACAGCCAACGTGGTAAACATGTACCACACGGCCGTTTACTATTTCTTTAATCTACTATAACCAACCATCTGGTTATAAAACCATTAAAGACACCTGAGAATAAAACAGAATCAATCTTCAGGTGCCTTTCTAAAAGGACTGTATATATTCTCTTTTAGCCATAATTCCTATGATTTCCAACGCCAAGTCTTCCTGACGAGTGTTGTTATTGTATGTGTGATAGTACGGATATGGAAGCTCTTACCCATCACAATCAGCAATACAGCAGAAAGGATAAGCACGATTCCAACGGCAAGTCTGAACGTAAACAATTCACCAAAGACCAGCACACCGATGGCTACAGCCGTCAATGGCTCCAAAGCACCCATGATAGCCGTAGGTGTGGCTCCTACCTCATGAACGGCTATGGTCATGAATACTAGCGAGAGAACCGTTGGCACCAAACCCAACCAACACGCAAAGAACCATGCTCGGGGAGATGGCGGCAACATCAGATGCAAGTCGGGCGAAGTAAATGAATAGGCCAGCAGACACGTCATGCATATCAGCAGCACATAGAACGTGAGTTTCAATGTCGACATACGGATGCTCGACTGGTTGACTATTACAATATAGACGGCATAGGTCAGCGACGAAACCATCACCAACAACACCCCCATCATACTGAGCGAAATGCCTGCATCGCCCTTGTATAGTAGACCGATACCAACCAATGCTAGAATGATGGAAGTAATGGTTGTAGCCGTAATCTTCTCTCGGAAAAATGTGGCCATAATGACAGCCACCATCACAGGATAGACAAAAAGGATGGTAGAGGCAATTCCCGCATCCATGTAATGGAAACTCTGGTAATAGGTCAGGCTGGATGCAGCCATCAAGGCTCCGAGGCTGGCCATCGTCGTTAATTCGGTCCTTGTAACTGCAAAACTTTTCCGATTAGCAATAAGGACAACGCCCAGTATTACCGTAGCTATAGAAAAGCGAAAGAAAAGGACGGACGACGTATTCACACCCTCCGCATAGAGCGGTAAAGCTCCTAACGGGTTGGTGCCATAACAGACAGCAGCCAGTATGCCGCAGATGATTCCCTTATGTTTCATTCTCCTATAATCGTTACTACCAACTCCCTGGAACCACCGAAATTGCGGTACTCGCAGAAGTAGATACCCTGCCAAGTGCCGAGATTAAAACGTCCGTCAGTAATGGGAATAGTCAGGCTGACACCGCTCAATGTAGATTTAGCATGAGCTGGCATATCATCGGCTCCCTCCAAGGTATGCTCGTACTCTAGACGATTCTCAGGAACCAGACGGTTGAAAATGGTCTCCATATCCACACGAACATCAGGATCAGCATTCTCATTGATGCTCAGTCCGCAACTGGTATGTTTCGTGAAGATGTTCACAATACCGGTCTTGGGCAGTTTCGGCAACTGGCTCAGGATCTCACTCGTCACCAAGTGGAAACCTCTGCGTTTCGGCTTCAGGACTATCTCTATTTGCTGTACCATATCACTTAATTGTCATTGATTAATCATCAGACTGTCCAAAATGCGCCATAGGCTAATACTTGGTGAAGTTATACTTTTCCCTCAACTCAACTTTCTTCTCCTCGTTTTGGGAGGTAAAGTAACCCTTCCAACCTGGACAGAAGTTAATGTGCCAGCGCCAGAACTTGCCTAACATCGAATTGGGCTTCTTGTCATAGTGTGCCCTGAACTTGCAGTTTTCGCAATTATGTGCCATAATCTACTGGTTGCGATCCATCCACCTGAATCAGGATGTCAACGTCAGAATCCTCACGTTGTTCACCACGCGAATAGGAACCAAAGAGCCATGCCTTCAAAACTGGCTGTGTTTTGAAGTAATCGGCAATCATTTGTTGCAATTCTTGTGTAGCCATAAGCATTCTCCTATTTGATTCTGCTGCAAAGATAGGAAAAAAAGAGATAAGTACCAAATAATATACAAACTTTTTATTGCTGCTTGATGATTAAGCTACAAAAAATTCGAGGTAATAAGAAGCAAAAAATGGTGTGCTCGCATAGTGGCATTTAGAAAAAAATGGATGCAATTCTTATTGATATCGTTAACTTTCTACTAAAATTCATGTATTTAGCTATATATCAATATATTACAAAGTATTAACTTTCTACTAAACTTTCTACAGACTCTCTACTAACTTTCTACCTACTTTCTACTAAATTGCACGGATATGGGATTTATCGTATATTTATGTACTTGGTGATGCATGCTCGGGTTACGGGTGAATCGTGGTCAATCGTAAGCGGAATTGAAAATTCTCTAGAGAATTTAGTAGTTTGCTTACGAGAAAGGTAGAGTTTGTAGGTATGTAAAGAGGAGTTTGTAGGTATGTAAAGGATAGTTTATCGGTATGTAATTGGAGGAAGGTGGGCACTAATACGACAGATTGTTCATAGATTGCGCTCAAAAGTAGGCTATTTGGTAGAAAGTTAGTAGAGATATAGTAGAAAGTTAGTAGAAAGTTAGGTAGAAAGTAAAATCAGACTAACATATTAATATACAGAAAGTTATATAAAATTTAGTAGAAAGTGAATAGAGATAAGTATTATTGAAGTATAAATAGCAATTTTGCAACAGTTATCTGCGTGCAGGAGTTCATCAGGTTTTCACAGGGATTTTTCGGATAGAAACAAAAAGTATCGGGGATTCTTTTGGGTAGTTGGGCGAAAATGTGTAAATTTGCAATCTGAAAGAAGAAACTACAGAAACGATGGAGCACGAAGTTATCATATCGCTGGCCTCGAACATGAATCAGGAGGCTATTTTGACCTCGCCAGACTCTATCGCATCAACGTGTTCGGGGCTTTCTTCATCATTTCTATCTTGCAGCCAAGGACATCGCTCTCCTTTATAAATATAGGTGGCAGGTGGAGCTGTTTTTCAAATGGATTAAGCAGCACCTCCAAGTTAAACGATTTTGGGGAGAATCCGAGAATGCTGTGCGCATACAGATTCATGTTGCCATCATCACATACTGCCTCATTGCCATCATCGAGCACGACCTCAAGATTGGCAGGCCCGTCTTTGAGGTCATGCGTATCCTTGGTAAGTCTGCGCTCACCACGGACAGCATCCAAGACCTGTTCAAGCCTCTCAAAGAGACTACCAAGCCGGATGATGGGCAACTCTATTTTGATGTCACTGATTGTATAAGTTCTCGTAATGTCATACTTACTTGCAGATTTCCTCTATCTTCTTGCGTTTCTTCTCCTTCGGCTCGTCAGCGGCGTAGCCGATGGGAATCAATACAGCCGGTTCCTCGTTGTCACCAAGGCCAAAGAGCTGCTTGCATTTCTCAGCATCGAAGTTGCAGACCCAGCAGGTAGCGAGACCTTGCTCAGTAGCTGCCAGACACAGATGCTCAACAGCAATGGCTATGTCAATATTGCCATGATGTTTGCCGTCTGAGCGTACCCACTCCTCGTCGTGCAGGATGCTGCAGATAATGTACATCGGAGCCGTCGCAAACCACTCACGGTTGTAGCACTCCTGCAACTTCGCCTTGTCGACCTCGTTCTTGACCATACGGAACATCCACGGTTGCTTGTTCACCGCCGACGGTGCAAAGCGGACACACTCCATCACATAGTCCAGTTTCTTCTGTTCCACACTCTTCTCCTGATAGCTCCTACAGCTATACCTCTGCTTCACTAAATCTAAAAATGCCATATTTTCTATTGCTTAACCTTTATATACACCCCGTCGAAAGCAACACCCATACCGAAACATCCGAATGTCTCATACTTCGTGGTAGACTTCAATACCACGAACTTCTTGAAGAAATGGGCACTGAAACCATAGCCGCACTCATTGACATTCTCATAATAGAAATAGTCGTGAGTTCCTTCACCCAGTACAGCAGGACGTTCAGGGGCACTCTTTCCTTCAGCAATATTGCCAGGCGCATTGCTAACCTCGAAATGCAGTTTGTACTTGCCTGCTCCACGGAACTTTACGTTGCCTCCCATCATAGACCCATAGCGGGGATTCCAGATGGAATAGGCATACTCACGCCCGATATTCTGTGGATCCTCATAGTCAAGATAGTCTGTCACATCAATACGTCCGGTGAGGGCATCATCATTCGTACTGAAGTTCTTCATCGGTAGCGATTTCTCTGTCCTCGGATTCGTCCAGGTGCCTTCTGCGATATAGGGACTCTCGTTTTCTTCTTCCACAATACGGAACAGCATCGTTCCTGTGATAGTACCGTCGCTTTGGTATTCTTTCAGATAATACCAGCCTTCATCATTCGTTGGTGAGCCAACTACTAAAATGGGGGCAGGGTTCTTCGCCTTAGGATAATAGATCTCACCCACGGCTATCTCATCACCATTTACAGCGAACTTCAACCTGACGGGAATCTTGTCACCTAATGTTCCCTCAAAGCTGTACTCTCCCAAAACGTCTGCTTGTGCAGCTATTGCAAACACAAGGAAGAAAAACAATAATACTTTCTTCATATATTTCAGTCCAATTTCTATCATATCTTCATAAACAATCTCCCTGCTGCCTAAGTTTCTCTTCACAGCGGGCTGCATAGTTAGACACCTGTGTCTTTAAATCATCAAAGCCCGATATCATGCCCTTGAACGAGCGGCCGTCTTTCTGATGTTTTAGTGTCAAATACACCTTTGATTATCTTGATATTACCCATAAATACTAATAATTCTCAATTCTCGGAGCAGCGAGCGCCAACATGCCTGCATGATTGGTCGAGTCGTGACGAGATTCAACTTTTGTTAAAACTGATGGCAAAGATAGTGATTTTACGCTGATTATTGGTAATTTTGCCACGATATTTAAAAGTATTTATGCAAAAAAAGATATTCATGATCTACAGAAGGGATGCAAGGAAAGGAGTTTCATATAATGAGTTTGGAGGCCAAGCCGAATAACGGCATAAAGGAATATGGAAAAATAGACTATGCCCAAGGAACGCAACAAGGCAGACGGCTATCGTGAGAAGGCTTACGAGGGTGACACCAAGGCAATGAACAACCTTGGAGTCTGCTACGAGCGTGGCACTGGCGTGAAGGTCAATCTAGGGATGGCGTTCGAGTGGTATATGAAAGCTGCTGAGCTGGGTGATGTCTATGGCTGCTTCAACGTCGGCGAGTGCTACTACCATGGAAAAGGCGTGGAGCAGAATGCAGAACTGGCCTTTGAGTGGTACATGAAAGCTGCCGATAAAGGGGATATGCAGTCACAGGTCAATGTGGCCAATGCCTATTATCTCGGCAACGGCACTGAAACGGATCACCATAAAGCATTCCTCTGGTATCGTGAAGCAGCCTTCCAAGGACATGTACAAAGTCAGAAGAACTGCGGAGCAGCCTATTGGAATGGCGATGGCGTAGAGAAAGACCTTTCGGAATGTGCCTTCTGGTACGAGCTGGCAGCCAATGGTGGCGATGCCCAGGCACAGTTTGCTACAGGCTGGTTTCTGATGACTGGCACAGGCGTACCGAAGGATGAGCGCAAAGGGTTAAAGTGGATTCACAAGGCTACCTTCCAAGGCTACCAGCCCGCCATCGACTACTGCAAGGAAAACGGATATAAGTGGTATTAAAAACTTTATAGCAATATGACAATACAAGAATTTCGTGATTACATGGCATCGGGCAAACCCGTCGTTGGCGGTGGTGATGTCCACATGATGTTCCATCAGCTGTCGCAGGAGGCACTGAAGATAACAGCAGAGATTAACGGCA
>JAEEGI010017657.1_pt1 | contig 14603 bp, 14 predicted proteins | sample 8958751 | NCBI WGS metagenome assembly JAEEGI01 (sample SAMN16246545, study PRJNA631951) | gut metagenome | biome: gut microbiome; feature: rumen; material: KS-attached | host: Bos | place: Iran: Karaj | collected 2018-10
TTTGTTTTTTTGTTATGCGTGCTCTGTCGGTAAGGAATGGAAGACAACTAGGACAACAATAAAACAGAAAAAGAGTTGTCTAAGTTGTTCAAAGTTGTCTTTTTAAGAAAATGAAGACAACAGAGACAACTGGGACAACATTAAAACACAGAAAAAGAGTTGTCTAAGTTGTTAAAGTTGTCTTTTAAAAGAAAAATGACTCCAAACGGCCACCAAAAATGAGGAAATCCATGGTAGTCTCAGCTTTTTTTCGTAACTTTGCAGTGCATTTGAAAAAGATGCACGCGCAAGCAGATCCACCAGAAGCATGCGAGGCGAGTACCAACGTCGCGAAAGGTACGGACCGGACATCTTACGGTGCGCAACCGGAGGCAAGCGAAGTGGCCACCGCGAAACCGACGGGATGCACTGCAAACGCACCAGGGGACCAACACCCCCTTAACACTTAAATCCAACACAAACACAACCATGCCTAGCAACACTATCGTGATGCCTATCGACGTCAAACAAAACCGGAACGCCCTCTCCAAGAGCTTTAGGGGCCGTGGGGTGAGGCCGAAGCCTCTAGCAACCTTTCGACGTCATGATGCTGAGGACCATCTCGTCGGTAGGACCCATGCCGTTGGCACCGATGGCCGTGAGGTTGTGGATGGACTTGTCGACGCAGTCGTCGACGATGCCTTCCTGCGAACTGACACACTTGCCCTCCATCGACAGCAGGGCCGAGAGGACGGCTGTGCTCACGCCGCTGGTGATCTTCAGCGAGCACGATGGCTTGGCACCGTCGCAGATCATACCCGTGAGATTGGCAATCATGTTCTTGACGGAGGCACAGATGCGACTGTAGTCGCCGCCCATGAGATAGGTGATGCCCACGCTCGATCCTATCGAAGCCACAACGCATCCGCAGAGGGCCGAGAGCGTGCCCAGCGACTGCTTGATGTAGATGGCAGTGAGGTGGCTGAGCATCAGGGCGCGTATGAGCTCCTCCTCGGTGTTCTCGTTCTCCTTGGCATAGACGCAGACGGGGTTGGTGGCACAGATGCCCTGGTTGCCGCTGCCGGAGTTGCTCATGACGGGAATCATGGCTCCTCCCATGCGTGCGTCGCAGGCCGAGGCCGTGCGGGCGATGATATGACAGAAGATGCTGTTGCCAAAGATGCCCTTCGAGAGTGGCCGGTCGATGGTCTTGCCCAGGTTATGGCCGTAGTTGCCTTTGAGAGCCTCGCGCGCCGCGTTCATATTATATGTACGCGTCTCCTGGATGAAGCTGATCTCTTCGAGCGGCGCTGTGGTGGCGAAGTCGTAGACGAGTCGGAGGCTGAGCTCGATTTCTGCTTCAGCGCTCTGTTGCGAGTGGCCGATCTCAGCGACGTCGCTGATGAAGTGGGTGTGCGATCCGGCGATGATGGCGCTGGCCTTGTGCTGTCCGCTCTCGACGATGACTTCGACGTAGAGCTTCTCAGTGATGCCTCGCTTGAGCTGGATGTCGATGCGCCCTTCGTCGACGAAGCGCTTGCCACGCTCGAGCGACTCTGGGGTGAGATCCTTCAGCACCTCGAGCTGATACTCGCTGCGACCGATGAGTGCGCCCAGGGCGATGGCGATGGGCAGGCCGGTCATGCCAGTGCCGGGTATGCCGACGCCCATAGCGTTCTTGAGGATATTGGCGCTGAGCAGGGCAGTGATGCGCTCAGGCTGGCGCCCCAGCTGTTCAGTGGCCTTGGCAGTGCAGAGGGCCACGCACATGGGCTCTGTACATCCGATGGCAGGCACCACCTCGCGATGGACCAGTGCGATGATTTGCTGACGTATGGCTTGATCTAACATGATGAAGGACGGTTATTTAGCGGAATAATTCTTGAGTCCTTTCTGCAGGAACTCGATGTACTGGGCCACGTCCTCGTCGTAGGAGCGCAGACCGTTGAGAGGCTTGCCCGTAGCGGGGTCGAGGAGCACGTAGAAGGGCTGCGTGTTGGCTCCTATCTTCGTGCGCTCGAGATAGCTCCACTTGTCGCCCACGGTGCGCAGCTTGCGCTGTGTGCCGTCGACATCGGTCACCTCGATGGGAGCCGGCAGCGGCGTCTTGTCGTCGACATAGAGCGAGATGAGCACGTACTTGTCGTTGAGCAGGTCGCGCACCTCGGTATCCGTCCATACGGCGGCCTCCATCTTGCGGCAGTTCACGCATCCGAAGCCAGTGAAGTCGACCATGACGGGCTTGCCTGCAGCACGGGCGGCGGCCATGCCCAGGTCGTAGTCAGTGTACTTAGCCTCGACGGCTCCGCTATAGAGGTTGAAGTCCTGCGTATTCATGGGCGGCGAGAAGGCGCTGATGGCCTTCAGCGGAGCTCCCCAGAGGCCCGGCACCATGTAGACGGCAAAGGCCAGCGAGATCCATCCCAGGAAGAACTTAGGCACGTTGGTCTTGCGGCTGTCATCGTCGTGTGGGAACTTGAGCCATCCCAGCAGGTAGATGCCCAGCAGGGCGAAGAGCACGATCCAGAGGGTGAGGAAGGTCTCGCGGTCGAGCAGGTGCCATCCGTAGGCGAGGTCGGCCACGGAGAGGAACTTCAGGGCGAAGGCCAGCTCGATGAATCCCAGCACCACCTTCACGGTGTTCATCCATCCTCCCGACTTGGGCGCCGACTTCAGCAGCGAGGGGAACATGGCGAAGAGGGTGAACGGAATGGCGAGGGCGATGGCGAAGCCCAGCATGCCGATGGTGGGAGCGATGATGTCGCCCTGTGTGGAGACGGCCACGAGCAGGAATCCCACGATGGGACCCGTGCAGGAGAACGACACCAGGACGAGCGTGAAAGCCATGAGGAAGATGGAGAGCAGACCCGTGGTCTTCTCCGACTTCTGGTCGATCTTGTTCGACCAGCTGGAGGGCAGCGTCAGTTCGAAGGCTCCGAAGAACGAGGCAGCGAAGACGATGAGCAGCAGGGCGAAGAAGATGTTGAACAATGCGTTCGTCGACAGCGCGTTGAGTGCCGATGCTCCGAAGAGCAGCGTCACCACGAGTCCCAGCAGCACATAGATCACGACGATGCTCAGTCCGTAGGTGATGGCTTCGCGAATGGCTTTCTTGCGGTCTTTATTGCGCTTGAGGAAGAACGACACGGTCATGGGGATGATGGGCCATACACAGGGAGTGAGGACGGCGAGGAAGCCGGCAAGCAGTCCCTCGAGGAAGATCATCCACCACGAGAGGTTCATCTCGTTGGACCCAGCCGAGTCATAGGCATTCAGCTCGTCGACGATGGGCGCCCAGAGGGGTGACCCCTCCCCTACTGCTCCCGTGGGTACATCTATAATAGTAGTGGCAGCCGTCGTGTCGGCAGGAGCTTCCTCTGGAGTCTCCGTAGCAGGTTCAGGCTCAGGCTCGGCAGCTGGCTCCTCAGGAGCTGCAGGGGGTGCCTCCTGGGTCTCAGCAGGCTTGACAGGGCTGTCGCCTTTCTTGCTGAACTCCACAGTGGTGGGAGGCATGCACATCTCATCATTGCACGCGCCATACTCCAGGTAGCAGCTGATGTCGTACTTAGGCTTCGTGAAACGTATCTTCTGGACGAAAGCACCCTGGCCCTCGAAGAAGCGCAGGTTAGTGCCGAACATCTCGTCGAACTGCTCCTTCACGTTGCCACGAGGCTTCAGCGAGCCCACCGTCTCAGCGCCGTCCATCTTCTCAGCATGGAAGGTGGCTGCCGTAGGACCGTCGTCGGCTAAGTCAGTGGAGTACAGATGCCAACCGGGATCGATGGTGGCTGAGAATACGATTTCGGCCTCATCGCCCGTCAGCATCTTCAGCTCGGAAGTGAAATGAACGGGATTGGCCATCTGTGCGCCTGAAGTCAGGGCGAGCAGCAGCACGAAAAGTGTCAGTAAAGTCTTTTTCATCATAAATGTGTGTAAATTTGGCCACAAAGTTACGAAAAAGTTAAGAGTTACACAAAAAAAATCGCAATTTATTTTGCAGTTTGCGCCTTTTGTCGTAACTTTGCAGCCGATTTCGAAAAAACGGTTGATGAAGACAGACAAAAAACAGAATCAATACCGCATCAACGAGCAGATTCGGGTGCGTGAAGTTCGTATCGTGGGCGAAGGCGGCTCGACCGTAATGCCCATCAAGCAGGCCCTCGACATGGCCCACCAGCAAGGAGTAGACTTGGTCGAGATATCGCCCAATGCCGTTCCTCCCGTCTGCCGGCTTATCGACTATTCGAAGTTCCTCTACCAGCAGAAGAAGCGCCAGAAGGAGATGAAGGCCAAGCAGGTGAAGGTAGAGGTGAAGGAGATTCGCTTCGGACCACAGACCGACGAGCACGACTATCAGTTCAAGCTCAAGCACGCACGCGGGTTCCTCGAGGAAGGCAACAAGGTGCGCGCATACGTCTTCTTCCGTGGCCGCTCCATCCTCTTCAAGGAGCAGGGCGAGGTGCTGCTGCTGCGCTTTGCCAACGACCTCGAGGAGGTGGGCAAGGTAGAGTCGATGCCCTCGCTGGAAGGCAAGAAGATGTTCCTCTACCTCGCTCCCAAGAAAGCCGGCGTGGCCAAGAAGAGCCAGCAGGCACGCGACAAGGAGGCTGAGATAGCCGACAAGAAGAAAGACGTGAAAGAGCAGACCGTTGAGACTCCTGCCGACGACGCTGAGATGCCCGCCAACGGCGGACTGCTGGCCAACGCCAAGATCAGCGCCGACGCCCTGAAGAAGCTCACTGAGAAGGACGACGAATAAATCAGGAAAAAAGAAGGTGGCGCGCCCGGTATATGCGTAGCCGCCGATTATTAATAACAATTTAAACAATTAAAAACAATGCCAAAAGTAAAGACAAACTCCGGAGCCAAGAAGAGATTCTCATTTACCGGAACAGGTAAGGTTAAGAGACATCACGCTTACCACAGCCACATTCTCACAAAGAAGACCAAGAAGCAGAAGCGTAACCTTCAGGGCTACTCCATCGTGGACAAGTCCAACATGAAGCAGGTGCGCGACCTGTTGTGTCTCCGCTAATCAAACCTATTGTCGAACATTAAAAAGTTAAGAAACTATGCCAAGATCAGTAAATCACGTCGCATCGAGAGCAAAGCGTAAGAGAATCCTGAAACTCACACGTGGCTACTTCGGAGCCCGCAAGAATGTTTGGACAGTAGCAAAGAACACATGGGAGAAGGGTCTGACCTATGCCTATCGTGATCGCCGTAACAAGAAGCGCAACTTCCGCGCTCTGTGGATCCAGCGTATCAACGCTGCCGCACGCATGGAGGGCATCAGCTATTCGAAGCTCATGGGCGCACTCGCAAAGGCTGGTATCGAGATCAACCGCAAGGTGCTCGCCGACCTCGCCCTGAACAATCCCGAGGCTTTCAAGGCCATCGTCGAGAAGGTGAAGTAAATCATCACACCCAAGTTCATAGAAAGCTGTCTCGTTTTCATCACGAGGCAGCTTTTTTTGTGCTTTTTATTTGGTTTATTGCTCATTAAATAGTATCTTTGCAGCAAAATATCTAAAACAATATGACAAACTACCCTAAAATAGGCATCCGCCCCACCATTGACGGTCGTCAGGGCGGCGTACGCGAACAGCTGGAAGAAAAGACGATGGCCCTGGCCAACGCAGTAAAGAATCTCATAGAAAGCACGCTGAAGAACGGCGACGGCTCGCCTGTGGAATGCATCATTGCCAACGGCACCATAGGCCGAGTAGGCGAAAGTGCCGCCTGCGCCGAACTGTTCGAGCGCGAGGGCGTGGGCTCGACCATTACCGTCACCTCCTGCTGGTGCTACGGATCGGAGACGATGGACATGAATCCCTACTATCCGAAGGCAGTATGGGGCTTCAACGGCACTGAGCGGCCTGGAGCCGTCTATCTGGCTGCAGTGCTTGCCGCCCACGCACAGAAGGGGCTGCCTGCCTACGGTATCTACGGGCACGACGTGCAGGACCTGGCCGACAACAGCATTCCTGACGACGTGGCCGAGAAGATCCTGCGCTTTGCACGAGCAGCTCAGGCTGTGGCCACCATGCGCGGACGGTCGTACCTCTCGCTGGGAAACACCTGCATGGGCATTGCCGGCTCGATCGTCGATGCCGACTTCCTGCAGCACTACCTGGGCATGCGTACAGAGTATGTCTCACTGGTGGAGATCCTGCGTCGCGTAGACTTCGGCATCTATGATAAAACTGAGTTCGAGAAGGCCATGACCTGGGTCGAGAAATACTGCAAGCCACAAGAAGGCCACGACTACAATGAAGACCGCCCACTCTTCCCTGGCACGCCCATGACCACCTTCAACGGCAAGGGCAAAGGCAAGAGCCGTAAGGAGAAAGACGAGGACTGGGCCTTCACCGTGAAGACGATGATGATCATCCGCGACCTGATGCAGGGCAATCCTCAGCTGCTCGACATGGGCTACAAGGAAGAGGCCATCGGCCATAATGCCATCGCTGCCGGCGTGCAGGGACAGCGCCAATGGACCGACTACAAGCCCAACTTCGACTTCCCTGAATCGCTCATGTGCAGCTCCTTCGATTGGAACGGTCCACGCGAAGCCAAGATCCTGGCCACAGAGAATGACTTCCTCAACGGCATGTCGATGCTCTTTGCCCACCTGATCACCAATCGTGGCGTGATGTTCAGCGACATCCGTACCTACTGGAGTCCTGCAGCCGTGGAGCGAGTCACAGGCCATGTGCTGAGCGGCCTGCCTGCCTTGGGATTCATCCATCTGATCAACAGCGGTGCCACCACGCTCGATGCCACTGGAGCCATGACTGACGAACAGGGGAACCCGACCATGAAACCCTACTGGGAAATGACCGACAAGGATGTGGAGGACTGCCTGAAGGCTACCAGCTGGATGCCTGCCGATCGCGACTACTTCCGTGGTGGTGGATACTCCAGTCATTTCCTCACCAAAGGCGGGATGCCCATGACCATGCTACGACTGAACCTGGTACACGGGCTGGGACCCGTGCTGCAGCTGGCTGAGGGATGGACGGTGGAACTGCCACAGGAGGTGAATGACATCCTCGACAAGCGCACTGATCCTACGTGGCCCACGACGTGGTTCGTGCCCCGTCTCGACCCTGCGAAGGACGCCTTCAAGGATGTCTATTCAGTGATGAACTCATGGGGAGCCAATCACGGTGCCATCTGCTATGGCCATGTGGGAGCCGACCTCATCACGCTCTGCGCCATGCTTCGCATACCTGTCAGCATGCACAACATCAGCGATGCCGACATCTTCCGACCTGCAGCCTGGAACGCCTTCGGCATGGACAAGGAAGGCGCCGACTACAGAGCATGCCAGAACTTCGGACCGCTGTACAAATAGTTGTGCAGTGGCTCGAAGCCAGGAAGGATATTCAATCCTTGGCAGCCAATACGAGGAACATGTAGTGCGACGATGATAGTAGTAACTTTTAGTAGCATAAGCCTAGCATTTTAAGTCATTTGGAATATCGCTGCAAAGTTAGCACTTTTTTTTGAAACGGCAGCGATTATTCCTGCAAAATGTCATATCGCCTACAGCATTTTATCCAGGTCTACAGACAGGCCGATGCTGAAAGACGTCCCAGTGGTCAGCGGCGAAGAGTAATAATAGGACTTAGGCTTGTAATTGAAGATGTTGTCAATGGCCGTGTTGAGATTGATGCCTCGCCAGATATGATGCTGCAGCATCAGCTTCCAGATGGTATAGCCCTGATCCACATCCTTGCGCCCTGACTGCGGCTTGCCGAAGCTGCGCCCAGAGAGTGCTGCATCGAGGGCATAATGGCGCGAGAAGCGATGGTCGTAGCCTAAGCGCCAGGTAAAGGAGTGCGAACGGGGCTGGTTGAACTGCGAGAAAAAGACGTTGCCCGTCTCGTGCATCCACGAGTAGTTGATCTTCATCGACACCCCGCAATCCCAGATATGGGCCATGCTGCAGTCCACGCCCCACACCTTGATGCCGTCTTCATTCCAGTAGAGTGCGCTTTCCATGCCCTCGAACGTTCCACCGTCGATGGTGGTGATGCGCTTGTCGAAGATGTTGCAATAGCCCATGAGGGTGAAGTTGTAGCGCCCGTCCATGAATCCGCTGTCGCTTATGCGGTTCGTGCGCTCGATGGCTACGCTGAAATTATCGCTCTTCTCAGGTTCCAGGTCAGGATTACCTCGAAGCAGATAGCCCATGTTGCCCATGTCGAAGTGCATATACATCTCCTTGAGCGTAGGGGCACGGAATCCGCTGGCATAGTTGGCGCGGAAGGTCATCCAGGGCTGTTTGTAGACGATGGCCAGACGCTCAGTGAGTGCTTTCTGCGACGAGGCCGAGAAGTAGTCGTAGCGCACGCTGCCCACTATGTTCAGCTGAGGGCTGATGTTCCAGTCGAACTGGGCATAGCCGTCGATGTTGTGCTGCTGGTGGTCGGCGCCTGCTGCAAACTGATAGGTCGCCAGGTAGTCGTGCATGTAGTCAGCTCCCACGAGGAGGCTGTTCTGGCCGAAGGAATTGCTGAACAGGGCATGCACCACGTGCTGCTGGTTGCTGTAGTCGTGGTCATGGGTGCGCGAGCCGTCAGGCATGTAGTTGGCCTTGTCATACTGGTCGTAGGCGTACGACAGCTCCAGGTGTCGGTCATGATTCCAGGCATAGCGTCCCTTCAGTCCGGCACTGTAGGCGTTGAAATGATAGTCGTGGGTGTCGCGCTCGCTGGTGCGGAAGAAGTAGGAGCCTCGCCCTGTCAGCGTCAGCTGGTCGGTGGGCCGCCATGTCAGCCGCTCCTTCACGTTGTAGGTCGTCTGCCCATAGAGACGGCTCAGGTTCGAGTCGTCAGTCAGCACCGACTCGTCGTAGGGCAGGCCCTGCGCCTTCTTCATCAGCTCCAGGGCTATCTCCTCGGCTGAGTGTGCCCTCGGCAGGTCGATATGATCGATCGCTGTATGCTGGAAACTCGTCTGCGAGTTCCATTTCGAAGTGTTGAACGAGAAGTTGGCACCATGCCTCCATTCATTTCCGAAAGAGTTGTAGCGCGAGTTGGCATTGGCCGTCCAGGGTTCCAGGCTCTCGCGGCTGATGATGTTCACCACCCCGCCCACGGCATTCGATCCGTAGAGTGCCGATGCAGCGCCTTTCACTATCTCGATGCGCCCCACATTGTCGAGATTCATGCGGTTGTAGTCCACGTTGTCCATCGTCTCACCAGCCATGCGCTCGCCGTCGACGAGGAAGAGTACGGCATTGCCGCCGAAGCCGCTCATGTTGAGCGATGTCTCCTGACTCATGGCAAAGCCGAACTCCAGGCCGGGCATCTCCTGTGTCAGCAGGTCCTGGATGTTGGTGGCATCAGTGATCTTGATGTCGTGGAGCGTGAGAAGGCGTGTGACGACAGGAGCATCCTTCAGGGCCTTGGGCGAATGCGAGGCCGTCACGACGACAGGGTCGAGATTGACAGAGTCGCGGATGGTGGTCTGCGCAGTGACACCAATAGCTGGCACAGCCCATGCCATGCCAGCCAAGAGGTAATTCCTTATGCGCGCTGTCACCACCCTATCCTACTTCTTGATGCCAGTGAAAGTGGTTTCCATCAACATGGGCATCGAGCCATACTTCAACGAGAACGTCACGGCTACGTTCTTGTCGTGGAACACCACGGCGACGTTAGTGATGGTATAAGCCTTCTCAGTGCCGCTGGCATTGGTCACGGTGCCGGCATACGATGCGGCCCTGCCCGTAATCGTGTTGCCGTTCTTTGTCAGCGTGAGACCCTTTACGGGAAGGGCAGGAATCATCATCATGCCCGACTCGCCCGATGCAGGAATCAGCATGTCGATCGTGGTGTCCGTAGCCTTTGTAAACTCATAGTTCGTGACGACGTCCGACGACACTTCACCCATCACCGAGATGATCTCCTGACCCGTATAAGAGCCTGCCACCTGTTCGGCCACAGCCATCTCATCCTCGTCATCATCACTGCTGCAAGAACTAAAACCTACCACAATGGCCACTGCTGCGACCATCATTGTCATAAACCTTTTGAATTTCATAAATGAATAAATTGATTAATAAAAAAAATTACTTAAAGTCCAGAATAGTTATGTTTATTTCGCTGTACCTATCTGCTGCTTCTCGTAGTCGTATTCCGATCCGTAGGTGCTGTGAGGAATGCTGAAGATGACGATCATGAACAGCACTGCCAGGCCCACCACCCACTTGTTGTACTTCCACTTCAGAGTGGCCAGGGCAGCCGCAAAGAACAGGAACGACAGCAGGGTCTTGTTGTCAGTGAGGTCGGTGCCAAGCGGGAATCCAGTCCACCAAGGACCGAAAGCCGCATGCTGCACCAGCGGGCCCAGTATGAAACCGCCTACGAACAGCGTCGCCACAGTGATCTTCAGCCAGCGTGCGTACTCCCTGCCCGTCAGCACCAGCATGAGCGTATACACGGCAAACAACATGGCGGCAAACATCAGCAGGATATGGGGTATCAGGATGCCGGCAGGCACGTCGTTGCGGAAGCGTATCACGACGGGCTCATCGGCCAGGTAGTCCTTGCCGCCCACCGTGAGGTAATACTGCAGCTTCCCTGCCACGGGCTGAACGGGCAGTGCTGCCTGCCACTCGCCGTCGCTCCAGGCGAAGTCCACCGTGCTGTATTCGCCGCCAGCAGGATAGCGACGGTAGTGCAGCTGTGCCTCCGTCTCCCTCGGCACGTCCTTCAGCTTCACGATCTCGTCCTGCTGCACGCCGCTCCTGGGCAGTCTGACCTTATAGTTCGCGCCATTCAGCTCCACGTTCACACGCTTGGGATGCGTAGGACCCGTCATGCGCTGATAGACGCTCAGCACCAGCGTGATGACAACGGCCAGAAGCCAATACCAGAATTTTCTCATCTCTTAGAAGCTACTAAATGTACTTGAAACGTTAAGACCTTCTCTCCACGGAGCACCTTCACGGGAACGGTGGTATCGGGCTCGAGCTCCGACAGGCGCTCCATATATCCGTTCATGTCGTTCACGGGCTTGCCGTCGATCTCCTGGATGATGTCGCCACTCCTGATGCCGGCCGCATGTGCAGGTTTTCCAGCCACCACGATGTCGGCCCTGAGGCCGGGTATGCGGCTCTGACCCATCACGTCGGGCATCAGGCCCAGCGTCACCTTGAACTTGGCGTGGCTCATCATATTGGCAGCCGGCACGCTGATGTAGTCGGGCGTCTCAGGCATGCTCGCCAGCCTCGAGATAAGCTCCTGCGAGTACTCCAGCGTCTGCTGCATACCGTCGTAATTCAGCGTCGAAGGCACGTCGTCAGGAGTGTGATACTCCATGTGACCGCCCGTCGTGAGGAAGAGCACGGGTATGTCGACAGCCACAAACGAGGCATGGTCGCTGGGGCCGTAGCCGTCGGGCGTGCACGTGACGTTCAGCTGCTGCTGCTCGCCCACCTGCTCGGCCATCGCCTTGAACTGCGAGCTCGTGCCCGTTCCCGACACGCTCAGGGCATTGTCGCGCATGCGCCCCACCATGTCGAGGTTCACCATGGCCACGATGCCCTCCTTGCCGTCAGGCAGGTTGATGCGCCGCTCATCGTCGTGTTTCATCCATTCCAGGAAATTCTTCGAGCCTATCAGCCCCTGCTCCTCAGCGCCAAAGAAGGCGAAAATGATGCTCCGTGGCGAGCGTGCCTTCTTGAAATACTTCGCCAGCTCCAGCACCACAGCGTCGCCGCTGGCATTGTCGTCGGCACCAGGGTGCACCGCCACCGTGTCAGGACGGCGCGAGCCCGAGTCCTTGCCTCCCAGGCCCAGATGGTCGTAGTGCGAGCCCACCACGATGTATTCATTCCTCAGGCGCTTGTCCTTGCCAGGGAGCACGGCCATGATGTTATGAGTGGTGCGCTCCACATCAGCCTTCCCATAGGTGAAGTCATGATAGAAGCCCGTTTTCTTCTTGCCCTTCACGATAGGCTTCAGCTTCAGGCTGCGCAGCTTGCCAACTATATAGTCAGAGGCCAGCGTATCGCCTGCAGTGCCGGGGTATCTGCCGCCCAGCTCCTGCGAAGCCAGATATTCCACCGCCTGCCGCATGTCGTCCTGCTTCTGAGCCTGAGTGGGGCATGCGAGGGCGAAAGCCAGTGATAATAAGACGTACTTATACATTATTATTATGATGATACATTAACGATTTTCGGGTGCAAAGGTACTAACTTTTTGCGACATGTGCAATCCCCATTTATTATGATTTCCACTCACAGCCCGACAATTTTTCATTTCTCATCTTTCAATTCTCATCTCTCATCTTTCATCTGAGCTTGCCCCCCCTGCCTTTTGTGTCTGATTGACGGTGCAAAATTACATAAAAAAACAATGCCATCCGGAAAATCCGTCAACAATCCTACTTTCCGTCAACAGTCCGTCTTTTCGATACTTTTTTCCGTCAAATCTCCGTCAAATCGCCTCCTGCACATCGCCCCCCTGCTCAGTCGGATTTTACAATCCGACTTCCAGCGCAGCCTCGCTCTGGTAGCCCTCAAGCCCACGGGGCGGCACCTCGTAGTGCGCCATCACCGTCTGGTGCTCTGCTCGATGATGTTTTTGTAGTCGTCCATTGGCAATTATTATCATTTTTACTTGTTGATTCAAAATTTATTTGTACCTTTGCAGCGTGAAACAAAGATATTGAATATATGGCACAGTTAGTTATTAACATAGAGGATACAAGCCTCATTCCCAGCCTGAAAAGGATTTTGGGAGCCATTAAGGGCGTAACTATCAGTAAGCCGCAGAAGGATTCGTTCCGTGTCGACCCTTATGAAATCAGTCCATCGGGCGATACTTTCTTTGCTGATTCCCGCAATGTGAAGGCCGTCGAAGAAGACATTGCCAAGGCTCATCAGCCTGGGGCAAAATTCACGCGTCTTGAGAACAAGGAAGATATTACGGCTTTTATCAATTCGCTGTAGGAAATGGCATACGCAGTACTTCTTTCCGAGCAGGCTAAGGAAGAGATTGCCACCATCAAGAAGAGTGGTGACAAGCCTACCATCAAGAAAATCACAAAGATGCTGGTGGAGCTTCAAGAGCACCCTCGCACAGGCACTGGTCAGGTGGAGCACTTGAAGCACTATGTCTTTGAAGAGACATGGTCTCGCCGCATTAACAAGCAATACCGCATGATTTACGAAATCCACGATGCCGAGGTTTATGTTGCTGTTATTTCCTTGCGCTCTCATTACGGTCAAAAGTAAACTTTATTCAAACGTCAACAGCTTATTCCTGTAGTACTCATATTGCTTCTCACGCTGAGCTTGCCCTCCAAGTCCTGCTCGGTCGGATTTTGCAATCCGACTGCTCTGAATATAAGCATTTGCAATGCGCAACTATCCTTGTTCATGTTCTGCGTCATTTATGGTTGTACATGAATCAGGGGACTTTGGTCTTCTTTTTGAATCAGAGAGCCGTCCCCTAATCCATGTGAATGCGGATCAAGAGAACCGTCCCTGTGATTCACTCTTTCTCATAGAACTCTCGCTCCAAGGAATCATCTATAGTTACCAGTTCACAGATATGCGACCAACTCAATTTGTCAGATGTCTGACATATTGAAATAGATTTTTCAGACGTCTGAAAAAATGAGGCAGATTTTTCAGATAACTGAAAATTTGGATACAGCAGATAGAATTTGCGCATATTGTTAAGGTTCGGGTGACTATAGCCACGCCCAACTCTCGCCCTCAATAACTTGGCAAGATTCGACAACAATGCTTTGCCATATTTAGCACGAGCATTGCCCTGCTGCTCAAACTCCACGATATACTGTCCTATCTTCCAATAGGTGGTCTTTATTATCTCATTGATACTGACAGCCAATGCATGCTTGCCTTCTTCTATCACCTGCACAATCTTATCAGCCAAAGCCACCAGCTCAGGATCTGTTAATTCTGCATTTATTTTCTCTATTTCGCTCGTCATATCTGTATAACGTTTAATTGGCAATTCTATTTTCTGTTGAAACAATTTAATTCAATATGAATCAAGAGAACCGTCCCTGTGATTCTACCTCAGACCACCCTCAAGTTCCTCGACATACTGAAGAACAACCGAGAAACAGATTCGCGCACCCGCCCGTCGGCGCGCGAAGAGGGCGTGCCATACTACGACGTAGACTTCATAGGCGGATTCAACCAGGTGTACAACGACCAGACCATGACCCCTTCCTACATGATCAACTTCCCGCCCTACAACAGGGCCACCTGCTGGTGCAACATCACAGGCCACTCGATGGAGCCAGAGATCAGCAGCGGCGACATCATAGCCCTGCGACAAATACCCGACTGGCGCTTCCTCGTCTACGGCGAGATCTACGCCATCGTCACCCGCAACGACCTGCGCACCGTCAAGCGCCTCGGCCCAGGCACCACCCCCGACACCTTCACCCTCATCCCCACGAACAAGTCGCCCGAGTACGTCGCCCAGGAGATAGACAAGGCGACATCCTCCACGTCTACCAGGTCATCGGGTGCATGAAGAAGTTCTGAGGGATCAAGGGATGGTCCTTTGATTCATGATTCCTGCCAATGTGAATCAAGAGAACCGTCCCTGTGATTCACATAATTC
>JAEEGI010017659.1_pt1 | contig 14601 bp, 11 predicted proteins | sample 8958751 | NCBI WGS metagenome assembly JAEEGI01 (sample SAMN16246545, study PRJNA631951) | gut metagenome | biome: gut microbiome; feature: rumen; material: KS-attached | host: Bos | place: Iran: Karaj | collected 2018-10
CTTTCCCCGCTGTCGAAGATGCACACCTCCGATCCCGCGGTCAGGGCGCAGGTCGTACTGCTTTCCATAGTGGCCGTGCTGCTGATAGCCATCTCCCTTCTCAACTATATACTGATAGTCATCTCCTCGATGGTAAAGCGTTCCAAGGAGGTGGGCGTGCGCAAGTGCTACGGCGCCGAGAGCAAGCATATCTACGGTATGCTCGCCAAGGAAGCGTCCCTGCATCTCCTGCTGTCCCTCATCCTGGCTGCGGCCATAATCTTTGCCGGCCGGGGGATAGTGGAGAACCTGCTGGGCGTGCCGTTCAGCACCCTGCTGGTGCCGCAGAGCGTCATCGCCATAGTGGCGGTGCTGCTGGGCGTGCTGGTGGTTTCGATAGTGGTGCCTGCCGAACTCTACCAGAGGATACCGGTCTATGCCGCACTTAAGAACTATACCGAGAATTCCCGCCGCTGGAAACTCGGCCTGCTGGGAGTGCAGGTGTTCATCAACGTCCTGCTGGTGGCAATGATGCTCGTCATAGGCCGTCAGTACGAAAAGGTGATGAGCAGCGATCCGGGATATGACAGCAAGGATCTTTTCTACATTACTATGAAGCGCCGCGACCTCCAAGCCCAGGAAAGGGCCATGCAGGCCCTGCAGGCCCTTCCCGAAGTGAGTGGCGTGGCCGCTTCCAACTACATTCCCATCGACGGGAGCCCCGGCGACAATGTCTATCTTATGAATGACGACAGGGAGCTTTTCAACTTCGCCGACCAGTATTCTTCTACCACCAACTATTTCGAATTGATGGGGATAGAGTTCGCCGAGGGGCACGCTCCGGCGGATTCCACCGAGATGGTGGTGGATGAGCGTTTCGCCGCCAAGCTCATAGAGTTCGCCGGCTGGACCGACGGCGTGGTGGGCAAGCAGGTGAGGGTTACCGGTCACGAAACGAGCATCGATTATGACAATCTTTCGGTCTTTACTATCGCCGGTGTTTACAAGACCTATGTCATAGGGAATTTCCAAGATATGGACAGGCGCCCCAGCGCCGTGTTCTTCGGCGTCACCGGCGACCGCCGCTATTGGATGAGGAAGGTCGTTTTCCGCACGTCGGGAGAGTCTCTGCCCAAGGTGAAGAAGGCTCTGGAGGAGGCCCTGGAGGATGGTTCCGTGGATATCGTTTCCTACGAGGATGCGATGAGGGCGGATTACGATGATTGCAAGAAGATGCGCAATACCGTGGTGCTGGGCGTGGTGTTCAGCTTGCTGATAGCTCTGCTGGGGCTGATTGGTTTCATCTCCGACGAGAGTCTGCGCCGCAGCAAGGAGATGGCCATACGCAAGATCAACGGTGCCGTCACAAGGGATGTGCTGACGATCTTCGCTTCGGATATTCTGAAGCTTGGTGCCGCTATGGCGCTGCTTGCCTGCGTGGCCGCTTTCTTCCTGGCCCGCAAGTGGCTGGAGCAGTTTGCCGAAAAAGTGGCCTTGAGCCCGGCTATCTTCTTTATCGCCGTCCTGGCCGTGCTGCTGATCGTCCTTGCCGTCGTCGTGCTCAACAGCCTCCGCATCGCCCACGCAAACCCCGTCGACTCGCTGAAGAGCGAGTAGGGGCCGCGGCGCGGCGCGGGGGCCCTGCGCGGGGGCCTGGCGGCCCCCCCCCTCCTCACTCTTCAGCGAATCGACCCCCGGGGCGGGTGCAGCACCCCGTACTGGATGGCGCTAAACGTTTTAAACGTTTAAATTTTCAGAGACCACCCCTGGAAGCCCCTGGGTGGCCGTTTGCTGTAAAAAACACCCCCTTCAACCCCCGTCAATTTACAGCACACCCCCACAGAACCCCCTCCGTGGCACTTCCCTGTAGTAAATCCTAAATCTTTCGCTCTTCTCTCCTTCTTTCCTTCTCGCCTTCTCTCCCCTCCGCCCCTTCGTCTCTCAGCACGGCCGCTACTTCTTCCCCCACGCCGTCCCGTCCGATCGAAACACCTAATCGCGGGCAGAATTTCGGGCATTTTCCTGCCCGGGCTGCTTGAAAACAGAAGTGCGGGCAGAATTTCGGGCGTTTTCCTGCCCGCCGCACCCGCTCCGCCCTGCCTGCTACCTGCCCAGCGCTTCCACCGCCCCTGCGCCCCTGCGCCCCTGCACCCCCTCGCACGCCCCTCCCTCGCACACCACCCCACGACACACCCCCGCAACCCCGCCCCGGCACCGCCCCCGCACCGCCCCACCCCTCACCCCCCGCTCCCCGCCCCTCGCCCCTCGCACACACCGCGGCAGAATTCAAGAATACGCAAGAATATGCAAGAACCACAATGCGAAAAACGGGTGGAAATGCGCACGGAGGGGCACGGGAGCGAGATTTATTGAAAAGTTTGTGAGTTTTATTCATAATGTTAGTTGGGGAGGGAACTACCGAAAGCCATTGTTGCTATCTTTGGGCAAGAATCAAAACGTACTTTTATGAAAAGATTTTTTCTTCTGGCTTTGACAGCCATTGCAGCAATCAGTTTTGCGGCCTGTGAAAAACAAGGCGGCGAGAATGGTGGGGGCGGCGGCACCGCTTCCGAGAAAGATTTAATCGCAGCCTGGGTCGAAACCGACGGCACCGAAATCAACTTCACTTACGACGGAAAGGTTGCCGCCAAGTACGACGACGGCGAAACGGACACCTACACGTGGAGTTTCAAGGATGGCAAGCTGACGGTGAGCTCTTCCGATCCCGACGAAGAAGACGAGGTCTATGACGTCATCTTCGCTGCCAAGAAGAATGCATTGATTCTTGCACAAGATAATAACGTCAAGTCATATGCGGGCGGCCGCTATTTTATGATGTATTATAAGAAAGGCGCGACCATCCCTTCCGCCACCCTTTCCGACGGCCGCTGGGATTGCCCTCATTGGGGAGTCAAGCCCGAAAATCCCACGGACCCGGGCAACGACTACAGGTTCTCGCTGATCGTCAAGGGTAACACTATGGATATGTACGTGTTCGCCTGGGGCTTCCACATCACTGGAACTTATGCCATCAGCAAGGGCGAGCTGACCTACAATCACGTCAACACCTGGCAGGGAATCTACCGCGAAAGCGGCTCCTGGGGCTGGGCGGCCGCCGGCCCTCCTTACGAAGATCCTAGATGGGCTAACTGGGATTACTCTACCCCCAACATCAACCCCGAAACCTTCGCGATCCGTCCGCCTTATGTGTATGAGGAAGGAGATCCTCTGGACAACGCGCGTGCCTTCCATAGTTTCAAGATCGTCCTCACCGACGATGGCAAGGAAGCCTATGCCGACATGGCCAATTTGGTAGGCTGGTTCTATAAACGCTAAAGCATTATGAAAAAGCTATTCTTACTTGCGGCCGCAATGCTGTGCCTTGCCGCCTGCAATAAAGACGACAACACCAACTCCGGGGGCTCCGCCGGATTCAAGTCCGTAAAGATGTCCGTACAGATGTCCGGAGAAACCCACTTTGCCGAGGAATATACCCCCAGCTTCAGCGACGGGAAACTCACCGGTATGTTGGAGAAAACTTGGAACAGCACGGGATGGACGCCGGATGGCAAGCCTACCGGGCTCGTCCAGAGCAGCGAGATGACCTACAAAATCAGCTGGAACGAGGGCTCCAAGAAACTGGGCGGCACGGTTAGTGAAAAGTTCTTGAACGAAGACTCCGGGAAACTCGAAGCCGGCGAAACCCACAGTATCGACGGCAGTTTCGACGCCAACCATAACATCCTCAGCATCAAGGGTTCGTACAATGAAGAAACCTTCCAGTACAATTCCAACAAGCAGATAAGCAAGATGACTATGGGCACCTATTCGTATGATTTTACCTGGGAGAACGGCAATATGGTACGTTGCACCAGTTCAGGAGGTTCCGCTCTCATCTTCCTGTATGGCGACGAGGATAATACCTTCCCCGCCAATGCCAATCTGGTGATGGGGCTGGTCGTCGAGAGCGAGCCTTTAGCAATCTTCGGACAGTGCGGACCAGCTACCAAGAAACTCCCGGTCGGCTATATCCAGGACTTCGTCTCCTCCAGCATCGAATACGCCATCACCTACGAAAAGGATAATTCCGGCCGCATCGTAAAGATGACCTCAAAGATGGCCCAGGGCGACGAATACGCCCACGTCCGCGTGCTGGAAATCAAATACTAAACCTAAATCGACTATACGCGTTACACCGCCACTATCCCCTTGGAAGCGGCGGTGGCAACGCATTCTACAATGCTGTCGAGGCCGAACTTGCCCTTGATGCGCTCTTTGTAGCTGTCGACCGTGTTCAAGGAGATATCCAGGGCCGAGGCAATCTGGGAGTTGCTGTAGCCGGAAGATGTGAGCTGCAGCACTTCCAGTTCGCGCGGCGTAAGCCCCTGAGGCTTCCGGGAATCGAGATTGTCCCGCCCGTCGAAAAGGCGGAGAATCTTCTCGGAATCTATAGTTTCCCCGAAGAAGAGGCACTTGCCGGCGGCCACGTCGGCAATCGCCGCGATAATGGACCCGGGGGCTGAGTCTTTGGCCAGATAGGCGCTGGCACCGGAGCTGACGGCCCTGAGTATGTAGGCCGGATTCTTATAATGGGACAGCACCAGCGTCTTCAACGCCGGGAAGGCCTCCCGGAGAATTCCCAGAAGTGTAAGGCCGTCCGTCTCGGACTCCAGGGTTATGTCCACCACGGCGATATCCGTTTCCGGATGGGCGTTGAGGAATGCTACGGCTGCTCCGGGCGAGGCCACGGATTCCACGCTGCCGAAGGCTGGATTGCCCGACAGGGCCAGCTTGAGGCCCAATACGAACACGGCGGAATCTTCTATCAGAAGGACGTTTATCATAAATCAATATTTATTTCAAGACCGGCTCCCGGCCTGTTCTGCATCTGCATCGTCGCCCCCAGCTTGCCCAACAGCTCCCGGGTGATGACCAGGCCCAGCCCGTGGCCCCAGCCGGTCTTCCCCTCCTGCAAGCCGGGCCCCTCGTCGGTGATGGTAATCTGCGGCCCATGTGTCCGCGGCACCGGCCCCCGGGCCCGAAGCACCACCTTCCCGCCGGCTGGAGTCACCTTGACGGCATTGTCCAGCAGGTTCCTCAGGCAGGTCAGCAGCATATTGCGGTCGGTACGCACGCTAAGCCCGGTGGGGATGTCCACTTCGACGGTGCACCCTTTCCGCAGGGGTTCTATGGCTTCGGCTGCCAGCCCGGCCAGGTCTTCATCGCGCATTACCGGTTTCAGCATTCCCTCCTGGTCCAGCGACCATAGCAGCAGGTTTTCCAGCAGGGATGAGGTATTGTCGGCCGACTTGGATAGCAGGCCGAGGGCTTCCTTCAGTTGGGTGGCGTCCAGTTTATCTGCCTGTTCCAGCAGCTGCCGGGCCAGCAGGCGGTTGCCCGATACGGGGCCGCGGAGGTCGTGGGAGATGATGGAGAAGAGGCGGTTGCGCATATCCAGTTCCTTCACCAGCAGACGCCTCTCCCGGAGTTTGATGATCGTCAGGATGGCCACCAGCGAAACCAGCAGGTAGGCCAGCAGGAAGGGCCAGCGCAGCCACAGGGGCGGCGGGACGCGGAGTACGCGGCGGGAGGATTCTCCATAATCCCATCTTCCGAAGATATCCGAACTCTGTTCCTGGAGTACGTAGCGGCCGGGACTGATGTTTTCCGGGAATCCGGAGAAGCTCCCTTCCGTCCATTCTCCGTCGTTCAGCCGGTGCCGCTGCCGGACCAGGCGTTGGAGAGGCAGGCTTCCCCCGGCCCGTATGGACAGCAGGCTGTCGGGATGGAAGACGACGGCACCCGCGGCGCCTCCGAATGCCAGGGATCCGTCCGCGAGGCGGCAGGAAACGTGTTCTCCGTATATTTCGGAGGGAAAGCCCAGTTCCTTGGGGAGGCGGCCGGTGCTTCCGTCGGTATCTATGAAGTAGAGTCCGTCTTCGGTGCCGGCCCATAGGCGGCCTTTGGCGTCGGATTCCACCGACTGTACCAGCATTCCGTCAAGGTAGGATTGCCGGTCGGGGCCGGCAATGACGCCGCCGTCATGCCCGGCCCTCGCGCCGTCATGCCCGGCTCCGACCGGGCATCTCCACAACCCTCCGCGTGTGGCGGCCCAGACGGTTCCGTCCGGCGAAAGGCAGAGGTCGGTGACATAGTCGTCGGGGATGGAAGAATTCCCACGGTAGTATTTGGTGACCAGCCCGGTTTCACCGTCGATGATGTTCAGGCCGGCGTGTGTGGTGGCATAGACCAGATTCCCGCGGGCATCCTCAATCAGGGCGCTGCCCAGGCGGGAACTGAGGTAGATGTTGGAGTCCAGTTGCGGGGATGGATACCGGAAAGGGCTGAGCCAGCGGGGAGGAAGGCTCCGCCTGGCCTGACGGTCCCATCCGTTGAGTCCGACTCCTTCCCAGCTCACCACCCAGAAATGGCCGCGGCTGTCTTCCAGGAATGCGGAGATCCAATTGGCTCCGTCCAGGTACCGGGCTTCCAGCTGTTCTTCGGGGAGAGGCCCGCTCAAGCGCTCCTTATGCATTTTCCCATCCTTCCAGACCTCCCATCCGGTGTTGTTCCAGAGCCCTACGTATATGGTTCCGGAGCTATCCTCGTAGAGGCAGGATACGCGCTCCTCCGCCGTCCCTATGCGCATCTTCCCGCTGCTTTCCTGCATTATTGCGGTGACGTTGGCCCGTGAGATGACATCCACCCTCTGAAGCGCGGGGCAGAGGACGGAAAGGCCGTTGTCGCCACCCGCCCAGATATTGCCCTGGCGGTCTTCGAATATGCAGTAGAGCTCTCCGGAGGATGGGCTGGTCGAGTCGGCGGCCGAATGGCGGAATACTTTCGTACGTTCCGGATGGGCGGTATCCACTATGCCCAGGCCGTAAGAGCCGGCGGCCCAGAGACGCCCCTTGCTGTCGGTGAGAAGCCGCGTATGAGCTATGGGGAGCCGGCCGAGGGGGACGGGCTTGTCGCCCTCGCAGGCATATAGGAGGGATGTATGGTCTTCGAATGCATACAGCCTGCCACCGCATTCAGCGTAGCTCCCGTTGCAGAACAGATTCCAGCGGGGGAGAGTGGCCTGCGGTGATTCCCTGTCCGCGACGAACTGGTTGTGGACCAGGCGGCCGGCCAGCCAGAGCTTTCCGTCCGCAGCCTCGTATATCTGATAATACGGATAGTCCCCTTCCGAATCCCGCTTGTGGTAGAAGCAGCGGGCCTCTTCCTTGATGCCGTCATCGTAGGACAGTTTCAAAAGGAGGGTGTCCCCCACGGTGGCCCATACATAACCCTCGGCATCGGCGTGCAGGGCCCGTATATTGCCGTCATACCCGACCTTCCCCTCGTCATGCCCGACCTTTCCCTCGTCATGCCCGACCTGATCGGGCATCACCCTCAGCCCCTTCGACGTCCCTACCCACAGCCGTCCGCCCCGGTCCACGGCAAGGGCGTTCACCCTTCCGTACTCTTTGAATGCCTTGATGCGCCTGCCATCGAAACTGGCAAGCCCGTTGCGTGTGCCTATCCAAAGGATGCCGTCGGCATCCTGCGCTACTGCATAGACGGTGTTGGACGGCAGCCCGTCCGCCGAACCATAGTTCACGAAACGCATCGCCGGCCCCGTCACGCCCGGCCCCGTCATGCCCGGCCCTTTCGCCGTCATGCCCGGCCCTTCCGCCGTCATGCCCGGCCCTTCCGCCGTCATGCCCGGCCCTGACCGGGCATCCACCCCGGCAGACAAAAGCAGTATCAATATGACGGCAAAGCGGCGCATAGCTATGCAAAGATATCATTTCCTATGGAAATAACCTTGAAAATCAGAGCTTTGTGGCGTTTTCCGCCACAAGAAGAATCTGCCGATGCTGTAGTTTTGCAAAAAACATCTATGCTTATGAAAACTAGACTATTAACCATTCTAACTTTATCTATGGTCATCCTCTTATCCTGCGATAAGGAAGGGGGAGACGGGAAGAATGCTAAAGTCACCTTCCGTAAAGCGAATATAGCCGGTGCGCAGATGCTGGCCCTCGCCCAGGGCGGCGCGGCCACCAAGGCGGAGGGCGATGTCACCGTGGGCCCCAGGGCCCTCTACACCGTGTCTGAAGACGGATCGATGGTGGAGGTTAGCTATACCGTGGACGTTGAGGGGGCCGACGGCAATGTGGCCGAGACCATCCAGGCCAATCTAATCATTTCCCCTGGTTTCGTGTTCCCAGTCGATGAAGGCTGGCTGTGGCTCGCCAACTGTCATTACGATGTGAAGGGCGGATGGAATAATTATCCCAAGGACGGCAACGCGCGTCATGCGCTGTCCAAGATCATTAATGATTTCAGCGCCAAGTATCACGAGCGTCACGGCGCCCATTACCTTATCCGAAAGAGCGACGGCGCCCTGTTCGAGTGGACATTGGAGGCGGGCGCTCCCAACGGGATGGACGACGGCTTCAAGCAGCCCAGCTTCCTCAACGGCTGGTTCCACCAGCTGGGAAATGACCTGTTTGTGAGGACCGGTGGCTGGAATTATGATGGCATAAACGGAGGGCTTCCGTCACTTATCTGCCTGAAAGATAACGGCAACACGCTGGATGCGGTAAATGTACTTGGGGACAATATCTCCTGCTGGAAACTCTATCCTGCGGGCGGCACCTGTCTGGGCGGGACTTTCGGCTATCCCGGCGCTAATGGCGGAATGCAGGGAATCATCGCCCCTCCTTCATTTGAGCCGGTACTCCTCCAGGTGGAAGCCAGCAAAGAGTCTTTCCTTCTTTCCATAGGTGGAAAGCTTTATTACGCAGATACTTATGAGAAAGAAATCGAGGAGGGAGATGGTAAAGATTCCTGGACCAGGACCGTAGCCTGCACAGACTTTTATAATCTTAGCGTATCCGCAAGTTCAGTCTCACTCGGAAACCTCATCTGCTCCTTCAACGAGAGAATGGACCCGAACCAGGCTTATATCTCCAAAACAGATAAACTCAGCTGGTGGGGCGGTAATGAATATGATGGAGCCGTAATCCATACCTTCGACCCCAAGGCAGGAACTGTCTCATCGAGGAGGCTGCCCGCCCACTATCCTTCGAATGAAGGTGAGTATGTGGATGGGGTTGCTTATGCCATCGACGGCACTTCCGGCTACTGGGAGTGCGATCTTTCCAAGGATGCGGCCGAGTATGTCACGCTTGACTGGAGCAGCGCAGCGGAATACAAAAGCAAGATCGTGCCCGGGACCCTGCGGATGGAGCACTTCGAAGCTTCTTCGCTCACCCTTCGATTCGTGGCATATATGACCAACGGCACGCAGTTGAATTTCTATACCTCCGTCGTGGGTGCCGACCGCGGCAAGATCAAGACCAATGTGGGCAGCGACGGCAACGCCGGTATGGTTGTGACCACAATGGTTAGGCTGAATTAATAGTTAGAGTATATGAAAAAGCTTCTCCTTATCATCCTGGCAGGCCTTTGCCTTTCGGCCCCCAGAGCATCGGCCCAGCTGGGCTTCGACTTCGGAATGAACTTCGAATTCATGAGCCGCGAGGCTCCTGAAGGATACAAGGCCAGCGGCTTTGGCATGGGTCCCTATGCCGGTATCATATACGGTATCCCGGTATCCATGTCCAGCATGGTCAACGTTGGCCTCAACTACAAATACGACATACTCTGGGGCGCTCCCGGCGCCTGGGACGACGACAAGAAACTATGCCCCGTATCCCTGGGCAATTTCGATACCGACATCCGTGAGCAGCACGTCCAGATGCCTGTCACGTTCAACCGGCAGAGCGGATTCTTCAATTTTTGTGTCGGCCCTGTGTTCGACTACTGCCTTTCATCGAAAATCTCCGGCGACGATATCGCGTGGCCAAAGGACGCGGATGGAAACAAACAGAAGCTGGACTGCCTGAAGGATTATGGCGTCAAGCCTTTCAATATCTATCTCAAGGCCGGAGCAGGATTCGGAACGAAGGGCTTTTCCTTCAAGCTGACGGCCGCCTACGGCCTTCTGGACCTGTCGCCAGATGGAGGCGGGCTGCGCCGCTGGACCGTCGGCATGGACTTTCATCTTAATCTCTAGTTTCTATGCGTAATATTGTCCTGGCCGCAGTGCTTCTTTTGCTCGGCAGTTTCCAGCTGGCCGGGCAGGACGTAATAGTGAGCGGCAGTGCCGATTTCAAGAGGCTCTGCGAAGGCAATACGCTCCCCAAGAAGGAGGGCTGGACGGTCGTTTCGAAGAACGTGGCCATACCGGGCGTATCCCCGGAAATATGGTGCGGAATAGCCCAGATCAGGAAATCGGACAAGAATTATATCGCCACCCTTGCCTACGGCCCGGTGCGTTGCGACAGGATGTGGGTACTTTCCGAAGGGCTGGTAATCTACAATAAAGGATCGAAGTACTCCGCCCTGTGCCTGGCGGACGGGAAGTGGAAACAGACCCTCAAGGGCTATAACTGCGAGACCATACCTTTCGGGCACGCGGATGGAGGCAAGGCGCAGATGCTCTCCCGGGGGAAAGACGGTTTCTACAGATGGATAGACGAGGGAGGGAAGCACCTTGCCGGCACCCCCGACCATTATGAGCAGACCGTGCTTTATAGCCGCAACGATGAAGTAGCCGCCGTCAAGACCGGTGGCAAGTGGGGGGCGGTATCTTCCGATGCCCGCACGGTGGTCCCCATACAGTACGACACCGTCTTTCTTACCGCGCCTCTCCGCCGTTGGGGAGGGAAATGGGCCGGCGTCAACTGGTTCTACGTGAACAAAAACGGCCTCTGGGGGGTGCGTGGGGATGATGGCAGCGAGGCTCTTCCGCCTATTTACGGGGGATTGTCCTACTGGCCAACGGCTCCGGACAGCTGGTGCTACCATATGCCCGGCGGCAAGTGGGGAATGAAGGAAAGCGGCGGCAAGCAGATTCTTCCGGAGGAATACGATGGCCTCTCCCCCTACAGTTTCAACGCCTCCGTGAGCGGAGCCGGCCGACTCCCCTTCGCGATCATAGCGGGCCGCGGCAAAGGAAGGGCCCTGCTCAATCACAAGGGCCGCGAGCTTCTCCCCTATATGGAGGATGCCGACAAGTTCGATATGCTGGTGATGTTCTATCCCCAGCAGTCTTTCTCCGTATTCGCCTGGAATCGCTATAAACTATGGGCCAAGGGTGAATTCGAATCCACCGCGGAATTCGAGGCGAGGCGGAGGGATGCCGACAGGACGGCCGGCTATATCTCCTCGCTGCTTCCTGCGGCCGAGAAGGCCTTCACTGCGGCCATCCTCGGGAGCGATGCCCGGCTGATACTGAGCCGCTACGATGCCGACAGCGAATGCTTCCTCTTCTCCGTGAACAAGATACTGCAGGATACATACAGGATCCGCGTCCCCCGCTCCGACGCCCCTCTGTTCAAGGAGGAGTTCGCCAGCTTTGCGGCCGCTGCCCTCGGCTCGGCCAAGTACTTCATCAAGAATGACATGCTCGCGCTCCGCAGCATCACTTTCACTACTCCGGAGGGGAAATCTTTCAGTTTCGAGAATCCTGAGGCTGAAGGGTATTCCTTGCCGTCGCTAAAAGATCTTGACCTGATTCAGAGATGAAAAAGATAATTGCAAGCTTGTTCCTGGCCTGCCTCAGCTTGGCGGCCGGGGCCCAGTCTTCCAAGTTCGACACCGGCACGCGCTCGACTTCGGCGCTGGGTCAGCTGGAAGAAATCAGCGGGCAGAAAGTATCCCGCCCCAATAACGATCACCGCATCGTGATTCCTGCAACACGGGCCGTAAGCGCTGCTAGTTCCGCCCGGCCTTCCTCCGGCGGCAACAGCACTCTGAGCCTTGCTTTGGGGATAATTACCCCTATGCTTTTCAGTGCCCTGGACGCCTTGGAAGAGAGCAGGTCCGCCGAACCTTCTACGGTCGGGACCTATGAACTGGCTCCGGATCCCGTGGCCCCCGATATCATCGACGAGTGCGGCGCGGACATAGTAGGCGGATTACCTTCCGGATGCAAGTTCGAGAGGCACTATCCCGTCCCTGGCGACAAGGATTGGTATCTGGAGCTCGACATGACGAACGAAAGCTCCGTGGACCACGATTTTACTGTGATTTATTGGGAAAAAGAGGGGAAGGATGGCGTGCCCAGGCTGAAGGTGCTGCGCAGCGGCCTCCCCCAGAACCGTATCCACGATCCGCTGCTAGGGAACAGTGTGAACGGCCATTACGATACCGGCACTCTCACAACTCGTTACAAGATAGAGAGAATATTGTTTTTCTCGCTTTAATTGGCGATATTTGGCACTTATGAGAAAATTACTTTGTGCCATCGCCGCCAGTAGCCAAGATGAATAGGGAGATATGGATAGACTGGATGAGACTGGCGGCCTGCTTCATGGTCGTGGTTACCCATTGCACGGAGCCGTTTTACCTCGGTGGCGAAGGGTCTCTCATCCTTACTAAGGCCGATTCTTTCTGGGTGGCCGGATTCTGCGTAATCACAAGGGCGGCCGTGGCCCTTTTCGTGGTGGCCTCGAGCTACCTGCAGTTCCCTCTGCATTACTCTCCCGGAGAATTCCTCCGCCGCAGGGCCGTAAGGGTGCTGGTGCCGTTCCTCATCTGGAGCCTGGTCTATGCCTTCGTCTGGGGCAATCCGGTGCAGAACCTGAAGGATCTTGTGCTCAATTTTAACTATGCCGCGGGCCATCTCTGGTTCGTCTATATGCTCATAGGCGTATATCTGGTGATGCCGCTTCTCTCCCCCTGGGCCGAGAAGGTAGGCAAAAAGGAACTTCAGGTCTATCTCGGAATATGGCTTTTCACGACCTTGATTCCGTTCATACGCCACTGGGCCGGAGGGGTCATGCCCGTTATCTACGGACCTTCCGGGCTGCCGAACGCTGCGAAATATCCCATTTGGGGCGAGGCTTTCTGGAATACATACGGCGTGTTCTATTATGTGAGCGGATTCATAGGATTCCTGCTTCTGGGGCTCTATTTCCGTAGATTCGTCGGAGAGCTGTCCTGGAGGAAGACTCTGCTTACGGCCGTGCCGCTATTCTTGGGCGGATTCGCCATAGCTTTCTTCGGCGTACTCCGGAGGATAGGTGCCGATACCCACGGAGTCTTCCCCTTCGAAGGCCCGGTCGGTTTCGCAGCCCTTTGGGAAGGTCCGATGCACAACGACACCATCGCCATCCCTCTTATGACGGCCGGTCTGATCCTTCTGTTCCGTAAGATACGGGGTGGCGGCCGCTTTTACGAGAAGCTTGTGCTGCCGGTCTCCAAAGCGAGTTACGGGATGTATCTTTGCCACCTGCTCGTCCTCGTGCCGGTGTCAGGCTGGCTCAGGGGTTCCCTTGGCCTCGGAGCCGACGGGCTGTTCGGCCCCGTCTGGACTACTCCGGCAGAGATTCTCGCCAGCTCATTGCTGACCTTCATCGCCATCGCCATCATCTGCCCTCTTATCCGCAGGATTCCGAAAGTCGGCGGATGGATAATGGGTTGAGTAATATTTTGAGAGATGACTTTCAATACTTACGGAGACAAAACGAAGCCCAGCCTGCTTCTGATTCCAGGACTGGGGGTATCCTATGAGATATTCCTTCCGCTGATCGATATCCTTAAAGACCGGTTCAACATCCTTGCGGTCGGAGTCGAGGGCTTCCTGCTAGGGAAGGAATCGAATTACACTTCGGTTGACGACCAGGCCGGGAAAATCATCAAATACGTCCAGGAGAACCTGGGAGGCCATCTGGACGCTGCCTACGGGCTGTCGCTCGGCGGGAAGATACTTTCCCGGGTGCTTGAGCGCGGTGAGATTGTCATCGACCACGCCATCATGGATGCCGCCCCGCTGCTGCCGCTCCCCAGGTGGAGCGTGGATCCCATCCGCTACTATCAGAGTTTCAATGTCTGGTCCTGCTACCACTGGACCGGTTTCTGGCGGTGGGTGTTCCATTCACATTACATAGACGTGATGTTGGCCGAATGCAAGAAAGTGTGGCCCTACGGCAAGGGAAAAGCGGTGCGCGACGGATACAAAGATATCTATACCAATAAATTGGAGTCCATCCACGGGGATGATATCCACTTCTGGTACGGGACCAAGGAAGCCTTCGTGGCTAAGCCCCAGGCCAGGCACCTGTGCGCCATCCATCCCGACACTCAGGTTGAGGTGTTCCCCGGAATGAACCACGGGCAACTCCTCATCGACCACCCGGAAGAGGTCGCCAGAAGAATAGAGGAGATAAATGGCTGATGGAAACAGACAGAATTAAACTCCGCCCCTGGCGGGACAGCGACGCTCCCGCGTTGTATAAGTGGGCATCGGATCCGGATGTGGGCCCCAGGGCTGGATGGGCGCCTCATCAGAGTGTGGAGGAGAGCCTGGAGGTTATCCGGACGGTCTTTTGTGATGCCACCAATACCTGGGCAATTGAACTGAAAGAGACCGGCGAAGTTATAGGGGCAATGGGCTACGGCCCGTCTTGCGAGTGCAACCTGCCGGCCAGGGACGGCGAACCGCTCATCGGTTACTGGATAGCAAAACCCTATTGGAACAGAGGTATTTGCACAGAAGCGCTGGGGCTGATGATTGAGCATATCCGGTGTATGACCGATATCAAATCCCTGAGATCCGGACAC